>Ga0194123_10000118_pt1 | contig 155024 bp, 160 predicted proteins | sample TA2MahsurfametaG_5_FD_155479 | JGI IMG/M metagenome (GOLD analysis project Ga0194123, IMG submission 155479) | Freshwater microbial communities from Lake Tanganyika, Tanzania - TA2015023 Mahale A surface | ecosystem: Environmental > Aquatic > Freshwater > Lake | place: Tanzania: Lake... | reverse complement strand
TGAAGGCGGAGGCAGATCTCGTGATCGACACGTCCGACCTCACGGTTCACCAGTTGAAGGCAAAGTTGATCGAATTGTTCGGGCCTTCATCACCCAGCGACAGGCTTCTGATTGGAATCGTTTCGTTTGGTTTCAAACACGGTCTGCCGCTCGACGTCGACCTGGTGTTTGACGTTCGTTTTCTGCCGAACCCGTACTGGGACGAGAAACTCCGCCCCCTGTCGGGTCTCGATGTGCCGGTGCGAGGTTACGTGCTCGACAATCCGTTGGCTGGTCGTTTCATGGACCACCTGGAGGGCATGCTGGACATGCTGTTGCCCGCGTATGTCGCCGAAGGAAAGAGCTATCTGTCGATAGCGATCGGCTGCACGGGTGGCCAGCACCGTTCGGTGGCCATCGCGGAGCGGTTGGGCGCCTGGTTCGTGGGCCGTGACATGCGTCCCCGAGTGACGCACCGGGATCTCGTGAAGGATTAGCGGATATGGGGCATCGCCGGTCTTACAACTAATCTCGGGAGCCGTCAGGCCAGCGAGGCATTAAGGAGTGGGTCAATGACGGTTCGCGTGGGAATAAACGGTTTCGGGCGCATCGGACGGAATTTCTTCCGCGCCGTCGAGTCGAGCGGAGCCGATATCGAGATCGTTGCGGTCAACGACCTCGGCTCATTGACGACGATGGCACACCTCCTCAAGTACGACTCCGTGCTTGGCGTCCTGCCGAACGTGATCTCGGCGACCGGTGACGGCATCAGCATCGACGGCAAGGTGCTCAGGGTGCTGCAGGTCCCCGACCCCAGGGAGCTGCCCTGGAAAGCCTTGGGCGTCGACCTCGTCATCGAGTCCACGGGTATCTTCACCGACCGCGACAAGGCGGCAATGCACCTCGATGCCGGCGCGCCGCTGGTCATCGTTTCGGCGCCGTCGAACGGCGCCGATGCCACCTTCGTCTATGGCGTGAACCATGCCGATTTCGACCCTGCGAAGCACAAGGTCGTCTCGAACGCGAGCTGCACCACGAACTGCTTCGTGCCCCTCGTCAAGGTCCTAGACGACGCCTTCGGCGTTGAGGGTGGCCTGATGACCACGGTCCATGCCTACACCGGTGATCAACAGCTCGTCGACGGGCCCCACAGCGATCTGCGTCGTGCCCGTAGCGCGGCAATCAACATCACGCCAACCAGTACCGGTGCGGCACGCGCCACCAGCCTCGTCATGGCGGCAATGAAGGGCAAACTCGACGGCACGGCCCTTCGCGTGCCCGTGCCCACGGGTTCGATCACCGACTTCGTTGCGAACCTGGTGAATCCGGCAACCGTGGAGGAGATCAATGCAGCCTTTGAGGCCGCTGCGAATGGCCCTCTGGAGGGGGTGTTGGAGTACACCGAGGCACCGATCGTCTCGAGCGACATCGTGACGAACCCGCACTCCTGCATCTTCGACAGTGACCTCACCATATCGATGGGAAAACTCGTCAAGGTGCTCGGCTGGTACGACAACGAGTGGGGCTACTCGAACCGCCTCGTTGATCTGACGAAGCACATCGGCGCCAAGTCGAACGCCTGAAATGTCGAGGCTTCCGGTACTCGAGGACCTGGGTGACGTCGGTGGCAAGCGGGTCCTGGTTCGTACCGACTTCAACGCACCGATGGAGGGCCCCGACGAAGCCCGCAGGATCACCGACGATTTTCGCATTCGTGCCGCACTGCCCACGATCGAATGGTTGACGTCGCGAGGCGCGACGGTGGTCTGCGCGAGTCACCTCGGCCGCCCCAAGGGTCGGCCAACGATGAAATATTCCATGGAGCCCGTCCGTCGTCGACTTTCCGAGTTGGCACCCGGTGTCGAGTTGCTCGAGAACCTGCGCTTCAATCCGGGTGAAGAGTCGAACAACGAGGACTTTGTCGCACAGTTGGTCGCCGGGTTCGACGCATATGTCGACGATGCCTTCGGCGCCGCTCACCGGGCCCATGCGTCGGTCGTCGGGCCACCGAAAACCCTGCCGTCGGCAGCCGGGCGTCTCCTGCAAAAGGAGGCCGAGATCCTCGGGGGATTGCGCGACAACCCGAAGCGCCCTTTCGTGGCGGTGCTGGGCGGGGCGAAGGTGAGCGACAAGCTCGGTGTCATCGAGGCACTTCTTCAGACCGTCGACGCACTCGTCATCGGTGGCGGGATGTGCTTCACCTTCTTGGCGGCGAAAGGGTTGCCGGTCGGCGAATCGATCTGCGAACTGGACCATGTGGCTTTTTGTCGTCGGTTAATCGATGGCACGAAGCCGATCCACCTTCCCGAAGACATCGTTGGCCTCGACGCAAACGGAGCCTATGCAACATACGGAACCCGGCTTCCCGAGGGTGCCAAGGGTCTCGACATTGGTCCGGGTAGTGCTGCCGCATTTTGCGACGTGGTGATGGAGGCTCGCACCGTGTTTTGGAACGGTCCGATGGGAATGTTCGAAGATGCGCGTTTTGCCAACGGCACGAAAACTCTGGCGCAGGCCGTGGCCGACTCGAAGGCATTCACGGTTGTGGGCGGTGGTGACAGCGCCGCCGCGTTGGCGCAGTTTGGACTCGACGACGACGTCGACCACGTATCAACGGGCGGGGGGGCGTCACTCGAGTTTCTCGAGTTCGGCGACCTTCCGGGGCTCGCGGCATTGAGAGGGGCACCGAATGCCAGGTGAGGGTCGCAAGCCTTTGATCAGCGGCAACTGGAAGATGCACCTGAATCATTTCGAGGCGATTCAACTCGTACAGAAGTTGAACTATCTCGTTGCCAAAGAGGACTTCGATGCAGTCGACATCTCCTTACATCCACCGTTCACCGACATCCGAAGTGTGCAGACGCTCATCGAGGCTGACGAACTGCGGTTCCTGCTCGGCGCACAGCATTGTCATTTCGAGGAAAAAGGTGCATTCACCGGTGAGGTGTCGCCCGCAATGTTGGCCAAGTTGTCCGTGAAGTACGTCATCGTTGGCCACAGCGAACGACGTGAGACATCTGGTGAGACGGACGAAGTCGTCGCCAGAAAGACGACGGCGGTGCTGCGGTCGGGAATGACTCCGATCGTGTGTGTCGGCGAGTCGCTCGACGAGCGGGAGGCGGGTGCGACGGAGGCGAAGGTGTTGGGCCAGGTGCGTTCGGCGCTCGCAAAGCGCACCACGGAAACCGTTGCCGGTGTGGTCTTGGCCTACGAGCCGATCTGGGCCATCGGAACCGACAGCACCGCGACGGCCCACGATGCCCAGGCGGTCTGCGGAGCCATCCGCGCCGAGGTCCGTGCATCCCATGGAAACGACGCCGCGAAGGCCTTGCGCATCCAATACGGCGGTTCCGTCAAGGCTGCGAACATCGCCGAGTTGATGGCTCAGCCCGACATCGACGGGGCCCTCGTTGGCGGGGCAAGTCTCGACCCGGATGAATTCGCGCGCATCGTGAAGTACCGCCTGCACACCGCCTGACCTCATCGCGGGGGCTCCCTAGGCGGGGTTCTCACTTTTTGTTAGTTTGGCGGCAACAGATATTTTGGTGAAAAAGCCCGTCTCGAAACTGTCGCCCTGGCGACGAAGGGGGAATATATGAAAAAGACCGGGAAGAGGGTCGTGCTCGCTTGTGCGGTCGGCTTTGCGCTGTTTGCCGCGGCATGCGGCGGCGACGACGGCGGATCTTCGGAGGGCGTCACGATCGTTTACGCCGCCGAGCAGGAGTACACCTCGTATAACAACGGCGCCTCCGACCAGGGCCTGTTCGCCAACACGCTGGTGTTGAACCAGATGTTGCCCGGGCCCATGTACTTCAATCCCGATGCGACAAACAAGGTCTATGAACTCGTCGCCTCGTCCGTCAAAGTGACATCACAAGACCCGTTCACCGTTGAGTACGTGCTCAACCCCGATGCGGTGTGGAGCGACGGTGAAGCGATCGACTGCGACGACTTTGTCTTGGCCTGGCGTTCGAGCAACGGCAAGGATGGCAACCGCAAGGACGAGGCCGGCGCCGAATTGAAGGACGAAGAGGGCAATCCGGTCCCGGTGTGGAACACGGCGAGCTTCACGGGTTACGAACTCGTAGACAGCCTCACCTGCTCCAGGAACGGCAAGACCATCACCTCGGTGTACTCGAAGATCTATGCCGACTGGAAGACGATGTTCGGCGGTCTCTTGCCGGCACACGTCGTCGAGCGTGAGTCGGGCGTTGCCAACCTCACCGCGGAACTGTCGGATGAAGACCTCTACAAGGTTGCGGACTTCTGGAACACGGGCTTCGTGGGTTTCAAGCCCGAAGTTGCAGTGTCCGGTGGGCCATTCGTGATCACCGAGTTCACCGCAGGTCAGAGCCTGACCCTCGAGCGCAACCCGAAGTGGTGGGGCGAGCCCGCGAAGGTCGCGAAGATCGTCTTCCAGATGGTCCCCGACGCAACCCAGCAGCCCGCCGCCCTGCAGAACGGCGAAGTCGACGTCATCACACCACAGCCCAATGTCGACCTGGTCGAGCAGATCAAGGGCATCGAAGGTGTCAACCTGCAGTTCGAAGCCGGCACCGTCTTCGAGCACTACGACCTCAACCTGAAGAACGAGCACCTCAAGAGCCTCAAGGTTCGTCAGGCCGTCGCTGCGTGCATCGACCGCGAGGAAATCGTGACGGTGCTCTACCGCAGCATCGATTCCAAGGCCCAGGTTCTCAACAACCGCATCTTCATCCCGAGCTCGCCGTACTACAAGGACGGCAGCGGCAAGTTCGCCAAGCAGGACATCGCCCTCGCGAAGTCCCTCCTCGAAGAGGACGGCTACGCACTCGGTGACGACGGTTTCTACGCAAAGGGTGGCAAAAAGTTGACCCTGCGCCTCGGTCGTCGTGATCCGAATCCACGTCGTCAACAGACCAACGAACTCGCCGCCGCGGCCTGTAAGAAAGCCGGTATCGAATTGACTGACGACCCGGCGGAGGACTTCAACGCCGTGCGTCTGCCGGCTGGTGACTACGACATCGCACTATTCGCATGGGTCGCCGGGGTTGCACTTGCAGGCAACAACTCGATCTACCTTCCCGCGAAGCAGGGTGGTGGACAGAACTGGAACGATTACGTCAACGAAAAGATCGTCGACCTGACCAACCAGGCGGACTCCGAACTTGACGAGGCCAAGCGTGCAGATCTCTACAACCAGCTCGACCAGATGATCTGGGACGACATGGTGACGATCCCGCTGACCCAGTGGACCGAGCTCTACGCAAATGCCGGAACGGTGTCGGGCGTCGTCCCGAACAGCTTCGCCGGTGTGACGTGGAACGCGGAGACGTGGACCAAGTAACCAGCCACTGAACGGCACGAACGCGAGGTGGGCGGGGATACCCCGCCCACCTTCGGACGTGGGGAGGACACCGTCAGTGACGGCTTTCATCATTCGCAGGCTGCTCATCGCGGTTCCTGTGTTGTTTCTTGCAAGTGTTCTCACTTTTTTTCTCGTCATCAACTCGGGTGATCCCCTCGAGAACCTGCGTGCAAAGCCGGGTATTTCGCCACAGGTGATTCGCAACGAAGAAGTGCGTCTCGGTCTCGACAAGCCTTTTGTCGAGCGCTATGCGAGCTGGGCTGGCGACTTCATCACCGGCGACCTCGGCAACGACATGAAGAACAGGCCCGTGTGGCCGCAACTGTGGTCAGCCATCAAGTACACCCTCAGGCTGGTGCTTATCGCCGAACTCATTGCCATTTCCATCGGCTTGATGATCGGCATCGTCAGCGGCGTGCGTCAATACTCGGGCTTCGACTACTCCACGACGTTCATTTCTTTTTTGTTCTTTTCGCTTCCCGTTTTTTGGTTTGCAAACCTGTTGAAGGTCTTCGGCGCCATCAAATTCAACAATTGGCTCGAAAACCCGGGCATCTCCGGGGTCTTCGCCGTCCTGATCACGGCTTTCATCGGCGGCTCCTTCTATCTGATCGGCCGCAAGCGGGAACGTCTACGGCTCGCCAAGGCCGGGGCCCGGTTCAAGTGGTCGGGAATCTCTCTCGGCGTGACGGCGCTCGTGATGTTGTCGGCGATGTTCTATTCGAAGAATCGTGAATACGGCCGTTTCGTGAAGACACTGGGCTCTGAGCCCCGCGATCTTGCGGACACTTTGCCGTCGCGCCTGTGGAGCTACGTCGGTCACGGCGTGTTGCCCGTCATCGTGCTCTTCACCATCTCGTACGCGGGCTACAGCCGCTACATGCGTGCGTCGATGCTCGAGCAGTTGAATGCCGACCACGTGCGGACCGCTCGTGCAAAGGGCATTTCCGAGACACGGGTAATTTTGCGACACGCATTTCGTAACGCGCTCATACCGATTGCCACCATCGCGACACTGAGTTGGGGTGGTCTCATCGCGGGCGCCGTGATCACCGAGCGTGTCTTTGCGTGGAACGGTATGGGGGACTTCTTTCTCGATTCACTGTCGAATCCGACACCCGACCCGAACAGGCTGCTGGCGTTTGTGATGATCACGGCGACGTTCACGATCGTTTTCAACATCGTTGCCGACATCATCTACGCAATTCTCGACCCCCGAATCAGGGTGAACTGACATGTCGACGATCGTCGGTTCACATGACGCCGAGTTCACCATAGAGGTTCGTTCCCAGTGGCGAACGGTCGTACGTCGTTTTCTTCGCCACAAGCTGGCCATGATCAGTCTGGTCACGCTCATCATCATTTTCTTCGCGTCGATTTTCGGAAAATACATCTGGCGTTTCGATTTCATGGAGCGTGATACCGCGAACCTGTCGCAGCCACCTTCATGGACGCATCCGTTCGGGACCGACTCGTTGGGCAAGGACATGTTGGCCCTCACGCTTCGCGGGGCCCAGCGCTCGATCCTCATCGCGCTGATGGTTTCGGTGCTGTCTACCACGATCGGCGTGACGCTCGGCGCGATTGCCGGTTACTTCCGCGGATGGACCGATGCGATCATCATGCGAATCACGGATCTGTTGCTCACCATTCCGTTGCTCATCCTCGCTGGCTGCATCGCATGGCAATTCGACGGAGGCGGCTCATGGTGGCTGTTGTCGTTGATCCTGGGTGTATTGAGTTGGCAGGGAACGGCCCGCATCGTTCGCGGCGAGTTCTTGTCGTTGCGCGAAAAGGAATTCGTCGAAGCGGCGCGCGCCATCGGAGTCACCGATCGACGCATCATCTTCAGGCACGTTCTACCGAACGCACTCGGGCCGATCATCGTCTCGGCAACCCTCTCGATCGCAGGTGCGATCCTCGTCGAAACCGCGTTGTCGTATCTCGGACTTGGCGTGAAGGCCCCTGATTCATCGCTCGGTTTGCTGGTCAGTGATTACCAGGCCGCTTTCCAGACCCGCCCGTGGTTGTTCTGGTTCCCGGGGATTTTCATCATCGTCATCTGCCTCGGTGTCAATTTCGTCGGGGACGGCCTGCGCGACGCATTCGATCCCAAGCAAACGAGGGTGCGCGCATGACCGAAACTCTTCTGCAAGTGCGCGACCTGAGCGTCGAGTTTCCGACCGACGATGGTGTCGTTCGAGCCGTGCGCGGTGTTTCCTTCGATCTTCGCCGCGGCGAGGTCCTCGGCATCGTCGGCGAAAGTGGGTGCGGAAAGTCGGTCACGAACCTCGCCATCATGGGCCTGCTTCCGAATACGGCCCGTGTATCGGGTTCCGTGAAGATCGGCGATTCCGAGGTGGTCGGTCGTTTCCCCGGGGAGATGCGTGAGATTCGTGGCAAGCGCATTGCAATGATCTTCCAGGATCCGATGACCTCGTTGAATCCCGTTTACACCGTCGGTTGGCAGCTGGTCGAAACCATCCGGGCCCACCGAGAAATGAAGAAGAACGAAGCCCACGCAAAGGCGGTCGACCTGTTGCGTCTGGTCGGCATCCCGAACCCCGACGACCGCTTCGAGTCGTATCCGCACGAGTTCTCCGGCGGTATGCGCCAGCGTGTCGTCATCGCCATGGCGATCGCAAATGATCCCGAGGTGTTGATCGCCGATGAGCCAACGACGGCACTCGACGTCACGGTGCAGGCCCAGATCCTCGACACACTCCAGCGGATCCGTCGCGAGACCGGCACCGCCATCATCTTCATCACACACGACCTCGGCGTGCTCGCCGGCATCGCGGATCGTCTGCTGGTCATGTACGCGGGTCGCGTCGTCGAATGCGGTCAAATCGAAGAGGTCTTCGATGACCCACAGATGCCCTACACGATCGGTCTGCTCGGCGCGATTCCCGGCGAAGACAGCCACGGTCGACGACTGAGCCAAATCAAGGGAGCGCCGCCATCACTGATGCGCATTCCCGAGGGTTGTCTCTTCGCGCCGCGCTGTCCGTTGGCACTCGAAGCGTGTGGCGACAGTGAACCTGCGGTCATCGGACCCGAGGCACACCATGGCGTGGCATGCCACCGCGTCGGCGACATCCGGTCGATGCCCGACAGGCGATCGATCTTCCTGCGCGAGGGGGCGGTCTAAGTGGCCCTGCTCGAAGTCAGGAACCTCGTGAAGGAATTCCCCGTACGTTCTCCAGGGGTGGTGCGGCGCGTGGTCGGCAAGGTGCAGGCCGTCTCCGACGTTTCTTTTGATCTCGCTGCGGGCGAGACGTTGGGCCTCGTGGGCGAAAGCGGATGCGGCAAGTCGACGACCGGTCGCAGCGTGTTGCAACTGCTCCAGGCAACGTCGGGGTCCGTCACGTTTGACGGGCGAGAACTGACCGACCTGTCCGTGCGAGAAATGCGTCCCTTGCGTCGAGAGATGCAGATCGTCTTTCAAGACCCGTACGCCTCGCTCAACCCGCGCATGCAGGTCAGTCAAACGATTGCCGAACCCTTGCGCACACACGGTCTGGCTGCCGGCAGGGAAGCCGAGCGCGTATTCGAACTCCTGGCGATGGTCGGCTTGAATCCCGAGCATGGCAATCGCTATCCGCACGAATTCTCCGGTGGCCAGCGTCAACGCATCGGCATCGCGCGTGCGCTTGCCGTCGAGCCGAAGTTGCTGGTGCTCGACGAACCCGTTTCCGCACTCGATGTCAGCGTGCAGGCGGGCATCATCAACCTTCTGGGGGATCTCCAGGGCGAACTTGGTCTTGCGTACCTCTTCATCGCCCACGACCTGTCGGTGGTGCGTCACATCGCCGATCGCGTAGCGGTGATGTACCTGGGCAGGATCGTCGAAATCGGACCCGTCGATCGGATCTACCAAGAACCCAGACACCCGTACACGAAAGCCCTGCTGTCGGCGGTTCCCGTCGCCGATCCGCACAAGGAAAAGATCCGCAATCGCATCACCATCCAGGGTGACGTTCCCTCGCCCGTCAATCCGCCCAGCGGCTGTCGTTTCCGCACGCGCTGCTGGAAGGCCACCGAGCGCTGTGCCTCGGAGACCCCGCAACTGGTGGTCGATGCCTCGGGTCGGGCCGCTGCCTGTCATTTCCCGGAGGCTCGGGACTAGCATTCTCCGCCGTGCGCGACCTCATCACCATCTTCGTCGTGATTGTCAACGTGGCTTCGATGTTTGCGATGATCGTGGGCATTCTCCTGCACAGCGGGCGTGGCGGCGGCTTGTCCGACATGTTCGGTGGGGGTGGCGGTGCGGCTCTTGGTTCGGCCGCCGCCGAGCGCAACTTGAACCGCATCACGACGGTGTTTGCACTTGCGTGGTTCCTCACCGTGATCGCGCTTGCGATGCTCCTCGCCGAGTAGCACGCAACCCTGGTTGGCGGTTCGGCCGGCCGCAGTTAGGCTCTGTAATCCACGTCGAAGTGGCGAAATAGGCAGACGCACCAGCTTGAGGGGCTGGCGCCCGCAAGGGCGTGGGGGTTCAAGTCCCCCCTTCGACACGAAAAATGGCGACAACAAAAGTCCGTTCGTCGCTGGTGGTCGCGTTCCTCGTGGCGCTCTTGGCGGTGGGTGCCTACGCAGCGGACACACCTTCAGCCTTTTTGCTCGCAGTGGTCCCGTTGGCCTACACCGTTCCGGCTTTCGTCTGGCTCGATCGTCTCGAGCCCGAGCCCCGGACGATGCGCTGGAACGCATTCCTGTGGGGTGCGGGAGTCTCCACCTTGGTCGCGAGTGTGGCCAATGAAGTCACCGCGGCCTCGGTCGGATCCTCTGCTGCTCTCGTGGTTAGTGCTCCCGTGGCGGAAGAGTTCATGAAGTCGCTCGGAATCCTCGGGGCCGCCAAGCGTGGTCATCTCGACACCCCTCTGGATGGCGCCGTCTACGCCGGATACGTGGGTCTCGGCTTCGCGATGGTCGAAAACGTCACCTACTTCTCGGATGCCATTGCCGAGGACGAGATTGGGTTCGTCTTCGCGTTACGCGGACTCTTCTCACCCTTTGCACATCCCTACTTCACGCTCTGGGTCGGACTCAGCGTCGGAGCGGCAGTCCGCAGCGGACGCTCACGGCGCTACGCCGCGATACGTGGACTGGCACCGGCGATGCTGTTGCATGCCGCATGGAATGCCTCTGGTCTGAATTCCATCTTCGCGCTCCTTCTTCTGGCGCATGTCGTACTGTTCCTCGTGATGGTGCGACGCTTGCGACGCATGCGGCGCGACGAAGTTGCGCTGGTTCGCCGGCGTTTGGTGCAACTGGCCTTCACCCACAATGTGTCGCCCATCGAGCTCGACACCTACGGAGACCTGCGGGCGACACGGCATTTGCGCCGGCAACTCCCGCGCAGTGACCGTCCCGCTTTCGACGAGCGCCGCGTGATGCTCACGAAGCTCGCCCTGCACGAGAGGTGCGACTAGCATCTCGGGTCATGCAGGTAACGGTTCGTCAGAATCCTTCGTTTTCCGTAGCGCGCATCCAATTGGGCGGTGGTGAGGCCGTACAGGTCGAGTCCGGCGCCATGATGGCGATGTCCGAGGGGGTCAACCTGGTCGCCAAGGCCGAGGGTGGCGTCATGAAGTCGCTCAAGCGCGCCACGCTGGGTGGTGAGAGCCTCTTTGTGTCCACTTACACGGCGCCGGCGTCCGGCGGATTCGTGGACGTCGCGGCTCGTCTCCCCGGCGACTTGACAGTGCAGACGATTTCGGGTTCGATGCCGTTGTTCATTTCGCGTGGCAGCTGGTTGGCGAACGAAAAATCGGTCACGCTCGATACCCAGTGGGGTGGTTTCAAGAACATGTTCGGATCCGAGGGCGGATTCATCCTTCGCGCCGACGGCAACGGACTGGTGGTGTTCGGCTGCTACGGCGGTCTCGAAGAGTGGAATCTCGCGGGTGGTGAGGGCATCACGGTCGATTCGGGTCACATGGTGGCCTACGAGTCGTCGGTGCAGATGGGTATCCGCAAGGCAACGGGTGGCATCGTGCAGATGTTCAAGAGCGGCGAAGGCCTTGTCCTTGATTTCCGGGGTCCGGGACGTGTGTGGACCCAAACCAGAAACCCGCAGGAACTCATCGGCTGGATTTCGTCGGTTCTACCGACGGGCCAACCGGGTGCGGGTGGGGTCATCGGCGGCCTTCTCGGCCGCTCCTGAATCGCCCCGTCCACCCGTCCGTCGCGCGCCCGCACCTCGTGTTGTCCCGCACCGGTGACGGCGGGGTCCGTTCACAGCACGCCACCGATGCGGGTGAGGAGGTCGCCGTAGGTGTCGAGTGCGGGGAACTGGGGAAATTCACGTTTGACGTTGTCGGGAGCGTTGAAGAAAAAACCGTGGTCCGCAGCGCCGAGCATTGCGGTGTCGTTGTACGAGTCACCTGCTGCGATGACGCGGTAGTTCAGCGCCCGAAACGCTTCGACCGCCTTGCGCTTCTGGTCGTCGAGTCGCAACTCGTAGTCGATGATGCGGTCATTCTCGACAACCAAACGATGGCAGACGAGCGTTGGCATGCCGAGGTGCCGCATCAGGGGTCGACCGAATTGCTCGAACGTGTCGGAAAGGATGACGACCTGTGTGACCGACCGTAGTTCGTCGAGGAATTCACGTGCACCCACGAGCGGTGACAGCGTCGCGATGACATCTTGGATTGCCGACATGGTCAATCCGTGGGCAGTGAGGACCTTGAGTCGTCCGCGCATCAAGACGTCGTAGTCGGGCTCGTCGCGCGTCGTGCGACGTAGTTCCTTGATGCCCGTTGCTTCGGCTATGGCAATCCAAATTTCGGGTACGAGGACACCTTCGAGGTCGAGTGTGACGATCGTTTGGGTCGCGCCAGCGGCCAGGGCCATGCCGTAGTCTCGCACCCGTAGGCGCTGACGGAGGAAAAGTGGACCGCAGAACCAAGATCGTTGCCACGTTGGGTCCGGCATCGGCGTCGGATGAGGGAGTACGAGCGCTAGTCGAGGCGGGCGCCTCTGTGTTCCGCTTGAACTGCTCGCATCTCACGACCGAGAGACTGCGCGATTCGATCGCACTCGTGCGGCGTGCGGCACCCCTCGCTGCGGTTTTGGTCGACATTCAGGGTCCGAAAATGCGCTACGTGGGTGAGGAGCGCGTGCTTGGCGGAGACGACGAGGTGAGGTTCACCCACGCTGAGTTGGGTCTCGAGGAACTGACGAAGGGTGCGAGCGAACTGTCAATCCAAGTGGGACAACGATTGTTGCTCCACGACGGTCGTATTTCCTCGCGCATCGTTTCCGTGGACGGCGAGTCACTGCTCGTTCGGATCGTCGACGGCGGTGTTCTCAAACACGGCAAAGGAGTGAATCTGCCCGACACCTCGATCACCGGGGATCTGCTCTCGGGCAAGGACCGTGCCGACATTGCGGTGGCTCGGGAGGCGGGCGTGGAAATGGTTGCGGTGTCGTTCGTGCAGTCGTCGCGCGACGTCGAACAGGTCCGCAACTTGTTTGGTGTCGCGGGTTTGGTGATCGCAAAAATCGAGCGCCCACAGGCACTCGCCGATCTTGATGGAATCCTTGCCGCTGGTGACGGCGTGATGGCTGCGCGCGGTGACCTCGGGGTCGAGATTCCCTACGAGGACGTGCCGCCCGTCCAGAGGCGCCTCGCACGGCGGGCCATCGAGGCGGGGAAGGTTTCGATCTGTGCGACAGAGATGCTCGAGTCGATGATCTCATCGACTCGTCCGAGCCGTGCCGAGGTCGCCGACGTCTCGGCGGCTGTGCGCGACGGCTTCGATGCGGTGATGTTGTCGGGTGAAACAGCAGTGGGGGACGACCCCGCCGGTGCGGTGCGGGCCATGGCACGGATCTGTCGGGGAGCCGAGGCCGACGTCAACCTGCCGAATCTGTTTGCAGACGCCAACCCTGCCACGGCGGCGGTCACGGCCGCGGCCAGCGCGCTCGCCAAGCGGATCGGAGCCGATGCGATTTTGGCTCTCACCTACACGGGCTACAGCGCCCGTTTGTTGGCCGCCTGTCGGCCCAGCACTCCGATTCTTGCCGTCACGCCCGATCCTGCCACAGCACGACTACTAGTCGCCTTGCGAGGCGTGGAGCCGACGGTCGTCGACCGGCCCGGACGCATCGAGGAGGCCATTCCGCTGGCTCTGGAGGCCGTGCGTGCCGCGGGTCGGGTTCAGGCGGGCCAGCGGGTTGTGGTGTGCGCCTCGCGCACGAGCCCACGTTCCGACGCCGACACGCTGTGGCTCCATTCCGAGCCTTGATGGACGCCCCGCCCGATTCGCGGCCCTAGATCCAGTCGGTGCCGAAGTTGCCGTTGACAGCGACGATGAGAAGTGTTGCGCCCTCGGGGCCGGCCCACTCGGGGCCGTAGGCGTGTCCCTCGGCGACGAACCGCACCTCGCCGGGCCCGAAGACTCCCTCGCCTTCGATGTGGAACTCACCTCGCTTGACGATGTAGAGCGTGTCGCAGGTATGCACGTGACGACCCAACCAGGTGTTGGGTGGAAAAGTGTTCTCGAGAACCGTCGGTGTTCGGCTGAGAATTCGCACGTGGACCTCACCCTTGATGTTCGGGTTGGTGGCGACCAACGGCTCGACATCGTCGGGGTTGGACCGCCAGACTGCTGCGTTGGACATACTGCGACCTTAGGACCCACGACGCCGCCGGACGAAGTCAAGACAACGTGCGGAATCGGCGCTGTGTGAGGAGCACGACGAGAACGAGTACGAGCATCGCCGCTCCCGTGCCTGAGATCGTCTCGGGAAGTGAACGCAGGTGGCGGGCGGCGTAGCCGATGAGGAGGGCTCCCATCGGGGCCAGGCCGACCATCAAAAGACTGTGGACCGACATGACGCGGCCCATCACTTCAGGCGGCGTGTTTCCCTGCAGGAGGGCCTGATTGAGGTTCAGGTAGAACCCACCGGTGAGACCCCATGCAAACAGGATCAGGGCAAGGGCGAGGTACGACGGTGCAGGACCGATGAGGATTTGAACCGTTGCACCGGTCGTCAGAGCCAGCATGAACCAGAGCCCTTTTTGCTTGACGCGATGTGAATTGCGCAAGAGCCACATGGACGTGACGAACTGTCCGAGGCCGAGCAGCGTGTAGAGGAACGTTGCAGATGCCCCCGTGGCGGCGACTTCTTCCCGTGCGAATTGGGGCCCGAGAACCATCCACGGTGACATCATGAAAATGACGCTTCCCGTGAGGAGGATGAAGAGCGTCCGGATATCGGGGTGGCGAACGATGAAGCCAACCCCCGTGGCCAGTTCGCTGCGCAGTGAAGGGCGGTGCGTGTGGGGCACCATGGCCGGCAGTTTCAAGGGCACGAGAGCAAGGAAGCCGACCCCGTAGAGGACCGCCTGGACCCAAAAGGCCCCCTCGATGCCCCAACGGCTGATGGCCGGGCCCGCGATGGCCGGGCCCAGGATGAGCGCGAGATTCGAGGCAACGACCGAGACGATGATGGCATTCATCAGGTGCTCCGGCGGCACGAGCGTGGGAACGATGGCCGCGCGTACCGGCTGGCCGATTGCCACGAAGAGACCGAGAACCGCCGCGCACAATGTTGCCGAGCCCGTCGTGATGCGATCGGCGGACACGAGCAGAGAGGTCACGAGGGTCACGACGAACGCACCCGTCTGACTCAGGAGCAGCAGCATTCGGCGGTTGACCCTGTCGGACATCACGCCGACGGGCAAAGAGATGAAAAGCGCCGGCAGGCCCATGACGAAAAGCAACCGGCCACTGACATCGGACTTCGACCCGAGTTCCAGAACCAGCCAGACGAAAGCGAACCGTTGAGTCGACTGGACGAGGATGAAGCCGAGGGTGTTGTACCACAACAAGCGGAATGATGTGAGCCGCAAGACGCCGAAGGTGCCTTGCGAAGCATCGGCTTGCCTCACGATGCGTCTCGTACCACGTACCTGATCGGCAAACGCTTCAAGCCGCCCACGAAGATTGTCTTGACAAGCGCGGGTTCCGCCGCCAACTCGACGTGGTCGAGGCGGGGGATGAGTTCGCTCAACAAGGCCCTCAGTTCCATGCGCGCGAGCAAAGCGCCGAGGCAATAGTGAACGCCAAAGCCGAACGCGAGATGCTTGTTGGGGCTCCGAGTGACGTCAAAGCGATCAGGGTCGGAGAAGACAGACTCGTCGCGGTTCGCCGATGGGTACGACAGCAAGAGACTTTCACCTTTGCGGATCGTTTTTCCGCCGACTTGGGCATCTTCGATGGCGTTGCGCATGAAGTGCTTGACGGGTGTGACCCATCGAATGATCTCGTCGACGGCGGTCCCAATGTGCTCGGGGTGGGTCCTGAGCAAGTCCAGTTGATCGGGGTTCTCGATGAGCGCTTGCAGGCCACCCGCCATGGAGGCAGATGTCGTGTCGTGACCCGCCGTTGCGGCGATCACGTAATAAGAGATCGTCTGTATGTCGGTGAGAGGTCGGCCGTCGATGAGTGCGTTGGCAATGACCGAGGTGAGATCGTCCTGGGGTTCTTCGCGGCGCTGGCGTGTGAGGTCGGTGAAATAGGCGAAGAAGTCCTGGACGACGGCGATCAAGTCCTCGGGGGTCGACCCCCGGCGCATCTCCTCATCGGCACTGCCGAAGAGTTCCTGGGTCAGTTTCAACATTCGCGGATAGTCGCTCTCGGGCAAGCCGAGGATCGCGAGGATCACGTTGAGGGGCAGTGGCATGGCGATGTCACGCGCAAAGTCGCATTCGCCACCGAGTTCGACCATCCGGTCAACCGATGCGCGGGCCAAGCCGGAGAGCCGTTGGTCGAGTCTGGCCAGGCTCTTGGGAAGGAACCAATCAGAGGTGATTCCGCGCAGGGCGCGATGTTCCTCGCCGTCGACATGGATCAGCGTCCGCAACAAATTGCCGTTCTTGGCGGCTCTTTCGTCGTCGGCCCGCGTGCCGAGAACCGGCCTCGGTTCGTTGCGGAAGATGTTGCTGCGAAGTTCCACCGACAAGACGTCGGCGTGCCGCGTGACGGCGTGGAAGGGATTGAAGTTTTCGTGTTCGACGAGATGAACTGGATCCTCCCGCCGCAGCACGGTGCAGGCCCGAAAGAACAATTCTTCGTCGGCATAGGCAGCCGGGTCGACGAAGACCTGGCCCGCCTCCTTTACTGACAACACGTGTTCACCCCCATGACGTTGTTCGCCGCGACACGTCGATTCAATCGAGTTGAGCACCCACGCGATGCGGATCGAGCACATCCAGGCTCTTACCGTCGGCGCGCAATCCCTCCTCGATGTACATGTCGAGCATCTTGTGGAAGTGACGCAGGCGACCCTCCATGTAGCTGGCGTAGGTGACGGTTTTCTTGCCCGTCGACTTGAGTCCCTGCTGCACAAACGGGAGGTTCGACATGTCCTGCTCGAAGACGTCTGCCAATCCGGCCATACCGGGCGCTTCGATCCAGCGTTGTTCGCGGCGCAGACGGGCCGTGGGCGCAGGGTCGGGTTTGGGCTCGTTGTCGGGAACGGCAACCATGCGGATGACATCCATGAACGCCGTGTCGGGGGTACGCCCCGGACGCCAGCGGTACATCAACGGCTGACCGATCCCTGCCCACGGCGCGAAGGCGGGGAATAGGTGATAGAGCACCGCGTCGAGAATCTCAGAGTCGGAGTAGTTGTCGAGGTTGGCGCGGAACATCGCCGACATCCGCTCCCGGAAAGTCTCGGCGACGTACGCGCGGGCTTCGACACCTGCTGGAACTTCGGGCCGTGTCTGGTCGGCGTACCCGCGGCTGCGGCTGGAAAACGCAACGAACTCTTCGGCGATCGTTTCTTCAGAGAGAGTCTCGACGATATGTGGGGACTGAACACCGAACGGGTTGAAGAAGCGGGAGACCTCCGGGTTGTCGGGATAGATGGAGTACTCGCTGTTTTCGTCCCCGCAAAATGCAACGATCTGTGGGTGCGTGACGAGCACGTGGTAGCCCTCGCTGAAGGCCTCCATCAGAACCTTCCAGTTGCAATCGACCTCCTTGACGGCGTGGAAGGCCTTGTAGCGCTTCGAGAGAGGAAACTCCCTGAAATGGTCGATCATTTTTGCTGCGTATTCGTGGAAGGGCTTGGCTTCCAGGTCGAAGTTGATGAAGACGAGACCGTCCCACGTTGCGACTTTCGCCTGCGGCAGGCACGTGGGCTTGGAACCGTTGAGGAACTGCGGGAAATCCCACGAACCCGGCACGTTCACCAGGTCACCCTTGTTGTCCCATTCCCATCCGTGGAACGGGCACATGAAGGAGTCAACGCGTCCTTCGTCATCGGCCAGGCGCGTACCGCGGTGCATGCAGGCGTTGTGCAGGGCGCGGATCAGGCCGTCCTTGCCGCGAATGATGATGAGCGATTCGTCAGCGACGTCGTACACGACGTGCGATCCTGGCTCCTTGATTTCATCTTCCAGACAGGCGAACTGCCATGTCTTCATCCAGACGTAGCGCTTTTCGAGCGCGGCGAATTCGGGCGAGGTGAACCGTGATTTGGGTACTTCTTCCATACCCACATACGGGCTGGCGAAGTCGAGAAAGGCCTTGGGCACCGGACGGGTGTCGGTCTTTAAGATTTCCTGCACCTTGGCCCCGCGGGAATGCGAAACGCCCGGGTCGTTGTCAATCGCGGTCATGACTGGTGCCTTTCTAGGACATGTTCTTCCACGAACAACCGTAAACGACCGCTGACGTGTTCCAGCGAATCGGACGCAACTTGTTTGCCAAGATCAGTCGCGTAGGCGGCATCGAAAGCATCACGGCTGTCGAACCAGAGTTCCGAAACCCCGTCGTAGAGCGGCGCGGTGCCGCCATCGAGGTTGGGTGGGACCAGGTTGAAGACGAGGCCCCGAAGTCCGGGCAGTCGGCGAGCGAGCGGAGCGTGTTGCTCCAGCCACCAGCGACGAAAGTCGTCGGGCGTCTGGTCCGCCCCTCGGGTGAGGAGAATGATGGCCTTGAACATGCGTGATGCGTCTCGATTCTGAATCTCAGGTCGGCTTGGTAATGCGGTGTCCGGGCCGGCCCCCCGTTGCATAGACGAGCGCAACAACAATCTCGTCGGGTCGGGGGGCATCGTCGATGGCAAAAGACGCCGCGTCCATGTCGTCGAAAACCCAGATGTCGTGACGGTTCGTCACGGGCATCGTCAAGCGGAAGCCTGCCGCGGCTACGACTTTTGTCGAGGGAATGATGGCCGCTCCGCCGCCGATGGCGGCGCGCACGGGCGCACCGAAGGTCGGATGAATGAGCGCCGCGGCGTGTTCGGCCTCTCCGTCGAGGCCGACGATGGCACCCTTGCCGTAGGCGGTGATCGCTTCAGGTCCGGCGCCGAGCACTGCCAGACAGCGACGTGCAAGCTCCGCCGACAGTTCGGGGGCCGCGGCGATCAGAGGCGAAAGATCCTCGACGTGACGACCGGCAAACGGGTTTGCGACCACTGCGGCAGCGACCGCCCGAACCGAAGCAGTGGGTAGCGGCCGACCGAACACCGAAACGGATTCCTCGCGGGATGAAAACCACTTGCGGACAGAGAGCGATGACACTCGCCAAAGAGTACTTTGTCAACCGTGGGAGCGATGGCCGGCAAGAGGTGGCGGAACTGGGCCGGCAACCAGCAGGTACGTCCGATGTCGTGGAAAATTGCGCGGTCGGCCGACGACGTGCGGGAGACAGTGACCGAGGCAATTCGTGACGGCCGACGCGTCAAGGCAGTCGGGTTCGGTCACAGTTTCACGGCGACAGCCGTTGCCAAGGACGTTCTGGTCGACTTGCGGAGACTCGACCGTGTCGGCCGGGTCGAGCGCATCGACGAATCATCGGGCGAGGTGGAAGTCGAGGGTGGAGTGGCCATCGCCGACTTGAACGAGGCGCTCGCGCTACAGGGCTGGGCGCTCGCCAACCTCGGGGACGTCGCGTACCAGTCGATTTCCGGGGCCATTTCGACTTCGACCCACGGCACAGGAGTACGCCTGACGGGAATCGCCGGACAAGTGCGGGGGCTCAGTTTGATCGACGGAACGGGCGCGGAGCACCGCATCCAGAGGAGCGACGGAGACCTCTTCCGCGCCGCTGCGGTCGGCTTGGGTTCGCTCGGAATCATCACATCGGTGCGCCTCGGAGTCGTTCCCGCTTTTGTCTTGTCTGCAGTTGAGACACCGATGCGTCTGGACGCCGTGTTGTCGAACCTCGACGAACACGTGGCAGAGAACGACCATTTCGAGTTCTTTTGGATTCCCCACACGGGTTGGGCGATCACCAAACGGAACAATCGCACCCCGGACCCCGCGTCACCGATACCCCGGTTGCGGGAATGGTGGCAGAAGTCGTTCCTTGAAAACACGGCTTTCGGTGCGGTCTGCCGGGTCGGGCGCGCCGCGCCTGGGCTGATCCCGCGTTTGGCAACCGCCTTGCCGAGTTCGGGGCGTGTGGCGTACTCGAATGCAAGTCACAAAGTGTTCGCGAGTGCCCGTCGAGTGCGCTTCGTGGAGATGGAGTATGCGGTGCCGCGCGCTGCGTGCACCGAGGCAGTGGTCGCAGTGCGCAAAATGATCGACGAGAAAGGCTTGCGTATCAGTTTTCCCGTGGAGGTGCGATTCACGGCTGCCGACGATCTGTTTCTCTCAACGGCAAACGGCCGCGAAAGTGCCTACATTGCGGTGCACATGTACAAAGGGACACCCTTTGAGTCGTACTTTCGCGAGGTGGAGGCGATCATGCGTGGCCTCGGTGGCCGTCCACACTGGGGAAAGATGCACTTCATGGGCGCCGCGGAACTCGAACCGCTCTATCCCGGGTGGAACTCGTTTCTTGGTATTCGCCGTGGTCTCGACCCGCAGGGCCTGTTCGTCAACGACTATCTGAGGCGGATTTTTGGTCTCACCGAGTAGTGTCGCGGCATGACAGGAGTTGAGATTCCATCCGACGTAACCGAAGTGTCTGCAGCCTGGCTGGAGGCAGCCATGAAAGCTGGCGGCAAGATCCAGACCGGACCGGTCCGCTCGATCGAACTGGTCCAGATCGGAGAGGGAATCGGCGTGATGGGCGAGATCTACCGCGCGAAGATCGACTACTCGAGCGGCACGGGTCCGGCTTCCGTCGTGGTGAAACTGCCCTCGCGTGCGGAAGCAAACCGTGAGCAGGGAATTTCGCTGGGGATGTACGAAGCCGAGGTGAACTTCTACAACCGGTGCGCTGATCGCACCGTCGCCTTCGTGCCGAAGGCGTATTACGCCGATATCGAGTCGGGCACCGCGAGGTTCATCATCGTGATGGAGGACATGGGTGGCCTGTCGATGGTCTCGCAGATCGAGGGCATGTCCGAGGCACAGGCTCTTGCGGCCATCGACTCGCTCGCAGCCGTGCACGCAAGTTGGTGGGGCAAGGCCGACGACCCCGCCATTGCGTGGGCGCCCAGTACGGTGCACGAGCGCATTCAGGTCTTTGCCCAAATGTGGCCGGCCCTATGGCAGATGTTCCAGCCGAACTTCGGCGACATGCTCTCCACAGAGGGTCTGGCCCTCGGGGAATGGATCTCGACCAACTATTGGCAGGCCTGCCAAACATTCTCACAGGCACCCTGGACGATGCTGCACCTCGACTACCGCGTCGACAACCTGATGTTCGACCGTGACCGGGTCGCTGTCGTCGACTGGCAGAGCCTCGGACGCGGACCGGCCGCATATGACCTGGCCTACCTGCTGGGCGGCAGCGTCACCGTCGAGGTTCGACGCAAAAATGAAGAACGCTGGGTGACGCACTACCTCGAAGAGTTGCACAAGGGTGGAGTCGACTATCCGGCGGAGTCGTTCATGCGGGACTACCGTCGAGCGCACGTGATCGGTGGTACCTCGACAGCGGTGCTGACCGGCGCGACCTTTGACCTCGGCAACGAGCGTGGCAAGCAACTGATCGCGTCGATGGCCGAACGTCACTTCGCCGCAGCCGTCGACTTGACGGGCCGCGACCTCTTCGACTGAGCGTCGCCGACGGTCAGGTCGGCAGGCAGATGTCTTGCGGCCGCACCGGCGTACGCGTGATGTCGCGCCCCGTGGCGTTGCGGATCGCCGCGACGATCGCGGGCGTGACCGAAATACACGGTGGTTCACCGACTCCTTTTGCGCCGAGCGGGGCGAGAGGTTCGTACTCCTCGATCGGGATGGCAACAACGTCGGGCGCATCGAGCGCCGTGGGTAGCAGATAGTCGGTGAAGCTGGGATTTTTCACGACTCCGCGGTCGACCACGATCTCTTCCATCACGGCAAGCCCAAGACCCTGGGCGATTCCACCTTCGATCTGACCCAACAATGTGAGTGGATTGAGCACCTGGCCGACGTCCTGGGCGGTTGCGATCTGCACGACCTTGACCAGACCGAGCTCGGTGTCGACGTCGACGACGGCGCGGTGCGCGACGAAGGCAAAAGCGACATGGCAATTGCCCTGTCCGTTTTCATCTAGTTCTTCGGTCGGCCGGTGGCGATGGAGGAACGTCTCTTCGATGCGCAGACCCTTGCTGGCCTCGGAGACCGGTACGCGCAAAGGCCCGAGCGTGTCGACGATGTCGGTTCCCTCGACGGCGAGTTGCAGTGGATTCAGGTTGTGGACGTGGGCCACCTGTTCGAAGAGACGCTCGCGCACGAGGCGACACGCACCGTCGACGGCACCGCCGCTCATCCACGTTTGGCGCGATGCGGAGGTCGAACCGGCGGAGCCGATCTGGGTGTCGATCGCATCGAGGACGACGGTGTCTACGCCGAGAATCGTGCGGGCGATCTGCTGGGCCAGTACGACGAATCCCTGTCCCACTTCGGCTGTGGCGAACTTGAGTGTCGCCACTCCGTCAGCCAGGGTGCAGCGTGCCTCGGCGGAGTCGTCGAAGCCTTCGGAGTACATCAGGTTCTTGATCGAGACACCCCATCCGATCCCGCGGCGGATGTGGCTTGGATCCGATGTGCGTCCAGAACCGCCCGGCAGTTCGAGTGAACCCGTGCCGTATGCGGGTTCCGCGGGCAGGGGAATCGCATCGGTTTCGCGGATGCAGCGCGCGACGGGGGCGACGCTGTCCACGACCTGGCCCGTGAAGAGTTTGTCGCCGGTCTTCATCGCGTTACGAAGGCGCACCTCAACGGGTGAGAGACCCAGCGCCACCGCCAGTTTGTCCATCTGGCCCTCGTGGGCGAAACACGCCTGAACCACTCCGAAACCGCGCATGGCCCCGCACGGTGGATTGTTCGTGCGCGTCGCCCAAGCCTCGAGGCGTGAGTTGTCACACGCGTAAGGCCCCTGCAGGTGGGTGATGCCGTTGAGCAGCACCGCAGACGACGTCGACGCATAGGCGCCGCCGTCGAGTTTCATCCATCCCTCGACCTTGAGCAGTTTGCCGTTGCGATCCGCATGGTGGCGCAGATGAATGCGTCCGGGATGTCGGTGGACATGACCAAAGAAGCTCTCCTCGCGGCTGTATTGCACCTTCACGGGGCGCCCCGTGCGCAGTGCGAGTAGGCAGGTGTGGACCTGGAGTGAAATGTCCTCGCGGGCACCAAAAGCCCCCCCGACACCACCCAGGACGAGACGTACCTTTTCGGGTGCCATACCGAGGCAGTCGGCGATCTGCTTGCGATCCTCGTGGAGCCACTGGGTCGCCACGACAAGTTCCACACCCGCGCCTCCCGGGTCGGGATAGGCCAGCGCAGCCTCGAGGCCGAGGAAGGCCTGGTCCTGCATTCCGATGTCGTAGGTGCCCTCGACGATGACGTCACCCACGATGTCGGGGTCGCCGGAGATGATTCGCTGGTGTCGAAATACATTGCCATCGGGATGGATCGGCGGTGTCGACGGGTCGATGGCCAAGTCCATGTCGAAGAGCACGGGAAGTTCTTCGTAGACAATCTTGATCGCTGCCAGAGCCCGACGACAGGTCTCGGGATGATCGGCGGCAACCGCTGCGATTGGTTCGCCCATGTAACGAACCACATTTTGTGCAAATACCGGCTGGTCGGAGGCGATGAGTCCGTAGGTGGCCTGACCGGGCACATCGTCGGCGAAGATGATCGTCTCGACCCCCGGGATCCGCCATGCATCCGTTGGATCGATGGAGACGATCCGAGCATGAGGATGCGGGGACCGCAGCGTCGCGCCCCACAACATGTTCTCTGCCTGGAAGTCGGACGAAAAGGCGAAGTCGCCCTGCGTCTTTGCGACCCCGTCCGGACGAAGCGCCGAGGTGCCCAGGACCTCTCGGCTCTGCGAGCGTGTCGTGGTCGAGGAGTTCTTCACTTGCCGGCGCCCTTGCGGAGTGCGACGACTGTCTCGACCGCTGCGAAGATGCGTCCGTAGCCGGTGCAGCGGCAGATGTTGCCGGACAGCGCCTCTCTCGTCTCGATCGCCGATGGATCGGGGTTGCGTTCGAGGAGGTGGTGAACGGCCACAACCAGGCCGGGGGTGCAAAAACCGCACTGCACGGCACCGTGTTCGACGAAGGCCAGTTGAACGTCGGTCGGAGCCCCGTGCGGTGCGAGGCCTTCGATCGTCACCACATCGCTACCAACCGCCGACGCGCCGAGAACCAAGCATGAACAAACCGCCTCATCGTCGAGCAGAACGGTGCAACTGCCGCATTCGCCCTGCTCGCAGGCGCCTTTGCTGCCCATCAGACCGAGCCGCTCGCGCAGCACATAGAGAAGGCTCTCGCCGACCCACGAGTCACGCACTTGCCGTCGTTCCCCGTTGACCACGAGATCGTAGAAACCGGTCGTGTCGGTCATTTCGTACTCCGCAGATAGAGGCGTCGGGTGAGGGTTTGTATTGCGTGACGACGATAGTCAGCGGTGGATCTGTGGTCGTCGATTGGGCGCGCTTCGGCTGCGACCCGTCGTGCGAATTCGATTGCGATGGCCTCGTCGGGCGGCAAGGACGTCGAGGCATCGACCTGTGTGGCGAGCCACGCTTCGGCTTCTCGGGCGCGGATGATGGTTGGACCAACCGCACCCAGTGCGACGCGCACCGAGGCGGTGTGGCGGTCGTGGACCAGGCACACACTGGCGACGGATATCACCATCGCGTTGCGCACGCCGACTTTCGCGTAGTCCTGATAGCCGCTTGTCGGCGCGATCGAGACAGACTCGATGAGCTCGTCCGAGACACGCGAGTTGCGTTTGACGCCGACCATGAAATCCTGGAAGGGAACCCCGCGGATGCCGCGCGGTGATCGCAGGTTCACCACCGCGTCGAGCGCGGCGAGGACGGGTAGTCCGTCACCTGCGGGAGAACAAGTTCCGAGGTTCCCCCCGAGGGTCCCCGCCGCACGAATCTGCGGGGAGCCCACCGTGCGGGCGGCGGCGGCGAGCGCCGGTAGCGCCTCGGCAAGCGGGCCGGTTTCCATGCGGGCGTAGGGAACGCCCGCACCGATTTGAATGAGTTGTGGGGTGATGGTGTACTCGCGCAGGCTGGAAACCAGGCGCAATCCGATGACAGTCCCGGGTTTCAAGTGATTGAAGTTGACCTCGACCATCGTGTCGGTCCCACCCGTTAGCAGGCACGCCCCCGGATTCTGGGCGAGCAGGGCGACGGCTTGGTCGACGGTGGTGGGCATGTACACGCTCATTGGGGACTCCATCCGCTGAACGTATCGATCATCGCCTTGACGTCGCCAAGCGGGTAGAGAATCGGGCAGGTGCAACCGTTGCGGATGTAGTGGGAGACCTGTTGTCTGGCGTCGTTGGGCGTCCCGCTTGCGGTCAACATCTGGACGATTTCATCGGGCACCAATTTGGATGCCGCAACGACCTGCTCGTGGGTGGCCGGCCACGTGAGAACCTCGCCGACCCGCTCGAGGAGGCTCTGCGGTACGCCCGAAGCCGCCATGATGTGGGGCTGCTGTCCGAGGTACTGGGTGACCATGAGGCGGGCCATGTCGAGGGCCGTCTTGCGGTCCTCATGGACGCTACAGACGACGAGCTGGGGTCGGTCGATGTCCTCGAGCGACCTGCCGGCCTTGGCCGCGCCGCGCTCGAGGGCCTCGATGGCGCGTTGGTTGTAGTCGGGGGAGACCAGATAGTTGAGCACGGCCCCGTCGGCAATTTCACCCGTCAGTTCCATCATCTGCAGGCCCGTGGCGCCGATGTAGATGGGGATGTCCTTGGGGCGCCGTTCTTGGTACACGTAATCGAGTTCTACTCCGTCGAGATGAACGAACTCGCCGTGAAAAGTGACGGTCTCGTTGGCGAGGAGAGCACGCACGGCAGTGACGATCTCGCGCATGGCGCGCAGCGGCTTTGCGCGCGTGATCCCCACCTTTTGCGCAAGTGGGTCCCACCACGCGCCTATTCCGAGAATCACACGTCCGGGTGCGAGATCGTCGAGCGTCGAAAAAGTTGCGGCGAGACGAGCAGGGTTGCGACTCCAGCAGTCGACGACGCCGCTACCGACTTTGATGCGCTCGGTCACCGAGGCGAAAGCGGCCATCGGAACGGTGGCCTCACGAACGAGCCGACTCTCGGCCTGCCACACCGCGTCGAAACCCTTTGCTTCGGCATACTTGACGAACTCCATACCCTCACGAATGCGATGGGCGTCCTGCAGGTAGAGCGCGACGGAGGCCCGTGGTGTGGATTTCATGCGGCGAGCCTTTCGTGGAGACGGTGTGCTTGTTCGGCAGCCTTGCGTCGGATCTCCTCTAGATCGAACGACACCGGCCGAGCCTCTTTGATGACGGCCTCGCCGTCGATGGAGACTTCGATCGGCCGCGTTCCCGTGGTGAAAGCGAGATGCCACGGGCTGTCCATGTGGTCGTAGTTCCAGACGACTTCGTCGCGGCGTGACTGCGGAGCCAGAACCCAGCCGTTGGTGAGCCATGACCACGCAGTCTCGGGAGAGAAACCCAGGTCGTGGTTGCGGCCCGCAACGTAGGCGAGGCGGAACTCTTCGGGCATGTCGGCCCCGATTCCATCTGTACCGAGCGCAACGCGGTTGGTGAATTGCGCAGGGCGTGCGTAACCCACCGCGTTGTTCATGTTGGAGCGGGGATTGTGGACGATCGTGCCGGGCAGATCGTCTTGCAAGCCAACGCAATGAACGAGAAGCCAGTTGTCGCGCGCCAGGCCCGTCAGGCGACGTGCAGCATCGCCGTCCTCGGGCCCCTCGGCGACGTGCACGTGGACCCCGACGTTGAGTCGCTCCGCAAGGTCGGCCGCAGCAGCGATGGTCTCGTTGGTGCACGTGAAGGAGGCATGGATACCCACCATGCCCTCGCGTCCCGAGGTGATGTATCGCTCGCACTCCAGGAGTCCACGGCGCGCACCGTCGGACATCGGCTGGTGTGCAGAGACATCGACCAGGGAACCGTTGTCGGACCAGCGGTCGGTCACTCCGTAACTGGGGATGACACGCACCCCGACGAGGGCGCACCCGGCGGCGATGGCATCGAGCGAGCCTTCGATACAAGTGGGCGATTCGTGGTGGTCGATGATCGTCGTCGTGCCGGCGAGTACCGCCTCGGCTGCGCCCAGCGCCGCGGACCAGTAGATGATGTCGAGGTCGAGGGCCGCGTCGAGGCGCCACCAGACTTGCTGCAACACGGACAGAAAATTGTGCGGTCGTTCGGGTGGTGCGGGCATTCCACGGGCGAGCGCACTGTAGAGATGGTGGTGGGCGCAGACGAGGCCACCGGTGGTGTTTGCCATCAGTCCCCGTCTCGGTCGTGGGAGCCGCTGTGCATCGGCAGGCGGTTGCGCCACTTGCCGTCGAACGCGTGTAGCGCCGCGGCCACGGCTCCTGCCGTGGGTACGAGGCCGATTTCGCCCACTCCCTTGATCCCGTAGGGCGAATTGGGTTGCGGCGACTCGACGAGGACGACGTCGATGGGTGGCACGTCCTTGGCGCGGAGAATGCCAAGCGACCGCAGTGTCATGTTCGTCGGAAAGCCGGTTTGCGGGTCGGATGGAAAGTCCTCGGTGAGGGCGTAGCCCAGACCCATGTGGACACTGCCCTCGATCTGACCTTCGCACAAAGTGGGGTTGACCGCCCGCCCGACGTCGTGTGCGGCAAGCACCCGCTCGATCTTCCCGCTCTCGGGGTCGGCGATCACCAACTGTGCCGCATATCCGAACGTCGAGTGGATGATCGGATTCTCGACCCCGGGCTCGCCGAGTTTCGAGGTCCAATCGACCCTGTATTCGCCAGCGTGGTCGACGTCGGGGGCACAGTTCGCTGCGAGCGCGGCAAGGCACGCCGCGCGTACCGCACCGGCCCCCATCAACGTTCCACGAGATCCGGTGGTTTGCCCGAGTCCGAGTTCCCGCGTGGTGTCGACGATGACCCGAACCCGCTCGGGGTCGACTCCGAGTTCTTCGACCGCTACCTGCAGGGCGACGGTGTTGATTCCTTGGCCCATCTCCGTCCAGCCGTGGCGAATCTCGATGTCCCCGCCGGTGTTGAATCGCACGACGGCGCGGGTGATCTCCTTGAAACCGTTGCCGAGCCCCGAGTTTTTCAATCCCAGACCTACGCCCACGGCCTTGCCCTGGGCACGGGCAGCATCGTGGGCCTCCTTGACGGCATCAAGGCAGATCTCTGCACCAAGACAACCCTCATCCATGATCTGCCCCGGTCCCCAGACGCGACCGGGTTTGATCACGTTTCGTTTGCGGATTTCCCAGCCGCTGATGCCGACCTTCTCGGCCAAGCGATCAAGGACGCCCTCCATCGCAAACTGGGCTTGATTCGCCCCAAATCCACGGAATGCACCGCACACCGGGTTGTTGGTGCGCGCTGCGATGGCCTGTACGTCGATATTCGGAACTTCGTAGGGCCCGCTGGCGTGGCCTGCCATGCGTTCGAGGACTTTCATTCCGACGCTCGCGTACGCACCGCTGTCACCCACGGCCCGCACCCGAAGCGCCGCCAGGCGACCCTCGGCGTCGCAGGCTGCCTCGTAGGTCATGGTGATGGGGTGTCTCTTTGCGTGGATGAGAAGACTTTCTTCCCGCGAGAGCGTGCACTTCACCGGCTTGTCGAGGAGCCATGCCGCCAGCGACGCATGGGCCTGATTGCTCATGTCCTCTTTGCCGCCGAACGCTCCACCATTAGATACGAGTTCCACGGTCACCGAATCGTTGTCGACTGCCAGTACGCGGGCGATGTCGTTTCGGTCATCCCAGATGCCCTGGCCTCCCGAATAGACGTGCAGATGACGCTTGCCGTCCCGCGTGGATGGCACCGCAAGCGTGGATTCGGGCTCGAGGAAAGCATGTTCGATTCGCTGTGTCTGGAAAGTTTCCCGGACGACGAATTTCGCGGATTCGAGTGCTGCCTGGACGTCGCCACGAGCGTAGGAACTCGATGAGAGAACGTTGTTCTCGGTACCCCAGACCGCGACGTCGCCACTGTTGATCGCCACCAACGGATCCGTGATCGGCTGAAGGGGCTCGTAGACCACCTCCACGAGGTCGGCTGCCTCGCGCGCGGTGATGCGATCAATTGCAACAACGATCGCCAGAACATCGCCCGCATATGACGTGCGTCCGCCCACGGGAATCATGACCGGCCAATCCTTGTAAATGATGCCGACACGAGAATCACCGGGAATGTCCTGGGCGGTGTAGACGGCCACGACACCGGGTTGGGCTGCAGCCACAGAGGTGTCGATGGACAAAATGTCGGCACGCGCATGATCGGTGAGGTGCAGTGCGGCGTGCAACATCCCCGGCACCCGTATGTCGTCGATGTATCCGCGATCACCGAGAGCCAGTTCGCGAGCCTCGTATTTGACGCCGCGACTTCCGATACCGCCACACCCCGTATGGGTGGGGACGACGTTCTTGGCGACCGCATCGATGGCTTCGAGGATCTTCACGTAGCCGGTGCACCGGCACAGGTGTGCGCCGAGGTGACGGGCCATGTCCGCGGGCTGCAGTGCAGCGCCTTTCTTGTCGATCTGGGCCTTGGCCCGTACGACGATGCCCGGTATGCAAAAACCACACTGGAGTCCGCCGCACTCGGCAAAGGCCGTGGCGAATTTGTTGCGCTCCTCTTCGGAGAAACCCTCCAGGGTGACGATTGACGAGCCTTCGACCTTGGCCAAGGGCTGCTGGCAACTGACCACGGCCTTGCCATCCACAAGAACGGTGCAACAACCGCATTGACCGGACGGGGAGCAGCCGTCCTTTGGGGATGTGATGTCCAGTTCGTCACGCAGGGCACTGAGCAGATGGGGATGACGGGCGCTGACCGAGACGGGCGTGGCGTTGACGGTGAGCGCGACGGTCTTGCTGGCCATGCCGGGTATTTTACATTTTGTCAAAGTCGGACGGGGTCAGTCGTCGAGGACGACCCCGCGCTGGGCCGTGATGGGGCCATAGACCTCGGGGCGGCGATAACGCCCGAAATCGAACAGGGTGTCCTTGTATTTGGCGCACCAGTCGAGGTCGCAACGCGCCACCAAAAGTTCGTCGCCCGTGGTGAAAGCCTGGGCAACGATCTGTCCCGAAGGGGCGATGATGGCCGACTGGCCGAGGGAATCGACCCCCTCCTCGATCCCCGCCTTGGCGACCCCCACCACCCAGGTTCCGTTCTGGTAGGCGCCGGCCTGCATGACCAGGGAGTTGTGGAAGCCCTGGAGGATGTCCTGGCTGGGATCGGGTACGTAGTGGATCGGGGTGTTGTAGCCACAGAGGATCAACTCGACACCACCCAAGCCCATCACGCGGTACGACTCGGGCCAGCGTCGATCGTTGCAGATCATCATTCCCACGCGACCACCAAAGGCCTTCCACACGCCAAAGCCCTCGGGGCCCGGCTCGAAGTAGTAGCGCTCGGCGTGTTGGAACGGACGGTCGGGTTCGTGATGCTCGTGGCCCGGTATGTGGACCTTGTGATAGCGGCCGACGACGGACCCATCACGCTCGACGAGTATCTGTGTGTTGTACCGATGACCATCCGGCGTCAACTCGGCGTAACCGAGGGAGAAACCAACCTTCAAACTCCTGGCCATATCGAACAGTGGCTGCGTCGCGCGTGAAGGCATCTCGCGCTCATACCAATGGTCGGCCTGCGTGATGTCCGGGACGAACCAGCGCGGAAAGAACGTGGTCAAGGCAAGTTCGGGAAAGACCACGAGGTCGCAGCCGTTGCGTGCCCCTTGTTCCAGGAGTGCAACGAGCCGATCGACTGCCTCAGCGCGGGTGTGCTCCTTTTGGATCGGGCCCATCTGGGCCGCTCCGACGGTGATGATTCTTGACATTTCAGAATTCCAATTCGGTGAGATCAAGCATCACGCGAAGCAAAACGTTCGCACCTTCGATCATCTCGTTGGGCTCGGTGTATTCGCGGGGATTGTGGCTGATGCCGTCCTTGCTGGGGACGAAGATCATCCCCGAGGGGCACACCCTGGCGAGCATCTGAGCGTCGTGTCCCGCCCCCGAGGGCATGCGTTTGACACGACCGTCGATCTCCGTGGCCCGACGCTCGACGAGATCGATGACGCGTTCGTCGAAGACGACCGGCTCGAAGCGGGTCAGCTGACGCTTCGTGATGGACACTCCCTCATCCTGTTCAATTTGGAAGCAAAACGTGTCGATGAGATTTTCCGCGTCGCACAACGTGTCCTCGTCGGTGTTGCGCACGTCGAGCGTGATCGTCGCCCGCGCGGGAATCACGTTGATCAGATTGGGGTGGAGACTTATCATGCCGACGGTGCACACTTGGTCGCCACCGAATCGCTCGGCAATTTCGCGCAGGTACACGGCCATCATCGCCGCGACGTACGCGGGGTCTCGCCTGAGATGCATCGGCGTGGTACCGGCATGGTTGCTTTGACCGACGATGGTGAGTTCCTGCCAGGAGATGCCCTGGACGCCCGTGACCGCCCCGAAGGCATGATTTTCGGCCTCGAGAACGGGTCCCTGTTCGATGTGGAGCTCAACGAATGCATGGGGCGCCGGCCCGGGGCATGGGGCCGCACCGGCATAGCCGATGCGCGCGAGTTCGTCACCGAGACGCTTTCCATCGATCGACACGGTGTCGAGTGCCTCTTCGAGTGCGAGGCCTCCCACGTAGACCAGGCTGCCGAGCATGTCTGGCGCAAAACGGGCGCCTTCTTCGTCGGTGAACACCCCGACACACAGTGGGCGGGCGGGTGTGATGCCGAACTCTTTGCAGGTCGCGATCACCTCAAGGCCCGCCAGCACGCCATAGTTACCGTCGTACTTCCCTCCCGTGCGTACCGTGTCGATGTGCGAGCCCGTCATCACGGGAGAGCCGTGACCAACGTTCCATGTGCCAAAGACGTTGCCGATCGCGTCGACCACCACGTCCAAGTCGAGTTCATGCATCCATGCCACGACAAGATCGCGTCCGGCCTTGTCGTCATCGGTGAGTGCCAGGCGGCAACAACCTCCGTCGCCCGTCGAGCCAATGTCGGCGAGTGCGTCGAGGCGCTGCAGCAGACGTTCACCGTTGATGCTCAGCGTTGCGATGGAAGTTGGGTCGAAAGTGCTCATGGAACGTCTCGTGACAACATTACGGACTCGACTGCAAGGGTAACGGTGACCGCGTTGGGTGAATGACTAGTTTGAACTTCATGCAGATTGACCGCAGTCGCCTCCTGGGTCTCCATGCTCAGGAGATGTCCCGTTTCGATGAAACACATCCACGGTCCCGCCAATTGGCGCAGGAAGCGTCTCGCAGCCTGCTCTCGGGGGTTCCGATGCCGTGGATGACGCGCTGGCCCGGATCCTTTCCCCTCACGGTCGCCTCTGCGGAGGGAAGTCGGTTCGTCGACGTGGACGGCATCGAGTACGACGACTTTTGTCTGGGCGACACGGGAGCCATGACAGGGCATGGCCTCTCGGCGGTCGCCGAGGCGCTCCATGCACAGGCAAAGCGGGGCATCACAACGATGCTCCCGTCGTGGGATGCAACGTGGGTCGGAGAAGAACTTGCGCGACGCTTCGGGTTACCAAAATGGCAATTCGCACTGTCGGCAACCGACGCGAACCGATTCGTGCTGCGCCTCTCGCGGATGCTGACGGGGCGTCCGAAGATTTGCGTCATGGATTGGTGCTACCACGGCACCGTCGACGAGACGCTGGCGATTCTGGCCCCCGATGGGGGCGTGGTGAGCCGTCCCGGTGCAGTCGGACCGATGGTCGATCCGCAGGGCACGACGCGAGTCGTACCGTTCAACGACATCGCCGCCCTCCAGTGCGCCCTGGCGCACGGTGATGTGGCTTGCGTCTTGATGGAACCGGCGCTCACCAACATCGGCATCGTGCTGCCCGAACCGGGCTATCTCGACGCCGTGCGTCGTGTGACGCGAGATGCGGGAGTGTTGCTCATCATCGACGAAACCCACACGATTTGTGCAGGCCCCGGCGGTTGCACCATGGAGTGGGGACTCGAGCCCGACTTTTTGGTGATTGGAAAGCCGATCGGTGGGGGTGTCCCGGTCGCTGCCTACGGGATGTCGGCCGCTGTGGCGGTGATGCTCGAGCACAGACTCGAACGGGACGACATCGACGTTTCGGGTATCGGGGGAACCCTGAGCGGCAACGCCCTCTGCCTCGCAGCGGTCCGTGCCACGCTGTCATCGACCCTCACCACCTCGGACTTCATGCGAATGATTCCCCTCGCAGAGGCGTGGACCGACGGGGTGCGCCAGGGATACGAAGCTGTCGGCTTGCCTTGGCACGTTCAACGGCTTGGTTGCCGAGCCGAGTATTGGTTCTGTCCGCCGCCACGGTCGGGTGCCCAGGCTGTGGCCGGCGTCGATCAGGCACTCGACGCATTCATGCATTTGCACGCACTCAACAGGGGAATCCTGATGACACCGTTCCATAACATGGCGCTTTTCTCGCCGTCACACAGCATGGACCAAGTCGACCGACACACCGAGGTGTTCGCTGCGGCCGTTCACGCCTTGACAGCAGTCTGATTATCCATGCTCTGCCTCCTCGGCCCGGGAGACCTCGCCCTTGTCGCGGCAATCGTCTCGGTGGCGGCCTGCGCGCAGATGGTGTCAGGTTTCGGATTCGCCTTGATGGCTGTGCCACTGATGGGTCTTGCGATCGATCTCAAGACCGCCGTCGTCATCTCGACGATTTGCGGCACCGCGTCGAACACCTACCAGGCGATCAACGACGGGCATGACCGCGATCGGAGGCTCGTTCGCGTGTTGACGACCACCTCCTTTTTGGGTATGCCCCTTGGGTTTGTCCTACTTGACCGCATCGATGTCGATTTTCTGCGCGTCGTCATCGGGATCGTGGTACTCCTAGCCCTTGTCGCGGTACTCAGATCAAGCTCCGGAACGGTCTTGGGTGGTCGCTTTCTCGAGGTTCTCGCGGGCTTTGTTTCGGGCGTCCTCGCAACGTCGACGTCCACGAACGGACCGCCACTCGTTTTGTTGTTGCGCTCGCGGGGGCTGTCCCCGGAGGTATTTCGCGCCACCATCAACACAGTGTTCAGCATCGTCGCTTTCGTCAGCATCATCATCTTTGCGTTCGGCGCGCGACTCACCGGCGAGGCACTGGTGGGAACTGTGGTCGCCATACCGGGTCTCGGCATCGGTATGTACGCGGGCTGGCGGCTACGTGGGGCGATGGACCCCGGCGTGTTTTGGAGGATCGTCGTCGGGTTGCTCACGGCAACAGCGATCAGTTCGATCGTGTCGGGCCTGGTCTAGGGGTCAGTGCCCGGGGCCGAACCACTCCATCCAGGCGTCCTTGTCACGGGTCCGATAGACGTAGTTGGATGTCCGAACGACCGACATCGGCGCACTTGCCGGCGCCGAATACTGGTGGCCGGGGAAGACGGTGGTCTGGTCGGGCAGCCGGGACAGGGTCTGGAGGCTTTCGTACATTTGCTCGGCGTCGGAGCCGGGAAGATCTGTTCGTCCACAACCGTCGAGAAAGAGTGTGTCGCCCGAGATGAGACAACCGCAGGCGAGAAAACACTGACTGCCCGGGGTGTGACCCGGGGTGTGCACGAAGGTGATGTTGACATCACCGACAGCCAGCGTGGCACCGGCCGAGTGGGCCACGAGATGCGACTTGTCGACCTCGGTGGTGCGGATCACCCAGGGAACCTCCGCTTCATTGACATGGATCGGCACGTCGTGTTTTTCGAGTAGATGGGCGATTCCGTCGATGCGGTGGCCCATCATCGACCCACCGATGTGATCGGGGTGGTAGTGCGTCGCGAGGACACCCGTGAGCGTCATCCCGTCGGCTTCGATGAGCCCGAGCAGTTCGTCGACTGCATATGCGGGGTCGACGATCACGCACTCACGGGTCACTTGGTCACCCAGCAGGTAGACGTAGTTCACCATCTGCGCCGCAAGTCCGTTGCGCACGGCGAAGTCACGGCCCGAGAGCAACTGCCGAAAGTAGAACCTGTCGTCCACACCCATGGGCACAGGTTATGGCGTACCCTCAGTTACCTGATGAACGGTGAGAACGCGGCTCCGAGGTTGGGTGATCGATTGCTCGTTGGCGACCGTCTCGTTGGCTTGTCACAACTGATGCTCGACGCCCTCGACGACGGTGGAAAACTCATCGCCCTGCGGACCTCGGGCGCCGTGCTGGTCGTGCCCGGGGAGGTTCGGCGTCTGGTCGATTCCGCCATCGAAGAGGCCGCGACTGGTTTCATGGCCATGCAGGGCGTCCCCAGTAGCCGTGTCGATGAGTTCTTCACCCGTTTCGCCGATCTCATTGACGATGACAGGGCGTTCACGCCGGTCCTGGTTGCCAACGCCCGCGACGTCGAATCCGCCAGAGAGCGGGGTCGCACGACCGGCCGACTCGAGATCACTCCCAAGATGCGCCTCGACATGGCGGCCGGTCTTCGGATGTGGGCCGCGCTCGAGTGCGACCGGTTGGGTCTCGTGTCGAGTGTCGACCATGAGGGTTGGTCCGTCGAATCATGGCGTGCGCCACTGGGCATCGTGGCCTTCGTCTTTGAGGGTCGTCCCAACGTGTTTGCCGACGCAACGGGCGTGCTCAAGAGCGGCAACACGGTTGTGTTCCGCATCGGCAGTGACGCTTTGGGTACCGCGCGTGCCATCCGCGACCATCTGTTGGTTCCCGCGCTGCAATCTGTGGGATTGCCACGCGGGGCCGTGAACCTCGTCGACTCGTCGGACCACGCGGCAGGATGGGCTCTCTTCGATGATCGGCGGCTGGCCCTGGCCGTTGCGCGCGGTTCGGGGCAGGCGGTGGATCAGTTGGGCGAGATTGCTCGACAGAGTGGAACGCCCGTCTCCCTGCACGGCACTGGCGGTGCGTGGCTGGTGGCCGGCACGAAACTTCCCGAGGCCCGTCTCCATTCCGCGATCGTGCACTCACTGGACCGGAAGGTCTGCAACACGCTCAACACACTCGTCGTGCTGGAGTCGAATGCGTCCGCCGCACTCACCGTGGTCGGCAAAGCACTGTCGCAGGTGGCCGCAGGGCCCGGCGGCAGGGTTGTGGTGCACGCCGTTGGTGATGCGGCGCGGGTGTTGGGTGCTTTCGGCGGGCTCGAGATCGACACCCAGCCGGTCGATCCCGGCAAAGAATGGGAGTGGGACGTCGTACCGGAACTGACGGTGGTCGTCGCTTCGTCCATGGCCGACGCAGTGGCCCGGTTCAACCGTCACAGCCCGCGTTTTGTCCTGTCGATCCTCTCCGGTGACGACCACGAGACGACATGGGCCTGGGAAAACAGCGAGTCACCGTTCTTTGGGGACGGGTTCACGAGATGGGTCGACGGGCAATTCGCGCTTCAGCGGCCCGAGCTGGGCCTGGCGAACTGGCAGCACGGGCGCCTCTTCGGCCGAGGGGGGGTGCTGTCGGGCGACGCGGTGCACTCACTCAGGTTGCGTGTTCGCCAGGCGAACCCCGACCTCCATCGTTGAACCCGCAACCCCTCACTCGTGGATGTCGTCGACGGGCAGCTCCATGTGCAACATCGCGGCCAGACCACGTTCGAAGTCCCCCGTCCAGGGCAGGGCCTTCGCCTGCGCGTGGCTTCGCCTGCTGCCCGTGACGCGGAGCAGTTCCCACACGGGCGTGGCCGACACCTGCGCGGCATCGAGGTCGAGTCCGAGCCGAACCTCGCCTGACCCGCACGACCAATCGCGGCCACCCGCACGCAAGTTCACCCGGCCGAACTGCCTGCGATCCAGATCGTTTGTCATCAGCCATACACCGACCTCCATCGCCGCCATCACGCCGCTCGAGTCGCGTGCGCCGGGCGCACCGATGGCGTGGCGCAGGTCGTGTTCGTGGACCACGGTGTCATAGGAGAGCGGAACCGACAGGCGACGCGTCTGGGCTGCCATCTCTTCAAAGACGGGACCAACGATGGACCACTCCTCGAGCAGGCCATCGAGGTCCACGCCGCGACGGGCATCGATGATCGCATCGACCCAGGCTTGCGAGTCGGATCCCGGGGGATTGCCCTTGACGATTTCCGCGGCGAGGCCCGAGACATGGGCCATCAAATCATGGACATTCCAATCAGGACAGGTTTGTACCGGCAGGTCGGCAACCTCCCGGCTTCGCCCCTCGAGCAGCCCGACAATTCTTTGGCGTGCGAGAAAGTACTCGTGGGCGAGATAGTCGGCGTCGAACTGATTCATCGGGGATCCTCGGATGCAGCGTGGACGTCGATGTTGTCGATCAACCGAACACCTCCCACGACTGCCGCCACGACGACAACGGCCTCCGCAAGGCGCTCGTGGGTGATGGGCGCAAGCGAATCACGATCCACCACCTCGAGATACTCGAGGTCCAGACCCGGCCTCGAGGCGAGGTCGGCGATCGCCAATTCGCAGGCCTCGTCGGCCCGTTCACCCGACTGAATGGCCCGAGCCGCCTGGTGAATGACGCGGAAAAGATGCGTGGCAACCGCACGCGCCTCGCCGGAAAGTTTTGTGTTGCGACTCGAGAGCGCCAGCCCATCCTCCTCGCGCACCGTGCGACAGGCGATGATTCGCACCGGCAGGTTGAAGTCGCGCACCATTCGCCGCACGATTGCTATTTGCTGTAGATCCTTGCGACCAAAGCAGGCCACGTCGGGTGCGACGACGTTGAGCAACTTGAGGACGACCGTCGCCATGCCCGCGAAGTGCCCCGGGCGGTGCAAGCCCTCCAGTACGTCGGCCAAGGGGCCCAGCTCGACATAGGTTTCGAAGCCCTCCGGATAGATCATTTCGCTCTCCGGACACCACACCAAGTCCACGCCCGCCGTCCTGCACATCTTCACGTCAGCCTCCACGTCGCGCGGATAGGCGGCGAGATCAGCGTGGTCGTTGAATTGCAGGGGATTGACGAAAATCGACACGACGACGAATGAGCCCTCTGCGTGGGCGCGCTCGATCAGTGAGAGATGACCGGCGTGCAAGGCGCCCATCGTGGGCACAAAGGCAACGGTGGCACCGCTGGATTTCGCAGCCTGAATCGCCCGACGAACGTCATCGATCGCGGTGACGAGACGCAAGTGGTGGCCCGCACCTATTCGAAGGAGTGGGCGTCATCGGGCCAGAGCCCGGCGCGCACTTCGTCGACGAACTGCCGACACGCATCGGTGCTGGCGCCGCGGATGTCGGCGAACTTCTTGGTGAACGTCAGTTCGCGCAGCGAAAGGCCAAGGACGTCGTGGAGGACCAGAACCTGGCCGTCGCACTGGGCGCCCGCGCCGATGCCAATCGTCGGGATCGACAGTTTCGTCGTGATTTCAGCGGCCAACAGGGCCGGGATTCCCTCGAGCACGACCGCGAAAGCACCGGCTTGTTCCACCGCATGCGCGTCTTCGAGCAGCCGTTGGCGTCCTCCTGCCTCGAAACCGTCTCTGCGGCCCTGCACTTTGTGGCCGCCCATTCGGTGAACGCTCTGTGGGGTGAGGCCGATGTGACCCATGATCGGAATGTCGGCATCGGCAATGGCGCGAATCGAGTCGGCGATCGTCAGTCCACCCTCGAGTTTCACTGCTTGCGCACCGGCCTTGATGAGACGAACGGAGTTGGCGACAGCCTGGCTGGAGCCGACCTGGTAGCTGCCGAAGGGCAGGTCACCAACGACGAGGGCCTTGGGCGCGGCTCGGCGCACCAGGCGAACGTGATATTCCATTTCCTCCATCGTGACGGGGATGGTGTTGGCCTCGCCCTGCACGGTGGTGGCGACAGAATCCCCGACGAGAATCACGTCGACGCCCGAAGCATCGACGATCGCTGCAAAGGTCGCGTCGTAGGCGGTGATCATCGTGATCTTCTGGCCGTGCAACTTCAGCTCCGCGAGAAGAGGAACAGTGACGGCCTTGCGAGGGGTGGTTGTCATCGGTGCGGTGTCCTGGGGATGAGACGCTTGGTCATCCGAACGCTACTGCCAGAGGGGTTCCTCGACCCTCCACGAGACGGGAACTCCCCAGGAATCCTGAAAAGTCACCTCGTGTGCGGGTTGACGCTGGGCCACTGCCCAACGACCGGTGGGGTAGCCCAAAGTGACCATCGCCATCGGCACCCATTCGGTCGGCTCGGGTGCGCCGAGGATGTCGAGCACCTGTTGGGTGTGTTTCTTGAAAAGCAGGGTGGTCAGTGCTGATCCGACGCCTTCGGCGGTCGCGGCCAACTGCAGGCTCCACAGGGCAGGATAAATCGAGCTCTCACCGTTCGGCTTGCCCCACGCAAAAACGATGAGGGGCACCCTGGCAAGGTTGTCGGCCAGCCACTCCGCGCTCGCGTTGGTCTTCTTGGCCTGAATCACCGCCGGGTCGTGTGGATCACCGTCGCGGATCAGGTCCATGACCGATTTGTACTGGGTAGCGTTCAGTTCGGTGAGGCCCTCGCGGTAGAGCGTTTGCAGTCTCGCCTTTTTTGCGGGATCGGCGAGCAGGAGAAAACGCCACTTTTGCTGGTTGCCACCCGAGGGGGCGCGGATCGCAGCGTCGAGCAACCGTTTGACAACATCTTCGGGTATCGGGTCGGTCTTGACCCTGCGCATCGCGCGAGTTGTGTACAGGGCACCGTAGATATCCATCAACGTCTCGTTTCTTTAATCCTTGGAGAGGGTTCCGGCGCCAATCGCGCGAGCGAGGTCGAAGATAGCCATGTTGCCCGTCTGCCAACGAACCGTGAGTTGGCAGCGACCAATGCGCCAGACACCATCCCGACGGACGATTTCGTTTGTGTAGTGGCCGCCGAGTTCACAGAAGTTCACCCCACCTGCGTGCCCGATTCGATCCATCGTCGAGGGGGCAAACCAGTGTTGGGCCCGCAATTCCGTGATGCACACAGCATGATCGACATCACGAAAAGTCACCGTCTGGTTCGACATCTGGTGTTGGGTGGCATCGAACGAACCGTTCGTACGTCGAACCTTGTCGACCCATGTGTCGCGGGCCATCACGGCTGCGGGGGTCCCGCTGAAGCTCGAAAAGTCGAATTCGCACGGATCGGTGAAGCAGGCGCGGTACAGGTCCCAATCCCGATGGTCGATACCGGCCGCGTAGCGGTGGCTGAGGTCGATCACGTCACGAATCTGTGATTCGATCGCGCTCACTGTCTCCTCCGTTGGAGCTCTGCCAGCCATTTGACGGCGTTGTTGACGAGCATGCGGTACCAATGATTGTCGAACGACTCGGGTCCCTCACCGGGTTGCAGATACACCACCTGGGAGGCCCCGTAGGAATGGGTCCAGGCAACAGCATCGGATGCGGGTGAGTGACGCCAACGGGGATCGGATTTACGTCGTACCGCAGCGAAGGCCGATGTGTGGTGTGCGTCATCCCGCGGAGCGTTGGTGCGGATGAGAACCGCGACCTCGGCATCGAAAACCGGGCATTGGTAGGTCTCATCGGTCAACTCGAAAGACGTGGGCAGACCGACACAAACCGGGTGATCGGGCATGGCGACATCGAAGCGTTGCTTGACGTTCATTGCGTATCCGGAATCGGGGTAGGAGACCCCGCGCAGGCGGGCAGGCGCGTAGTGGAAACGGCCCTTGAGAATCTCTGCAAAACCCGGCCACGTCGGCCATGACGCAATCGAGTGGTGGAGACCCAGAACGGGCATACCCCGGTTGGTGAGGGCCGACCAGGCAGCAACGATGTCATCGGAGGGAGCGACGAACTCGGGGCTTTCACCCGGTCGAAATCGGATTCCCGGCATGTCGTAGAGGGCCAGAACATCGAAATCTTGGAGCAGTCGAATCACGCCGGAGGGGGTGAACATTTCGCCCGCCGTCGGCCATGTGATGAGACTGACTTCGGCATCGAGCGAGTCCAACAAGCGTCCCAGTGACGCAGCGTCGTAGGGGTGTCCCCCGACAAGCCATGCGACCCGGGGTCGACTGTCAGCGATGTCCACACGCGCACAGTACCCAAGGCGGCCCATCACCCCGAGCGTTAGATTCACCTCGTGGGCGTATGGTCGACCCCGGCGGGGAGCAGAGCGCGTCGATGGTTCAACACCTTGGCTTTTCGTGCCATCGAAGCTGGGACACGCTGGGTTCACTTGCACGGGGCCATCGGTCCGGACACGGCACGCGGTCGGATGTTTGCGTCGTTCGGTGAGGGCAGCATCATCTGTCATCCGACGACCACGATCTTCAATGAGCGGTACATCGAAATCGGTCGTGGCACGATGATCGGGCCTAATGTCGCGTTGTCCGCAGGCATGGTTCCCGGCCAGAACTGCCTGACATCACCTGTTGTCAAAATCGGGGATCGCTGTTTGATCGGACGTGGGAGCGGAATCGTGGGTCATCTCGCGATCGAGATCGGCAACGATGTCTGGACCGGTCATCATGTTTACATAACGGACCAGAATCACGGCTACGAAAACCCCGGCATACCCATCTCACAGCAGTCGCAACCCGAAGCACCGGTGACGATCGGTGACGGGAGTTGGCTCGGCCACGGGACCGTGGTTTTGCCGGGTGCTCGCATCGGACGGCATGTCGCGGTTGGCGCGAATTCGGTCGTCATCGGTGAATTGCCCGATTTCAGCGTTGCAGTCGGCGTTCCGGCACGAGTCATCAAGTCGTGGTCGCCGGAGCGGGGTTGGCAGCGCTCCTCAGACTGAGAGATCGATCGGTGCCCCGCAGGATTTCATCAAGTTGTCCGCAGCGAAGGTCGAAATCTTCTCCGAAATCGGAATGCCCTCGACCTTGGTTTCTGCAAATGGTTCGTTGATCCCCGCACGAAGATCGTCGGCGTATGAACGTCGATCGGCGAGGTAGGTCCGATAGTCGGCGAGCCAGAGCGGAACAATGGCGCGACCTTTTTCGTCGGCGACGGGACGTGCGGAGATGTCGTCGATCGCTCGCTCGAGGGTATCGGTCGCCTTGTCGACGATGACCGCCCGCTCGCGAAGTGCATCGGGACCGACCTCATTGACTTTCCGCAGATCGGCGAGCTCGATGCGCTCGGCCTCCGCAACCGCGCAACGACGCTCGGCGAATTGTTGCCATTTGGTGTCGCCAATCCGATTGACGGACTCCTTGCTCGCGAATCCGAAGGCATAAACCCACATCGCGGCGATACCCAGACAGATGAACGCCAGCAATGGTTTGACGAAGCCCCGGGTGGATCTCAATTCATCTCCGCGGGCGAGGGACGGTACGAGACGAGGAGGTGGAGGACTGCTGCGCCGATGCCCAGCACAAGACCCGTCACGAATCCCCACGTGCCGCCGTAATCGATCCCCAGGGCGTTATCGAGGCTGGCGCGACCGCCTCCCATACCCGAGATCGCGATGGCCACGGCTCCGAGCATCGCGCAGTATTCCCATCCCTGGCCCTCGTTGAAAATGAAGAAGCCCCTACGGCGGTGGGCGACGACGATCGCAACGATCATCGTCGCAAGTACTGCTGCACCGGCGGTGGGAACGAACAGCCCGATCATCAACAGGACGCCGCCACCCATCTCGGTGAATGCGGCCATGGCGGCCTGCAATTTCGGCCGACGCATCCCGATCGAGGCGAACCACCGCGCTGTTCCTCGACGAGAATCGGCCGTCTTCCACTTGTTCGCACCATGCAAGAAGATGCAAACACCGAGGGCTCCGCGCATGAGCAGACTGGCAAGATCGAGGCGCGTCACGCCCGAGACGCTAGACCCAGACAAATGCTAGAACAACCGTGTGTCGGATTTCCTGTCACTCGTATCGCGCATCACGAGGGAACACCGCCGCAGTTTTGCCATCGCCATTGGCGGGGCCTCGGTGTACGCGGTTTGCACGGTCTTGTCGGCCTTTGCCGTCAGTCGTGTGATTGACGAAGCGATAACCCCGCGATTCGAGGACGGAAAAGTCGGCCCACAATCGGTGGTCCTTGCGATGGTCCTCATCACCGCGGTCGGCATCGTGCGTGCAGCTAGCGTGGTGACCCGTCGAAGTTATGCGGGAATCACCGAATGGCGTGCGGCGGGCACGCTCGCCACGTCGGTCATCGACCGTATCTGCAAGCAACCGGTGTGGTGGCTGCGAACCCGCATGACGGGAGAGGTCATATCGCGCATGACCATCGACGCCGAAGCGGCGGTGGCGATGCTCGCACCGTTGCCCTTTGCCTCGTCGGTGGTGGTGCTGCTTGGTTTCGCGGCCGTCGCAATGTTGGTTTCGGATCCGATCCTGGGCGGGATCGGTTTGTGCGTCATCCCGCTGCTGGCCGGTGTGAACCTGCGCTACCAACGTAGGGTCGACGCGCTCTTCGCGCGGGCCCAAGAACATCTGGGCGACCTTTCGTCGACGGTTCACGAAAGTTTCGAGGCGGTGACCGTCGTGAAGGCTTTCGGGGCCGAGGAAAGAGAGGCCCGTCGACTTTCCAGAGTGGCCGAGAGACTTCGCGATGCCCGAATCGAGACGGTGCGTTTCCGCTCACGTTTCGAGTCGCTTCTCGACTTGGTTCCATCGACGGGGATCATCGTTCTGTTGCTCGCCGGATCCTGGCGTATTGGTGAAGGACAGATGACCGTGGGTGAACTCGGTGGCTTCATGTATTTGTTCACACTGCTGTCGTTCCCGTTGCGGATCATCGGCTACGCCGTCAGTGAATTGCCGCACTCCCGTGCGGGACTGGCACACATCGACGGCCTGCTCGGTGAGGCGATGCTCACGACCATGGTTCCCGACAAAGTGCACGGCCTTGGCGTCGAGATTCGGGATCTGCGGGTGGTTCCACACGGACATGCGGAGCCGACCCTCGACATCCACCACCTGGACATCGCACGGGGGGCTTGCCTTGCCGTCGTGGGTGAAACCGGCTCCGGAAAGTCGACCCTTGTCGGGGTGATCGCGGGCATCTTGGCCTACGACGGTCGTGTGCGAGTTGGCCGACGGGGTGTGGCGCCGGTCTTCCAAGAGACGTTTCTCTTCGCTGCAACACTGCGGGAAAACCTGCTCCTTGGGCAACGACGATCCGATGAGGAGATTCTCGAGGCGCTTCGCATCGCCGACGCGGAGTCTTTCGTCACCGAGCTCGTTGACGGACTCGACACGGCAGTTGGCGAACGCGGTGTTGGTCTCAGCGGCGGGCAACGCCAACGTGTGGCGCTGGCCAGGGCGCTCCTGGCCGATCGCGACGTCGTGGTGCTCGACGACACGACGTCGGCTCTCGACCCCCAGACCGAGGCGGTCGTCATGCGCAATCTCGTTGGTCGGCTGGGTGACAAAACCCTCGTCGTCGTCACCTCCCGACCGTTGACCGTGTCATTGATCGGGAACGTTGTCTTTCTCGTCGAGGGACGGGTGTTCGACCGTGGCACACACGAGGAACTACTCGGGCGTTGCCCGCGATATGAGGCACTGATGGACTCGTACGAAACTGACCGCCGTGAGCGCTGAAGGCTCCCGCGGGGCCGTCGACGTCATCGCACGGGGCCTCGCTGTGAGTCCTGCGCTACGCAGGGGTCTCGGGGGTACCGTCGTGCTCGCCCTGCTCGGAACCGGGACGCGTGTTGCAGTGCCAATCCTCGTGCAACAAGTCATCGATCACGGGTTTTCTCAGGGACCGGCCGGCGGCGAAGTCGACTTCCCCCTCGTCGCCATACTGTGCGCGGCATGCGCCTTGGTCGTCGGGATTTCCGCATGGTGCCTGCGCTCGGCCATCAAAAGACTCGGGATGCGCAGCGAAGAGGCGCTCTACGGCCTGAGAGTAAGACTCTTCGAGCACATTCACGGCCTGAGTATCGCGTACCACAACGAAGAGAAGAAAGGTGCACTCGTGGCCCGCGTGACAAGCGACATCGAGACACTCGGGCAGTTTTTCTCATGGGGCGCTTTGGCGTGGCTGCTTGACGGAACCTTGATGTTCGTGGTCGCGATGATCATGCTGTCCTACGACTGGTTGCTGGCCATCGTCGCCTTCGTCGTGGCAGCTCCGTTGATTTACGGCTTCCGCCGCGTGCAGGTGAGACTCGTCCGTTCGTACGAAAAGGCGCGCGAAATGAACGGAAACTACTTCGGCGAAGCCGCGGAGTTCGTGAACGGCGCCGACGTTCTTTCCGCCTTCGACCAGCGCGATACGTATGCAAACCGCCTCGTCGAGACGATGAGGGCTCGCTATCGCGCTGAGATCCGAGCCGGCATCCTGGGTGCCCTGCTTTTTCCCGTCGGAGAGTTGTTTTCTGTACTCACGATCGTCGGCGTTTCGGTGACGGCGATTCTTCGTGGTCCGGAGGCGGGTCTGAGCCTGGGTGCGGTGGTCGGGTTCATCTTTCTCACCTATAGGTTCCTCGAACCGATTGCCGAGTTCACCGAGATCATCGACAACACCCAGGGAGCGGTCGCAGGTCTTTCGCGGATCCTCGAGATCATCGAGACCCCGGTCGGTCCTCCCGAACCACTCGCGCCCAAACCCCTGCCCCGGTCCCGGCTCGACCTCGATTTCAGCCGAGTTTGGTTCGCATATCAATCCCGCGCACCGGGCGAAACACGTGATGACTCGAGCGATCCATTCGTTCTTCGGGATGTGACCGTCGAAATCCCCTTCGGCCAACACGTTGCCATCGTGGGTTCGACAGGTTCGGGAAAGACCACATTCGGTCGACTGGTGTCGCGTCTGGTGGACCCGTCAACGGGTCAGGTACGACTAGGGGGGGTGTCTCTCACCGACGTGGCACGCGACGATCTGAGATCCGTGCTCACATTCGTGCCCCAGGAGCCGTTTCTCTTCGACGGAACGGTTCTTTCGAACCTGCGTTTCGTCGACCCGAACCGAGACGAAGACGGGTGTCGGAGCATCGCGGTGAACCTCGGCCTGGATGAATGGTTGGGGTCCCTTCCCAGGGGGCTGTGGACACCCGTCGGGGAACGAGGCAACGATTTATCCGCCGGGGAACGACAACTCGTGGCACTGCTGCGCGCGGCGATTGCCGAGCCGCGCATCCTCGTGCTCGACGAAGCCACGTCGGCCGTCGACCCGCTCATCGATGTGAGAATCTCGCGGGCCTTCGACGCCCTGGCGGCCGGACGCACGACCATTGCCATTGCGCATCGTCTCAGTACCGCGATGCGCGCCGACCGGATTCTCGTCATGGAAGACGGGATGGTGATGGAAGACGGAAGCCACGATGAGTTGGTCGTACTCGGTGGCCGCTATGCCTCGTTGTACGAGACATGGGTGGCCACGACAAGCGGCTGAACCCGACTGCGTCCAGCGGATAGTTTTGGGCATCGTGTCGCGTCGTGGAATCGGGCCACTCACAGCAATGTTGTTGACGGTGCCGGTCGGCGCGTGCAGCGCCGGAGACGCCCAGCGAGCAGCGATCTGTGACCGGGGCGTGGCGATCGAAACCGCGGTTCTGCGGGTCGGAGTGCTGGCCAAGGAAACGAAAACGATGAACGCCGCGGTGTTGCGCAGCCAGATCGACGAGGATCTCTCCAATCTCACCGCCGCCCTCGACGTGGCGCCCGAGAACATTGTCGGAGACCTGTCGACGGTATTGTCGCGTCTGCGTGATCTCTACGGGGCACTGGAGATTCTGGACTGGGACGCAGCGAAATTCATCGGCGATGCGCAACTCGACGAGGCCCTTTCAAAAATTGGATCGGTGAACACACGGCGACACCTTGCACGTTTGAGTGGTTATGTCATCGAAGCATGCGACGAGGCGACGATCGGTGGAGCTGTTCCATCGGATTCGGTCGTCGAGACACCCCCCAGCTCGACCGGGCTTCCATCGATCGAGGATCCGATACCGACCGAGGTAGACCTCCTGTCGGCGCATGTGGCCATGGGCACCGCCATCGCCGAGGCGAGCGGGTTCGCCGTATCCGTCGAGCAGGCCGCCTGTCTGGGTCGAGAGGCCGATCTGGTGTCGATTCCCGATGATCCCTACGTGCCTGATTGGAGGGACGAGTGGAACGAGGCGTTCCTCGAGATTTTCCCGAAGTGTGGCTTCACAGCGCCGGATCGACGAGAACCTTGATGGCACTGGAGGGATTGTCGGCAAGTTCGGCGATCGTCTCGGGGAGTTGACTGAGACCCACGGTTTTGTCGTGCAACGGTTCCACCTTGATCCTGCCGTCGGCCATCAGATTCATTGTCTCGACAAAGTCGTGATGGTTGTAGGCGAGTGACGCAATGAAGGTGACCTCCTTGATCAGCCACGACTGCGGAGAGATCGTCGCGGCACCCGACGCGAGGCCCACGAGATTGACCCGCCCGCCACGTCGGACGAACTCGACTGCACTCTGGATTGTCGGCGCCACACCCGCACACTCGAAGACGAGATCGGCGCCTTTGGCCCCGAATCGTTCGCGGGCCTCGTCGGGTGTGATGGCGTCGTCGGCTCCAACGGCAATCGCCTTGGCCCGACGCAATTCGTTCGGCTCGACGGCCACGACCCGTCCGGCACCCGCCGCACGCACGACCTGAATGGTCAGGAGGCCGATGGGTCCACAGCCCTGAACGACGACGACGTCGCCGGGCATCGGAAGTGTGCGCATCACGGCGTGATAGGCCACGGTCGCGGGCTCGACGATTGACGCCTGGTCGGTGGAGAGCGACGCCTGGGTTCTGATCAGTCGCAACGAGTCGACGGCGATCGCCGGAGCGAAGGCTCCGTGGGGGGGTGCAAGTGGATCACGACCGAGTGCGTTCAGGAACGCATAAGAGCAGTAGTTCGTGCGCCCCGCGATGCAGTCGGGGCAACGTCCGCACGCCGCGGACACCCCGCAGACAACCCGATCACCCTCGCGCACATTGCGCACATCTGATGCAACGGCGGACACCGTTCCCGAGAACTCGTGCCCGCAGATCGCAGGGTTGTAGGGGTCTTTCGACAAAAAGCCGTGCAGGTCGGTCCCGCAGATTCCGCATGAATCAATCCGCACCACGGCCTTGCCCGGCGTCGCCGTCGGCTCCGGAAACTCGATGAATTCCATCGTTCGAAAACCCGTGATCAGTGCTGCCTTCATGTGCCAGCCTCCATGCTCGTCACTTCCCCCATGTCCGTGTTGGCGGGCATGGTCGCCCACGCCAGACCACGCCGAAGAATCTCATGGAACTCGCCGAGTTCCCAGGATCCGCGCTCGATCGTGGGCCATCGCATGCCGTTGAAGGGTGCGTGTTTCATGTCCCAATGGCTTCGACAGTGACCGAGTGTGAAATACAGCACGCAACCGGCTCCGAGGTGTCTGCGATACAAGACGTAGCGCGGCTCATCGAGGGGCCATTGGGCAGTTGAAAAGCCCTGCGTTGTTCCGGTCCAGCGCGTTTCCATGAGCGGCTCCACCTCGGCCGTCATCTCGCACAGATACAACTCGTCATTGGCGTGAAAAGTACCGAGACCCAGCACCAAAGGATCCTGTTCGGCGCCCGGGGAAACGGTCACCGGATACGGCGCGATCGGGGGATGGGAGAGAAACCGACTGCCCAGCACCTCGCTGAAGATCGGCATTGCGTCGGGGGTCTGGAAATCGGGTCCGAAAGACTCGGGTCCGTCGATGGCGGAGTTGGTGGCGTGCAGGGCGAACATTCGACCCCCGCGCGACACCCAGTCCCGGATCGACCGCTGCGCATCGGGGGACGGCCGAACGTCGCAGGTGTAGGTGATCAAAACATCGGCATCGGAAAGCAGGCCCAGGTTCTCGTAATCGCACGACACCTGTGTTCTGATGCGTTGGTCCCGGGCAAGAAGCTTGAGCAGTTCGAGGCGCGCGAAATCGAAGTCGTGCCACTTTCCGCCGACGACGAGGACGGCATTGATACGACCGGTCACCGCGCGGTGTCGCTTAGAAGTTGATGCGCTTTGTGTAGCCGCCGTCGATCACGAGGTTCGCACCCGTGATGAGACTGGCTGCCGGCGAGGCAAGAAACGCGATCGCATTCGCGATCTCGATAGGGTCACCCAGACGCTTGACGGGCATCTTGTTGACGATCGTGTTGTAGAAGTCGGCCATGTTCTGCTTGATGACGTCCCAGTTTCCACCCTCGAAGAACACGGGACCGGGCGACACCATGTTGACGCGAATTCCCTTGGACGCGAGTGACTGCGAGAGGTTTGCCGCATAGGTGACCATGGCGGCCTTCATCGGTCCGAAGCTGCCGGGTCCCGCGAATTCTTCCTGCGCCGCGATACTGCTCAAGCAGACGATCGACCCGCCACCGCCCGCCTCCATGGCGGGGGCGAGAACCTCGGCTGCGCGTACGAGGCCGAGCACGTCGAGGTTGAGGTTTTTCACCCACTGCTCCTCACCGCGCCCGGAGGCGCCCGACATGTTGTGGACGAAAATGTCACACCCACCCAACTGCTCGGTGGCCTTGGTGAGCCACGCTTTGTACGCGGAGCCATCGCCCGCATCGATACCTTCGCCGTAGGCCTTCACTCCAAGCGCGGAAATGCTCGACACAGCCTGCGCCACGTCACCTCGCGCACAGATCGCCACGTCGCAACCCTCGCTTGCCAGCAGTTGCGCAGTGGCCAGACCCAGGCCGCGCTTGCCGCCCGTGACGATTGCTTTTTTGCCCTTCAGCCCGAGATCCATGATGCCCCCCTTTTGTTCGTGCGACACAGCCGCCGCGCCACAAAGCATAGGGTGGCGAGATGAAGCCAAGTGAAGTCGCACTAGTTACCGGCGCCGGGTCGGGAATCGGCAAGGCCACTGCCAAGATGTTTGCCGACAGGGGGTACGGCGTCGTTGCCGTTGACCTGACCGCGGAGGGTCTGTCGTGGACGGGTGCAGAGGCCGACCCTGGCCGCTATGTCACGGTCGCGGGAAGCGTGACCGACGAGGGACTCAACCGCGAGGCGGTCGCCGCAGCGGTCGACACTTTTGGTCGGCTCGACGTCTCGATTCTCAATGCCGGCATCACAGGATCGAAACCGTGGAACGAGTCGGGGGCCATCGATGCGTTGCGGCACATTCTCGACGTGAATGTCGTCGGCGTTGCCATGGGTATCAACGAAGCGGCCTCAGTGATGAAGTCCCAGGGTCATGGTGTGATCCTGCCGACCTGTTCCACCTCGGGTCTGCGCGGTGATCCGGGTAACTGGGCCTACAACGCCTCCAAGGCCGCGGTCATCAACCTGGTGCGCGCAGCAGCGCTGGATCTCGGACCTTTCGGGATTCGGGTGAACGGAGTTGCTCCCGGCCCGACAGAGACAGGGTTGACCGTCCGCTTGAATCAAATGCCCGAACTCAAGCAGGCGATGACCAACCGCATACCGTTGGGTCGATGGGGCCAACCCGAGGATCTGGCGGAGGTCTTCTGGTTCCTCGCGTCTCGTGCGGCGGCGTTCATCACCGGTGACACCGTGTTCTGCGACGGTGGCATCTCGGCGAACGCGGGACACTTCGCGCTGCCCGAACACCCCCGCTGAGGATTGGTACCTCGGTCGATTGCTAGCGTGTCACGCATGGCCGACAAACTCATCACCAACTACGAGGACGTCACCGTCTATGGTCTTGACACCGATACCGAGGACCTCATGCACGAACAGCAGAAGGAACTGACCTTCTGTTGGACGACGAAGGATGGCTCGCCGATGGCGTCGATCCTCAGCTACTTCCGCAAGGACGGCCTCTTCTGGATGACTTCTGCTGCGCACCGCAAGCGCGTGCCGGCAATCCGCCGGGACCCACGCGTGGCAATAGTCGTGACTTCGACGGGCCAGGCGATGGGCGGTGGTCGCACGGTGACGTACAAGGGAACGGCGCGCGTGCTCGACGACCACGCGACCAAGGAATGGTTTTACCCCGCACTTGCCGATCGACTCTACGGCGGCAACGCCGAGCGCGCCTTGGAGTTCGCGAAGATGCTCGATTCCCCCGATCGCATCATCATCGAGGTCACGCCCGGCCTGCGCGTGGGTTACGACGGAGCAAAGATGGCGGCCGCCACGACGCGCTCACGTGAAGCCGGCGTCTTGAAGAACCTCTAGTTAACTGTCGGCGGCGTCGCTCCCTGCGGAGCGATACCGAGCGCTGACATCGCCGTTTCACGGCTGATCTTGTAGTCCGCCTTCCCGCTTGGACTGCGGTAGACGACATCCACGAAGACCACATGTTTCGGGCATTTGTAGGCGGCCAGAGCCTTGCGCATCTCGGCGGTCAACTGCTCGGCGGTGACGTCGCTGTCCATGTTGCGTGAAACGATTGCGACGACTGCGTTGCCGAATCTGTCGTCGGGCACCCCGACGACTGTGCAGTCGGCGATTCCCGGAACCGCTCGCGCGACGACCTCGACCTCCTCGGGGTAGACCTTCTCGCCCCCCGTGTTGATGCACACCGAACCACGGCCGAGTAGGTGCATCGTTCCGTCCGAATCGATGACCGCGTAGTCACCCGGCACGCTGTAGCGCACACCGTCCACCGAACGAAAGGTGTTTGCGGACTTTTCGGGGTCGCGAAAGTAACCCTGGGGAATCGGACCCGATGCCCCCAGGACACCGACACGCCCGCTGCCGCGAGGAATGATCTCCCATGTTTGATCGTCGAAGGTGACCACGTTGGGAGGCGCGATGAAGACGGCCGTGTCGAGCGGAGCCTTGTCCGGTGTGGTCATGTCGATGCCAAACGGCCCACCTTCGCTCGCTCCCAACATGTCGATCATCGTTGCGTTCGGCATGAATCTCCTCAGGCCCAGCTTCTGGTCGCCCGAGAGAGTTGCACCCGACGAGGTGATCCGAACGACACTGGTCAAATCGGGGATCAGCGCCCCACTCGATGCGAGACCCTCGAGATACCGATTCACGGGCTTGGCGAAAGCGTCGCCAACGAGAGAAATCTGATTGACGCGGTACCTCGCGGCAAGGTCGATGAGCTCGGCCGGGTCGAAACGCCGAGATTTCAACAACACCACCTTGCCACCGAGAACGAAACTCGACATCGCAAGAAACAGCGCCACGCCGTGCATCAGGGGTGGTGCACACAGGTTCGTCGGGCTCCTGCCTTCGGCGTTGAGTTGCCTTGCGTAGGAGCCGACTTCTTCGGTGGTGGTGGGAAGCGCAAGGCCGAGCGCCTGATAGCCCGATGAGGCGAGTGCCCCGAACAAGTCGACGTGTCGCCACATCACGCCCTTGGGCATTCCGGTAGTGCCGCCGGTGTACAAAAACAGCAGATCATCCCCCGAACGGGTGGTCCGCTCGGCGCGGTCGGCGGACTCGACCACCGCCGAGTAGTCAAGATGACCGGTCGGCATCCGGTGTTCGGGACCGACGTCGTTGACGCAAATCAAGGTGCGGAGACTGGGTACCAGGGCCTCCAAACCCTCCACACGGTCGCTGAGGGACGCATGGTAGAGAAGAACTTCTGCAGCGGAATTGTTGAGGATGTAGGCCACTTCGTTGACGAGATAGCGGTAGTTCACGTTGACCGGCGTGGCGCGCAACTTGAAGAGGGCGTACACGCCTTCCAGGTAAGCCGCATCGTTGTAGAGCAACTGTGCGACACGTGACCCCGTCGTCACCCCGCTGGTTGCCAGAACCGTGGCGAGACGGGCCGCGCGTTCGTCCAGCTCGCGCCAACGAATCTCCGAGTCACCGAGGACGACCGCAATCTGATCGGGTTGTGCGTCGGCGAGGGCTTCCCAGAGCGTGGCCCAACTCTCCGACACGTATGGGATGCTCGACATGATGGCCACCTTTTCTCGCGGTATCGAACGACGCCGAACTGTAGTTGTGGGTCTGGTCTACCCTACGGGAATGCAGCCTGCACCCATCGACGCCGACAAATTGAAGATGTTCTCGTTCGTTCTGTACAGCCAACTCGCGGGCGCGGTGACGGCCGGAATGGTGCATCTCGGAGACAAACTCGGGTTGTACCGGACGCTTGCGGGAGCCTTGACACCGATGACGTCGGCCGAGCTGGCGGAGGCGTGTGGTCTCCATGAGCGCTGGGTGCGCGAGTGGGCGGGCAACCAGGTGGCGGCCCGACTCGTCGAAGCCGATCACGGCGACCCGTATCGACCGCGGTTCGCGTTGTCGCCAGAGGCCCGCGCCGTCCTTGCCGACGACGCGCATCCGGCCTTCGGCATGGGAATGTTCCACCGCCTGCCGGTGACGATGGAGCGCCTCAACGATCTGCCCACGTGCTTCGCCACAGGTCGTGGATTTGACTACGACGCACACGGTCACGACGGCGCGGTCGGAATCGAACGATCTTTCGAGCCGTGGAGCAACGCCAACCTCGTGCCCGTGGTGCTGCCCGCTGTGGAGGGCGTCCTTGACGCAATGCGGCGTGGCATCGAGGTGGCCGACATCGGGTGTGGCGCTGGTTCGGCCATTTGCACGATGGCCGAGTCCTTCCCCGAAAGTCGGTTCACCGGCTACGACATCTCCCGTCACGCCCTGGCAATCGCGAGGACGAAGGCAGTTGCGCGGGGCCTGGGGAACGTGCGCTTCGTCGACCCGCGGGATGAAGCAATCGCCGAGGACCACAGATACGGCTTCATCACAACCTTCGACTGCATTCACGACATGACACATCCGCGTGAGATGATCTCGATCATCAGACGTTCGCTTGCGACCGACGGCGTATGGCTGCTGGTTGACATCAAGGCCCTCGATACTCTCGAAGGGAACGTGACCAAGAACCCGATGGCAGCGCTGATGTACGGCATCAGCGTGATGTCGTGCATGGCCTCAGCGTTGTCCGAAGAGGGGGGCGAGGGCCTCGGCACCCTCGGCTTGCCGGCCAAGACGGCCGAGTCCTACGCCCGCGATGCTGGTTTCAGGTCGTTTCGTCAACTCAATATCGAGCACTCGGTGAATGCGTTCTACGAAATACGTCCCTGAGACCGATCACTTCCTGCAGGCGTCGACAGCCTTGACTATCGGGTACGGGTTGATGGCTGCACCGCCCTGGGGGTGGACCTCGAAGTGAAGATGGGGTGTGGTCGCACCTGTCGACCCCACGGTACCGATCACTTGGCCTGCGGTGACCTTCGTTCCGATGCCCACACCGGAAGCGAACGTGTCGAGGTGTGCATAGAAGAAGTAGGTACCGTCACCCGTGGTCAAGCGCAGTGCGTTGCCCGACAATTTCGCGGTATCGGCGGTGTACATCTTCGTGATGGTGCCGTCTGCGACTGCGAGCACTTCTTGGCCTCGGTTGGCGATGATGTCGACACCCTCGTGCTTGCGGTCGGTGCCGCGGGGTTCCATCCATGTATCGATGAAATAGCACGCAGGACGCACCGGAAACACGGAAAGCGTGACTGCCAGGACCGGACGGGGAAGCAAACCAAGCTCGATCGCCGTTGCCGCATCGAGTGCACCGTTGGGTGGGAGGTTGCGGGCTCGCTGAAACTTTGAGATCGCCGTCTTTGTGGCGTTCCCAAAGACGCCATCGGCACCGCCGAAGACTTCGACACCCGACGCAATAAGAGTTGTCTGGAGTGCTGCAACGATCTCACCACGTGCGCCCAGGGTCGGGAACATCTCGACGCTCCAGGCGATTGGTGCCGGTGTAGCTGCGGCGGTTGTCGGGGGCTCGCTGGGTGCGGGCATCGTCGTTGTTGGTGCCGGCACCGTGGTCGGGGGAGCGGGCGGGACACTGGGGGGAAGAGTTGTGGTCGGGGGAAGAGTTGTGGTCGTCGCAGTGTCGTTGGCAGCAACTAGTCCGAGCAGACGTGCCGTGCGCATGTCGAGACGGCCTGTTGCGCGGTATCCGACGACTGATTGAAAGTTGCGGAGGGTGGCCCGCGTGTACGTGCTGAAGATTCCGTCGACGCCGCCGACGAGGGTGAACCCCTTTGCGACCAAGGCCTGCTGGAGTGCCTTGACGGCGTCTCCCGACTGGCCAAATCGGGGAAGGCGCGAGCGTGCGGGTGTGGCGGCGCTCGCGGCGGCAGTTCCGGTGGTCGCCGAGGCGGGGGGTGCTGCGAAGGCGAAAAGACCGACAGTGACGGCGACTGCCGTCGCGGCCAAGAACTTCTTGCGTGCGTTGGGGGTTGCTGCCTGCATGTGGGGCTCCTTGCGAGTTGCACAAGGGACATCGGCTCCCGCTGACAGGACTTGAGAAAAAACCCACGCAAAAGAGGCATATGACCACGCAAAGTGGTCAGATAGCGCACAAGACCACCCTCCGGCGATTTACCCGCGTCAAAATCGGGTTGGGACCAGGTCAGGTGGGGCCTTGCTGGCGAGGCCTGCGACGACCCTGGCAGAAGGCCCCTGGGCCCGCGGGCGCGGCAGCGGGTTCGGTCGGGCGAAAGTCTGGGAGAGGTTGGGCAACGTCGTGTCACAGGCATCGATACGCGCCGATCAACCCAGGTCGGCGCGTCGCTTGGGTGGAAGTTGGAGAACGTGCACACTGCGCGCACTTGGAATGCGGTGCGACACCAGACACAACTGGCGCGATGGAACCGTGGCGAATGTTCTGTTGTCGTTCGACGAGGGTTTGTCGCCTGTTGGGGCAGAACCTAGTCTCGGTTCGTATGGCGCTCACACTTGCCGACGTGCGCAATGACTCAAAGCGCTACGGCCCACTTGCCTGGGTCGCAACTGTTTCGCCGTCGGGAACTCCCTACACGTCGCCGGTGGCAGTGGCCTGGAACGGTGACGAGATTCTCGCCTTTCTCGCCACCCCCGAGGCAAAGGTGTCGAACGTGCGGTTCAATCCCCGGGTCAGCATCCATTTTTCGGTTTCTGCCGACACCGATTGGGACAGCTGCGTGGTCTGGGGCAACGGGCGAATCGTGGACGACCGGCCGGGGCGCGAGGCGCTGTGGAACATGATGGGTTACGACTGCAACCTGTTCGAGCCCGGCGGTCCAGCGGCAGAGTCACATGTCTTTTTGGTCGTCGACCCGACCCGTGCGCTGATACTGCGCAACTACGGCAAAAAGGGCAGGGATTCTTGGCGTTGTCGATGAACAAGTGGACCGTGAGCGTGATTGCCTACCGGCGGATAACGCTGGGAGCGCTCGTTGCGCTCTACACGATTGTGGTCACCGGCGCGTTGGTGCGTTTGACCGGTTCGGGTCTGGGGTGCGCCGACTGGCCCCGTTGTTCGCAAGAGCGCCTCATCGACGTGTCGACAGGGCACGGCGCGATAGAGCAGGTGAACCGTCTCTTCACAGGCGTGGTGGCCGCGAGCGTGATCTTGGCCGTGCTTGCGAGTGTCCGTCTTGCGGTGCGCCGCCGTGTGCTCACCAACCTCGCGGTTGGTCTCGTCATCGGTGTCCTGGCGCAGGTACTGATCGGTGGCATCGTGGTGCTCACCGGGCTGAACCCGTGGGCCAACATGGCGCACTTTTTGGTTTCTATGCTGCTGCTGGGCAATGCACTGATCCTGCACAGGCTGGCCGGCCCGCGCGACGCGGCCGCGCCGTCGGTCGGTTGGCTTCCCGTACGCTTGATTGGTGCGACGGCCATTCTCGGTTTGGCGGCGGTCGTGACGGGCACGGTCGTGACCGCCACCGGGCCCCACGCCGGCGACGAAGAAGCCGTCAGGTTCGGCTTTTCGATCTACCAGGTCACGCGTGTCCATGGCAGCACGGTCATCGCAACTTTGGCCACCATGGGACTGCTGCTCTGGAAAACCAGAGGCCGGGAGCGGTACTTCGAGTCCCGGATCGCCCGCTTGATGGGGATCGCGTCGTTGCAGGTGGTGGTTGGTTACGTGCAGTACCTCGCCGACGTGCCCGCCCTCTTGGTGGCTGTCCACGTCGCCCTGGCATCAGGCGTGTGGCTGTCGCTCGTCGACGTCGTCTACTGCGCCTGGACTATGCGTAGCCGCCCAGTGACTCGACACATCGATAGAAGCCCCGCACAGTCCCTTCGATGATGTCGGCGACGGGCTCGACGGACTTGATGCGGCCCGCCACCTGACCCGTGAGGGCGATCGAGGCTTCCATGTCGCCCCCGAAGTACAGCGCATTCGAATTGGCGAACTGCTCCATCCCAACATGGTCGGAGCGCTCGAGTTCGGTGGTGCGTGCCGTGCGCAGGGCGCGCAATCCAGGCCGCGAAAACCGGTTGAGAAAAACGGTGTCGGTTTCCTTCGCCTCGACGATCGATTTCTTCCAGTTCTCGTGCACGGGCGACTCGAGAGCCGACACCATCCTTGTCCCCATCTGCACTCCCTCTGCACCGAGGGCGAAAGCAGCCGCCATGCTGGCACCGTCGGTGATTCCGCCGGCGGCGATGATCGGAACCTCGACGCGTTCGGCAACCAGCGGCACGAGAACCATCGTCGAAACGTCCTTTGGGTTTTTGAATCCTCCACCCTCGCCTCCCTCCACGACCAGGCCGTCGACCCCCGCGTCGACGGCTTTCAACGCGGCCGCAAGGGTGGGGACCACGTGAAAGACGGTGAGACCGGCCGCCTTGAGACGTGATGTGTATTTTGTGGGGTCCCCGGCCGACGTCGTGACGAAGCGAACACCTTGTTCGACCACGAAGTCGGCGATTCCCTCGTCGCGCACGAACAATTGTGCAATGTTCACGCCGAAAGGCCGCGTGGTGAGCCTGCGCATGGCGAGAATCTCGTTTTTGATTGCATCCAGATCCCCCGACGAAGTTTCGATGATGCCCAGGGCGCCGGCGTTGGATACCGCCGAAGCAAGTTGTGACCTGGCGATCCAGCCCATGGGAGCCTGTACGAGGGGGTAGTCGACCCCGAGCAGACGGCTGACACGATTGGAGATCGGACGTGGCTTGGCGGTCATGGTGCAATGTTCCCACATGCGATCCCACCGGATGAACGGCTAGTTTCTGCGCATGTCATCAACCGAGGTCCTCTACGAAGTCGACGAAAGAATCGCGACGATCACCCTCAACGCGCCCGAGCGCATGAACACCATTTCGAGTGCGATGCTCGACGAATTGTCCGCAGCACTCCTGCAAGCCGACCGCGACCGGGCCGTGCGCTGTGTCATTCTCACCGGCGCAGGACGCGCATTCTGTGCGGGCCTCGATCTTGCGTCGCAAATGTCGGGGCCGAAGGATTCGCTCGGCAACATGGGGGACCTGGGAGCATCGACCGGTGAGATCGACCTGCGGACGGCGCCGCCGGTGGTACTACACAACCTCGACACCCCGGTCGTGTGTGCCCTCAACGGTGGAGCCGCGGGCTACGGTTTGGACCTCGCCTTCGGCTGTGACATCCGGTTGGCTGCCGACACAGCAAAACTGAACCCGGGCTTCGCCAAGCGCGGCATCCTTCCCGAGTCGGGCGGAACATGGCTGCTGCCGCGGATCGTGGGTTACGCCAAGGCCGCGGAGATCTCCTTCACGGGTCGCACCCTAACGGCGTCGGAGGCGCTCGACCTCGGACTCGTCAACCACGTTCATCCGGCGGGCGAGCTCGGGTCGGCCGCCCGCGCACTGGCCACGGAGATAGCCGCCAATGCGCCGCTGGCGGTGCGCGCGATCAAGCGAATGATGCGCGCCGCTGAAACCGAGACATTCGAGCAGAACATTCACCACGTCTTTTTGCAGTTGCTGCCACTGTTCAAGACGGCCGATTTCCGCGAGGGTGTTTCCGCATTCATGGAAAAACGGACGCCAGAATTCAAGGGGCGCTGAAAGATCGATCGTGACACGTGCCGAAGCGCTCGCACTGCTCGGCCTCGTCGAGGGATTCGATGCACTCGACCTGCGCAAGGCACGGCGCCAGGCGCTGCAAGATAGTCATCCGGACCACGGTGGTTCGCGACAAGCCATCGAGGCCGTGGAGCGCGCGGTCGAGGTCCTCAGGATGGTCGCTCAAACGCGCAACGCTGAAGTGCTGCGGGTGCGACGCGGAACCGATCGACCCTCCTTTGTTGTCAGCGCAATGCCCGCCGAGACATTCGAACTGCTTCTGGCCGCCGCCGCCGAATTGGGTGACGTGGCCGAGGATGACCCGCCGTATCGTCTCGAGGTACAGATGCACGAGCCGCGCGACACGTGGGTCGTACTCGAAGTGGTGCCCGACGCCGGAGCATCGACGGTCTCGATGGTCGTCGAGAGTCGGACGCCTTTCGACTTGGACAGCATTCGTGACGTCTGGGTAGCAGTGCTCAACGCTTCGCAGAGGCCCTGAGGAGCCTGTCGCGCACGGCGGCCCCCAAACCGGCCGGGTCGGGGAGCAACGCAACAATCAGATCGGCGGCGTCCTCATCGCATTGGCGCAGGGCCGAGTAGAGGCGACGGGAGTACTCGTAGACGTCGTCCTCGTGGGGCAGTACCGAGACGCGTTGGCCACGGGCTTCGGCCCGGCGTCGTGCACCGTCGACCTCGGCCTGGGTGCCAAAGACGGCCAGCGGAGTTCGCGGTGCGTAGTGCGAGCGGAGCATCCCCGGCGCAATGGCGCCGCTGGTATCCACCGCTGCGACGTCGTGGCCCGAGACCACCGACAAACCGTGTTCGGCAAGCGCCACTGCGATGGCTTCGGCCTCGATGCCACCCGGTCGGAGAATCGTGGCCGGCTCTCGCCTGCAGTCGATGATGGTTGACTCGACACCCACGCGACACGGCCCACCGTCTAGAACAGCGTCGATTTGCGTATCGAGTTCGGCCATGACGTGAGGGGCGGTGGTCGGGCTGATGGATCCGAAGCGGTTCGCCGAGGGAGCAGCGATGCCGATGCTGCCGCGGTCGTGCAGAGCGTGCAGGATTCGCAACGTTGCCGGATGATCGGGAACGCGCAATACGACGGTGTCGCGGCCCGCCGTCACGACCTGCGGCACGTTGGTGGATGCCTCGGTCAAAATCGACAGCGGTCCTGGCCAACAGAGCCTTGCGAGAACCTCGGCCGGGGCGGTCCAAGACCTCGACAGGCGGCGGGCATGGGCGATGTCGGCGACATGGAGGATCAGAGGATGTGTCGTCGGGCGACCTTTTGTGCGGAAAATCGCGTCGACCGCGCTTTCATTGGATGCGTCTGCTGCCAGGCCGTAGACCGTTTCCGTGGGAACTGCAACGAGACGCCCCGTGGAGAGTAGGTCGATGGCCGACACAACATCGGAGTCGACCCGGGCATCCAAACGGGTGGTCTGCATCGGCGTCAAGAGATCGGAAACCGTGTTTCGAGAAATCCGACCACGACGTCGATGAACGCAAAAGAACCCGGGGTCGCGAAGTGGTCGGTTCTCGGCAAAACGCGCAACGTTGCGTCAGGCAAAGACCGTGCCAGTCGATCCGCGGGTGCGGCGAAATCCCCGTCTCCGATGCAGACCAAGACGGGGCACGTGATGGCCGACAGTTGTTCGATCGTCAGCGGTGGGGAGGGTGGACGCTTGAGGACGGCAACGAGGGCATTGATGTCGTTGCCACCTTGTCGTGCGTACTGGCCGAACAAACGTGCCATGTTGTCGTCGGCTCTGGCGGTGCCCTCCACGCCCGCGATGATGCGAGCCGTCTCTTCGGGTTGGTGTGGTTCAAAAATGCCGTCTCCAATCCCGGCCAAAACGATGCCGCAAAACCGCTCGGGTGAGGTGATGGCGGCCCGCAGGGTCGTGAGCGCACCGAGTGAGAAGGCAACGACGATGCATGGCTGATCGGGGAGATGCGCGAGGAGGTGGGAGACAAGACCGGCATAGGCCTCCGGATCGTGAGGCTTGTCGGCCTCGCCGTGACCGAGAAGATCGATTCCCGAGACGCCGTGGCCGACATCGCGAAAGATCTGGTCGATCCCGGGGTCTTGCCAAGTGTGGCGGAACGAGCCACCCCAGCCGTGAACCAGAACGAGCGACTTGGCGACCACGGTCGCCTAGCCTAAGACAGCCATGCGTTTCCTCGCCGCGCACCCACCCCACGACCTCACCTACAACGACGTCTTCATGGTCCCCAGCCTCAGTGACGTACCGAGTCGCTTCGACGTCGACTTGGTCACACCTGATGGCATCGGTACGACGATCCCCGTGGTCGTGGCGAACATGACGGCCGTGGCGGGCCGACGGATGGCCGAAACCATTGCGCGTCGGGGTGGGCTTGCGGTCTTGCCGCAGGACATTCCCCTCGACATCATCGAATCGGTCGCCGCTTACGTGAAATCCCGGCATGGCGTGTTCGAAACACCCATCACCCTCGCAGCAACCGACACCGTCGGCAATGCGCTCAGCCTCATCCACAAGCGCGCCCACGGCGCGGTGATCGTCGTCGACGACGGCGCGCGTCCGGTTGGCATCTTCACGGAGCACGATGCGGCGGGATACGACCGTTTCACTCAGGTGCAGCACGTCATGAATCGCGACCTGATAAGCGTGGATGCGGGACTCGACCCCCAGAAGATCTTCGACTTTCTCCACGAGCGACGGCTCTCTTTTGCACCCGTCGTGGGTGGCGACGGAGCCCTGCTCGGTTGCGTCACGCGCAAGGGTGCACTACGCAGCACCATCTACACACCCTCGCGCGGCCGCGACGGTCGTTTCCTTGTTTCCGTCGCTCTCGGAATCAACGGTCAACCGGCCACTCGAGCCAAGGCACTCGCCAAGATGGGCGTCGACGTGCTCGTCATCGACACCGCACACGGCCACCAAGGAAGCGTGCTGCGAGCCGTCGAGATGGTGCGGGCTGCGGCGCCCGATGTTCATCTCGTGGCCGGCAACGTCGTGACCGCCACTGCGACCCGCGACCTGATTCACGCGGGTGTCGACATCGTGAAGGTCGGTGTGGGCCCCGGCGCGATGTGCACCACACGAATGATGACGGGCGTGGGTCGTCCCCAATTCAGCGCCGTTTTGGAGTGTGCCGAGGAAGCTCATCGTCTCGGCAAGCACGTATGGGCCGATGGTGGAGTGCGTTACCCGCGCGACGTTGCCCTGGCGCTGGCCGCCGGGGCGTCGAACGTGATGTTCGGTTCGTGGCTGGCAGGCACGTACGAATCGGCGGCCGACACCCTCCGCGACACCGAGGGACGCCTCTACAAAGAAAGCTTCGGCATGGCGTCGAACCGCGCGGTTCGCAACCGGACGAGCAAGGAGACTGCCTTCGAACGGGCACGCAAGGAACTCTTCGAGGAGGGAATCAGCTCCTCGCGCATGTACCTCGACCACGAACGCCCGGGTGTCGAGGACATCGTCGATCAAATCGTCGCGGGAGTTCGTTCGGCTTGCACCTACGCAGGCGCGAATTGCATCACCGAATTCCGCGAGAGGGCTGTCGTGGGCATCCAGAGCGCTGCCGGCTACGACGAAGGCCAGCCACAGGGCACGAACTGGTAGTCGCCTCGATGCGTGTCGTGGCGATCGACGGGCCCGCGGGAGCGGGTAAATCCACCATTGCGCGCGCCCTGGCGCGCCGACTCGAAATTCCGTATCTCGACACCGGCGCGATGTACCGCGCCGTCACCCATGCAGCCCTGCGCGACGGCGTCGAGCCGGGTGATGCCGAGGCGGTCACGCATCTGGCCACGACGGCACACATCCACGTCGGGTACGACACCGTGACCGTGGACGGGGTGGACGTGACCCACGAGATCCGCTCTGATCGGATCAACCAGGCGGTCAGCCGGGTTGCCGCGATCAGTGGAGTACGCATGGTTCTTCGCGAACAGCAGCGCGCCTGGGTGAGCAAACATGGCGGTGGCGTGGTCGAGGGCCGCGACATAGGAACGGTCGTCTTTCCCGATGCGACGTTGAAAGTTTTTCTCACCGCATCAGCACAGGTGCGGGCGCGACGTCGGGTCGCCGAATACGGCGGGGACGTCGAGGCGATTGCCCGTTCGATAAGTGAACGTGACCGCCTCGACTCGTCGCGGGCCGACAGTCCATTGATGACCGCCGACGGATCGATCACCGTCGACACGTCCGACCTGTCCATCGACGAGGTCGTGGCAAAACTGCACGCTTTGGTGGTCGAACGCGAGGCGACGAATGGCTGACGTTGAGAGTTTCCTCGCAGGGGGAGGTCTCGGTTCGCGCGCCTTCTATCGAATCGTGCGGAATCTGCTCACTTTCTTTAGCCGTACGTTCTGGCGCACCTCGGTGATCGGACGCGGATTCGTACCTCGTTCGGGTCCGTTCATCCTTGCACCGGTGCACCGATCGAACATCGACACTCCTCTCGTTTGCGCGGTGACCCGCCGGCGAATGCGGTACATGGGCAAGGATTCCCTGTGGAGGAAAAGACCGGTCGGTTGGGTTCTTTCCGCCCTCGGTGGGTTTCCGGTTTCGCGTGGAACCGCCGATCGCGAGGCCCTGAGGCGCTGCATCGAGGTACTCGAGGCCGGTGAGCCTCTTGTGCTTTTCCCGGAAGGCGAACGCAAATCGGGCGAAACCGTGCAGCCACTCTTCGATGGCGTCACGTACATCGCCATGAAGGCCGGTGTGCCTGTGATCCCCGTCGGGATCGGTGGTTCCGAGCGCGCGATGCCCAAAGGCAAGAGGTATCTGCGGCCCAGTAAATGTGTGATTCTCGTCGGCGAACCGATGATGCCGCCGTCGGGGGAGGGTCGTGCTTCGCGGAGTGTCGTGAGGGATTTCTCAGCCAATCTCCACGCCGTCCTGCAGCGGCTGTTCGACGAAGCGCAGGTACGCGCGGGGGCCCGCACTCAGTAGGCAGAGGTCTGCGCGGCGGCAACCACCAGGTCGCGCAGCGCGAGCGGGTCGCGTGAGCCACAGGTCTCGCGCGCCGAGTGCATGGCGAGTTGGGGTATGCCGATGTCGATCGTCTCAACCCCGAGTCTTGTTGCGGTGATAGGGCCGATGGTGCTGCCACATGGCATCGCATTGTTCGAAACGAAATTCTGTAGTTGCACGCCGGCTTCGGTTGCAACACGCCGCATGATTGCGGCACCCCGAGCAGATGTCGCATACCGCTGGTTCGCGTTGCGCTTCAATGCGGGGCCGTGGTTGACGAGCGGGGCATGGTTCGAATCGTGTCGGTCGGGGTAGTTCGGGTGCAGGCCGTGGGCGTTGTCGGCCGAGACGCACAGGGATTGCCGCAGGAAATCAAAACGCGCCTCGGCAAGGCCGCGCACGCGCAGTAATTCGCCGACGATGTTTTCGAGCAGGGGTCCGGCCGCCCCGGTCGTGCTCTCCGATCCGACCTCTTCGTGATCGAAGAGACACACGATCATCGGGCGATCCGCTGCAGCCGTACGGATCGCATCCACGGCAGCCCAGCAAGACACGAGGTTGTCGATTCGCCCCGAGGCGATGAATTCGCTGTTCGCTCCGACCAGCGCAGCCGGCGTCGTGTCGAAAAGCGCTACGTCGAATGTCTCATCTGTGCCGATGCCCAGGAGAGCGAGCACGTCACCGCCCTCGGCCCCCCAGATCGGGCGCATGTGATGCTGGCGGTGGAGAACTAGGCCTTTTTCGTTTACCTCGCGGTCGAGATGGATCGCCAACTGCGGCACGCGCGCGACCGGTCGTCGCACCTCGACCAAGCGGGACGAGCCGTCGCCCGAGTGGACGACGCCCGCCAGACCCAGATCACGGTCCAGCCATGAGTTGAGGAGCACTCCGCCGTAGATCTCCACCTCGAGCAACGACATACCCGCCGCGCACGCGTTGGGCCGTGGTTTGAGTCTCAGACAGGGTGAATCGGTGTGCGCTCCGACAAACAACGCACCCCGGAAGATCACCGGATCTTGTGGCCAGGACCATGCGACGGCTGCGCCTTGGTGGGTGACGCAACCCCGGGCCTCGGCAAAAAACGCGCTGTCGACGGCCGCATCCGATCTCACGGCGAAGCCGGCCGCGCCCAATCGCCTTGTCGCTGCACCAACAGCATGGAAAGGGGAGGGCGACTCGTCCAGATACGAGAGAAGATCGGCTATGCCCACCATCACGATTTCTGGAAAATTCCCATCGGTAGGCCCGAATTGCGCAGGTGGGAGGTCTCGTTGATCGTGACTATCGAGCGCTCACCGCTGCGCGCCGCCGCAACACGGTGGATCGAGGTGTAGTTGGGATAAAAGAAGCCTTGAACATTTGCCGTCAACCCGAGAACATGGACGAGATAGGCGTTGATCACCCCGCCGTGGCACACGACTGCCACCGTGTCTCCCGAGTGGTCGGCGACGATCTTCTCGATTGCCAGAACACACCGCTTGTTGAAGTCTTCGGAACTCTCCTCGTGAACATTCCACTCGCCGCGCAGCATCGCCTGCCATCGAGGGTCGTTGGCGGCTTTGAGTTCCTCGACGGGGACGTACTCGTTGGAGTTGCGATCCCATTCGGCGATGTCGTCGACAGTCACGATGTCGACACCCTGGCTGCGGGCCAATGGAACGGCCGTCTGCTGGGCCCGACGAAGTGGGCTGGCATAGACGGCCTCGATTTTTTCACTCGCGAGATACTCGGCGAGTCGCTCGGCCTGGGCGAGACCGCTCTCGGACAGTGGGGGATCGGCCACTCCCGCGTCGAGTTCGCGGCGCACGGGTAGAGCATGACGAATGATCAGGAGTTCCATCGCAAATTAACTCTAAGCCAAGGTGCCCAACCCACCCCAACGGTGGTGGAGTCAGCCACCCACTGCGGGTTTGTCGAGTGAAAACGACACGTCGCGCCCGAAGAACGTGCACGCGACCGATCCCGAAGACCCACCAGATGCGCCCGACACCGAGGACGTCACTTTCTCGACGCAGTCGATCAAGGAAGCCCGCTGCGAATAGACGACCACTCCGAGCGCTGCGAAGAGGATCGACAGTACCAGTCGCACGAACAGTGACGAGATGAACTTGAGTACCAACAGGATCGCCGCCACACAGACGACGATCGCGACAATTGACCCATTCTTGGCCTGGTTCAAGTCGAGGGCCTGGATCAGCGTCTGGTTCGGCACGGGCCCACGTTATTGGTCGGTGTCTTTCTGGTCGCGGATACCGATGTTCCATCCGTGGGTCGGGGGCTAGTGTCTCGTTGTGTCGTCGAACATCTCACTATCGGGTTCAGGCCCACCCGAAACGAAACTTCCCGATGAGTCGCCCGAGGTGATGCACTTGGCATCGAGAATCGCCTCCGGCGACGATGGGGCACGGCGGTTGGCTGTCGGCTTGGCTCCCCGAAGTTCACTCGTGTGGTGGGCGTGTGGGATCTCGACCAACGATGAGGTTGCCCGTTATGCGGCTTTTCGCGTCGGCTACCACCGTGGGCTCGACTCGCTGCGTGCCAATGGCTGGCGAGGATCAGGGTTCGTCCGTTGGACGCATCCCGGAAATCTCGGCTTTCTTCGTTGTCTCCTGGGCGTGCAATTTGCCGCCGGTCTGCTCGGGGAGGTCGATGAGCAAGAGCGCTGCCGTTTGTTCCTGCTGCAATTGGACCCCTCCGGGGTTCCCGTCGAGGAGGCCGCACGCTTCGGTGAGACCTTCAGGTGACGATCTGGGCGGTGCTCGCCGGGGGGAGGGGGACTCGTTACGGCCAGCCGAAGGCGAGTGCTTCTTTCGGTGAGACCACCTTCGTTGGGCATTGTCTGTCCATCATCGAGCAGGCACGACGACCAGCGGACTCGGTCGCGGTCTCCGTGGCTCATGATTGGAGACCCGTCGTTCCTCCGCATTGCCTCGTTGTGGCCGACAAGTTCTCAACGCCCGGGCCTGCACACTCGATTGCGCGTCTTGCCGCACTCGCAGTCGACAGGGACGAGGACCTCGTCTTCATGGCCGTTGACATGCTCGGAGTGACGCCCGCGACTCTTCGGTGCCTGCGTGATCGCATGGAGGCCTCTGTGCGGGCTGGCCGTGCTGCGGTCGCGGTGGCCGGAGCCGAGGATCGATTGCACTGGGTGTTGGGGGCCATCCCCGCGCTTCTCGCACCTGCGGTCGTTACCAATGCCGACTCGGTGTCCGCGGTACAGGTTCTGCTGCAACTCTGCCCCATAGAGCCTGTGGAGGTTCCGGGCAGCGAACTCCTCGATGTCAACACACCCGATCTGCGGCCCGATCATCGACACCGCTAGCCTCGGAGGCGATGTCGATAGCCGAGGTTTCAGTCGCCGAATTGAAGCAACTTCTCGCGCAAGGTTGCCCGGTGGTCGACGTGCGTGAGCCGGATGAATACGCCTCAGGTCACGTTCCCGATGCAAAGTCCGTGCCCTTGTCGGTGCTGGCCGAGAACGTCGATGTTTTCGGCGACGGGCACACGACCTACCTGATCTGTCAGGCGGGTGCACGCAGTATGCGGGCATGCGAGTTCCTCGAAGATCTCGGTAAGCATGTGGTCAACGTTGCCGGAGGCACCGGAGCCTGGATCGCCTCGGGGTTTGAGGTCGTCATCGGCGAGTCCCCGCATTGAGTTCCGACGCGGGCACCTGGATCGAGACCCGCAAAGGGGTCGAAGAACTCGCTTTGCGCCTGCGGTCGGCTGAGACCTACTGCCTCGACACCGAGTTTCATCGCGAACGCACGTACTTCCCACAGCTGGCCCTGATTCAAATCAATCTCGCCGACGAGATTTTCATCGTTGACCCGACGGCCGTCGACCTCGACGTAATCGCCACGTTGTTCGCCAACGAAGCTCAGGTCATCCTCCATGCAGCCCAACAAGACCTCGACGTCCTACAGCTCACGTGCGGAACGCGGCTGGCGGGCATTTTCGACACCCAGATCGCTGCCGGCTTCCTCGGCTACAGCACGCCCTCGCTGTCTGCGCTGGTCCAAAAAGAAATGGGGTTCGCATTACCCAAGGGTGACCGTCTCACCGACTGGTTACGACGTCCACTTTCTGCGGACCAGAAAGCGTACGCCGCGGCCGATGTGCGCTTCCTGCCTGCGTTGCACCGCTCGATCATGCAACAACTCCAGGAATGCGGGCGTGTTGCATGGGTGGCCGATGCCTGTCGCGAACTGCTCGAACGTCCGTCCTCGCTGGTCGACCCGGCCCACGCATGGCTCAGGGTCAAGGACGTCAAGACCCTCAAGTCACGGGCGCGTGGAGTTGCCCAGTCCGTTGCGCAATGGCGCGAGGAACGTGCCCAACGCCAGAACGTGCCCGTTCGTCACGTTCTCGCCGATCTTGCGCTGCTCGGAATCGCCCAGCGCGCTCCGCACACAGTCGAGGAGCTCGCACAGTCTCGCGGTGTCGATGGTCGCTACACCAAAGGCGCGATCGCGCAGGAAATCCTCGAGGCCGTGGACCGGGGACGGGACCGAGATGTCCTGTATCCGAGAGCCGACTCGGAAGAATTCGACCGTGATCTCCGCCCCGCCGCCACACTCATTTCGGCGTGGATCAGTGAAGTTGCGGCTCGCGAGCGAATCGATGCCGCAATTCTGGGAACACGGGCCGACATCATTGACTTTCTGCGGGGAAGTCCCGGGGCACGATTGCGCACGGGCTGGCGGGCCGACCTCGTGGGTCGCGACCTGGCGGATTTGGTGGCCGGCTCTGCCGGCATCGCTTTCGACGGCGCGGGCGGTCTGCGCCTTCTACGCGGCTAAAGACCCACTTTTTGCACCGCTCGCACGGTAGGCTTGGGGTGTGCCCGTTTGCGGGTCGGAATCGCGTAGTTGTCCCATTTCGGAGAATTCGGAGCCCTCACGTGAAAAAGGGTCGTCATCGTCGCTTTGAAGAAGCGCGCAAGTTGAAGCAAGCCGGTCCCAGCGCCGCCGATCTCGGTTTTGGCGGGACACAGTCCCGCCCCCGCTCGCAGGACGACGAGTACGCCGCGATCGCTGAAAAGTACGGCGTCACCTTCGACGACGACGACGAGGAAAAAACAGAGGACGAGTCCTGACGTACTGCCTTTGGCCAGTCTCGGTACCGCAATATGACCCCCCGTCGCAACATCGCTCTTGTCGCGCACGTCGACCACGGTAAAACGACACTCGTCGACTCCCTCCTGCGATCCACCGGTACGTTTGCGGCCCACCAGCAACTCGTCGACAGGGTCATGGACTCCGACGACCAGGAGCGTGAGCGTGGCATAACGATTCTCGCCAAGGCGGCTCAAATCACCTACAAGGGTGTGAGTATCAACCTGGTTGATACCCCCGGCCACGCTGATTTCGGTGGTGAGGTCGAACGCGCCCTGCACATCGTGGACGGCATAGTGCTCCTCGTCGATGCCGCCGAAGGTCCGCTTCCGCAGACCAGGTACGTGCTCTCCAAGGCCATGGACGCCGACCTGCCCGCAATCGTCGTGTTGAACAAGGTGGATCGCCAGGACGCTCGCGCGGCGGAGGTGTTGGGCGAGGTCGAACAGTTGTTCCTCGACCTCGCACGCAATGATGAACAACTCTCTTTTCCCGTCGTGAGCACGGTCGCCCGCGAGGGCCGCGCCATGGTTGGCGTCGGTCTACCCGCCGCGGGTGCCAGCCTCGAACCACTGCTGGATTGCATGCTCACCCTGCCCGAACCCAAGTGCGACAGCGACGGCATCTTGAGAGCCCTTGTGACGAACCTCGATGCCTCCGACTACCTCGGTCGCCTCGGTATCGGACGTGTGTACTCAGGAGTGCTCCGCAAGGGCGACTCGGTCGCAGTGTGTCAACGCCCGACGCACGACAATTCGGCCCCGATGTTGCGTCGGCGCATCACCGCACTTCAGGTTTTCCGCGGAATCGGCAGGGTCGATGTGGACAGCGTGGAGGCCGGTGACCTTTTTGTCGTGTCGGGCATACCCGAAATCGAGGTGGGCGACACCCTGACGAGTCTCGACGCCCCATCACCACTTCCACGTCTCATCGTGGACGATCCGGTGATCCGCGTGAGTTTCGGCGTCAACACCTCTCCGATGGCCGGCCGAGAGGGCAAATACCTCACCAGCCGCCACCTTCGAGACCGACTCGAGCGCGAGATCCTGGGCAATGTGTCGATCCGCATAGCGGCCACCGACTCGCCCGAGGTCATCGAGGTATCGGGTCGCGGGGAACTGCAGTTGGCGGTTTTGATCGAGAACATGCGCCGCGAAGGCTACGAGTTGCAGGTCAGCCGGCCCGAGGTGGTCACCAAAGAGATCGACGGTCACCGACACGAGCCGCTGGAGGAGGGGAGCGTGGACGTGCCCGATGAACACGTCGGGGTGGTCACACAGGCCCTCGCACCACGGAAAGGTCGTGTCACCGACATCCGCCCGGGAGATGTCGGGCGCACCCTGGTCGGATTCGAAGCGCCATCTCGCGGACTCATTGGATTCCGGTCCCAGGTCATCACCGAGACACGCGGAACGGCACTCATCCACATGCGCCTCGTGGGTTGGACACCGTGGGTCGGTGGGCTTCCGCATCGTTCGGGTGCAGCGATGGTCTCCGATCGAGCGGGGAAGGTAACGGCCTACGCACTCGACAATCTTCAACTGCGGGGCACACTCTTCGTCTCCCCGGGGGAAGAGGTCTACGAAGGCATGGTTGTCGGCGAGAACTCGCGGAGCGATGAAATGGTCGTCAACGCCGTTCGCGCCAAGGAAAAAACGAACATTCGAACTCACAGCCACGACGACGGTGTGAAACTCGCTTCACCCGTCATTCACACCCTTGAAAGTGCCCTCGAGTGGATTGCCGACGACGAGTTGGTCGAGGTGACACCTGCGTCACTACGGATTCGCAAACGGTTGTTGGGCCTCGAAGACCGTAGGCGCGCCTTCAAGCAGGCGCAGTGAAAACGAGACGCAGAATCTCTACTTCCTGAGGGCCTTCTTTGAGAGGGTGACGGGGTGGGCGACCACGGTCGTCCTGCGCTTTTCGAGTTCCGCCACGAGCATCGCGTAGATGTTTGCACCGACAAGCTCGATCAGTTCGTCTTTCAGATACTTGTAGGTCGGATCCTTGCCGATGAATGCGCCCGGGTCGTTCGTACACCACCAGTGGAATTCATGGCCACCTCCCCCCCAGTCGCGGCGCTTCCACTCGCGCACGAAAGTGACGATGTGTCCGTCTTCGTCGGTCGTCTCCTGTAGGCGAACGGGAACCTGCCAACAAACATCGGGTTTCCAGTCCATCGGGCGTTCGCCGGCCTGCGTGGCGCCGATGTGCAGTGCGCAACCCGTCCCGCCCTCGAAACCCGGCTTGTTGAGAAACACGCACGCCCCGTCGACCACGCGCGTCTTGGGTGTGCCATCACGTTCCGCGGTCAACCAACCCGATTTCGAGGCCCGTGCTTTGTTTTGCCAGTTGTTCGCCGTCAGCCGGCTCGCACTCCTCACTACGGTTTTCTCGTCATCTTTGTCAAGGAAGTGGGCGCCAAAGCTGCAACAACCTTGCATCAATTCGGTCGTATCGGTTTCGTGGATCCCTTTGCAGCCCTCGCCGTATATGCATTTCCAGTTGCTCAAGAGGTACGACGCATCGAAGATCCACATCCGACCGCCATCGGGGTCCTCGAAACTGACCCAGTCATGGACTTCCGATGTTTTTGCCACGCTGCGACGCTATCTGTTGACGAGCCTCGGAACCAAAGGGTGTGTCTTGTGGGATCGGTATTGTTTCGTCGGTGCACTACCAGCCGACGTTGATGACCCAGCCCCACGAGTTGCATCTCGCATCACGCGACGCATCGAACATCGTGGGGGCGGCATCGGCGCTCGTGATGCCGCGGTCAGTGGACGATGTTGTCGCAGTCGTGGAGGGTTGTCGACAAAAGAACGTGCCCTTCGTCGCCCGAGGAGCGGGCACGGGACTCACCGGTGGTGCCGTGCCCCCACGAGGCGCCGTGGTCGTATCGATGATGTCGATGAACAAGATCCGTGAGATCGACGCCAACAGACGCACCGCTTGGGTCGAACCCGGCGTCTTGAACGCCGACCTGAGCCGCGCGGCTGCTCGCTTCGGACTCCATTTTGCCCCCGATCCGTCGAGCCAAGCGAGTTGCTCGATCGGGGGCAACGTGGGGAACAATTCGGGTGGTCCGCACTGTCTTTCAGCGGGCGTGACCTCGGCCCATGTTCTGGCCGTTGAAGTCGTGTTGAGCGACGGGTCGGTCGTGGTGCTCGACACCACAGGTGGACCCTTCGATTTACGGGGCGCCTTTGTCGGCAGCGAGGGAATGTTCGGTATTGCGACCGCCGTGCAGGTACGCCTGTCCCAAACACCACCGCATCATGCGACTGTCGTCGTCGGCTTTCCCACGATCGAAGCCGGCGCCATGGCGGTCAGCGCCATCATCGCCGGCGGAACCGTCCCGTCGGCGCTCGAAATGATGGATGCACCCATCACGAGGGCGGTCGAGGACTACGTCCACGCCGGATTCCCACTCGATGCCGGAGCGCTGCTGATCATCGAGGTTGAGGGACTGGTCAACGGGGTTGAATCTGACATCGCCACCTGCCTGCGGGTGTGCTCGGACTTCGGCGCAACGTCGATCCGCAGGGCCACCGACGAAACCGAAAGAGCGTTGATCTGGAAGGGGCGCAAGACTGCGTTCGGCGCAATTGCGAGAATCAAGCCGAATTACTACCTGCATGACACCGTTGTTCCCCGGCGCAAACTGGCCGAGGTGCTAGATGCCGTGGGCAAGATTGCGCACGCCCAAGACCTGGCAGTGATGAACGTATTCCACGCCGGCGACGGCAACCTGCACCCACTGCTGCTCTTCGATGGGCGCGAAACCGGGATCATGGATCGGGTGCATCGTGCGGGAGCCGAGATCGTTCGAGTCTCCGTTGAGGCCGGAGGCGTCCTGTCAGGTGAACACGGCATCGGACTGGAAAAGCGCGACTTCATGAATCTCATGTTCGATGACGCAAGCCTTGCCGCGCAGGCAATGTTGCGACACGCCTTCGACCCCCACGGTCTCGCCAATCCGGGGAAGGTGTTGCCCACGGCCGCGGGGTGCGGAGACAGGCGATGAGCAGGGCCCCAGGGATGCAAAGCGGAGTCATCCGCTTCGAACCCGAAGAACTCATCGTGGAGACTCGCGCCGCAACGACTATGCGGGAACTCGCCGAAACGCTCGCCACACGGGGGCAACGATTGCGGATACCCGCGGTGGGCACGGTCGGTGGCGCCATTGCGGAGCGCCGCAACGGCCCGTTTCCCGCCGACAACAATGCCCTGCCGAACATCGTGCTGCGCATACGGGCCGTCGACGGACTCGGGCGGGCCTTCACGGCGGGTGGTGGCACCGTGAAGAACGTTTCTGGCTTCGACCTCGTGAAGCTCCTCGTTGGCTCGCGGGGTACGTTGGCCACCTTCACCGAGGTCACGCTGCGAACCGAGCCCATTCCGCGCGCGAGCCGATGGTTTCGGGGAACCGGGTCGATCGCTGGTCTTTTCCGGCCGACGCTGGTGGCGTTGGATCGCGGCCACACCATCGTCAACCTCGAGGGCCACCCGGACGATGTGATTGAACAATCCCTTTTGCTGTCGGGTTTCGCCGAGATACGACGGCCGACTGCGGAGGAATTATGCACATTCCAACCCGTCGAAGAGGCGACCCCTGCACGGGCCAATGCCTCCTCGGTGCTGGAGATTTGTCGGCGACTCAAAGCCGCTTTCGACCCCGACAATGTCCTGGAGCCCGAGCGCTCGTTGGAAATGGGCCTCTTGTGACCGATCGGCCGTTTCAGGGTGTCGATGCCGACGACCTCGCATCATGTGTCGCTTGCGGACTGTGTCTCCCGCACTGTCCGACCTACCGCACGACGGGCTCCGACTCCCAGAGTCCGCGCGGTCGTATCGCCCTCATTGCGGGGGTACGGGATGGCGCACTCGACCTGGATGGAGGAATCACCGAGGCAATCGACTCCTGCCTGCAGTGCATGGGCTGTATGCCGGCGTGCCCCTCGGGGGTGCGCTACGACCGCATCATTGCGCCCGTCGTCGAAGAGATGACCACACATCGTCGCGGCTCGCGACGGCGTCGAAGCCTCGTACTCAGTCCGCTGGGCCGGCCTCGCCTGCTCCGCCTGGTGACCTTCATCGCCCTGCTCGCTGCGCGTCTGGGCGTGTTGCCGAAACGTTTCGGAGCACCACCCCTGTCGTTCGGGCGCGCACATGCCCGCTGTGCACCCGCCTCATCCGGAGAGAAGATCATCATTTTTTCGGGTTGTGTGATGGATGCGTGGTACGGCCACGTCCATCGCGACACACACGCGGTTGTCACCGCGATGGGATTCAGCGCGAGTTTCAGCGAGCCGGCCCTGTGCTGTGGGGCGCTTCACTCGCACGGCGGATTGTCCGCCCGGGCCAAGAACCTCGAGGAGCGGGTCACAGCGGAGCTGTCGGGGGCCACGCTGGTGGTCAACTCGGCGGGGTGCGGTGCGCATCTTCGCGCACTGTTTTCCAAAGACCCCCAGCGACCGACCAAAGTCGTGGACGTGATGGACTTCATAGATGTGAACATGGACCGCCTGTTGGCTGCCTGCCCGCCGGCGCGTGAGGGCCTGCGTGAGTCCGTCGTCGTCCACGATGCCTGCCATCTTCGCAATTTGTTGGGCACGCATCTTGCTGCGCACCGCGTCCTTGGGCTCCATCATCGCGTTCTTTCGGTTCCCGACGATGGGCTGTGTTGCGGCGCCGGAGGTGCTTTCGCGCTCGAACATCCCGTCATGGCCCGAGAAATCGCGGAACGGAAATATGTCGCAATCGACACGGTCGTCGATGCGGGAGTCAAATTCATTTCCTCGGGAAACCCGGGCTGCATTGGTCATCTTGCCGCGAACAAGCCATCGACCATGTCGCACGTGAGTGTCGTCCATCCCGTTCAACTGGTCGCGCGTATGATCGCATCGAAACAGGGAAGCGAAGGTGCGGGTGTCAGCGATCAACGGAGATTTTGATTCCGACGCCGACGCGCTGGCCGCGATCGCCGACCGCCTCGCCGATGCCTCGATCGACCTGCTCACCGCGGCCGTGCGCGACGGTGACGGGAACGTCGCAGACCGTCTCCAGCGGGAACTGCAAAAAGCCCGGCGTGCGGTGGTCAAGGCGGAGGGAATTCTCCGCGGGATCAGTTCCCGACGAGACGATTGACCGCGTCGATCAACAGTCTCAACTCCCCGAAAGAGCGTCTGTCGAAGCGCAGCACGAGGCGGGGCAGGCCCAGGTTGTCATCGTCGCGTGTTTCTGCCGGAAGCGGCTGTGTTGGTTCGATGCCACCCTCCACGCACAGGTGCGAGAACATCTCGTTGAGTGACGCGAGACCCTGCGGGTCGGGAAGTGAACGCAAACGCAGAACGAGACGTTGACCAACGAAGCGAAGGGAGTGGAAATTCGAATAGAACGCGGTGATTTCGTTGGCGGCAGCCACCGCATCGTTCGTGGTCAGATACAGCGCTCGATCGTCGGGCGAAATCAGCCCCCGACTGGCCATCTGGTCGCGAACGAAATCGTCCACCTGCTGCCAGTAGGGGTCACCGGGAACATCGAGCAAGACGATGGGTACGGGTGTTCCCTTGCCGGTTTGTGTCAGGGTCAGCAACTCGAACAGTTCGTCGAGCGTGCCGAAACCGCCCGGCATGCAGATGAAGGCCTGCGAGGCCTTGGTGAGGGCGAACTTGCGCGTGAAGAAGTACTTGAGCGTGATGTGCTTATCGTCGCCGGCGATGATTTCGTTCGCCTCGTTCTCGAAGGGCAACTGAATCGACACCCCGATGCTGCTGTCTCGACCCGCACCGACCATGCCCGCCTCCATGATCCCGGGCCCTGCACCCGTGATCACCATCCACCCCTTGGCGGCAAGTTCACCTGCGACTCGCACGGTTTGTTCGTAGAGCGGGTCGGGTGAGGCGGTGCGGGCACTGCCGAAAATGGTGACTTTCGGCCGGCCTTCGACCTGCGCCAACAGGGAAAATGCCTTGCGAAGGTCCTTCACGGTGTTGGCCATGATTTTCTGGTCCAAGAGGGAGGGCCCCTCGGCCAAGAATCTCTCGACTTCCTCGCGCAGGTCGCGCTCGAAAGGACTTGGCGCGCCCGCGCTGTGGGTCGTCACGACATCAACCCGCCGCGGACCCCGCGCCACACTTGGATCGAAGAGCGTCGAGCAATTCCACGAAACTCCTCTGGAACGACGCGACCCCCTCGGCTTCCAGTTTCGCTGCGACGTCGGCCATATCGATCCCGACGTCGGCGAGGCGGTCCCATGTCAGGCGGGCCTCGGCGAGAGTGGCATCCACCGTTCGGGCAACCGTGCCGTGGTCCTCGAATGCCTCGAGGGTCTGGTCGGGGAGGGTGTTCACCGTGTCGGGACCGATCAACGTGTCGACATACAGCGTGTCGGGATACGCCGCGTTCTTTGTCGAGGTGCTGGCCCACAGGGGTCTTTGGACCCTTGCACCGAGTGTTCTCAGACGCTGCCATCTCTCACCCGAGAACCGTTCGAGAAACAACCCGTAGGCCAGTTGCCCCTGCGCGATGGCCGCGCGGCCGAAGAGTCCCCCGACCGCTGGGTTTTGGCTGCGAGCGAGACGATCATCGACTTCGGAGTCCACCCGACTGATGAAGAAACTCGCCACGGAGTTCACCGACGAGAGATCGGTGTGACCTGCCGCGAGGCGGTCTTCGAGGCCGGCGATGTAGGCCTCGATGACTTCGGCGTAGCGTTGTAGGGAAAAGATCAGCGTCACGTTGACGTTGCGACCCTCGCTGATCATCGTGCGGATGGGGGACAGACCCTCCCGGGTGGCCGGGATCTTGATCATCACGTTCGGCGCACCGATGCGCTCGTCGAGCGCGCGGGCCGCGGCCAGCGTCCCTGCCCCGTCTGCGGCCAGACCCGGATCGATCTCCACGCTCACGAATCCATCGGATCCGTCGGATGCGTCGTAGAGCGGTCCGAAAATCGACGCTGCGCCGGCGATGTCGGCGAGTACCAGCTCCCAGTAGATCTCCTCGACGCCGAGGCCCCGACGGGCGAGATTCTCGAACTGTGCGTCATACTCGGCGGAACCCTGGATCGCCTTTTGAAAGATCGTCGGGTTGGAGGTCAGCCCACGCACGCCACGTTCGACAAGGTTCTGCAACTGACCGCTGGTGAGATAGCCGCGGCGCAAATTGTCAATCCACGGGCTTTGACCCTGTTCCGCGTGCAGTCGCCGAAGGATGTTCGTCGAGCTCATTGACGCGACGCTAGTTCGGTTGCCACCCGAACGACGTTCGGCACACAGATACCGAAATGTTCGAGTGCCACCGACCCCGGTGCGCTCGCGCCGAATTCATCGATACCGATCGCACGATGGGCAATGGCCGCCCAGCCGTACGTGCTGCCTGCTTCGACGGACACCACGGGAATGCCGGGGGGCAGAATCGACTCGCGGAAAGTCCGGTCTTGGGCGAGGAATGTCGACTGACACGGCATCGAGACGACGCGCGAGGGGATGCCTGCCGAAGCAAGGGCGCGGCCCGCGGCGACACACAGGGATACTTCGCTACCGGTGCCGACGAGCACCACCTGCGGATCGGACGCATCATCGACCACTCCCGCGCCACGGCGAACCGCGTTTCCGTCGGTGACTATGGGCAGGTTCTGTCGACTAAGGACGAGCGCCGTGGGGCCATCGTGGTCGAGGGCAGCCAACATGGCGGCTGCGGTCTCGTTGCCGTCGGCCGGACGGATCACCTGCAGGCCGGGAATGACGCGCAGGGAGGCAAGATGTTCCACGGGCTGATGCGTCGGTCCGTCTTCGCCGACACCGACAGAATCGTGACTGAAGACAAAAATCACCTTTGCCTTCGACAGGGTGGCGAGTCGCAGAGCCGGGCGCATGTAGTCGGCGAACACAAAAAAGGTCCCGACCACCGGTACGAGACTCCCGTGGAGTGCAATGCCATTCGCGACCGCCCCCATTGCGTGCTCGCGAACACCGAAGTAGATCTGCCGGCCCAAGCGATCATGGCGCGAGAACGGCCGGTCGGTGGACAGCTTGGCCCCGGTGTTTCCCGTCAGGTCGGCGGCCCCGGCGACGATGTTGGGAAGGACCCCGGTTGCTGTCGAGAGAACTTTTTGGATTGCAACACGGGTGGCGGGTGTTTGGTCCGCCTCGAAGCTGGGCAGATGTGGTTCGAGCCGAGCGGAAAGCCCCGTCGTCGCATAGTCGGCCAAACGCGCCGGGGCCCCGGAAGCCACCCAAGGTCCACGGGCCGCCTCGCCGCGGGTCGCCACGTGGGCACGGTAAGCCGAGACGAGATCCTGCGGCGCGTAGAACGGCTCGTCTGGAATCCCGAGTATTTCCTTCGTTCGGGATATGTGTTCGGCCGCAAGGGGGTTTCCGTGAGCCACGTGTTTGTCGGTGAAATCAGGCGACGGATAACCGATGCGTGTCGGCAGAACGATCAGAGTCGGCGCACCCCGGGTGTTCTTCGCGCGATCGAGGAGCGCCTCGAGGGCGTCACAATCCTCTGAGATGGGTCCAGCCTCCATCACGTTCCATCCGTACGACCCGAAGCGCCCGACAACGTCGTCGCTGCAGGTGAGGTCGACCGCGCCGTCGATCGTGATCTTGTTGTCGTCGAACACACAGATCAATTTCTCGAGGCCGAGGTGACCCGCAAGGGATGCCGCTTCGTGACTCACACCTTCCATCAGGCAGCCGTCTCCGGCAATCACATAGACGTGATGGTCGATGACATCGCCACCGAGGGTGGCGCGCAGATGTTCTTCGGCGATGGCCATCCCGACGGCGTTTGCAAAACCCTGTCCGAGTGGGCCCGTGGTGACTTCGACACCCGCCGTGAGCCCGACTTCGGGGTGACCCGGGGTTGCGGAGCCGAGTTGTCGGAATGCGCGCAGGTCGTCGACCTCGAGACCGTATCCGTTCAACCAAAGAAGGCTGTATTGAAGGATCGAAGCGTGTCCCGCCGAGAGAATGAACCGATCACGATTTGGCCACTTCGGGTCGAGGGGGTCGTGGCGCATGACGCGGGAATAGAGCGCGTGCGCGAGGGGGGCGAGCGCCATCGCCGTGCCCTGGTGCCCACTCCTTGCATGGAACGGCGCGTCCATCGCCATGCCACGGATCACCGCGATGGCCTGGGCGTCACGCACGGGGTCGAAGGCGGATCGGGCGGCGTGTTGCGTGACCACGTGCGAACACTAACTGTTGGGTCGAGGCAGAAGGGTCAGCGGTAGAACGCTCCACGGATCGCGATTGACACGGCAATGCGCAAAAATCTGGCCATAGTCGTCGAATTCAAGTTCGGCTTTGACGAGACGGTAAGTGAATTTCCCCGGGTCGACACGGAACGGACTGACGTTGCGTGCCACTTGTTCGTCGGTCTCGCCGAGACCTCTCCTGAAGACCACTTCGAAAACACCCTCCCCGGATTCGCCCGGTTCGCAGTAGATCAACGCAATCAGGTGCGGGGAGAAGATGAACGGCGGCTCGGACGGGGCGAGGATCGAAAAGAAAGCCCCCGTCAGGTCGATCCGCGAACTCGGCCCGTCGGCCTGACGCATTTCAAAGTTCTCGACGAAAAGCGTAGAGACGAGATGCATCCTGTGAATCTACAAAGCCCGATGAATGCCCCGAAAGTCATGCTGCAGTGCGGCGGGCTGGCGCAACAAGTTTGACGTCGGCCAGACGCACACGTGCCAATTTCGTCCACGTCAGCACCTTGATCACCCACCAGCCGTAGTCGATTTCGTACCACCGATGGGCCAGTCGCGCCGAGGTGGGTGCAGCGTGGTGGTTGTTGTGCAGGCCCTCTCCCGCCGTGAGGAAAGCCAGCCATTGGAGATTTCCCGCCCCGTTGTCGTAGGGGCGCCGACCGAAATGGTGGCCGATCGCGTTCACCGCGGCCGAACCACCCAGGTACAGATTGACATGCACGAACGAGGCTGCAAGGCCAACCCACAGGCCGAACACCAAACACAGCGTCGTGATACCGATCGTGAGGCCCAGAATCGTACGATCGAAGACGACGTGGTCGATCCGCGTTGGGGGCAAGTCCTTGGCGTAGCGCGAGATTGTCGATGTTTGCGCTGCGCATCTCCGGTAGAGCGCGACATTTTTTGCCTGCACGGTCCTCCAGCCCAACAGAACCGGCGAATGTGGATCGCCATCGATGTCGGTGAAGGCATGGTGTTTGCGGTGCACCGCCACCCACTGCCGTGGACGTATTCCAGTGGCGACCCAGATCAGGAATCGGAAGCCGAAAGCGGCAACCCGCGAAAGCGACAGGGCACGATGCGACAACGCGCGATGGAGGTACACGGTCGTGGCAACGTTGGCGAGCACGGTCACGGAAAGCCCGACAATCAAAGCGACCACCACCGCCCCCCAGAAGGTCGACGGCGCAGCGAGGGCTGGTGTGAATTCAACGAGCATGGGTGAACACTATCGCCCTACCGACCAGTAGGTAGATCTTTCGGGTACTCTCGGGGCATGGCCGGGCGCCCCATGCGGGATGTGATCCTCGACGAGGCCACGGAACTCTTTGCCCGGTTCGGTTTCGAAGGCACATCGCTGAACGACATCGCGGCAGGTGTGGGCATCAAGCGTCCGAGCGTGCTGCATTACTTTCCCAGCAAGGACGCCCTCTACGGGGAGGTCTTCGAGCGGATGCTCTCGGACTGGCTCGAATGCGTCGAGGCATCGATGAAGAGTCCAGGCCGGGGTTGGGAGCGCTTCTCCGCGGTTCTCCTGTCCGGATTCGACCTTTTTTGCGCCAACCCGTCCTATGTGCGCCTGATGCGCCGCGAAGCGATCGAGGGCGGTGACCGTCTCGGTATCGACCTTGTGGGAGTCGTTGCGCCGTTCTTCGAGGCCGCCGTGAATTGGCTGGAGGAGGAGATGGTGGCCGGACACTTCCGCAAAGTCGACGCACGCCAGCTTCTGGTCACCGCGTATGCGACCCTGCTCGGCTACGTCTCGGATGCACCGTTCATCAACGGACTCCTCATCGACGACGCCCTCGCCCCGGAGATGCTCGTGGCTCGCCGTGATCATCTCCTCGAGCTGTTCCACCGCATCCTTGTCGCAGATGTGGACGCTCCGCTCACTATTCTCGGCGCGTGAACAACAACGGTGGTGCGTCGCGCACTTTGTCGGAGCGCGAGAGCAAGGCCCTCCTGTCGGGCTTCGGAGTGCCGTTTCTCGCCGAACTCGAATTGACGTCGCCCGCGCCCGTCGAGGAGTTGGTCGGTCTACTCAAAGCGCATCAGATCGCGTTTCCCGTGGTCGCAAAACTGAACGGTGAGCGCATCGCGCACAAAACCGAACGCGGACTCGTGCGTCTCAACGTCGGTGACGTGGCCACTCTGGCGCAAGCGGTGGACGAGCTTTTCGGCGCTGCACGCCCAACGGACGGGGACGTCAGTGTCCTTGTTGCACCGATGGTGAAGAGCAACCGGGAGTTCATCGCCGGCGTCGTGCACGACGCCCAGTTCGGCCCGATCCTGATGCTCGGCGTCGGGGGCGTGCTGGCAGAGGCGCTGGCCGACGTGGTTTTTCGCCCGGTTCCCGTCTCGGTGGCCGACGCACTCGAAATGATCGACGAAATCAAGGCCCAGAAGTTGCTCGGTGCCTTTCGTGGGCAGGCTCCGGTCGAGCGAAAAGCACTCGTGGGTGTGCTGACCGGTTTGTCCGACGCCGCGACCCAGCGTGAGGACCTGTTGTCAGTCGACCTCAATCCGTTGCTCGTCACCACCAGCGGCGGTCTGGTGGCCGTCGACGCGCTGGTCGAAGTGGGCACACCGCCCGCGCCACCCGAATCCACGAAGCGCAGAAGGACCCTCAAGGACGAGCACTTCCGGGCGCTGTTCGAGCCGCGTGGCGTCCTCATCGCGGGGGCATCCAGCCACCCGGGCAAATTCGGGTTCGTCTCGATGCACAACATTCTGGCGAGCGGATACCAGGGTCGCGTCGGTGGAACCAATCTTTCGGGCGAGGCGGTGCTCGGGGTCCAGACCGTGGTGTCGGTCGACGATCTTCCCGATGGTTTTGCAGACCTGGTGTTCGTGTGCACGCCGCCTGCGGCGAATCCCAAACTACTCCGCGAATGCGCTGCCAAAGGCGTCAAGGCGGCCTTTTTGACCACCGCGGGTTATGGCGAGGCGGGCCACGAGGGTCGAGGAATCGAGAACGAAATCGTCGCATTGGCTGACGAACTTGACATGCTCCTGGCCGGCCCGAACGGTCAGGGAGTCGTGAGCACACCCGTGCAATTGTGTGCGCAGATCGTGGCGCCGTACCCGCCTGCTGGTCGAATCGGAGTCGCGAGCCAGAGCGGCAACTTCGTTTCGTCCTTTCTCAATTACGCCCGCCAAAGTGGTGTCGGGGTGAGTCGAGCGGTCTCGGCGGGGAACGCGGCGAGCGTGTCGGTGGCCGATTACCTGGAGTGGTACGCAACCGACCCGGCGACCTCGGTTGGCCTTGCGTATCTGGAGGGCATCAGCAACGGCCGTGAACTCATGGCGCAACTCGGCACCGTTTCGCACCGAATGCCCCTCGTCATCGTCAAGGGAGGGGCCACCGAAGCAGGGGCCAAGGCGGCCGCGAGCCACACGGGTGCTCTCGCAGCCAACGACAAGGTCTTCGACGGCGCGTGTCGCGCGGCCGGTCTCGTGCGGGCGGCCTCCGTCGAGGAGGCCTTCGACACTGCGGCCTGCTTTGCAACTCAGCCCCTGCCGCGCGGGGGACGAACAGTGATTCTCACGACGGCCGGTGGCTGGGGTGTGGTCACTTCCGACGCGCTGTTTGCGCGACCCGAACTCAGCCTCGTTGCACTACCCGACGACCTCCATGCTGCGATCGACGAAAAACTGCCGGCGCGCTGGAGCAAGGGCAACCCCGTCGACTGCGCGGGCGGTGAAACACGTGACACGATCCCCGAAATTCTCGGCCTCATCGCGCACCATCCGGATGTCGATGCGGTGATCTATCTCGGGATCGGGATCCAATCGAATCAGGCACGACTCATGCGCGGGGGATCGTTCTACCCCGACCACGGCCTCGAGCGCATCGTTGCCTATCACGAACGTCAAGATGCACGATTCGCCGAAGCGGCCGCCGAGTTGTCGACGCAAACAGGCAAGCCGATTCTCGTCGCCACCGAGCTCGCCATCGCAGACCCCGACAACCCGGGCCCGCACGCCGTTCGCCAATCCGGTCGTTATTGCTTTCCGACGGGAAATCGTGCCGTCGCGGCACTCTCACACATGGTCCGATACGCACGGTTCCGGGACCGATGACGACACAGAGACGTCGCGCTCGTCGACCCGGTCTCGTCGTGGTGATCGTCGGCACGGTCGTGGCGTCCCCCCTCGCGGTGCTGTGGTACGCAGGACATTCACTCGCGACGCGCACCGACGGCCGTGACGCAAAGCCAGTTTCGTACATCGTCACACCGGTCATGAGCGTGCGTCGCGCCGCATCAACGTTGGCTACCGACATCGCGACACGGAACCTTCGCAAAGAGCTCGCACCCATCCTCGAAAAACTGCCCTCCTCGGGATGCCTTCGTGTGGATGCGGGCGGACGCATCGTCCTGGCGAAGTCGTCGGACAAGTCGTTGGTCCCGGCGAGCAACCAAAAGATCGTGACTGCGGCAGTCGCCCTCCAGGTTCTTGCCCCAGACACCCGTTTTACAACGCGCGTCATCGGCAAGATCGAGAACGGAACCGTTGCCGGCGACCTGTTCCTCGTCGGGGGTGGCGACCCGCTGCTGGTGAGCCGCGAGTTCCTCGCCACCGAGCGCTTCCCAACGACCTCGCCCACGATCCTCGACGACCTCGCCGACAAGGTGCAAGCCGCAGGTGTCAGGTCGGTGACGGGCAGCGTGGTCGGGGACGAGTCGTACCTCGATGACGACCGCTACCTCGACGACTGGTCGTCGGCCGTTCGGGGAACCGAGGCGGGGCCCTTGGGCGGGCTCATGGTCAACGATGGTGTGGTTCTCGGAAATCCCCTCAAACCCGACAACCCGGCGGCCGCGGCCGCCGAAGAGTTCACTCGTTTGCTGCGCGTGCGCGGCATCACCGTGGCGGGCAACCCGCGTGAGACGAAAACGGCACCGCCAGAGGCAATGATCGCCGAAGTGTCGTCTGCACCCGTCGCATCGGTGGTCGCTGAGATGCTCACCAACAGCGACAACAACACTGCGGAAATTCTTGTGCGACACATCGGGCTCTCGCGCTCGCTACAGCCCACGACCAGTGCGGGTCTTGCCGTTCTTCGCGACTTCATGGTGCAGTGGGGAATCCAAGGGGTGGTGATCAAGGACGGTTCGGGATTGTCGCGCGGAAACCGAATGACTTGTGCCGCGCTCGTCGAATTACTTGAGCGCAGCCCGATCGGAGGCGACCTGAAAAAGGGACTCGCCGTTGCAGGGCGCACCGGCACTTTGAAAGACGTCCTCACAGATTCACCCGTGGCCGGCAAGTTCCTCGGCAAAACGGGGACGCTTCTCAACGTGAAAACCCTCGGGGGAGTCCTCCCCGTGAGCGAAAGTGACGAGGTCACGCTTGCACTGTTCCTTGGCGGCGCCGGATGGGCAGACCAGGGCAACTACAGGCCCTTGTGGAATGCCCTGGCCCGCGCCGTGGCGACGTACCCAACGGGACCCTCGGCAGGCCAGGTGCGGGTGCTCCGCGGCGGCTGAGAGGGTGCAAAACAGACGCTTCGCTGCGACACTTGGGACATGGCATCGCAGGCCCGCGCCCATGACAGCGAGATTGTTGACATGGTCGTCGCCTACGCGCGTCAAGAGACCGTCGAGCCGTTGCGTGGGGCGGGACGCTGGATTCTGTGGGGTGTCGTGTCGATGGTGCTGGTCTCGGCGGGAATGGTTCTCGTTGCGCTCGGGTTGCTGCGTCTGGTGCAGGACCTCTCGTCAGACGCATTCGACGGCGCGTGGTCCTTTGTGCCTTACATTTTCGGCACCGTGTTCGCGGTGGTCGTGGTCGGTGTGGGACTTTCCCAGATGCGCCGGCCGCGCCTTTAGGTTGGAGGGGCAATGGAAAACACTGGCAACCGGAGGATTTCCAAGGACGACCTGGAGCGCAGATTCAAGAACCTGCAGGACGACCTTCAGGGCCGCGTCGAGAACAAAAAGCAGACGGCTCTCGCCCTCGCAGGTGCCGCCGCTGTCGTGGTGATGGTGGTCTCGTATCTGTTTGGCCGGCGCCGTGGATCGCGCCGCGCCACCCGCGTCGATTTCAGGCGCTGAAGTGGTCTCCAAGAACGCGCGTCGCATCTCGTTGTTCGCCGCTCTCGTCATCGGTCGGGTTCCCGTTCGACGTCGCGTGGTGTCGTTGCTCGCACGCCGATCCTCGAGGTTTGCCAAGGCGGTTCTTTTTGGTCGCCTGACGCGACGCTTCCTGGCGACGCCCGCACCGCGCGTGGTCAAGGCACGAACGCGCCGCGCCGTGATCGATGTCGAGTCCCGATGAGCGTCGACCCCACGGCACACCCGGACACCTTCGGACTGGGGGAAAAAGTGATGTTCGTGGACTGCAAGGACCGCCGTTACCTCGTCGATCTCGTCGACGGTGGTGAGTTCCACTCGCACGCGGGATTCGTCCCCCACGATGCGGTCGTGGGCTGTCCCGACGGAACGGAAGTCATCTCCACCAAGGGTGCGCGCTACGTGGTGTTGCGACCGACCCTCGAGGACTTTGTCGTGGAGATGCCCCGCGGTGCGCAAGTGATCTACCCGAAGGATCTCGCAACGATCCTGATGATCGCCGATATTCGCCCCGGTGCACGGGTTCTCGAATCGGGCGTCGGGTCGGGCGCACTGTCGATGGCGATGCTGCGGGCCGGGGCTTCGATCACCGGGTACGAGTTGCGTGAGGACTTTGCCAACCGCGCGAGGGCGAACGTGAAATCGTTCCTCGGCGAGTCGGCACTGCGTTCATACGACGTCCATCTCCGCAACTGTTACGAGGGGATCGATGGCAACGACTTCGACCACGTCGTACTCGACCTTCCCGAACCCTGGCTTGTGGTTGACCACGCAGTCGGCGCGCTGCGCCGCGGGGGCGTCCTGGTCGCCTACACGCCTTCGATCACCCAGGCCATGCAAGTGCGCTCGGCATTGGGCGACGCCTGGACAGGCCAGCGCACCCTCGAGGTCCTGCACCGAACCTGGCACATTGACGGCCAGGCGGTACGGCCAGACCACCGCATGGTGGCACACACCGGATTTCTCACGACGGCTCGGCTGATCGAGAAGCCCTGACTCAGGGCCGCAACGTCACGGCTCGATGAAGATGCACTCGCCGGGGCATTCCTCGGCGGACTCCACGACGGCGTCGGTCATGCTGTCGGGAAAGTTGGCCAGACCCTCGGCACCCTGGGGATTGCCCTTGGCAGTCGCGAAAATCTTGCTGCCTTCTTTCACGTAGGCCAAACCGTCATCGAGAAGGGTGAAGACATCCGGCGCGATCTCCTCGCACAGGCCGTCGCCAGTGCACAGATCCTGATCGATCCAGACCTTCATTGACTGCTCCTTCTATTGCTTGATCGTGCGCCCCGACTCTACACGCCGACGCTCCGTGAGGCACCTTTTGTCCCGCGTCACCTTGCACCCGGCAAGCGACCCGCCGAGACCCATCTTTTTCGTTATCCGGCCCGTGCAGTCACACCATCTACCGCGGGAGGTGATAGAGAGATGAGAGGTTTGATCGAAAAAGCTTCGTCGGTTCGGAGGTGCGGTATGTCTGCTGGTCGGCAGGACGAGCAGAACGGGGAAAGCGGGCGCGGCGACGAACGCACGTCGCGCCTGGAGGCCCAGTTGCTCGAGGCCAAGAGCCAGTTGGCCCACAAGGAGGCCCAGAACGAGAAGCTCTCCTACACCCTCCGCGAGGCGCGCGAACACATCACCCAGCTGCGCGAAGAGGTCGACAAACTTTCGCAACCGCCGTCGGCTTACGGGGTGATCGTCGGAAAGAACGACGACGAGACGGTCGACATCCTCACGAGCGGCCGGAAGATGCGAGTACAGCTTCATCCCACAATCGATTTCGAGACGGTTGCGCGTGGTGCCGAAGTTGTCCTGAACGAGAGCCTCAACGTGGTTCTCGCCAGAATGCCCGAGGGGTCCGGCGAGGTGGTCACGTTGAAGGAGGTCTGCGAGGACGGGGTACGTGCGGTGGTCACGGTGCGCGGGGACGAGGAACGGATCTGCGAACTGGCCGACGCCCTGCGTGGTGTTCACCTGCGTTCGGGGGACCTGCTGCGCCTCGACCCGCGTTCGGCCTTGCTGCTCGAAAAACTTCCGCAACCCGACGTGGAGGATCTGCTTCTCGAAGAGGTACCCGACATCGACTACGCCGACATCGGGGGCCTCGACTCCCAAATCGAGCTGATCGCCGATGCCGTCGAACTGCCGTTCCTCTACGGCGACCTGTTCGCCGAACACAGATTGCCCGCTCCGAAGGGTGTTCTTCTCTACGGTCCGCCCGGTTGCGGAAAGACCCTCATCGCCAAGGCCGTGGCAAACAGCCTCGCGACGAAAGTTGCCGCCAAGCAGGGTGACGCGAAGGGACGTAGTTATTTCATCAACGTGAAGGGACCCGAACTTCTCAACAAATACGTCGGCGAGACCGAGCGCCAGATCCGACTCATCTTCCAGCGTGCGCGTGAGAAGAGTGAAGAGGGTTGGCCGGTCATCGTGTTCTTCGACGAGATGGACTCGATGTTCCGCACACGCGGAAGTGGAATCAGCAGCGACATGGAATCGACGATCGTGCCACAGCTGCTTGCCGAGATCGACGGAGTCGAGGGCCTGCGCAACGTGATCGTCATCGGGGCAACCAATCGCGAGGATCTCATCGACCCCGCGATCCTCCGGCCCGGACGACTAGACGTGAAGATCAAGATCGAACGCCCTGACAAGGCCGCGGCCACGCAGATCTTCTCGCGTTATCTGACCTCCGATCTCCCCCTCGCCGCGTCGGAAACACCGGGTGACCAAGACGCCGAGAGCGCCGTGCGGTTGATGATCGCGGCCACTGTCGAGGCCATGTACAGCGAGGACGAGTCGAACCGGTTCCTCGAGGTCACGTACCAGAACGGTGACAAGGAAGTTCTCTTCTTCCGCGATTTTTCGTCCGGTGCGATGATCGAAAACATCGTCCGTCGGGCCAAGAAGCTGGCCATCAAACGGGTCATCGCGGGAGGGAACAGAGGAATTCGTCTCGACGATCTCGTCGAATCGGTACGGCAAGAATTCAAGGAGCACGAGGACCTGCCGAACACGACGAATCCCGACGACTGGGCCCGTATTTCGGGCAAGAAGGGGGAGCGCATCGTGTTCATCCGCACGTTGGTCAACGAACAAACCGGCGACGCCGCTTCGCGCGGGGGCAAGGCCATCGAGCGCACCGCCACGGGCCAGTACCTCTAGGCAGCGCACCAGTTCATGGCAATCCACAAGGTCTGCGGGGTCGAAACCGAATACGGAATCATCACGCGCGGTTTCGATGCGAACCCTGTCGTGGCGTCCTCGGTTCTCGTCAATGCCTACGCGGGCAACTTTCCCCAACTCACCGGATGGGACTTCGCCGACGAGAGTCCCGCTCTCGACGCGAGAGGGTTCGTCCTCGACGATGCGTTTCCACCGGAGGTCGAAACGCATCTGGTCAACAGTGTTCTGACCAACGGGGCCCGCTATTACGTCGACCATGCCCACCCCGAGGTCTCCACGCCCGAATGCACCAGTGCTTCGCAGGTAGTTCTCTTCGACAGGGCCGCCGAGGAAGTCATTCGGCGCAGCGCAACCTCAGCCAACGAGAAACTCCCATCCGGCCACGAAATCGTTCTCTACAAGAACAACTCCGACGGAAAAGGGAACTCGTACGGCTGTCACGAGAATTATCTCGTCGACCGCAACCTACCCTTCGGCCGCCTGGCGGGGCTGATCACCGGCCATTTCGTCACCAGGCAGGTGTTCACCGGCGCGGGCAAGGTGGGCTGTGAGCAGCCGGGGAGGGGATCAACCGCGGTTCCCTACCAACTCACGCAGCGGGCCGACTTCTTCGAAGAGGAGATCGGTCTCGAAACCACACTCAAGCGTCCGATCGTCAACACGAGGGACGAGCCGCACTGCAACCCGAATCTCTACCGGCGACTCCATGTCATCGTCGGTGATGCGAACATGAGTGAGGTGGCAACGTTTCTCAAGGTCGGAACCACCGCGATCGTGCTCGCGATGATCGAAGATGACGTACTCCCGTACAACATGCAACTCGCCAAACCCCTTCAGGCGATTACCGCCGTGAGCCACGACCCGACGCTGGGAGCCACGGTTGAGCGCGTCAATGGCCAGCGACTCACGGCACTCGAATTTCAGTTTCTCCTCCTGGAATGCGCGGAAAAGTACGCCCAACAATACGGGTTGGCTTGCGTCGACGATGCGCGTGGAACAGGTGAGGGTGAACTGATCCTTGCCCGCTGGAAGCAAGTGCTCGAGGGTCTCGAACATGATCCGCCGTCCATGTCCCACATCGTGGACTGGGTCGCCAAGAAGCGTTTGGTCGATGGATTGGCCTCCCGTCACAACCTGTCTCCGGGCCACGCCAAATTGAAGGCGATCGACCTGCAGTACCACGACATGCGTCCCGAACGATGCCTCGCACAGCGGGTGGGCCTCGAGACCATGTGGTCGGCAGATGCGGTCGCGGCTGCCGTCACCGAGCCCCCAACCACCACGCGTGCCTTTTTCCGGGGCAAATGTCTCTTGAAATGGCCGAACGATGTCGTCGCGGCGAATTGGGACAGCCTCGTGTTCGACATCGGAGACGAGCCGTTGCGCAGGGTTCCGATGATGGAACCCCTGCGGGGCACCCGTGCCATCGTCGGGGCACTCATTGATTCCGCAACGTCGCCCAGGGAACTCATCAACATGCTCGGCGCGGGTGCGAGTGAGACCTCGGGTTTCGTTGATCCCGGGATGTACTGAGGCTCGGAAATTTCGCTACGGTGGGCATATGGCCGAGCGGATCAAGAAACAACGTGGCGAGCGCGGTAACGACGACGCGGACGTCTCTGAATCTGCGTCGCCCGCAGCCGACACGGGGCGAAGCGAAAAGTTGAAGGCCGAACTCGACGGCCTCCTCGACGAAATCGACGAGGTGCTCGAGTCCAATGCCGAGGACTTCGTGAAGAGTTACGTACAAAAAGGTGGGGAATAGGCCCGATGGCGATGCCGTTCTTCCTCGACGACAATCCGGGGGCAAGTTTCCTCGATCTTTTGCGTCGCAGGGGCGCCGAACCGTTCGCGTCGTGCGACATGTCGGGTCAGTTGTCCGTGCCGCATGCCACCACCTGTGTCGCTCTGCGTTTCGAAGGTGGGGTCGTGATGGCCGGCGACCGTCGGGCTACGTCTGGAAATCTCATCTCGCACCGCACGATGGAAAAGGTCGTCGAGGCCGACCGTTTCAGCGGCGTTGCGATTGCCGGTGCCGCGGGACCCGCAATGGAAATGATCAAGCTCTTCCAACTGCAACTCGAGCACTACGAGAAGGTGGAGGGTCAACTGCTCTCCCTCGAAGGCAAGGCAAACCAGTTGTCGATGCTCGTGCGCGGAAACCTGCCCGCAGCGATGCAGGGCATGGTCGTCGTGCCGATTTTCGCCGGGTACGACCTCGCCGTGGGTGCCGGTCGCCTCTGGGATTACGACCCGACGGGCGGTCGTTACGAGGAGAAGGAATACGTGGCGACCGGTTCAGGAAGCCTTCACGCGGGCACGGTGGTCAAGGTTGGTTGGCGTTCCTCCCTGGGTGAGGACGACGCGATTCGCCTTGCGGTGCACGCGCTGTGGGAGGCGGCCGATGCCGATTCGGCCACGGGTGGTCCCGATGCCCTGCGCGGCATCTATCCCGTCACGGCCACGATCACCTCGGCGGGTTGGTCGCGCGTCGAAGACTCCCGACTGGCCGCCATTGTTGACCAGATACTCGCCGACCAACGCGCGCGTAACGCAGGTGAACCCCGATGAGCATGCCCTTCTACGTCGCACCAGAGCAGGTCATGAAGGACCGTGCGGACTATGCCCGCAAGGGAATCGCACGTGGTCGCGCCCTCGTGGCCGTGCAATACATCGATGGAATCGCAATCATCGCGGAGAATCCCTCGAACACGTTGCGTAAGGTCAGCGAGATCTACGACCGGATTGCCTTCGCGGGCGTCGGCAAATACAACGAATTCGACCAATTGCGCGTCGCCGGCGTGCGATCGGCCGACCTCAAGGGTTACCAATACTCGCGGGCCGATGTCGACGCGCGCAGTCTCGCCAACCAGTACGCGCAAATCCTCGGCCAGATCTTCACCCACGAGATGAAGCCCCTGGAGGTCGAGATCCTCGTGGCCGAAATAGGCGTCAGTGCCGCGGCCGACCAGTTATTCCACATTCTCTACGACGGGACGGTTCTCGACGAAAAACGTTATTCGGTTCTGGGTGGCGACGCCGATGCGATAGCAGGTCGCCTCTCACCCGAACTTGCCGGTGACGTACCCGATCTCGCAAAGGCCGTCAAGGTCGCCAATCGTGCACTCGCCGGGTCGGACCGAACCCTTGTTGCCGACGACCTCGAAGTTGCGGTCTTGCGTCGCAATGGTCCACGTCGTGCCTTTGCCCGTCTCGACGACGCAGAGGTATCGAATCTCCTCGCGAGTTGACCGCCGGCAACCCGAATGGAACGGCGGATCTTCGGGATCGAAACCGAGTACGGCATCACCTGCACGCTGCGGGGCCAACGTCGCCTCAGTCCCGACGAGGTCGCACGGTATCTCTTCCGTAAGGTCGTCTCATGGGGTCGCAGCAGCAATGTCTTCCTGGAGAACGGGGCACGTTTGTATCTCGACGTCGGTTCGCATCCGGAGTACGCGACCCCGGAGTGCGACAACATCTACGACCTCGTCGTTCACGACAAGGCCGGCGAACGTCGCATCGAGGACCTCACGAATTCGGCAGAGGAAAGGCTGCGTGACGAGGGAATTCGCGGAACGGTGTATCTCTTCAAGAACAACACAGACAGCGCGGGAAATTCCTATGGCTGCCACGAGAATTATCTCACGGGCCGCGACGACGACCAGACCGCCATCGGTCAGATACTCATTCCGTTTCTCGTGTCGCGCCAGATCATCGCCGGAGCGGGACGGATCACCCACACGGCACGTGGACCCGTGTATTCCATCTCGCAGCGTGCCGACCACATCTGGGAGGGAATGAGTTCGGCCACTACACGCAGCCGACCGATCATCAACACGCGCGACGAACCCCATGCGGATGCCGAGAGCTACCGCAGATTGCACGTCATTGTCGGGGACTCGAACATGAGTGAATACACGACGTTCCTCAAGGTCGGCGCGACGGCTTGTCTCCTGCGGATGATGGAGGACCCGAGCGTCGTCCTGCGCGACATGACCCTCGAAAATCCGATACGGGCAATCCGCGAAATCAGTCACGATCTCACGTGTCGGCGCACCGTGCGGCTCCAGAGCGGCCGGGAGGTCAGCGCACTGGACATCCAGCGTGAATATCTCGATCGTGCTCTCGTGTACGCCGATCGAAAGGGGTTTCCCGATTTCGAAATGAAGGCGTTGCAAATGTGGCACCACTGCATCTCCACGATCGAGCGCGACCCATTTGCGCTCGACAGGGAACTCGACTGGGTGATCAAACACAGGTTGATCGAGAGGTACCGGGAACGTCACGGGATCGCCCTGGGGGATCCGCAGACCCAGTTGGTCGACCTTCAGTACCACGACATCTGCCGGACACGCGGGCTGTACTACAAACTCGAGTCGAAGGGACTCGTCGAGCGGTTGTGCAATGAAGACCACATCACGCATGCCATCGAAAATGCACCGACCACGACACGTGCGCGCCTTCGTGGCGAGTTCATCAAGAAGGCGAAATCGAAAAAACGGGATTACACCGTGGACTGGGTGCACCTCAAGTTGAACGACCAAGCCCAGCGCACCGTGCTGTGCAAGGATCCTTTCAAGAGCAGGGACGAGCGGGTCGAAAAGATCATTGAGTCGATGTAGCCCGCACTAGCCTCACCCGAGTGCCGATAGAACTCCCGGGCGAAACAGAGGTCGACAACGGTCGCCGTCGACTCGGCGGCTCCTTCCGCGCAGCTTTTGACTGGGTGGTCGTGCTCGTCGTGGCACTCCTCGTCGCGCTCGGCATCAGAACCTTCGTGCTGCAACAGTTCTATATCTCCGGGCCCTCCATGGAGACCACGCTCCTCCAACCCAACCGGGTGCTGGTGAACAAACTCTCGTACCGCTTCGGAGACATCAGTCGGGGAGACGTCGTGGTCTTCGATCGAGTCACCTCCAACGGCCAGTACGTCCAGCACGACGACCTCATCAAGCGTGTCGTCGCCCTGCCAGGGGAGTCGGTGTCGATCAAGGGCTGTGTGGTGTACGTCGATGGAAAGCAATTGGACGAGCCCTACCTACCCGTGGTCGACGCGCAGCAGGCCGATCTCGTTTCGCGTTGCCGCCAGCCCGAGATGGCAGCGGTCGATGTCCCCGCGGAGCAGGTCTTCGTCCTGGGAGACAATCGTGTGCAGTCGATGGACAGTCGCACCTTTGGACCGGTCGACAAAGAGACCATCGTCGGGCGTGCGTTCGTGGTGATTTGGCCGATCAGCCGTTGGCGCTGGCTCTAGAGAGCGTCGGCCAGACGGTCGGGCCAGTCGCTGTAGACCGCGTCGACACCCATGCGGAGCACCTCGGCAATCTGGCGTTCGTGTTGGCAATCCCAGGCGAAACAGGCGACATCGAACCTCTTGAACAACGCCACCAGACCCCCGGTCCAGTCCGCGTAGGGCATGTTCACCGCGCCGATGCCGTCTTCTCGCAACGTTGCAGCGTGACGTTCGGGGCCCTGCTTCATGCGGGCAATGCGGGTGGAATGGACGAGGTGGACGCGGCGCGCAAGGTGATCCTGGCTGCGGAGCACGGCGAGTTCGGGGTGACACAGATACAACAGATGATCCGCCGGGCCGCGACGCCCACGGTGCACCTCGAGAATCGCATCGAACGCGGCAGGGTCCTTCACGTCGAGTGACAAAGGCACCGTTGGCGGGACGACACGCAACATCTCATCGAGGGTCGGTATGTGCAAGGGAAGGTCGTCGCGGACAACCCCGGAAATGGGCCTCGAACGCAGGCGACCTTTGACGACTCCGTCATGGTCGAGTACCGGAACTCCGTCGGCCGTGAGCCAGACGTCACTTTCGAGTCCGCTGGCGCCGAGCCGCAGGGCCAGCGCGAATGCCTCGAGGGTGTTCTCGGGGGCGTAGGCCTTGGCACCGCGATGGGCGAATCCGATGACGGCGGACAACATGCAGGGGCGAGGCTAGTGCCGAGGGGAGCAGAGCTATCTGGATGCGGCTTCATAGACTCTGAGCGTGTTCAACCTGTCGGGTGGCGAAATCATTGTTTTGCTGCTGATCGGTTTGGTCGTGCTCGGCCCGGAGAAGTTGCCTGACGCGATGCGCAAGGTCGGCCGTGTCTACAACGAACTGCGTCGTGTGGCTGGAGGTATCCAGCGTGATGTCACGTCCACTTTTTCCGAACCCGTCAACGAACTGCGCAGAACCGCCGACGAGGCGAAACGGATCCTGAGGGGCTCCGACCCCACGCCGTCGGCGGCTCCGCAGGGGCACGCCAACGAAACAGACGAACCACCCTTCGTCCCCTACGAGGCGCCGGTTGATCCCGATGCCGGGAAAGTCACAGACGATGGCCCTGCGCAATAGGAGACGCCGCGTTCACGGGCCCGACGATGAGGTCACCCTCACGGAACATCTGGGCGAACTTCGTTTCCGCATCATCAGATCGCTTCTCGCGGTTGCAATCGGGATGATTCTCGTTCTCTTGCAGTACGAGTCCTTGTTGCGCTTCCTGACCAAGCCGTACCGCAACCTCTGTCGGGCGCGGCCCGACTTCGCCTGCGATGGAACGCTCTATGGGCTCGGTCCCCTCGACGGCCTCGCGGCCCGGATGCGAATTTCCGTGTACGGAGGAATCATCCTTGCCCTGCCTGTGATCATGTGGCAGATCTGGCGTTTCGTGGCACCAGCACTGCACCGCAGGGAGAAAAAGTACGCAGTTGGTTTCGTGGTGTCGAGCGTCCTGCTCTTCGCACTCGGTGGATACATCGCGTTCTGGACCCTCGACAAGGCTCTCGAGTTCCTCATCAGCTGGTCGGGCTCGGACGTCGAACAGGCCTACCAAATCACAAAGTACGTGAACCTCGTCTTTCTCATGGTTCTTGCATTCGGCATCGGATTTCTGTTTCCTGTGCTTCTCGTTTTTCTTCAGCTTGTCGAGGTCACCACGCCCCGCCAGCTCGTCATGCGTTGGCGTTGGGCAATCATGCTGATCTTTGTCACCGCCGCCGTGATCACACCCTCGGGAGACCCGGTCTCGCTCTTTGCGCTTTCCCTGCCGATGTGTCTTCTCTACGGGCTGTCCATCGGCATCGGATACACCGTTGCATGGCGTCGACGGCGCCGCGCACCGGCAGTGTCGTGAGTTTCTCACCGGACCCATTCCAGCGCGCCGCGTGCGTCGCACTCGATGAGGGTGCATCGGTGCTCGTCGCAGCACCGACCGGATCGGGCAAGACATTCATCGCCGAGCACGCTGTGTCGTCGGCCCTGAGTAGGGGAAGGCGGGTTTTTTACACGGCGCCCATCAAGGCGTTGTCGAACCAGAAGTTCCGCGACTTCCAGACCCTGTTCGGAGAGCGGCAGGTCGGTCTTCTCACCGGTGACACAAGTGTCAATGCCGACGCACCGGTTCTCGTGATGACCACCGAGGTTCTGCGCAACATGATCTATGCGCGATCGACCGCACTCGACGGCCTTGCATATGTCGTGCTCGACGAGGTGCACTTCCTACAGGACCAGTACCGCGGGCCCGTTTGGGAAGAGGTCATCATTCACCTCCCGCTCGATGTGACACTGGTGTGCCTTTCGGCAACCGTCTCCAATGCCGACGAAGTAGCCGCCTGGCTCACGACGGTTCGTGGCGATACGCGGGCAATCGTCGAAACACGGCGTCCGGTACCCCTCGAACACCACCACGCCTTCTACGACAGGGCGACCGGCATGACCCGGGTCATGGCGACGCTCGACGGGGCGAAGACCAACGACAAACTCAGGCGGGTCCTCACCGCCGGCGGCCAGCGATCCCGCGGTACCAAGGGCCGGAATGGGCGCGATTCCCGGGTCGGGCCGGCCGGACGCGCCGAGGTGATCGAGGAACTGCAGGATCGAAAGCTGCTACCGGCGATCTACTTCATCTTCAGCCGTCACCAATGCGACGAGGCGGCAAAGGAGTGTCGACGCAACGCACGGTCGTTCGTCACGGGTGCCGAATCCCGGCGCATTCGTGAGATCGCCGACCGCCATGGAACGCGACTCTCGACCGAGGAACGTCGCGCCCTGGACTTCGACGGATTCGTCGATCTCGTCTCGTCGGGGGTGGCACCCCACCACGCTGGACTTGTGCCTGCGTACAAGGAACTGGTCGAAGAGGCGTTCACGGCGGGCCTCATCAAGGTTGTGTTCGCCACGGAGACCCTCGCCGTGGGCATCAACATGCCGGCGCGCACCGTCGTGATCGACAAGCTCACCCGCTACACCGGGGAGCGGCACGTTCCGCTCAAGCCCTCGGACTTCACGCAACTCACGGGTCGAGCCGGTCGTCGCGGCATCGACACTCTCGGCCACGCGGTGACGATGTGGAGTCCCTTCGTATCTCTCGACGAAGTCGCCAGATACGCGACCAACGAGACATTCACGCTCACCTCGGCGTTCAGACCGACCTACAACATGACGGTGAACCTCGTTCGCACCCATGCCGAGCGCGAGGTGAGGCACCTGCTCAACTTGTCCTTCGCCCAGTTCCAAACCAACTCGACGGTTGTGGCAATGCAGTCCCGCCTCGAACGCCGCCGTGAAGCCATGGAAGCCGCCGAAGCACGAGCCGAGAGCCCTTTCGGCGACATCTGGGCCTATCGCCGCGCAAGGGGTGTCGGCCTCGATGCGCCCACGAGGGCTGCCAATGACCGGATTCTCTGGGACAACCTGAGACCGGGGGACGTGATAGCCGCCATGGCTGACGGTGGGGAGGAACAGTTCCTCGTGGTTGCGACTGCGGCTCGGGCACGGGGACTCAAGGTCACTGTGCTCGACACACGACAGGGGGTACGCGGCGTCCTCCTCGACGATTTTGGTGCGACTCCCCGACATGTCGGTCGCATCGAGATTCCAGGGGAATTCTCCACCTGGAATCCGACCGATGTGAAAACTCTCGCCCAACGGCTGGCCAACTTCCCACAGCGCACGCCGGGTGAGGAATCCGTGCACGAATCGCACGACAGCATCACCTGCGACCCCCAACTGCGCGAACGGATGCGACACGCAGACAAAGCGGATCGGATCCGCCATGACATCACCCGCATCGAAAACGAACTGGTGGTCGAGTCGCAGTCGGTCGCCGCAACTTTCGACCGGGTCTTGCAGATGCTCCAGAACCGGGGTTTCATCGAGGGCTGGTCTCTCACGCCGGCCGGTGCGGTCCTCGCTGGCATCTTTCACGAGTGCGACATCCTCGTGGCCGAGGCCGTCGAGAGGGGCATCTGGGACGAGCTGTCGGTGCCCGACCTGGCCGGTGCGGTCTCGGCCTTGGTTTACGAACGTCGGTCATCCGACGACGTCGACCATCCGTATCCCTCCGACACCGTCAAACGCACGATCGAGGCTCTCGAGGACCTCAGCAGGCAGATCCGCAAGGCAGAGCAGGAGGCGGGTCTGCCGACACACCGCTTCCCCGACAACGGTTTTGCAAGAGCAGCCTCCGTCTGGGCCGCCGGTGGCTCACTGGATGAAATTCTCGATGTCGTTCCCGACATGGGCGCGGGCGACTTCGTGCGCATGATTCGTCAACTCGTCGACCTACTGCGACAAATTGAGCGCACCACACCGAATCCGGTGCTGGCCGCAAATGCAAGCCGTGCTGCAAAGGCGATGTTTCGGGGCCTCGTGGTGGGTAGTGAAGTCCTCCCGGGGGGGCTCTCGACGTGACCATCGAAAAGAGTCGGGACTGGGGTGAATCTGTGGGTGCGCGCGAAGGCGGCATCGTGGTCAGCGGCGACCTCGCCCGTGAACTTGGTTCGAGCCACGGCACGGGGCACGAGGGGCGCTGGCTGCGACTGCCGCTCGATTTGGTCGCCATCGAGGCGATCGATGAACACGGACGGCGTCACCTCCGGAGCGTTGCGACGTGGGTGACGGCCGGGTCGCGCCTGCGCGGCGACTATCTGATCGTGTCATCGACATCCTTCGTGGGAGGCCGGCGGATCTTTTCCCGGGCCCATCCCAACGACGGCCGCCTCGACTGGCTGGCCATCGAGCCAGGCATGTCGTTGCGACAACGGCTCGCTTTTCGCCGCCGGACACGCAGCGAGACACATCTGCCGCATCCTTGCGTCCGCATCGGCACCGGATCCGGTGTGTCCCGGTCGTTCACACACCCGGTGAAGCTTCGCTTCGAAGCCGGTGAACCGATCAGCGGTGTCGTGGAATTGAACGCGACAATTCGTGCCGATGCGACGCACACGCACATCCCCATCGCGTGACGTCGGACTAGAGTCGGGCCATGGGTGATCTCGCAGGACTCAAGCGTGAAGTCGTGGCCGAAATTGACCGGCTTGCCCCCTTGCTCGTCGAGATCAGTCGCGATATCCACGCACATCCCGAATTGAATTACGAGGAACACCACGCACACGACCTTCTCAGCGATGCGCTCGGCGCGGGTTTTTCATCCGTCACACGGTCGGCATTCGGCGTCGACACGGCCTTCCATGCTGTCAAGGGGGATATAAACGGTCCCCGTGTCGGCATCGTTCTCGAATACGACGCGCTGCCGGTGATTGGCCACGCGTGTGGACACAACGTCATTGCCGCCGCCGGGCTTGGTGCGTCCCTCAGCCTCGCACCGTTCATGGGTTCGACCGGTGGCTTACTCGAGGTCTACGGCACGCCCGCCGAGGAGGGTGGTGGCGGCAAGATCGCGATGGCCCGCAACGGCGCCTTTCGTGGTCTGGACGCCGCCATGATGGTGCATCCTGCCGATGTCGACATCACCTCTATGCGCGCGATCGCAATTCATGAATGTTGCGCCCACTTTCACGGCAGCGAGGCACACGCCGCGGCGGCCCCACACAAGGGTCGTAACGCCCTCGACGGTGCGGTTCTTGCCTACAGTTCCATCGCGGCGCTGCGCCAACACATCCGGCCCACGGAACGGGTGCACGGTATCTTCACCCACGGCGGCGACAAGCCGAACATCGTTCCCAAATACGCAGCGATGAATTGGTACGTGCGATCCGACACGCTCGAGACACTCAAACCCCTCAAGAAACGCGTCGAAGACTGCTTTCGGGGTGCGGCCCAGGCGACCGGGTGCGAAGTCGACATCGAATGGGAGAACCACGCCTACGCCGATGTCCGTGATTCGGCTGCATTGCTGACCGCCTACGTCGCCAACGCCCATGGGGTGGGCCGTGAGTGTGCCGCAGCGTCCCCCGACAGTGTGGTAGTCGGGTCGACCGACATGGGCAATGTGAGTTACCTCGCTCCTTCGATCCACCCAATGATCCGTGTCGCGCCCCGTGGGGTCCCCATTCACACCGCTCGTTTCGCGGTTTACGCCGGAGGGGAGGAGGGCGACCGTGCCGCCATCGACGGCGCAAAGATTCTCGCCCTGACCGCCCTCGACGTATGGGCGAATCCGCAGTTGCGGGATTCAATCGCCTCCGAATTCGCCGCGATCGGTGGTCTGCCCGACGGGGTCCTGTAGCGGCCGACGAATCCCTACCGCACGGGGTCGGGACTCCTAGAGTTGGTCGGCGTGACGGTGTACGTGCCCGAGGAGTTCAGTCCCACCGAGGCCGACATCCTGCGACGGTATTTCACAAACCTGGATTCGCCGGTCTTTGCCCTCGTCAACCTGCCCGAAGTCGTCAAGGGTGCACTCTTTGCTCGCTACAGCCGTAGTGCCAAAAGTTTGCGCCGTTTGTTCCTGGATGAGTTCGTGGGTGAACTCGACATTCGTGGTGATCAATCTTTCGATGCAACCGTCGGCGTGTCACGGGCCGAGGACCTCTACGAGCGGATCTTCGTCGAGTACGGCGACGACTCCGTTGCGCAACTGGGTGGCGTCCACCTCGCCTGCGAGCAGGCATCGAACATCTTGACCAAGATCCTCGAGTGGGGCCGACTGATGAGCTACCTCGAACAGAGCACCCGCTACATCTCCTATGACGTTCGCCTGGGTGGCCGGTACCGCTATTTTCGGGACCCCGACGTTCTCACGGGCAAGTACGGGACGCGTTACGTGGGTGACATGGACAGGATGTTCGACTCCTACAGCACGCTTGTCGAGTCGCTCACCGACCACGTGAGGCGCGTGGTTCCCCAGGGACCCAAGGACAGCGACTTTGTCTACCGGCAGGCGACACGGGCGAAGGCTCTCGATGCGGTGCGTGGCGCCCTCCCGGCAGCGGCCTTGTCGAACGTCGGCATTTACGGCAGCGGTCAGGCCTTCGAGAGTCTGCTCCTGCGCATGCGCTCGAACTCCCTCCCCGAGGCGCGTCTGTACGCCGACTTGATGCTCACGGAACTTCGCAAGGTGATACCGAGCTTCCTTCGCCGCGTCGACCAGCCCGAGCGTGGCGGCCGGTGGTCGCAGTACCTCGTCGACACAGCAACGGAGACCGACCTCGCCGTTCGTGAGTTGTTCGACGCCGACGATGTCGATGACTCGGCGACGGAATCGGTGACCCTGACGGATTTCGATCCCGACGGCGAGGACAAGTTGCTCGCGGCCATCTGCTACTCGCACACGAATCGCAGCGAGGCCGAGATCATGCGCCGCATCGCTCGCATGGCCCACGAAGAAAAGGTTGCGCTGATCAGGGCCTACGTGGGGGAGCGCTCGAATCGCCGGCACCGCCCGGGCCGCGCTTTCGAACGCGTCGACTACCGGTTCGACGTTCTCTCCGACTACGGCGCCTTCCGTGACCTCCAGCGCCATCGCCTGCTGACGATCGAATGGCAGCCGCTGACACCCAACCACGGGTACGTGCGGCCCGAACTCGTCGACGATGCGGGCAAAGGGGGGCTGTTCGACGAAGTCATGCAGCGCAGCGCCGCTCTCTACGACTCGCTCAGTGTCGAGTACCCGGCCCAGGCCCCGTACGCGGTGTCCATGGCCTACCGCATTCGCTACGTGATGCAGTTCAACGCCCGCGAGGCGATCCACCTGCTCGAGTTGCGCTCGAGCCCGCAGGGACATCCCGCGTACCGCAAGGTGGCCCTCGACATGCACCGTCTGATTCGTGATCATGCCGGACACACGGCCATCGCTGATGCGATGACCCACATCACCACCGAGCCCCCCGAACTCGAGCGTCTCGAGGCCGAACGGCGGGCCGAATCACGTCGCAACAAGTCCTGAACGGATGAACTGCTCCGCCCCGAAGGGTGAAAAGTTGATCGGATTTGCAACAGGGGGTTCCTGAGCACCTATGGTGCGCGCCTGAGACGGCCCGATGTGCCTATTATCCCGGCGCGGACCAGTCCCGTGATGAGTTTCGAAGAAAGGTTTCCTGTTCATGGCAAGCAAGCGGGCCAAGCCCAAGAGTGGGGCCCCAAAGAAAGTTGCAGCAGGGAGGTCATCTTCCGCCAAGAAGTCCAAGGCGTCGACCGCGCGGCGCAAGGGGTCCGCCAAGAAGGACGACATCGGCGGGGACGATCCGAGCCCCGTTGAACTCGACGACGCAGAAGATGTCGATGAAGAAATCGAACCCGACGCGGACGACCTCGACCCCGAGGACGTCGATCCCGAAACGCTCGACGAGGAGGGTTTCGAGGATGAGGGCGAGGAATTCGAGGACGACGAGGGTTTTGCCGACGATGCCGAAGAAGACGACGATGAAGCCGTCCCCGCCGCACGTCGAGCCACCGAGGAAGAAGACGACGAGGATCTAACGACACCCGACGACGTCGAGGCCGACCTTGACACGATCCTCAAGGATCGCCTCGTCGCAGCAGAAGACCAGCCCGTCGAAGACGACGAGGACCAGGAGGCGGACGACAAGACGACTGACGGCGACGCTCTCCAGCCGCGTCGCGCCGACGAGGAAATGTGTTCCTCCTGCTTTTTGCTCGTGCGTCGGGTTGCGCCGAATTGTCCGGTCGGCGATGACAACTGTCCGATTTTCGGCCGCTGACATGGTGCTCCACCTGTCCCTGCCATGACATTTGCCGATCCCGCCAAGGTTGCGCGTGCGGTGGCGCGTCACGTGCGCAATTCGCACGCGATCGGCAAGCTCGTCCTTGACACCGCCCTGCATCGCTTCTCGGGCAAGGCTGATGGTTCGGCATCAGATGTCGGGGAGAGATCCACGGACGTAGCCAGCGGATTCGATGTCGCGCCGGGGGGCGGTGACAATCCGGCTTCGTACGACGGTCTGCCCCTGCCGGTCGCCCAGTGGGCCCTGTTGCGTTCGGGAGAGGTCGTCGACATGATTGAGCGTTGTGACGATGAAGCCGTGAGGGCCATCGGCGCCTACGAAGAGGTGCACCGTCGACGTCGTCTGGTTGTTCAGGCCGTGAAGAACAGGCTCACCAGATGACGCGCAATTCCGTGGCTTCCGTGGTTAGCGGTTACGCAGAGTCACACGCGGGACAGCGGGGGATAGACGCCTACAACTGGTTGGTGTGCTTACTCCAGGCCCACCCCGGGTCGACCAGCACCGCAGTGTCGCACGGCTCGTCCAGCGCAGTGGTGACCGTTGTCGACGGTGCGGTGGTTCTCCACAGTCTTTCGGGTGAAGCGGCGGACTCGGCTGTCCTGCTCATGCATGCGCGCGATGCATACGGTGCCGACACCGCACTACGCGGTCTTGCGTTGCCGGGTGACAGGCAAACCAAGAACCTCTTCGAAGAAGCGGGTCTGCCCGCACAGGTGCTCCTGCACTAGGCGGAAACTCCCGGTGGCCTAACGGCCCTTCCAGTTCGGCGGGCGCTTCTCGATGAACGCGGTGAGGCCTTCCTTGGTGTCCTGTGAGGCCATGACCCCGCCGAACTCGGCGTTGGTCATCTTGATGAGGTTCTCATCGCTTTCGTAGGCCGAGGCAAGCACCACCTTGCGACTTGCCCACACCGCCAAGGGTGCCGCAGCACAAATCTTGTCGGCGAGAGCGAGTGCGGCCGGCATCACCTGGTCAGGCGCCACGCAGTGGTTGACGAGGCCCAATTCGTATGCCCTCTGCGCAGCAAGGGGCTCGCCCGTGAGAATGATCTCCATCGCCGCTGCTTGGCCGATGGCGCGTGGGAGGCGGAACAGTCCGCCGGCACCGGCGATCAGGTTGCGCTTGACCTCGGCCAGGCCGAATGCGGAACGGTTCGATGCGACAACCAGATCGCACGACAGCACGATTTCACACCCGCCCGCTGTGGCGAGGCCGTCGACCGCGGCGATGATCGGCTTGCGACGCTCGCGGTAGGTGAGTCCGGCGAAACCTCCACGTTTGGTGGCGAGAGCTGCGGCGTCACCCGAGTTGATGGCCTTGAGGTCGGCCCCCGCGCAGAACACGGGCCTTTCCTGGCCTGAGGTGTTTGCGGTGAGGACACCGACCCAGACCTCATCGTCGGCCTCGATCTGATCAACCGCGGCTTCGACACCGCTGGCCACATCACCATTCACGGCGTTGCGGGCTTCGGGCCGGTTCAGTGTGATGACGCCGATGCGGCCACGCTTTTCGTATTGGACGATTTCAGACATTCTCGGTGCTCGCTTTCGTTGCGGACTGCGACTCTTGGTTCCCCGGCCGGCGCCGGTCCGCACGACCGCCGCGCGTCGCTCCCTTTTTGTCGGCGCCCTTCTTGTCGGCCGGTCGGGTCGGGCGCAGGGGTCGTGGCATTGCCGCACCCGCGGCGGCCGAGACACCGAACTTTGCCGCGACCTGCGGGACCGCAGGGGCCAGCCGCGTCACACAAGCGAGGAGTTCGGGGGCGACGACCGCGGGGATGGCGGCGGCATTCAATTGCGAGCGCACGGGGCTGAATGCCGCTGCTTCAAGCATGGCCACCCAACGGTCGGCGGGAGCGTCCACTTCGAGCGCGCCGGAAGCGGCTGCGGCAAGGCGCGTGGCGAGCTCGGTGGGGAAGCGGGCACCGGCCTTGGGCGGCTGTGAGGACAACCGCAACGCCCGAACGACACGACCGACTCCGAGAGCAGCATCGATGTCGGACAGCCAATCGGCGTGATCCTTTTCTTGGCGGGCCGCGAGACCTTCCCTCAACTTCGCTGCGACCGCGCGGGTGGATTCATCGCGGGCAATAGCCGGGTCGTCTCCCGATGTGACGACGGACCGCAAGTCACGCAGGTCGAGCGAATCGATGTCGGCCACCGCGGCAACGGCGCGGTCGAGCCATTCGGCAACCCGCAACTTCGGCAGGAGATTCTCGGCCATGGTGACGAGCCCGTCAGCGGGGATCACTTCCTTGCCCTGCGAGGCAAGCAACTTGTTCTGATCCGCCACAGCACTGCGCACTGCGGGAATGCCACCCTGCAGGACACGTTCCGCGATCGCGCGCTGTGCTTCGGGAAGCGCGTCGAGAACCTCGCTGCGGTGCGCACGTCCGGGACGCAAACGCTTGGCCTTCGGACGCTGCGGCAGTTCGGGTGGTGGCGTGAAAGGACCACGCCGCTTGCGGTCATCGACACCCGAGTCCGACACCTCACCCTTGTCGCGGCGCGGACGGCGCTTGTCGTCGCGAGGTGGACGTTTGTCGTCGCGACGTGGACGCTCCGAGCGTGGGGCCTTGGTTTCGATCACCGGCTTGAAAGGTTTCTCGGTTGCCAGCAATTCGAGACGATTCGACTTCTCGACTCGCTCCTTGCCTGAGATGATCGAGAGGATTGAGATGCCGTCGATGTCGAAGTCGGCTTCGACCTTGAGAACGTCGCCGACCTTCGCGCCACCCGACAGCACGCCACCCTCGAGCACACCTTTGGGTTCGCGCGCCCCGGCCGCCCGCCAGGTCCACGAGCCGTCCGGGCGACTGCTCGTGAGTTCGATATCAATGCGACGCGACATAGGCTCCCAACGCTAATACCTCAAACGCCCCCCGACTATGGTCTGCCCGTGGCTGTCTACGCACTCGGTGACCAGGTTCCTGAAATCGACCCGACAGCGTTCGTGCATCCCGAGGCGACGATCATCGGCAGCGTCAGGATCGGCCCCGGCTCGAGCATCTGGCCCGGGGCCGTGCTGCGAGGCGATGACGGCTACATACGCATCGGAGCGAACACCTCGATTCAAGACGGGAGTGTCCTTCACACGACACCGATGTACCCGACGACCGTCGGCGACGAGTGCATCATCGGCCACATCGTGCATCTCGAGGGCTGCACGGTCGAGGATCGCGCGCAGGTGTCAAACGGAGCGATCGTTCTGCACCAGGTCATCGTGCGCACGGGGTCGATCGTTGCAGCAAACGCAGTCGTGTTGAACGGCCTCGAAGTACCCACGGGAGCGCTTGCAGTCGGTGCCCCCGCGGTGATCAAGGAAGGTCGCGCAAAGATGGATGCCGTCGTCTTCGGGGTGGAGTCCTACGTCCACAAGACGGCGCGTTACCGAGCCGAGTTGCGCCGTATCGACTGAGATGTCGGGTGCCGCGGAGGATCCGTTTCACGTTCTCTTGGTCGTGCGGGTTCCCGTCGAGGCCGCCGAGTTCGCCGCCGACGTTCTTTGGTCGGCAGGAGCACAAGCCGTAGAAGAGGTCCGCCACGCAGCAAGCACCGACCTGCGTACACACCTCGGGCATGACCCGTTGAGTGTATGGAACTCGCTCCTCGAGACGACACCACTCGCACGGGACTGGGCGGTGCGCACCGAGTCGTTCGACGGGCGCATTGCCGACACCTGGAAACAACACGTGTCCGTCACTTTCGTCGGTGACGTGAGGATCACCCCGGCCTGGCTCGCTTCGTCGGTGGGTCCACAAGCCGAAAATACGGTTCTCATCGAGCCCGGAGGTTCGTTCGGGATGGGCGACCACCCCACCACACGGGCAACGCTCGAGCTCGCGCTGGGGTCGCGGGGAACGAACATCTTGGACCTGGGTTGCGGCTCGGGTGTCCTCGGCATCGCCATTTGCCGTGTGAGGCACGCACGCGTCGTTGCAGTCGATGTCGCTCCCGCGGCCATTGAGGCGACTCGACACAACATCCGTATCAACGCAGTAGCCGATCGGTTCGTCCTCGCGCAGGGTGACGCACGGTGCGTGGCGGGCACCTTCGACCTCGTTCTTGCGAACATTCTCGCTCCGGTTCTCCTCGGCGATGCCGACCACATCGCCGCGCGTGTCGCCCCACGCGGCACCCTGATCCTGAGCGGTTTCACCGACACCCGTCGTTCCGACATCATCGCGCGCTATTCGGCGCTCGGTCTCCAAACTCGCCGCGAGACACACTTGGACGGCTGGTTAGCCCTCCAGTTCGAGCGCCTCTAGCAACGGGGAAAAGTCGAGTTGTGCGACCTGTCTGAGATAACGCCTGGCAACCTCTTCGCGGAACTGTCGGCACAGGTCGTCGCGGAAGAAGCGGGCGCCCTCGCGGATGACGTAGTTCAAGAGAAAGAACCGGTATGCGAGTGGAATGAAGCGCACCTCGTCGGCGGTCAGGGGGTAGACGCCGTGGTATGCCCGTAGCAAGGCGAGGAATCGTGGCTCCAGCAAAGTGTGGGGCGAGTACGTGAACGTGGTGCGGTCACCGGTGCTGCTGCTCACACGGGAGAGAAAATAGAAGTCGAACACGCGCGACTCGAGACGGAACCAGTCGTAGTCCCAACGACTAAAGAGACGGAAACCCTGCCCCTGATCCGTGTTGCTGAACAAGACGGAGAAGTTCCCGAGGTTCCAGTCGATCAGTACGGGTATGCGCAACCATTCGTCGTAGTGGACCGCCTCGAATTGCAACAACAACTGATGCGTATCCCTGTGCAGCACTCCGATGTGCTCGGGCGCGAGATTGAAATTCTTCGCCGCAAACGGACTCTCGAGAAGGTCGAGAAGGTGGATGAGATCACCCTTCACGGAATTCGACGTTGGGGGCAGTTGCTTGGCCATCGGAGTGCAGGCGGCATGGAACTCGGCCATTTCACGTCCGAGGTTCTCGACCTGGGACACCGAGAGGATTCTCGGCAACGATTCGGCGCGCGGCACGTCCTGGTAGAACACCGCCCAGATCGAACCGTCGTACCACGTCAGGGGGCGTCCGTCACGCTCCAACACGTTGGCGAGGAACGGCGCCCAGCGCTGCGTCTCGGGATTGCCCACGAGCATTTTTGCGCAGCGATGCAGGCGGTCGTGGTCTTCGGCGAAGAGAAAGTACGAACCGTAGGACGACACCTTGCACACGACGGTGTCCCCACCTTCCAGGGTCACGCGATACACGCGGTTGGTGGAAACGTTGGCCGAGATTTCACGGACATCCAGGATGTCCCGCCCAACCCCGAGATCGGCCCACGCCGCACGCACGACGCCGGCGGGGGAGGCCTCCATGGATCAATTATTCACGTTCTGCCACACGCAGACGGCAATGCCGTCAACTTGCCGCGCGGTTTCGCACGCCGATCGGTGAGATGAGGTGGAAACCGGCCGCATGGCGTTCCTCCTCGGATTCACCGCCCCAGAACCCGTATTCATGATTCTCTCGGGCAAACTCGCGGCAAACCCGCACGACGCGGCACTCCTTGCACACGGAACGGGCTTGCGCCTCACGACGAGTGCGGGCCTGGGGACGCTCCGCTGCGGGTGGGAAGAACACCGACGACAAACCGCGACACGCACCTTCGTGCATCCAGCCGTCGACACCCGATCCGCGACGTGCATCCGACCCGACGACTGCCATCTGAATCCTCCACAAAATTTGGGCCTAGGTGACTCCGTTGAATCTAGCGAGATCTGACTTTTGCGACAATCAGCCCATACAGAGCCTGATGGCGGCTGCGAAAGTCGCGACATCGGCACTTGTGGTGTCCCACGAGGTCATCCAGCGCACCCGCTGTTGCTCGGGGTCCCATGGCCAAAAAAAACTCGTTTCTCGAAGGCGATCGGCGATCGCGTCGGCAACAACCGGATAGAGGCTGTTGACCGCAGGGGGAGTGGTCAGACCCAGGGCCTCGATGTCGGCGACTGCCTCATAGAGTTCGCGGGCCGCGCCATTTGCCCGGGCCCCGAGGTCCACCCATAGATCGTTGTGCAGCAGCGCTCGGAACTGCGCGGCGACGAAGCGGCCCTTCGAGGGCAACTGGGTCGTTGCCTTGCGGGCCCAGGGTGCGTAACGCACCGCCCGCTCGACGACGGGATTTCCCGATTGGGGGAAATACACGATTACTTCGCCAAAGACAATGCCGTTCTTCGTTCCACCGAAGGTCAACACATCGACTCCTGCATCGACAGTGAACGAACGCAGTTTGTCGGACCCACCGAGGGCAGCGGTCGCATTCGCCACGCGTGCGCCGTCCATGTGCACGACCATCCCGAGGCCGTGCGCCATCGCACACAGCGCCTTGACCTCATCGATGGTGTAGAGCGTGCCGACCTCGGTTGGCTGGGTGATCGAGACGATGCGAGGTTGTGCGTGATGCTGCGACCCCAACCAGTGCGCGGCCGACTGGAGGTCGCGTGGGGTCAACTTGCCTCCCACGCCCGGACGCACCAGTAACTTCAAACCGGCGCGCTCGGGTGCTGCAGTTTCATCCACATGGAGGTGCGACCACTCGCTGCACACCACACAGTCACCCGGACCCGCGAGCGAGCTCAGCGCCGCGACATTGCCCCCGGTACCACCGAAAACAAAAAAGCTTTTCGTACCCGCGCCAAAGAGCTCCTCGAACCTCGCGTACACCTCGAGCGAAATTTCGTCGTCGCCGTAGGCACGGGCGTGGTCGACATTGGCCTCGGCCAGGGCAGACATCACCGATGGGTGGGCACCGGCGAAATTGTCACTGGCAAAGGAACGACCGAGCCTGCTCACCGCAGCATTCTCACACCTGCACCGGAAAATGGCGCATAATTACGTCATGACAAAATCAGGCAAGATAGTGCGACAGCCAGCTCTCGAGGGTACGGCCGAGGCCAAGCCGCGCTGCCGGTGGTGCCGACGGGCCATCGGGACCCCCGACGGGCCGGGTCGCCCCCGCCAGTTCTGTTCCCAGGCCTGCCGACAGTGGGATTGGGTGGCGCGCCAGCGTGCACGCGAATTGAAACTCTCCGAGGACCAACTCACAATCACGCGCACCGCCCTCAACGATCTGCACGACGCGCTCTACGTGCTGGCGTGTGCGGTGCAAGATGTGCGCCGCGACCTCGAACACAACAAGAAGCCCACGGCCCGTGAATTGGGCGAAATGTTGAGGTGGATTCTGGACTGTGCGGACCCCCTCGAGACGATCCGTCTGCGCCCATAATAGATCTTATGTAAAATAGATGTTTCTCGTGAACCGAGGGAGATCATCGCCCGCCCGGCACCTATCGATCCCACTACCCTCCGCCCCGTGGGTGAATTCCTGGTTCGGCCGGAGAACGTCATCGCGGCTCTGAGTGATCTGCGGGGGGCCGACATCGACTGGCGCAACGGACGTGCCTTTAGCCTGACCTACCTGGCGACCCCCGAGGCTCTCGAGCTCTCCGAGCGGGCCTATGCGATGTATGCCGGCGAAAACGCCCTCAACGTGGCCGCGTTTCCCAGTCTGCGGCGGATGCAAACCGAAGTCCTGGGATTCGTGTCGGGGCTCTTTCACGCCCCTCCCGGATCGGCCGGCTTCATGACCTCGGGCGGCACAGAGAGTTTGCTCTTGGTGTCCTACGCGGCACGACAACGACGGCCCGACATCACCCGGCCGAACATCGTTCTTCCAACCTCCGCTCACGCCGCATTCGAAAAAGCCTGTGCCTATTTCGGTATCGAGAGTCGTCGCGTACCCGTTCGCGACGACTGGCGGGCCGACCCCCGCGCCATGGCTGATGCACTCGACGAAGCGAGCGTGCTGATGGTCGCTTCGGCGCCGCAGTATCCGCAAGGGGTCGTCGACCCGATCGCCGAAATCGGTGAGATCGCCCTTTCGCGTGGCGTACCCCTGCACGTCGATGCGTGTATCGGTGGAATGGTGTTGGCGTTCCTGGATCCTTTTGCCAACGGCGAGCACCCCTTCGACTTCCGCGTCGAGGGCGTCACATCCATCTCCGTCGACCTTCACAAGTACGGATACGCCGCAAAGGGTTCGGGGGTGATCGTCTACCGATCGCGTGAGTTGCGCGACAAGCAGGTGTTCGTCACCGACAACTGGCTCGGTGGCTTGTACGGCAGCTCCGGTGTGCTGGGCACGAAAAGTGGCGGGCCGATCGCCTCGTCGTGGGCGATGATCACCCACTTCGGCCGCGAGGGTTACGCCGACCTGGCCACTCTGACCCGCACAACCACTCTCCTGCTGGCCGACGCGATCGGCACCATCGACCCCCTTTTCGTCATGACAAAACCCGACTCGACGCTGATCTGTTTCGCCTCGTCCGACCCCGCGGTACCCACGCCCGCGGTGGCCGAGGCGCTTGCCGCCCGCGGCTGGTGGGTCGACCGGCAGTCCCCGCCGGATTCGCTGCACATGACAGTCAGCGCCCACCACCACAGAGTCGTCGAACAATTCGCAACGGCGCTGCAGGCCAGCGTCGAGGATGTGCGCGCCTCGAACGGCGCGGTCGGCCAAGCCGGCGCCTACGGAACCGTCGAGTAAGAATTGCGCATGCGTTTCGGCATCTTTCTCCCACCCATGCACAAGACGGGCATCAACCCGACCCTTTTGTTGCACCGTGACCTCGAACTGCTCGAATGGCTCGACAAGCTCGGCTTCGACGAGGCATGGATCGGCGAACACCACAGCGCGGGATCCGAGCTCATCGCCTCGCCCGAGGTGTTCATCGCGGCGGCTGCACAACGCACGTCGCGCATCAGGCTCGGCACGGGAGTCAACTCACTCCCCTACCACCACCCCTTTATCCTCGCCGACCGCATCGTCATGCTCGACCACCTCACACGGGGCCGGATGATGTTCGGTGCGGGTCCGGGCCAACTAACCAGTGACGCGGCAATGCTCGGCATCGCGCCCCAGATGCAGCGCCCACGCATGGAGGAAGCCTTTGACGTCATCATGCGGCTCTTGCGCGGCGAGACGGTGACCAGGCACACCGACTGGTTTGTCTGCCAAGACGCTGTCCTGCAGATGAAACCATTTTCGAACTTTCCCATCGCGGTGGCTTCGTCGATTTCTCCGTCGGGATCGAAGCTGGCCGGTCGCTACGGCACGGGTCTTCTCTCCATCGCCGCCACTGAGCCCGCCGCCTTCCAGGTGCTGGACTACAACTTCGATGTCTGGCAGGAGGAAGCAGCACTCCATGGCCATGTTGCCGACCGTTCCCAATGGCGCCTGATGGGCCCGATGCACATAGCCGAAACCGAGCGGGAGGCCCGCAAAAACTGCGAGTACGGCCTGCAATGGGTCTTTGACTACCTCTCGCACATCATCCCCGTCGGCGACCCGGGCAGTGCGCCGCCCACAGATTTCGCATCATTCGTCGACTTCGCCAACGAATCAGGCCGGATGGTCATCGGCACACCCGAAATGGCGATCGCCCAACTCGAGCGGTTGGTCGAGAAAACCGGGGGGTTCGGCGCGTATTTGTTCCTCGGAGCCGACCTCGCCGACTGGGGGGCGACCAAGCGCAGTTATGAACTCTTCGCCGAGTACGTGATGCCCCATTTTCAGGATCAACTCAGGGCCCCACAGGACAGTTACGACCGTATCGTCGCGGCAGGTTCACGCTGGGTCGACTCCACCCTCGGGGCGCAACTCAGCGCAATTGCCGCCTACGAGGAGGAGAGAACCGCCCGCAAGTGATGTAGGCTCGGGTCCACAACTGAAATTCCCGCACGGGAGAGAGCCGGTTCGCCGGCCGCCGAAGGAGCAACCGCCCCGGAACCTCTCAGGCACAAAGGACCGTCGGGACTCACACGCTGGAAAGCGGAGAGGCAACTCTCCCACCGAAGGGGAAAACGGCCTCGGCCGTGAAACTCTCAGGTTCCACCGACAGCGGGGGCGCACATCGACCATCCGTGAGGAGCAAACGTGCGTCTGTCCCCGTCCTATTTTGGTGAAGAAAAGTTCGAGACCCGTCACATGGGTGCCGACCCGAGCGATCTCGCCTCCATGCTCGCCACCGTTGGCGCCGTCGACCTCGACGACCTGGTGCGTCAAACCGTTCCCGCGGTGATCTCGCTGACCGAAGGTCTGTCGATCGATTCGGGTCTTTCTGAGCAGGCGGCCTTGCGCACCTTGCGCGAACTCGCCGCCAAGAACGAGGTGGGCCGCAGCGCGATCGGCATGGGCTACTTCGGCACGATCACGCCTGCCGTCATCCAACGCAACGTGCTCGAAAACCCCGCCTGGTACACCGCCTATACGCCCTACCAACCCGAGATCTCCCAGGGCAGGCTGGAGGCACTCCTCAACTACCAGACGATGATCGCCGAACTCACCGGCTTCGACGTCGCCAACGCCTCACTTCTCGACGAAGCCACTGCCGCGGCCGAGGCAATGACGATGGCCCACCGCGCGGCTAGCGCCGACTCCGACACTTTCTTCGTGGTCGACGATGTTCTGCCCCAGATCCTTGCCGTTCTGCAGACTCGCGCCGAACCTCTCGGCATCGACATCGTCGTCGGCGACGTCGCCCAGATCGCCGGTGCCAAGCCCTTCGGAGTGCTGGCGTCGATCCCCGGACTGTCGGGCAACGTTCCCAGCGCCGACACTCTGCGCGCCGTCGTCGCGGCCGCACATTCCGTCGGCGCGCTCGCCATCGCCGCTGCCGACCTCCTCGCACTGTGTCTGATCACCCCGCCCGGACAACTCGGCTTCGACGCCGCCGTGGGCACCTCGCAACGCTTCGGTGTTCCGATGGGCATGGGCGGTCCGCACGCCGCATACCTGGCCATCGGTGAGTCACACGTGCGTGCCTTGCCCGGTCGCCTCGTGGGCGTGAGCATCGACGCCCACGGTCGACCCGCGCTGCGTCTCGCTCTCCAAACCCGAGAGCAGCACATTCGCCGCGAGAAGGCCACCTCGAACATCTGCACCGCCCAGGTGCTGCTTGCCAACATGGCCGGCCTTTACGCCGCATGGCACGGCCGCGAGGGTCTTGTCGAGATTGCCTCGCGCGTTCACGCCTACACCAATGTTCTCGCCGAGGCGCTCGTCGCCGCAGGCCACGAGGTGGTCAACCCGTCATGGTTCGACACCCTGACCGTCGACCCAAAGGGTGATGCTGAGGTCATTCTGCGCATCGCCCGCAACGAGGGCTGGTTCCTGCGCCACACCGATACCGGCACCGTCGGTCTGTCCATCGACGAAACCACGACCCGCGACGACGTCCGCACGATCGCAGGTTTCTTCGGCTGCGCCGACCAGATCGACAAGCTGTGGGATTGCGCGCTCGAGAGCCCTCTCGAGTCGCTGCGCACCGACTCCTTCCTCGAGCACCACACCTTCAAGGCCCACCGCACCGAGCATGAGATGCTGCGCTATCTGCGCAGCCTCGCCGACAAGGATCTGGCCCTCGACCGCACGATGATCCCCCTCGGGTCGTGCACGATGAAGCTCAACGCCACTTCCGAGATGATCCCCGTCACGTGGCCCGAGTTCGCCTCGCTGCATCCATTCGCACCCCAAGAGACACGCACCGGCTCGCTCGAAATGATCGCCCAACTGGAGGAATGGCTCTGCGAGGCCACGGGATACGACGCTGTCAGCCTGCAACCCAACGCCGGCAGTCAGGGCGAGTTCGCGGGCCTCCTGGCGATTCGCGCCTACCACCGTTCACGCGGCGACTTCGGCCGGGACGTCTGTCTCATCCCGTCCTCGGCGCACGGCACGAACGCCGCCAGCGCGGTCATGGCCGGTATGAAAGTCGTGGTCGTAAAATGTGACGGCGAAGGAAACGTTGACGTCACTGATCTGCGTCGCAACATCGAGGTTGCCGGCGACCGACTTGCCGCTTTGATGATCACCTACCCCTCCACCCACGGTGTGTACGAAGCGGCTGTGGTGGAGATCTGCGGCATGGTGCACGACGCAGGAGGCCAGGTGTACGTCGACGGAGCCAACGTCAATGCCCTCGTCGGCCTCGCCGCACCGGGCAGGTTCGGCGCCGATGTGAGCCACCTGAATCTGCACAAAACGTTCTGTATTCCGCACGGCGGCGGGGGCCCCGGTGTCGGACCGGTCGCCGTGCGCGCCCACCTCGCACCGTTCCTACCAGCCGTCGTTGAATTCAATTCGCCCGATCGCGACTTCGACGACCCCGTCGGGCCGGTCTCTGGGGCACCCCACGGATCAGCGGGCATCCTGCCGATTCCGTGGATGTACATCGCGATGATGGGCGGTGACGGCCTGCGTCGCGCCACGCAACGCGCGATTCTCAACGCGAACTACATCGCCGCCAAACTCGGGGATGCCTTCCCGGTCTTGTACCGCGGTGCGAACGGCCGCGTGGCTCACGAGTGCATTCTCGACCTGCGTCCACTCGGCAAATCGACGGGCGTGTCGATCGACGACGTCGCCAAACGACTCATCGACCACGGATTCCATGCACCGACCGTGAGCTTCCCGGTGGCGGGCACATTGATGGTCGAGCCCACGGAAAGCGAAGAGAAGTCCGAGCTCGATCGCTTCATCCAAGCGATGCTGGCTATCCGCGCCGAGATCGCCGAGGTGGAGGCCGGACGAACCGCCATCGAAGACTCACCCCTCAGGTATGCGCCACACACCGTGGCTGATGCGACAGCCGAATGGGGCCGAATCTACGACCGACGACTCGGGCTCTACCCGACCGCCCGTACCGTTGGTCGGTCGTACTTTCCGCCCGTGTCGCGTATCGACGCCGCGGCGGGTGACCGCAACCTGGTGTGCTCATGCGCACCCCTCGAGGAATACGCCGCGTCCCACCGAATAGCCTGAGTCCCATGGACGAAAACGGCGAAGCCCTCAACCCTCTCGCCGGCCTCGAGGAGCTCGTGGCACTACTGCTGAGCATCAACCCGGTCGAACTTGCAACCAAAGTCATCGCCGAAGGTGGCAAGACGCTCGATCAAGGTCGTCGCTCGGTCGAACTGTTGCTCCAGACACTCGAAAACACCGCCGAGACGATGAAGAACCTGAACTCGGCGGCCACGCGCATCAATTCGCTGCTCGACGACATCGAGGTGCCGCTGCGTGCGGTGATGCCCCAGGTCGGCTTCGCGCTCCAGACGATGGCCGCCATGGGCAACCTGATGGGCATCAAGCCCCAGAAGCCGACTTCCTGACAAAAGGCAGGGCCACGACACGGCCCGCCAGCGCGGCGCCGCGCACGTCGATTTGAACGACTTCACCCTCGACAACCGGCGGCGGCAGGAACGCCATTGCAATACCGTGGCCGAGCACGGGTGAAAAGTTGCCGCTGGTCACCACCCCGTCGCCCTGGGCAGTATGCACGACACTCCCCTCGCGCGACGGCCTGCGCCCCTCGGTCGAAATGCCCCGCAACACGCGCTCGACACCACGCTCTTTCTCCGCCAAGAGCGGGGCACGTCCCTGAAAATCACGCTTCTTCCACCCCACCACCCAGTTCAGGTTGGCCTGCAAGGGCGTGATGCCCGCACCCAGTTCGAATCCGTGCAAGGGCAGGCCCGCCTCGAGTCGCAACGTGTCGCGCGCACCCAGACCCGCGGGCACGACACCAGCCGCCATGAGAGCGTCCCACACGACAGATGCGTGGTCGTTCGGAACGGCGATCTCGATTCCGTCCTCACCCGTGTAACCCGTTCCGGCAACGACACAGGATGCACCGCACACCTCGACACGCTCCACCAAAAAACGACCGACCGCTGCGGCCTGCGGCGACACGTGCGCGACCATGTTCCGAGCGGCCGGACCCTGCACCGCGATCACAGACCTGGTCGCAGTGGTGTCGAATCCGCCGAGATATCGAACGACGCGTTCCGTGTTCGAGGCGTTGGGCATGACATCAAAGACCTCGTCCTCGACCCACCACACGATGATGTCGTCGATCACCGATGCGTCATCGGGGTCGAGGAGGTGCGTGTACTGCGCGCGGCCCGGGGCGACCTTTGTGAGGTCGTTTGTCAGTACCGCCTGCAACAATCCGAATGACCCGGCACCCTCCAGGCGCACAGTGCCGAGGTGCGACACGTCGAACATCACCGCGAAGCGGCGGCATGTCATGTGTTCTTCGATGGTGCCCCGCGGGTAGGACACGGGCATGTCCCATCCACCAAAAGGCACCATTTTGGCGTCAAGGGCGAGGTGGGTGGAGTGGAGTGCGGTCTGACGAAGCGGCATCACATGCCGGCGACGCGACGCTGCTCGGTGTGGGCCCCGACCCGACGACCGACGGTCACGATGCTCGCATCGACGTCATCTATCACGCCTGCGAGGGGCAGCACATTCAGCACGCCCTGCCCATTGCGCAGCACGTCGATGAGTTGGTCGCCGTCACACAACACCACCGACGAGCCGCTGATCACGATGTGTGCCGAGACAACGTCGGAACGCAGATGTTCGCGCATGTAGCGGAAGACCTCGCGCACCGATTCCAGTTTGATGCCCGCATCCAAAAGGTTCTTCACGACCTTCAAAGCCAGCAGGTCGCCGTAAGAGTACGCACGACGCGAGCCACTTCCCGACGCGGCCGACAACGTTGGCGTGACCAGGTTGGTGCGCGCCCAGTAGTCGAGTTGTCGGTAGGAGATACCAACGATCTGCGCGGCCGCGGTGCCACTGAACCCCTCACTCATGGGGGGCAGTCTATGACGTCGGATCGGAGAAGTCTTCGGGCGAAATCGACTCGAGGAAGTCCCTGAACTCGTCGACCACCGCCTCTTCGGCTTCCTCGTCTTGGGCCGCCTCCTCGCTGATTTCACGGCCGACCTCGTCGAGGAGGTCGGAAGAGGCAAAGATCCCTGCCCCTGCCCGTACGGCCAGAGCCACGGCATCCGAGGGGCGACCGGACACACCCACCTCCCCGACCGTCGTGCGCAACACGATCTCTGCAAAATACGTCTCGTTGCGGATTTCGGTGACGATCACCCGGTCGAGTTTTGCTGCGAGGGCCTCGATCAGCATCACCGACAAGTCGTGGGTCAGCGGACGGGGCGGCTGGGTGCCTTCGAGTGCCGTGTGAATGGCGCTCGCCTCGGGGCCACCGATGTAGATGGTCAGCACCCGGCGGCGGCCTTCGACCTCGCGCAAGACAAGCACGGGCTGGTTCGACGGAAGTTCGACCCGCAGACCAACGACCTCGACCCGCGCCACATCACCCATGACCGAGAGGTTACTTACTGACGCGGTTCGATGAATTGGCCAACGGCCTGTTGCACGAGAACGCGACGGAGGTCACCCGCCAAAGACATCAGCGAAGCCAGCATTTCAGCCGACTGGGACCGCGCGTCGGGGTTTTTCTGGCGCAGCAAAGGCATCAGCCGCTGCTCGAAGAGAGCGGCCTCCTTCTCGGCTGCGAGGCGCCAGGACTTCAAGTGCCGGAACTCGATTCCGAGGTCGAGAAATCTCTTGGCCAATGTCGCGATCTCGCGCGCCGAGGCCTCGTAGAAGGTGTCGCCACCCACCTGGCGCGAGGACATCAGGCCGAACTGCTCGAGCGTGCGTAGTTCAGCCTCGGCTAGCCCGCTCAACTCGCAGAGATCTTCCAGTGAGACGGGCCCACCCTGGGTGGCGCTGATCGGGGCCGGCCCCACGTGCGCCACGGGCTTGGAGGCCGGGCGTTGGGGTGAGCGTCGTGACGCAGGGTGCAGACGACCCGATTCGGCGAGGACCACGGGGTCGATTGCGATCTCCGCACTCTCGTCGACGTCCGTCGAAGCGACGTTCAACTTGTGGATCCGCGCCAGTTCCCTGCTCACATCCCCGACGCTTCGATTGCGCAGGGCAGCCGGCAACGACACCGGGGAGGTGGAATCACGGGGAATCGACCCCGACTCGTCGAGGCGATCACGAATGACGCGGAGCGGGAGATAGTTCGTTTCCTGCTCACGCAGAATGTACCGCAGACGATCGATCTCGGCGTCGGTGAACTTGCGGTAGCCCGAGGGCGTGCGTTCGGGTTCGATCAGGCCTTGACTCTCGAGAAACCTGATCTTTGAGATCGTGACATTCGGAAACTCCTCAAGAAGCAGACCGAGAACCTCGCCGATACTTTTGTAACTGCGCTCGGCCATGTTCACTCCGAGCGATCGAAAAAGACGAGGCGGAACTTGCCGACCTGTACTTCGTCGCCGTGGTAGAGCTTGACCTCATCGGTGCGCTGCTGATTGACGTAGGTTCCGTTCAACGACCCGACATCGCGCACGACATAGGCTCCCTCGCTGAACACCACCTGGGCATGACGCCGCGACACCGTGATGTCGTCGAGAACGATGTCCGAATTCGGGTGACGGCCGATGTTTGTTGTCCCGATTCCGAGCAGGAAGCGGTCGCCGAATTGCTCGCCCGTGCGCGACACCAGCACCGCACCGCCTATCGGCACCTCCGAAGTCCGGAAAATCACGTCATCAGCGTGGCCCGGAGCATCCTGCAGGGCGTCGACCCGCGTGAGGGTGATCGTCCGGTCTGTGGCGCTGTCGAGAACCGCACCACAGACACTGCAGAACGCCGCTTGGGGCGGGTTCCTGTGTGCGCAGCGGTTGCAATAGACGTAGGACACGACGCGACCTAGGCCCCCGTCAGGGCGCTGTAGCCGGCGGCGTCGAGCAGAGCATCCAGTTCGGCCTCGTTGCTCATCTCGATCTCGCAGATCCAACCCTCACCGTAAGGGTCAGAGTTCACGAGTTCGGGAGTGTCCCCGAGAGCGTCGTTCACGGCCGTCACTTTGCCCGATACGGGCGCATAGATGTCAGAGACGGACTTGGTGCTCTCGACCTCGGAAAAGGACTGGCCCTTCGAGACCGACGTGCCGAGCGACGGAACCTGGACGAACACCACGTCGCCGAGAGCATCCTGTGCGTAGTCGGTGATGCCGAGTCTGACCGTGCCACCGCTGCGGCGGATCCATTCGTGGTCGGGGCTGTAGGCGAGATCGGCGGGGACCAGCACGTCTCACACCGTAGTTCGGTGCCTCCGGCCGGCGCGCAAATGCTCTTGCACCTTGGGCACGTACTGGATCGCCGTGAGCCAACTCAGCGCAAGGCCGGGCCCGACGAGCACCCAGCCAAAGAGGCCAAACAGGCCTTCGAGGGCTATTCCCGACCTCGACAGGGTGAGGGCCGGCACCGCGAACATGAGGATGAAGGTGGCCCACTTGCCGAGGTACGTCACCGAGAAGCGCTCCATCCCGAAGGCCGTCGCGACAACCATCATCAGGCCGACTCCAATCTCACGGGCGAGAATCAACACCGCAACGACAATGGGGACCGCACCGTCCACCCCGAGAGCCAACAGTCCGACGATGAACAACAACCGGTCAACCGTCGGGTCGAAGATCGCACCGAAGGGCGACATCTGATCGAAACGCCTCGCCACCCACCCGTCGACCCAGTCGGTTGCCCCGAGACATCCGATGATGATCCCCGCGGCAAAACGCGAATCTCGGCCAAACAGTGCCCACAAAAACACGGGCAGACACAGCAAGCGCAGCAATGTGATCGCGTTCGGAACCGTCAGGAGACTGCGACGCGAGAAGAGCTCCGACACGTGCCCAACCCTAGACGCACCCACATCCGAGACGGGCGGTTTCTCGGGGGTGGATAGTCTCGGACTATGGGTGCAACCGACGCATTCGCGGCTTTCGATCTGGGCGGCAAATATGCGCTGATCACCGGTGGCGCCTCGGGCCTCGGGGCCGCAACGGCGGAGCTGATGACCAACCGCGGTGCCCGCGTCGCCATCGCGGACATCAACATGGATGCGGCAAGCGACATCGCGCGTCGCCTCGATGGTGTTGCCGTGCCTTGCGACGTCACCGACTCTGCTCAGGTTCGCATCGCCGTACAAACAACCATTGATACCTACGGTGCGCTCGACGTGATGGTGAACAACGCCGGCATCGCTCCACCGCCCGACAACGATCGCTTCCAGAGGATGATCAACAACCAGATGTCGCGACTCGACCCGTCGATCACCGCCGAGCCGCTCGACATCCTCGTCAATCTTTCAGACGGCGTCTGGGATCGCATGATTCGAACACATCTCTACGGCGTCTTCTACGGCACCCGCGAAGCCCTCGCCCACATGACGCCGCGCCGCGCGGGTTCGATCATCAACATCTCGTCGATCCTCGGCATGCGCCCGTCGGCATCGGCGCCGCACTATTCGGTGGCCAAGGCCGCCATCATCGCCCTCACCAAGGCCACCTCGGCCGAGGTGTCACAGTTCGGCGTGCGCATCAACGCCGTGTGCCCGGGCTACACCGATACGCCCCTGCTCAGTCACTATTCCGAGATGATGCGCTCGGTCATCGTCTCGCAGATCGGCATGGGTCGTATGGGCGTCTCCGACGAGATCGCCCAGGTCATCGCCTTTCTCGCATCACCTGCCGCGTCGTACTGCACGGGCGAAGTATTCAGCGCCTCTGGTGGCTATCTCTCGTGACGAGCGTGTTCACCCGCATCATCAAGGGTGAACTGCCCGGCACGTTCGTGCATCGCGACGACGACCTGGCCGTGTTCATGACCATCAACCCGATCTCCCCCGGCCACGCCCTCGTCGTTCCCGTCGCCGAGGTCGACCAGTGGACCGATGTCGACCCGCGCATCCGCACGCGGCTCTTTGATGTCGCCCATGCCGTCGGTGCCGCACAAAAAAAGGCTTTCTTCTGCCACCGCGTGGCACTCATCATCGCCGGCTTCGAAGTGCCGCACTGCCACGTCCATGTCATCCCCGCCAACGACATGGGCGACGTTTCGTTCGCCAATGCTGCCGCTCACGTCGACCCCGAGGAATTGCGCCGTCACGCGCAAGCCATCACGGCGAATCTGGAACTCTGAGCTCCTAGTCGAACAAGGTGTCGGGCAATTGACCCGCCACGGCATCGATGTTGGTCGGGTCGTTGTTGCGCACCGAGTTCACCTTCGTCGACACCTCGACGGGCTCGAGGACTCCATCACACGACGATGCCAGCACCGCCACGGCCCCGGCGGTGTCGGCCCCCAACCACGCGGTCAACGCGTCCCCCGACAGCACCGCAGGCATCCGGTCGTGGATCTCGGCGAGACGCGGGTTCGCCGAAACCGTGATGACACACGCCCGCGGATGACCCCCACTGTCGGCATCGGCCGCATCCCACAACGCGGCAACAGCGAGGGGAAGACCGTCACGGCGCGAAATGAAATACGGGATTTTCCGCTTTGCCTCCCTGGTCGTGAGCCATTCGTAGTAACCCGTCATCGGCAGCACACATCTGTGCCCAGCAACCAGATTGCGGAACGAGGGCTTCTCGGTCACCGATTCCGCTCGGGCATTGATCAAGACTGACAATGCACCGGCTGATTGCCGCCAGGCTGGCCTCAAACCCCACACGAAGGTGTCGATGCGACGCGTACCCCCGACATCGCGTATTCCCACGATCCTGCTGGTCGGCGCAACGTTCCAACTCGGGCGCAGGTCGACTTCACCGACATCGGCATCAAACACCGAGGCCAGCGTGGACACGGGTGTCGAGGCGACGAAGCGACCGCACATCGAACCCGAGTGTAAGACTTCCCCCATGCGTATCGACCTGCACATCAACCAGGCCCTCGCGCCGGTTGCCGACGTGGTCGACTGCGCCATCCGTGCCGACCGGGCCGTCTATGACGCGGTCTGGGTCCTCGACCACCTCGCTTCGATGGAGCCGGCACGCAACAAGGGACAGATGCTCGACCCCCACACCCTTCTCGGTGCCATCGCAACGCACACGAAACGCGTACGCCTCGGCGTCCTTGTCAACAACGTGGCAGTCCGCCCCGCCGAGGTGATCGCCGGAGCCACCGCCACGCTCGACCTGATCTCACAGGGTCGCGCCGTACTCGGTCTTGGCGCCGGAGCCGCCCCCGACACCTACTTCGCTTCCGAACACGCTGCACTCGGAAACGTTCTCAATCCGTCGATGCAGGCTCGCCACGACCGACTTCTCGACACCCTCGCACGCGTGCGGGCCATCTGGTCGGGTGACCACGACAAGAACCTCGTGTTTCCCAAACCCACGACACCCATCCCCGTGGTCGTCGGAGTCAACAGCGTCGCCCTCGCCCGTCGTGCCGCGCAAGCGGGATGCGGCATCAACGTGCGTGGCGCGCATCCCAAGGCGAGCGAAATCCTCGCCTGTGCGAACCCGTCGGTCGGCGAGTGGTCGTCATCGGTGTGGTTCGCTTATGACAAGGCACTCACAGACGCAACTCATCCACGCATCGCCGAAATGGAAAAGCAAGGTGTGGAGCGCGTCATTCTCCTCACGTCCTCACCCGACGACGTGCTCACCGCCTGATCCGCACCACCAGGACGGGGTTCTTCGCCGGGTCCAACAGCGCGAACAAGCGCTTCATCACCGCTCGCGACACGCTTACGCACCCGCTCGTCGGTTTCGTTTGGCCGGCTACGTCATGGGCATGGACATGTATGAAAATCGCACTCCCCTTACCCGTCACGGTCGGTGAGGTGTTGTAGTCGGTTGTCAACGCATACTCGTATGCACCGCCCCTGGCGATGCGGTACAGATCCTCGTTCGGGGCAACGCAGAGCGAGCGCCGCACACGACGGTTGTAGGCCCGGTCACCCACGTCGGAGATCCAACAATCGCCGTCAACCACTCGGCGGTAAGGGAGCTCCGTGCGCGCCTTGGCAGTCGAGCCGAACGCACCGGTGATCGCCATCGACCCCAAAGGCGTCGTGCCATCCCCCTCTCGCCGGTCCCGCTTCACACCGTTGCGACCCACACGTGCCAACACGGGTGCCAGCACCACGCGTTCGACACCGTCGATCGTCTCGACCACTTTCAGAGTTCCAACACTCGCCGAGGCCGACGGCACCTCAACGATCACCAACTGCGTCACGGAGGCCGACGCCGCCACCGGCGACGCGAAGAGGACAACCAATGAAACGACCAGGAGACCAAGACAACGTTTCATGCGAAAAGAGTGGTCGGGCTGGCGGGATTTGAACCCACGACCTCTTGTCCCCCAGACAAGCGCGCTAACCAAGCTGCGCCACAGCCCGTACGCCCGAGAGACTACCTGAAGAGGTCCACAACCCTCCAGGAGAGGTACAGCACCAAAGCGGTGAGGAGCAGTTTGAAATGCCACGGGGCCTTTTCAGCGCCCGTGTCCTCTTCGCCCTTGGCGAGCGCCTTCAAGTCGAGGTTCTTTGCGGTGACACGACCGTGAGCATTAGGCAGGTCGGCGACCTTGCCGCACTTCGGACAGCGACCGTCGTCGGTCATCGAACTCGGAGCGAAGTACTTGGCGCACTCTTCACACCAGGGCATCGCGTTCGCTTTCCTATTCGGCCCTGCGCCGCACACGCAGTTTGATCGGAGTGGACCCGAACTTGAACGCTTCGCGGATTGAACGCTCGAGATAGCGCAGGTACGTCGGCGGCAGTTCACGGTTGACGAACAGCGTGAAAGTGGGCGGGTCAGCGGCTCCCTGCAGCGCGTAGAGAACGCGTGCACCGGCGGCGGCGGGTTGCTTTTGCTGTGCCTGGGCGATGACACGGTTGACGTCACGGGTGGGGACCCGACGTTGATACTGCTCGATCGACTCGGTGAGAAGCGGCATCAGACGGTGCACACCCTTGCCCGACAGCGCGGAGATGCGCAACACCGGGGCGTCACCGATGAAGTAGAACTTGCGCCCTATTTCGGTGGTGACTTCCTCGCGGGCCTCGGTATCGAGCAGGTCCCACTTGTTCAGCACGACGATCAGCGGGCTTCCGGCGGCATCGATGCGTTCGGCCAAGCGCTGGTCCTGGCTGGTGATGCCCTGCGTTGCGTCGACGACGAGCAACGTCACATCGGCTTCGTCGACGGCGCGCAACGCGCGGACCAGCGAGTAGTACTCGGCGGAATCGTCGATCTTGGCTCGGCGGCGCATGCCTGCGGTGTCGACGAGGATGATTCGGCCTTCGTCGGCTTCGATCAGGGTGTCGATGGCGTCGCGCGTGGTGCCGGCCATGTCGTGGACGACGCTGCGCTCTTCACCGCACAGGCGGTTGAAGAGGGTGCTCTTGCCGACGTTGGGGCGACCGACGATGGCGACGCGCGGCACACCCTTGAGATCGGTGTCGCCTGCCTGGGGCATCTCACCGTCGGCATCGGCGGTCTGTTTTTCGTCGGTGAGGCCGAGCTGAACGACAACGACGTCAAGCAGGTCGCCCGCACGGCGGCCGTGGAGGGCCGAAACAGGGTGGGCCTCGCCGAGACCGAGCGAAAGGAAGCTCCAACTATCGGTTTCGCGGCGGTCGTTGTCGGCCTTGTTGGCAACGACGAGAACGCTTCGTCCGGTGCGACGCAGCCACGTGGCGATGCGTTCGTCATCGTCGGTGGCGCCTATCGATGCATCGACGACGAACAACACGAGGTCGGCGGTCCGGACCGCCTGTTCGACTTGGCGTGACACCTTCTCGTCGAGCTTGGACCCCGCGGGCATCCAACCTCCCGTATCGGTGACGGTGAATTCGCGGCCGAGCCAGTTGGCGTCGTGCGTCTTGCGGTCACGCGTGATACCCGGGCGGTCTTCGACGATTGCCACCTGTCCACCCACGAAACGGTTGAACAGCGTGCTCTTGCCGACGTTGGGTCGGCCGACGATGACGACGTGGGGTTTCATGGCGCGCAATCGAGAATACGGCGCAGTGAAGCCCCGTCACTGCGAACGACGGTCACATTCGCTGGCAAGTCGGCGAGTGTCGCGCCATCGAGAAATCTGCCCTCTGACAAGCAGACATCGGGAAGCAAAAACTCGTCGATATCCGGATGTGCGGATATTTCGCGCACGAGGTCCTGGCCGACCATCAAACCCGCAACTGCGGTGTTGCCCCCGAAGAACTCGTTGCGCACGGCGATGACCCTGACGTTGCGGTTGTCGACGAGTGAGGCGATGACGGGCGCCGCGTACTCGCCGGTGAGGATGCCCACCCTCCCCTTCGCCGCCGCTGTCGCAGTTGGGGCGATCTGCACGCGCACGGGTCGCAAGCCCGTGTCACCGGCGGGGTTGCCGGGCACGCGCTCGGCGCGGTAGCCCGAAGGCGTGGCACCGTCGACAGATGCAAAGAAGCCCGACGTCGGGCCGGTGATCGATGATCGCCGGCCTGCAAATTCCTCGCGGAAACTCGCGACGATCCCCACACCGTCTTCGTACATGGGGAAATCCCCGTATGCGGAGGCATCGGGTATCGGTTTGCCGGCAAGCAGGTACAACTCGTCCGACGCCCAGAACATGGGGTGGCCAACCACGCGCCGTGCGACTTCTCGCCACTCCTCGATCGTGTCGAGCGCGCGTCGCGCGTCTTGGGCACGGTGAACGCGCAGTGCCGCCTCGGGATTGAACCTGCTCAAACCGAGGGGCACGATCGCCACCGCGTCGATGGCGGCGTACTCGTCGAGGACTGCCGCCAACGTGCGTTCCAACACCTCACCGTCGTTCACGCCGGGGCACAAGACGATCTGGCCCCGGACCTTGATGCCGTTGTCGACAAGGGCGCCCAGCCAACGCAGGCTCATCGCCCCGCGCTCGTTGCGCAGCATCTCGGCACGACCCCACGGGTCGGTGTCGTGGATACTGACGTGGAGGGGTGAGAGTGCCTGGTCGATGACACGCTCGAGGTCCATTTCGGTGAAGCGGGTGAGGGTGGTGAAGTTTCCGAACAGGAAACTGAGGCGGAAATCATCGTCCTTCAGGTAGAGGCTGCGGCGTAGACCTTTGGGGAGTTGATAGATGAAGCAGAACGAACAGTGGTTGTCACAGGTCTGCACGCGGTCGAAAACCGCACTGGCGATGGACACACCGAGTGGTTCGCCGGGATCCTTCTCGACCTCGATGTCGACGAGCATTCCCCCGCGGTCAAGGCGCAGTGAAACGTGGGCTTCGTCTACCTGATGGTGCCACTCGATGATGTCGCGGATCGGCTGGTCGTTGACCATGGCCACGACGTCACCCTGGCGGACACCTGCACGGTAGGCCGGAGAGTCGGCAACCACCTCGGTGATCCGGGCGCTGAGATCAACCGAATCACCCACAAGGTCAGGCTAACGGCGACGCCGAGAAGTACCGTGGAAGAGGTGTCCGACACGAGCGTTGACAAGGTATTGCTTGCCGCCCCGCGGGGCTTTTGCGCGGGCGTGGAGATGGCAATCAAGGCGTTGAGTTGGCTGGTACGTACCTTCGACCCTCCGGTGTACTGCTACCACGAGATCGTCCACAATCGCATCGTCGTGGACCGCTTCCGCGAACGAGGCGTCGTCTTCGTCGACGACCTGTCCGAAGTCCCCGAGGGCTGTCCGATCATGCTCTCGGCGCACGGCTCACCCCCTGCCGTGGTCGAAGAGGCCCGCCGTCGGGGCAGCTACGTCGTTGACTCGGTATGCCCACTCGTGACGAAGGTGCACCACGAGGTCAAGGTGCGCGCCAACAAGGGCTACCGCGTCGTCTACGTCGGCCACGAGGGCCACGAGGAGGCCGTGGGCACGATGGCCGTTGCACCGCAGGCCATCAGCCGCGTTGAATCGGTCGAAGATGTCGATGCACTTCCGGTCTTCGATCAGCCCGTGGCATTGCTCGCCCAAACCACCCTCTCCCACCGCGACTGGTCGGGTGTCGCCGTGCGCGTACGGGAACGATTCCCCGACGTCTGGTCACCCGAACGCAGCGACCTGTGTTTTGCCACGACGAACCGCCAGTCCGCGCTCGAGGCGATGGCTCCCCGGTGCGATCTGATCATTGTCATCGGGTCGTCGAACTCGTCGAACACCAGGGCACTCGAACGCCTCGCCATCGAGTCGGGATGCGCCACGGTGCTGCGCATCAACCGAGCCGACGAACTTCCCGCGAATCTGTCCGGCACGATCGGCGTCACCGCAGGTGCCTCGGCACCCGAGGAACTCGTTGACGAGGTTCTCGCGCGGCTCGCGCCACGCAACGGCATCGAAGAAGTCCGCGTCACCGAGGAGGACGAATACTTTCCCCCGCCGCGCAACATTCGTGAACTTCAAGCCGCCACCCTCGCCACCTGCTACTCGATGCTTGCGGTGCCCGCCACCCGACGCAGATCCAGCCGCGACCACGACATTGCGGCCAGCACCGTGCTCCACGCGCTCTCCTCGACCGGGGACCGACGTCGATGATCGATCCCGGCCTCGAGTCGCTGCGCACGTTTCTTCACTTGTTGGCCGCAGCCGTCTGGGTCGGTGGCCAGATCATGCTCGCTGGGCTGGTGCCCCACGTACGCAGGACGAACCCGGAGGCCTTGAAAAACATCGCCAACGGCTTTGCCCGGGTGGCATGGCCCGCCTTGGGCGTCACGGTGATCACCGGCATGTGGAGTCTCCTCGTCATCGACGTCTCGGCGATGGACTCGGCCTATCACGCAACGCTCGGAGCAAAAATCCTCGTTGTGGTCGCGGCCGGTGGTGCCGCGGCGGCACACGCCAACGCCAAGAGCAAACTGGTCCTCGCCGTGGGCGGCGGGATCGGTCTCGTGGCCTCTCTCGCAACGCTCTATCTGGGCGTGCTGCTCGGCAGCGCGACCTAGTTACCCGAACTTTGCCGGGGCGTTTCTAGTTCCTGGGAACTTTTGACCAAGGGACGTCGCGGTCGACTCGCACGTCACCGGGGAGTCCAAGTACGCGCTCACCGAGGATGTTTTTCATCACTTCGGTGGTGCCGCCCTCGATCGAGTTGGCACGGCTGCGCAGGAAAGCCTTCTGGTAGGTCTCGAAGCCCATCGCGGTCTCGGGGCGGATCATCTCGTAACTGCCGTAGAGCATCGCCTCGGGCCCGAGCAGGTTCATTGCAAACTCGAAGATCGCCTTGTTCAAGTTGGCCGACTCCATCTTGCCGATCGAACCCTCGGGACCGGGAACGCCCATCTTGCGATTCTGGCCGGCGCGGATGTTCGTCAGGCGCAACACCTCGGCGCGGATCCACAACTTCATCAGCTCGTCACGAGCTGCGGGGTCGCGCTCGTCCGGGCTCTTGGTCGACCAGATTTTGGTCAGCGAGGCAATGGTGCCCGAGCCGCGCGGCGGCACGACACCACCGATGGCGACGCGCTCGTTCATCAGCGTCGTCAGACTGACTCGCCAGCCGTCACCGGGCTTGCCGAGCATCTCGGACTCTGGGATACGCACGTCGGTGAAGTACACCTCGTTGAATTCGGCCTCACCGGTCATCTGGCGCAGCGGACGCACCTCGACGCCCGGCGCGTGCATGTCGACCACGAACGCGGTCAGACCCGCGTGCTTGACGGCTTCGGCATCGGTGCGCACGACGAGCAGGCCCCAACGAGAGAGGTGGGCCAGGGTCGTCCACACCTTTTGGCCGTTGGCGATCCACTCTTCGCCGTCTTTGACGCCCTTGGCGGAGAGACCCGCGAAATCCGAACCCGAGCCCGGCTCGGAGAACAACTGGCACCAAATTTCCTCACCCGTGAACAGCGGGCGCAGGTAGCGCGTCTTTTGCTCTTCACTGCCCCACTCGACCACGGTTGGGCCGCACATGCCGTAGCCGATCGGGTTGCGCGCGTAGGGATTGGGCGCACCCTCGGCGTTGAGGCGTTCATTGATCAACTTCTGGTGGCGGGGCGAGATACCAAGACCACCATGGCCCTTCGGGAAATGCACCCATGCCAAACCCAGATCGAATTGTCTGCCGAGGAAATCGACGGCCTTGGTCGACGACGCAGGACAAGCCGCGAGAAGCTCGTCGACCAGACCGTTGACCAGTTGCTCCTCGGAAACCACCGTTGATGCACTCACAACACACCCCTTTTGCCAGCGAAATCCCTCGTAAATTACCGCAGGGTCACCGCCGGGCTCAAAACCCTCCCCGACATTGGCGACGAGAGGCATCCGTCACAAAAGCCGACTAACTTGCCCGACATGTTCCCCGGGGTTCACGCCACATCACATCCAGACAAGCCCGCCTACATCATGGCCGCGACCGGCAAAGTCGTCACCTACCGCGAACTCGACGACGCCGCCAATCGCCTTTCCAACCTGCTGCGTTCAGCCGGCCTCGCGGTCGGCGACCACATCGCCATCTGCATGGAGAACCACGAGCGCTACATGGAGATCATCTGGGGCTGCCACTACGCGGGCCTCATCTACACCGCCTGTTCCAGCCGCCTCACCTCGGACGAGTTGACCTACATCGTCAACGACTGCGGAGCAAAGGCTTTCATCACCTCGAAGTACAAGGCCGATCAGGCAGCCGAGATTGCCGGCGACATGCCCGGCGCCACATTGCGCCTGATGGTCGACGGCACGATCCCCGGTTATGACGCGTACGAAACGGCCGTGGCGGCCCAGCCGGCCACTCGCCTGCCCGAACTCATTGGCGGCATGGACATGCTGTACTCAAGTGGCACGACCGGCAAGCCAAAGGGTGTGCTCGGCACCTTCCAGCGCACCGAGCTCGGCCAACCCAACGGCGTTGCCGCACTCTCGTCGATGCTCTTTGGTGTCACCGACCAGTCCATCTATCTGTCCCCCGCCCCGCTCTACCACGCCGCCCCGTTGCGGTTCAACCTTGCCGTTCACTTCATCGGCGGCACCACGGTGATCATGGAGCATTTCGACGCCGAGGAGTACCTGAAACTGATCGAACGGCACAAGGTGACGCACAGCCAACTCGTGCCAACCATGTTCGTTCGGATGCTCAAGCTGCCCGCAGACGTCCGCGGGCGCTACGACACGTCGACGCTGCAATGCGCGATCCACGCAGCGGCACCGTGTCCGGTCGAGATCAAACGACAGATGATCGAGTGGTGGGGTCCCGTCATCCACGAGTACTACGCGGGCACCGAAGGAAACGGATTTGTGTACTGCAACTCCGAGATGTGGCTGGCCAACCCGGGCACCGTCGGCAAGGCGATCCAGGGCGTCGTGCACATCTGCGACGAGAACGGCGAAGAAGTGCCATCGGGTGAATCGGGAACTGTGTTCTTCGAGAGCGGGGCCGTCTTCGAGTACCACAACGATCCGGAAAAAACCAGGGGCTCGCGCGACCCCAAGGGCCGTGGCTGGTCGACGCTCGGCGACGTCGGTTATCTCAACGACGACGGATTCCTGTTCCTCACCGACCGCAAGGCGTTCATGATCATCTCCGGTGGCGTCAACATCTACCCCCAGGAGTCGGAGAACGTCCTCATCAACCACCCGAAGGTGACCGACGTTGCCGTCTTCGGCGTGCCGAACGAAGAGTTCGGCGAGGAGGTAAAAGCCGTCGTCCAACCAGTCGCAATGCCGGCAAGTGACGACGAGGCAAAAGCCCTCGAGCGCGAACTCATCGCCTACTGCCGCTCGCAACTAGCCGACTTGAAGTGCCCCCGTTCGGTCGACTTCCGACCCGACCTTCCCCGCCACCCGACCGGCAAGCTCTACAAGCGCCTCTTGAAGGACGAGTACTGGAAGGCGGCGGGTCGCTCGATCTGAGTCGTCCCGCGCACATGCCGAAGCGTCCACATCCTTTCTTCGATTGGACGGGCCTGCACGCCTTCGCCCATCGAGGCGGGGCCAGCGACGCGGCGGAAAACACGCTCGCCGCATTTCAGCACGCGGTCGACCTCGGCTTCACCTACATGGAAACCGATGTGCACGCGACGGCCGACGGCGTTCTGCTCGCCTTCCACGACGACGATCTGCGGCGCACGTGCGGCATCGAGGGTCGAATTTCGGAAATGGGCTACGACGACGTGCGCACCGCACGGGTCGATGGCCGCGAACCGATTCCCACGTTCGACGAACTGGTCACGACCTGGCCGGGCCTGCGCTGGAACATCGACTGCAAGGCCGACAACGCACTTCCGCATCTCGTCGCTGCATTGCGCCGACACGACATTTTGGATCGTGTGTGTATCGGCTCGTTCAGCGATCGCCGTCTGCGCACGTTGCGCGCCGAGTTGGGCCCCGGCCTTGCCACGTCACTCGGGCCGAAGGGCGTCGCACGCCTGCGCCTCGCGGTGTCGCTTGGTCGACCGATTCGATTCCCCGACGGCGTCTGCGCGGTTCAGATACCTCCCAAGCAAGGTCCGATTCCGCTGCACTCACAGCGCTTCATCGACATCGCCCACGAGTCGGGGCTCCACGTTCACTACTGGACGATCGATGAACCCGAGCAGATGCTGGAACTGATCGACCGTGGGGCCGACGGCATCATGACCGACAAGCCGGCAACGCTGCGCGACGTTTTGGTGTCGCGCGGACGTTGGTAGACCCCGCTCAGGCGTCTTTCGCCGAGCCTGCGCGCTTGACGACGGGTTCCTTGTCGCTCCACGGGAAGTTGATCCACATGTCGGTGCGCCTCCAAACGTAGTCGCAGTGGACCACCGACTGCGGCTTTTCGTACAGGGCCGCAACGCGCGATTCGGCGACGCGACCTTCACAGAATTCCTGGACGAGCTTGAGTGTGTGCCCCGTGTCGGCAACGTCGTCGACGATCAGAATCTTTGCGTCGCGAACGTCGACGAAGTCGGGCACCGGCGGCAGGATCATCGGCACGTCGAGACGCTCGTCGACGTCGGTGTAGAACTCGACGTTCATCGTGTAGGTGTTCTTCACTGACAACGCGTATCCAAGCGCACCTGCCAGAAACAGGCCTCCCCGCGCGATCGCGAGAATCATGTCGGGGTCGTAGCCAGATTTGGCGATGTCCCGCGCGATGTCCCGCGAGGCCTCTCCAAAACCATCCCACGTCAATATCTCGCGCTTTGCCGACACAGTTTCTCCCTCGCTCAGGAGAGAACCTAGTCGTTCATGGTTCGTAGGGACAATGTCGGCAACCGCTCGAACAGCACCGACCACGCGAGGCCAAAAACGCCGCGGTCATCACACTGCGTTTCGTCAGCGGGTCGATGTACACGGGGTCACCAATTTCGACTGCCGCTCGATGTGCGGTGAGGATCTTGTCCACCAGGGCCGCGTCACGGGGCAGCCGCTGGGGTAACGGGCTGTTCACATGATCGGGGCGCAAGGGTGCATAACGCTCGATCACGGCCATCAACCTAGTGAGCGACACGCGCCATCTAGCATCGCGAGGGTGAGCACTGTCGAGAATACCAAGCTCCACAGCCACGACGGCACCCGGCTTGTCCATCACACGTTCTCGGTCTTCCGCTTCGGCGCCGCCGATCCCACCGTGCGTCTCGACGGGCGACAACTCGTCATGACCACGTCGACCCCCGCCGGGCCGGCATGGACCGTCGCCTCGGCGTCGGGAATCACCCACGGGGGCGATGGGGAAACTTTTGTTCGGCATCGCCAACCCGACCCACTCGGCTGTCGCGACGGCTTCACCTGCCTCGAAGCCGCCCATCTGGTCGTGGCCCGACTGCAGCGCGACTTCGGGGACCTGAGGATCGGTGCTTCAGGTGACGTCTACAAGGCGGCGCTGACCGCGACCCTGGGCCAGCGCATCACTGCCGCCGAGGCCGTCAACCAGTGGGCTCGTCTCTGCCGTGCTCTTCCCAACCCCGTCGAGACCCCGGTGGGTGTCCTCCTTGCGCCTCCCGACCCCGCTCGCCTCGCCCGGATGGTGCCGTACCAACTGCACTCCCTCGGTATCGAACAAGCCCGTGCCCGCACCCTCATCGCAATCGCCCGCGTCTTTCACCGACCCGGCCAACACCAAGAGGACCCGACCACGGCCCTGCGACGGCTCGTGGCCGAGGTCCCGCGGTTCGGCCCGTGGACGCGCGCACTCGTCGAAGCCGAGGCGCTTGGAAACCCCGACGTGGTCGCGGTCGGTGACTTCCATCTCAAGAACGTCGTGGCACACGCACTCACCGGTCGCCCGCGGGGCACCGACGACGAGATGCTCGCGGCGCTCGCCCCCTACGCGGGCAACAGGGGACGGGTGTTGTCGTGGCTCGCACTCGGCGGAATCGCAGCACCCAAGTTCGGCCCACGGCGCCGCAATATCGACATCCGCAGGTTCTGAGTCGTCTAGCGACCCGCGGTGCGCATGTGCTCGCGCACCGACCAGAACCCGGGCCAACTCTTGGACACAACGGAAGGGTCGTCGATCGAGATGCCGGCGATCCGCCCCGCAAGTACCCCAAAACTCATCGCCAGACGATGGTCGTGATGGGTTTCGAGATGGGCCCCACGAAGCACGGTCGGCTGGATGATCAAACCGTCCTCGGTTTCCACGACGGATGCCCCGGTCTTGGAGAGCTCCCGGGAGAGGTCACCGAGACGATCGCTCTCCTTGGCCCGGATGAATCCGACTCCGCGAATTCGCGAACCCTCTGCGGCAAAAACCGACACAACTGCCACGGTCGGGACGAGGTCGGACACGTCGACCATTTCGATATCGATGCCGTGCAATGGGTGCCCAAGATCGCGGTGCACGGACATCGAGGTCGGTCCCCGCTCGACCCGGCAGCCCATCGCTTCGAGGATGTCGGCGAAGGCCACGTCACCCTGCAGCGAATCCGCGGTCAGATTCGGGATGGTCACCGACCCACCGCACACCGCAGCCAACGCCATCGGATATGACGCCGAGGATGCATCGGGTTCGACTGCGTAATGCCGCGCCACGTAGCGCCCTTCGGGCACGGTCAGGACGCGACCCTTGGCGGAGTCGTTGATCGCGGCGTCGACACCAAAATCGCGCATGACCTCGACGGTCATCTCGAGATAAGAGTCCGACACCCGCTCACCAGCCACGACCAACTTCAACCCGCCACGCAGATAGGGGGCAATCAAGGCAAGTGCCGTCGCGAACTGGCTCGACACTCCCCCGGGAATCTCGATCTCTCCGCCGCGCACCGCCCCCGCGGACACCTCCACGGGAAGATGACCGGCCGTCGCGATCGGGTTGACGCGCGCCCCGAGGGCGGTGAGCGCATCGTGCAGATCGGCCATCGGGCGACCCCGCAGCGCTGCACCACCGTCGATGATCGTTGCGCCCGCCCGCAGCGCGACGAGCGCGGAGAGGAAGCGCGACGTCGTTCCGGCAAGGCCCGCATCCACACGCACAAAACGTGTCGAGTGCATGTCGAGAGCCGAATCGAAACGAAACTCGCCGTCGCCCACCCCGACGACGTCGACTCCCAGTGCGCGCAGGCCGAGCACCATGGCCGCCGAATCGTCTCCGTCGGGCACGTTGGTTACCGACCCACCCCCACCGGCCAGGGCCGCGCACACCAGTGCCCGGTTGGCGATGCTCTTCGACCCGGGAACCGCCACCTTGCAGTTGATCGGAGCATCGAAGACTTCCAGCACAAACGACACACGCCTCACCGCCCCGGTTTGAATCCACGGGCGATGAGACCCCCGCGCAACAACTCGACCTGACCCGACTCGACGAGCACCACAGCGACACCCCGGTCGCCCTCGGCAGAGTGGACCACCTCGAAGTTCGCAAGATTCACGTTCAACTCGGCAGCCAAGGTGAATATCTGGGCCGCGGAGCCCGGGCGGTCGGGAATCGGAATCCGCACCTCGACGGCGTCCTCCAAGGACCGCACACGTGCGGGCAGGTTGCTGCGGGCCTCGCGGGCCCTCAACAACAGTCTTTCGAGGCCTGCGGAATCATCGGCGTCGACGGTTCCACGCAGGTCGATGAGGCCCACGATGAAGTCGTCGAGCGTCGCCACGATCGCCTCGCGGTTGGCACGGCAGATGTCCAGCCAGAGACCCGGTTTGCTCGACGCGATGCGCGTCATGTCGCGGAAGCCTCCGGCCGCCATACGCAACAACGAAGCGTGTTCCTCGGATCGGCGGTCGGCAAGTGTCATCAAAGTCGCGGCAGTGAGGTGGGGCACGTGGCTCACGACGGCAATCAACCTGTCGTGGTCCTCGGCAGACAGGGCAAGAACGTTTGCGCCCAGTTGGTTCGCCACTGCGGTCGCCAGCGCAAACACCGAGTCGGGAGTCTCGGAGGTCGGCGTGAGAATCCACGTTGCACCTTCGAAGAGAGTCGGGTCGGCGCCATCGAGGCCGTCAAGTTCCGAGCCCGCCATCGGATGCCCGCCGATGAAACGGGGGTCGGCGACATCGGCCACCAACGGGCCCTTCACGCTGCCGACGTCGGTCACCACACCCTTGGTTGCCGCCAACGCCGCGGCCACTTCCCCGCGCAACTGCAACACGGGAACCGCGACGAAGGTGATCTCGGCGTCGGGGTTCAACCCGGCGTCAGAGACGATGCCGCGCTCGATGGCCAGGTCGCAGCGGCCCGGGTGAGGGTCGGAGCCGTGGACACGCCATCCGGATTCGACCAGTCGAGCGGCGATGGATCCACCGATGAGTCCAAGACCAACGACGTTGGCGCAGCGTTGAGTCGTGACCGTAGCCATCACCCGATGACGCTACCCACGGACATCGCCGGCCATCGCTTCAATTAGCGCCCTGCGTTCGGCAAGCGACAATTCTCTCCACGCCCCGGGCCCGAGCCGCGCGTCGATGAGCGGACCGATCCGCGTGCGCACCAGGCGCTCGACTTCGTGACCGATGGCTTCGAACATCCGCCGCACCTGACGGTTGCGGCCCTCGTGGATCGTGATCGAGACCGTTGAGTCGCTGCGCTGGCCCACCTTCGCCGGCGCCGTCGGACCATCCTCCAATTCGACGCCGTCCCGCAACCTGCGCAATTGCCCTTCGGTCAACCGCGGATTGCCGCGCAACAACACGAGATACTCCTTTTCGACTCCCTTGCTCGGGTGGGTGAGGAAGTGCGTGAGGTCGCCGTCGTTGGTGACGAGGAGCAAACCCTCGCTATCAGCATCCAGACGACCCACGGGAAACACCCGCGGGCTCTGGGGAACGATGTCGACGACGGTCGGACGACCCTGCGGGTCATTGGCGGTGCAGATCACTCCAGGCGGTTTGTTCAACAGGTAGTACACCAAGTCGGGGCGGGCCCCGATGGGCACACCGTCCACGGCGATCGTGTCGAGGAGGGTGTCGACACGGCGACCGAGCTCGGCAACTTCGCCGTTCACGGTCACGCGCTCACCGGCGATCAACTCCTCGCAGCTGCGACGACTCCCCCAGCCCAGGGCTGCAAGTACTTTCTGTAGACGTTCGCCCTCCGCGGAGGGGACGTGCGAATCAGTCATCGGAGGATGGCGCTTCACCGATGGCGTCACCCGCATCGGCCTCGATCGGTGTGATGCGCAACGTCGCCTCGAGTGCTTCGACAATGTCGGCATCGGGCACGAATTCGGCCAGTGGGGGCAATTCGTCGACGGAATTGATTCCCAATTTTTCGAGAAACAGGGGCGTCGTGCCCCAGAGCACCGCCTGGCCGGGACCAGTGTCGCGGCTGCGCTGCTCGATGTAGCCGCGACCCAGCAACGTCCGCAACACGGCATCGGGGTCGACGCCTCGAATCGATGCGACCTGTAGACGCGAGATGGGCTGCTTGTAGGCAATGATCGCAAGGGTCTCGAGTGCCGCGGCGGACAGGCGCGCACGCTGGCCGTCGAGGACGAACCGCTCGACGTAGGCAGACACATCCGGGTGACTCTGGAACCTGTAACCACCCGCCACCTTCACCAACTGGAAACCACGGCCCTCGCCTTCGTAAACCGATTTCAACTCCGCAAGGATCGCCTCGACACCCGCGACGGGCATCTCCAGGAGCTGCGCGAGGATTTCCACCGGAACAGGTTCGATCGCCACCATGATCACGCCTTCGATCACCCGCGCGGCGTCGTGTGTGTCGGCGCTCGACATCGTCAGCCCTCGTAATCGTCGATCATCAACGCCGCGCCGGCAGCCGCCGCATCGCTGCCGATCCAGCGCACCTCGATGTCGCCGAAGCGGTCGGCCTGCTCGAGGTCGACGAGACCCTGCTTGTAGAGCTCGAGAAGTGCAAGAAAGCGCACCACGACCTCGAGCCGTTGGGTCTGGGACTCGGTCAACTTGCGCAACGTGATCGACCCGAAACCGGGCAGGGTCGACACGAGCTCGCTCACCGCATCGGCCACACTCGCACGAATTGGCGCCACGTGGTCGAGGTCGATGCGCGGCTCGGGCTTCGGAGTGATTGCCCGGACGAGTGCGCGCACCAGCTTTTCGGGCGTGACACCCTCCATGAGGTCCGGCATCAGGTCCGCAAAGCGCTCGTCGGGCCCCAACACTCGCGGGAAGGCCCGGTCGGCGAGATCGGCGAGCTGCTGGAGAACCCGCGAGACGTCCTTGAAAGTCTTGCACTCGAGCAGACGCGCAAGCAGAAGGTCGCGCTCCTCCCAGAGGGCAAGTTCTTCGTCGAGGTCGACGTCCTGCCTGCCGGGGAGCAAGCGACGGGCCTTGAGCTCCACGAGGGTTGCTGCGATGAGCAGGAACTCGGTTGCGATCTCGAGGTCGACTTCCTGCATTCGCTCGATCTCGGCAAGATAGGCATCGACGATGCGGGCCAGCGACACCTCATGGATGTCGACCTGTTCGCGAAGAATCAGGTGCAACAGCAAGTCGAAGGGGCCTTCGAAAACCGGCGTGGAAACTGCGTACGGCACCGTGACGAACTTACTCGCCCCGACCCCGAACCGACGAGTACCATCCGCCCGTGGCCCGCGTTCTCTCGTGTATCCAACCCACCGGCGCCGTACATCTCGGCAACTACCTCGGGGCCCTGAGGGAGTGGGAGAAGGGCCAGCACAAAAACGACGTTTTCCACGGCATCGTCGACCTGCACGCCCTCACGATCACCGACACGCCCGGAGTCCTCGGGGCGAACTCCCTCGACCTGTCGGCAATGCTCTTCGCAGTCGGCCTCGACCCCGATGTCGCGACCATTTTCGTGCAGAGCCACGTGGTTGAGCACTCGGTGCTCAGTTGGATCATGGAATGCACCGTCTCCTACGGAGAGTTGACACGAATGACCCAGTTCAAAGACAAATCGGCCAGACGCGAGGCTGAATTCGTCTCGGCCGGACTCTTCACCTACCCGGCATTACAGGCTGCCGACATTCTTTTGTACGACGCCAACGAAGTTCCCGTGGGCGCCGACCAACACCAGCACGTCGAGATCACGCGTGACATCGCAATTCGCTTCAATCACCGGTTCGGCGACACCTTTGTCATACCCAAGGCCGTGACGCCCGCGGAGGGCGCGCGCGTGATGGACCTCCAGGAGCCGACGAACAAGATGTCGAAGTCGGCCACCACCGACGCCGGATGCGTCTATCTGCTCGATGATCCGGCTGCCATCATGAAGAAATTCAAGAGGGCGGTCACCGATTCCGACAGCGAGGTCTACTACGACCGCGAAAAAAAGCCCGGGGTTTCCAATCTTCTCGACATTCTCTCCGCAGCCACCGGCACGAAGCCCGCTGACCTGGCCGCGCGCTACAGGCAATACGGACAGCTCAAGGCCGACACGGGCGAAGCCGTCGTGGAGCTCGTGCGGCCGATCCAGGCCCGCTACGCGGCGTTGATGGCCGACCGTGCCGAATTGCAGCGGCTCTTGCGCAAGGGCGCCGACAAGGCCCGCGGGGTGGCATCAAAGACGCTCGATCGCGCCAAGAACGCGATCGGATTCCTGGCCTACTGACCCGTCAGGCGTCGTCGGCGGCGCGCAAGGCGACCGCCACCGCGTCGCTTGCCGTGCCCGCGACCAACTCGACGGTGCGGGGATGCGCCCCGATGGACTTGAGCATCTGTGCCCCGATGCGCTCATGGTCGCGGTACCGACGCATGGTTGAGGTGAGCGCGGCGACCGTGGCGACACTACGCGCGAGGCGACCCATCGACACTTGCGATTTGCCGACGTCGTGCAACAGCGCAGCGGCCAATTCCTCGCGCACCGCGCCGCGACAACCAGCCGCGAACCGTCGGGTCACCCCAACCGCGTGCCGCCGGTCGCGTGGGTCCATCGAATGCCACAGCGCAAGCTCCGCCGGCGTCAACACCCCCGCCGCGAAGGCGCTGTCCTGCGCCTCGCTCGACACGGTTTCCCCCATCTCGCGGAACCGCGCGATGAGATGGGGGAATTTCACCGACTTCACACCGACTTCTTCGACCGTCGCGCCCGCGGATGGGCCTCGGTGTACACCTGCCACAGCCGCTCCTGTGACACGCGCGTGTACACCTGGGTTGTCGTGATCGACGCGTGACCCAACATCTCCTGCACGATACGCAAGTCGGCACCATGATCGAGAAGATGGGTGGCACACGTGTGGCGCAGTGCATGGGGTGACACCTCGCGGTCGATACCCGCCCGTAGTCCGGCATCACGTACGACCTGGAAGGCAACCTGCCGACTCAGCCGCGTTCCCCGCCCACCCAGGAACACCGCTAACGAGTCGTCTCTCTTGCGCCAACGCAGTGGCTCCATCGCCGAACGTCCCAAAGACAACCAAGATTCGAGTGCCTGGTGGGCAACCGACCCGAACGGAACGACACGCTCCTTGGCGCCCTTGCCGAAAAGCCGGACGAGTGAGGCCTGCATGTCGAGGTCGGCGAGGTTGAGTCCACACACCTCCGACACGCGCGCTCCCGTCGCGTAGAGAAACTCGAGCAGTGCGCGGTCACGCCGGTTGCGCGGCTCGTCACCCGACACCGATGCAATGAGGCTCGTCACCTCGTCCTCCGACAACGGCTTGGGAATCCCCGCGGGCTTGGATACGCCCTCGGAGAGACCCGCCGGATCATCATGTCGAAAACCCTCCTCGACCATGAACCGATGCAGCATGCGAATCGACGAGAACTGTCGCGCCATCGACGACTTTGCAGCACCCGTCGCGGCCCGTTCAGCCAGGAATCGCTCGATGTCGGCCACCGACGCCCGGGCCGGATCGGTCCCCAGCGACCGCAACCAGGCGTCGTACTGTGAAAGATCGCGACGGTAGGCGTCGACGGTGTTGTTTGCGCGACCGCGTTCGACCACCAGCCAGTCGAGAAACTCCTCGATCTCAGGCGAAGTTGCGGCGGCCGATTCCATTCAACGCAATTCTGCTACCCACTGCAGGCCGATGATCGTCTTGGCGTCCGTGATGTGACCACGTCGGCATTCCTCGAGGGCCATGGCCACGCTGAGCCGTCGCAATTCCATGTGATCCTCCTCGGGCCCGTGCCGCTCCACGGCAACCTGCGCAAGTCCACAACAGGCAAAGATTTCGACCGTCGAGTTGGTTATGCCGGGCGCCGAAGCCATCACTCCGAGGAATTTCCAGTGTTCGGCGACCAAGCCGGCCTCCTCGGCCAGTTCGCGTCGCGCCGTCGTCTCAGCGGCCTCGTCGGCGATGTCGCGCATACCGGCGGGTATTTCCCACATCACTTCCCCGAAAGCCGCTCGGTGCTGACTGACGAGCACGGTGTCCACGGCCGCCATGTCACGGCCCCGCAGTTCGTCGAAAGAGGGCACATCGACCACGACCACACCAACAGCCCCCGGTGAGTCGACATAGGTGCGCACGAATTCTTGACCGGATGGAGACTCGAGATGGTCCTCGACGAGGGTCCACACCGCCCATTCATGAACTGTGCGCCGACGACGGGAGCGGAACATCGGCCTGCCCGAGTCAGGCGTTCGAGGTGTGGCGACCGGCTGCCAAGCGGTTGGCCAGGGATGCGCCGATGAGACCCACGAACAAAGGATGGGCCCTGTCGGGCCGGCTCTTGAACTCGGGGTGGGCCTGTGTTCCGACCCAGTACGGATGGTCGACGGCCTCGATGAACTCGACCAACCGACGATCCGGAGAGGTACCGCTGCACAACAGACCGTGTTCCTCGAAACGCGCCCGGTAGGCCGAGTTGAACTCGTACCGGTGGCGGTGACGTTCGCTGACGACTGGCTCGCCATAGACACCGGCCACCTTCGACCCCGGAGTCAGCACCGCGTAGTAGGCACCGAGGCGCATCGTGCCGCCCTTGTCACTGACGTCGCGCTGGTCGAGCATCAAGTCGATGATGGGATGCGTCGTTGCCGGATCGAATTCGGTCGAGTTCGCACTCGACAGACCCAGGACGTGGCGTGCGTATTCGATCGTCATCACCTGCATACCGAGACACAAACCGAGACACGGCACCTTGTTGACGCGCGCGAACTCGGCGGCGGCAATCTTGCCTTCGATGCCGCGCGGACCGAAACCTCCCGGGATCACGATGCCGTCGAGGTGGGACAGCCGTCCCGCAGCGAGCAGCCCTTCGACTTCCTCGGCCTGGATCCAATCGATCTCGATCTTCGCGCCGTGATGGAAACCCGCGTGCTTGAGACTCTCCACGACCGATAGGTATGCATCCTGAAGGTCGACGTACTTGCCGATCAAACCGATGCGCACCGGTGTGGTCGAATTCTCGACCCGCTGCACGAAGGACTGCCACGGCGTGAGGTCGATCGGCGCGACGAGACGCAAGGTTTCACACACCACCTTGTCGAGGCCCTCCTCGTGCATGATGAGTGGCAACTCGTAGATGTTCCGCGCATCTGCGGCGTTGATCACGTTCGCCTCGGGCACGTCGCACTGGTTCGAAATCTTGCGCTTCAGACCCTGGCTGATCGGTTCTTCGCTGCGCGCCACGATGACGTCGGGTTGGATACCGCGGCTGCGCAGTTCCGTCACGCTGTGCTGGGTCGGCTTGGTCTTCTGCTCGCCGCTCGGGCCGATGAAGGGAACCAGGGTGACGTGGACGTAGCAGACGTTGTCGCGCCCCGCCTGATTCCGGAACTGCCGAATCGCCTCGAGAAAAGGCAGAATTTCGATGTCACCCACGGTGCCACCCACCTCGGTGATGACCACGTCGACGTCCTCGGTCGAGACCCGGTGAATACGTCGCTTGATCTCGTCGGTGATGTGGGGAATGACCTGCACGGTCTTTCCCAGGTAGTCGCCGCGTCGCTCGGCAGCAAGGACCGCCTGATAGATCGAGCCGGTCGTCGCGTTCGAGGCCCGCGACAGATTCTCGTCGATGAACCGTTCGTAGTGACCAAGGTCGAGGTCGGTCTCACCACCGTCGTCGGTGACGAATACTTCGCCGTGCTCGAAGGGGTTCATCGTGCCCGGATCGACATTGATGTAAGGGTCGAGCTTTTGCATCGTCACGCGCAGGCCACGCATCTTGAGGAGACGACCAAGCGACGAAGCAGTCAGGCCTTTGCCGAGCGAGCTCGCTACCCCACCGGTAACGAAAATGTGCTTCGGCATGTCAACCTCCCGTACGCGCCACGACATGAGCACGACGGGATCTCAGAATACCACCGAGGCGGCCCGACCCGGGTAACCAGACTCAGACCGAGAGCATGTCGCGGGCCGTCTGCAGCGCGGAAGCCTTGGCCTGCCCGCCCGAGAGCATGCGGGCGACTTCCTCGACGCGGTCATCGCCATCGAGCACACCCGCCCGCACGAACGTCTCTTTTTGTCTCACCGTCTTTGCGATCCCCACCTGCACGTTCGCACGGGCGGCGACCTGTGCGAGATGCGTGACAACAAAGACCTGATGGTGTCGTGAGACGTCGCGCAATGCATCACCCACCGCGACGGCCGCGGTGCCGCCGATGCCGGCGTCGACCTCGTCGAAGACCAGCGTGGGCGGTGCCTGCGTCAGAACAAGACGCAGCGCCAGCATCACGCGGGCCAACTCACCGCCCGAGGCCACCTTGGCCAGCGGCGCCGGCGGATTTCCGGGGTTCGCCGCAATCAAGAAGCAGACGCCGTCACCCGCCGGGTCCGATGCCGACTCGGGGACCTCGATGCGGATCTCCGCATCGGGCAGGGCCAGGTCGCGCAAACGAGTTTCGACGGCCTTGGCAAGCTTCGGGGCGGCCTTGCGGCGGGCTCCGGCGACCTCCTTGTGTGCCGCCGCCAGTGCGCGCTGCGCCGCGCTGCGCCGCGCCGCGAGAACGGCAACGGTTTCCCCGTGGGATTCGAGTTCGGCCAACCGGGCCACCGCCTCGGCCCCGAAGCGCACCACGTCGGCGATATCGGGACCGTATTTGCGGCACAAATCGCGCAGCAACCGACGCCGTTCACCGATTTCGGCCAATCGTTGGGGGTCGTCCTCCAACCCCTCGGCCAGGGACCGCGCCTCGGTGGCAAGGTCGCGGACCTCGGCAACCAGCGCGGACAGACGCTGCGCCACCGCTTCGGCGACGGGGCGGGCTGCAACCGCAGCGAGGGCCTGGCCGACGAGGTCGCCCGCGGCACCCTCGTCGCCGAGTAGTGCATGAACCGCCGCCAAAGCCTCGCGGTTCGCCGTGACGTCGCCGAGTGTGTCTTCCTCGCGACGCAGACGTTCGTCCTCGTCGGCCGAGTCGATGCGGGCCTGGTCGATTTCGCGCACCTGAAAACGCAACAGATCGATTTCACGGTTGCGAGACTGTTCGTCTCCACCCAACGCGGCCAACGCCGCCTCGATCTGGGACAACTCGTCCTTGGAGGCCGTGACAGCCGACAGATCGACGTTGCCGAATGCGTCGAGCGCGGCACGTTGGGCACGCTCGCCGAGAAGACTTTGGTGGGCGTGCTGGCCGTGCAGGTCGACCAATCGAGCCCCGACTTCGGCGAGTGCCCCCACCGTCGCCGGTGCCCCGTCGATGTAGGCCCGCGATCTGCCGTCTGAGGGAATCACACGGCTGAGGATGACCTCGTCGCCGGCGGAGGGGTCGATGAACCGACCATCGACACGCGCTTCATCACAACCATGGCGCACCATTCCCGCCTCGGCACGACAACCAACGAGCAGGTTGATCGCCTCGATGATCATCGTCTTGCCCGCACCGGTCTCGCCCGTGAAGGCGGTGAAGCCTCCGCCGAATTGAAGAGTGACCGAGTCGATGACACCGAGATTGCGGATGTGCAACTCGGTCAGCACTAGTCGTCTCCGAGGCCGAACTTGTCACGCAGGATCTGATGGAACCCGCGTTTGCCCACCCGCAGGAAGCGGGCCACGTGCGGGTCGGCGGTCACCTCCACGACATCGTCCGCGTTCAACTCGACGAACCGCAATCCGTCGACGGCAAGCCCGACCCCACGACGACCGCGCACCGTGACACGAACCGTCTGACGCGGGTCGAGCACCAGCGCACGGTCGAAGAGCATGTGCGGCGACACGGGAGTGACCACCAGTGCACGGTGGGCGGGCGCCACCACCGGGCCGCGCGCCGACAGCGAATAGGCGGTGGAGCCGGTGGGCGTGGCGACGATCAAACCATCGGCGGAATAGGTGGCGAAGTGGTCGTCATCAATCGCGACCTCGAGACGCACCGTGTGCCCGGATTCGGTTTTTTCCACGACCATTTCGTTCAGCCCACGCAGTGTGTGCCTGACCCCCGTCGAGGTCGTGACCTCGACACGCAACAACATTCGCTCCTCGACCGCCCCACCGCGCGGCATCGACCCACGGCGTACCTCGTCGAGGACGTCGATCACTTCGTCGGGTTCGATCGTGGTCAGGTAGCCCAGCGTGCCGCAATTGACACCCAAAACCGGGGGCGACGCGTCACCGATCATCTGCACGGCACGCAACACCGTGCCGTCGCCGCCGAGTGACACCACAAGGTCGACCGTGGCAAAGGCGGTGCCGTCTGACGAATCGGACTCGACAACCACCACACCGTTTGACGCAGCCCAGGAACGCACGGCGGACGCAGCGGCAGTCGCATCCTCGCGCCCCGTGTTGACGACAAGGCCAAGTGAGGTGATCTCGCCGGGTACAGCCATACCCCTCATTGTGTCCGATGGGTGCCTGGCGCGGCCCACACAAAGAACTCACGGTTGCCGTCGGTACCCGAAACACGGGATTCGGTCGTCTTGCGCACCTCGGCTCCCGCGGCCGTGAGGGCGGCGGCAACCCTGGCCACGGCCCGCTCCTGGACTGCGGGGTCGCGCACCACACCTCCTTCGGGGACCTCGTCGCGTCGGGCCTCGAACTGCGGCTTGACCAGCACGACGATGTCGCCCCCCGGGCCAACCAAGTCCAAGAGATGCCCGGCCAGGCGGGCCGACGAGGTGAAACTGAGATCGGCGACGATCACCTCGGCTCCCCGGGCAAACCCATCGATGACCGCAAGATCCGCGCGGCTCACGTCGAGGATGTTGCGTGACTCCCAGCTCGTGACGCGATCATCGGTGAGCAAGCGGTGATGCAGTTGGGCCCGGCCGACGTCGACGGCAACGACGTGTGCGGCCCCGCGCTGCAACAGGCAATCGGTGAAGCCACCCGTCGAAGAGCCCACATCGACACATCGCCTACCCTGGACCATGAGACCAAAGTCGGTGATCGCACCGTCCAACTTCCTCCCGCCCCGCGACACCCAGCGCGACGGCTCCTCGACGACACTCACCGAGTCCGCCGCGGCCACGAGGCTGGCAGGGTTGGCAACAACGGCCCCGTTGACACGGACGCGGTTGGCGGCAAGTGCGGCGTCCACTTCGGCCGCCTCGAGCAGTCGCCGGCGTACCAGTTCCTCGCGAAGCGCGCGTCGCGAGGCCATCAGTTCCCCAGCAGGCGGCCGGCGATCTCGGCGAAGTTCTCACCGGTCATGTCGAAGCGCACGCCGTCCACCGGGCCACTGCAGGGTGCAAGAACACCGGTCCATACCTGCGCATAGGGAACACCCAGCGCAGTCGCAAACACGCCATCGGTGGCAGGCCTGTCACCCACCATGACTTCAGTGCGACCCTCCACTCGCGGCACCAGGCGACGCGCCAACTGCGCCATCGGCTCGAAGGGTTTGCCCGCGACGATCGGCCGCTGGCTACCGGCATAGGCGAATGCGGCGAGCATCGACCCGCCACCGGGCCATGCGCCCTCTGCGGTCGGGTACGTGGCGTCGTAGTTCGTGCCGACGAGACGCGCACCCTTGAGCATGCATTCGGTACCGATGCGCAGGGTGTCGAAACCAAACGACTTGTGAAACCCAACCACGACCACGTCGACGTCGGGTGCCTCGCCGACTCGGCTGCGCACTTCGTCTTTGAGAACGTCGTGCACGTCGAGGACTTCGACTCCGCGGTTGCGCATCGCCTCGAGGACTCCGGGTCCCGCACACACAAGCGCCCGCTCACCGGGCTCCACAAGGAGGGTTGCCGCCATGGCGCTCGTGATCACATCCCCCGCGGCTTTGATTCCCAAACTTGCGAGCTTTGCCTCTTGTTCGGCGGGCGTTGCCGAGCCGTTGTTGGTCACGAAGACGACGCGCCATCCCGCGGCCTGCAGCCGCCCGACGGCCTCCACGGAACCCTCGATCGCCGAATGCGTGCGCCAGATCACGCCATCCAGGTCGCTAAAGACAACGCCCAGCGGATCGGACGTTTTGCCACGTGCCTGTGCATCTGTCACCCTGAGAGTGTGCCTCGTTTCGAACCCTTTCCAGCGTTGCGCTATCGCGTCCCCGCAACCGGCCTGTGGGATCTCTCGGCCCCGCCCTACGACGTTTTGAGCCCCGCGGACCGCGCCGCCTACGCCGCCCGCCATCCGCGAAACATCGTCCACCTCGACGTCCCCCTCGAACAAGACGGTGCGGGTCGCTATGACAAGGCAGCCCGCGAACTCGAGGCGTGGCGCGCCGAAGGTTCACTCGTCGTTGACGACACCCCGACGTTCACCCTCTACCGCATGACCTTCAACGATGACGCCGGTCGCAAGCGCAGCACCGTGGGCGTCCTCGGCGCCCTGGAGGTCGTCGACGAGGGAGCGGGTGGGGTGCTGCCCCACGAGCGCACCACACCGAAGGCGAAAACAGACCGCCTCGAACTCACCCGTGCCACGCTCACCAATCTCTCCCCCGTCTGGGGTTTGTCGTTGTGCACCGGTCTGTCCGAATTGCTCCGCGACCCGGGCGAACCCGTCGGAGTCTTTACTGATGAGAACGGTGTGGAACACCGCGTCGAGCGTGTCACCGAGGCCGAACGAATCGAGGCCATCTCACGCGCCGTTGGCTCACAACCGGTCGTGATCGCCGACGGGCACCACCGCTACGCCATCTCGCGCACGTACCGCGACGAAACGCGCGCCACCGGGGACGCCGTTGCCCCCGCGGCCGAGACCACGCTCACCTACGTCGCCGAACTCGTCGCCGAGCAACTCAGCATCGCCGCCATCCATCGTCTCGTCACGGATGCCGACGCCCACCGCATGACTGCCATCCTCGGAACCTGTTACGACCGGGTGGCGGAGGTTCAGGTGTCGTCTGCAACCCTGTCGCAGATGGACAGCGAGGGCTGCATCTGCCTGGTACGACCCGACGGGTCGGGCACGCTGTGGCGCGAGAGACCCGCGGACCTCGGTTCGCTCCGCGCGCTCGATTCCGCACGCCTCGAACACACCCTCACGGCCGCCGGCTCGTCGCTCGACGATGCCGGCATCGCATACCAGCACGGGGTCAGCGAAGTCCTCGAGATACTGCGCGCGGGCCTCGCCAAGTGCGCGGTGCTCATTCGCCCGGTGCCACTCGAAGAAATCCGGCGTACGGCAGACGAAGGGTTGCTGATGCCGCCGAAGTCGACGTTCTTCACACCAAAGTTGCGCACGGGCCTCGTCCTTCGCCCGCTTGCAGGCCGGGGTCAGGTGATCGACGCGCGGTAGATGCCCTCGATGGTGTGGTCGAGCAACTTGTTGAAATCAGACTCGCTTTGTTTGGCGGACAGGCCTTCGGTCAAGGCGCGCGAGAAACTGGCGATCACGCCGTTGTTCCGCGACAACCTCGCGTCGGACTCTTCACGTGAATAGCCGCCCGACAGCGCAACCACCCGTACCGCCCGCGGATGAGCCACGAACCCGGCATAGAAGTTGTCGGTATCGGGAAGCGTGAGCTTCAACATGACTTCTTCACCCTCGGCCAGCTTGTTCAACTCGGTGAGAATTTCGGTCCTCAAGAGTGCCTCGGCTTGCGCCTTGGTGGGGCTGTTGATGTCGACCTCGGGTTCGATGATCGGCACGAGGCCCGCCCGCAGAATCTGACGACCGACCTCGAACTGCTGGGCAACGACAGCTTTGATGCCGGCAGGGTTGGCGTCTTTGATGACCGAGCGCATTTTGGTGCCGAAGATCCCCTTCGTGACACCACGCGCCAGGAGCGCATCGAGGTCGGGTATCGGCTTCATCATCTGCACACCGTTGGACTCGTCGGCCAGACCCTTGTCGACCTTGAGAATGGGAACGACCCGCTTCCTGGACCACAAGAAGTCGGCTGCGCCGATTCCATCGATGTCGCGGTCCATCGTGCCTTCGAAAAGGATCGCACCGAGTATGCGGCGACCGTCGAATGCGGGGCTTTTGATCATCCGGGTGCGCATGGCGTGAATGAGGTCGAACATCTGCTCGTCGCCCGCGTACTCGGACTCTTCGATGCCGTAGAGGCGCAACGCCTTGGGAGTGCTGCCACCACTTTGGTCGAGGGCTGCAATGAAGCCTTTTCCCTGGCGTATGCGGGCCAACTGCTCTTTGTTGATGGAGGAGCTCACGTCTCGTTGGCCTTTCTTGATCGCCGCCCAAACCTTAGTCACGGGTGATTTCGGCCGACGAGACAACGCACCTGCCGGGGATTCGACCGCCTGGGCCTCTGATCCAAAGGCGGACGGCGTTCGCACCGCACAACCCACGCAACCAGGGGTTGCCCGGTGCCGATGTGAGGGAGGGCCACCGGGGGTTCTGTCTAGCGCGGGGCACCAAGTTGCGCCAGACGATCCTCCACATCGGCAAATGCACGGTCGTATTTTGCTACTCGGTCGAACATTCGCCGCGCATCGGTCACGTTGCCCACACGATCGTTCAAATCCGCGACCACGTACCACTCACGCAGGTGATACTCCTGCACACGCTTGGGGACCGCCAGCACCGACTTGAAGAGGCCGATTGCCTCGAGCATTTTTCCTTGATCGGCCAAAGCGCCAGCGGCCACCATGCGACCCTCTGCAAGGATCGCGGGATGCGGCGAGTGGCCCTTGAGTTCCTGCCACAGATCGTCAACCTTGGCCCAGCGGCGCACCGCCCGGTAGGCGTCGGCGAGCACCGGCAGGACCGAGGTGCGCGAAACGTCGAGTACACGCACGGCTTCGAGCTCGTTGATCACCGTGCGCCACTTCGACTGGCGGTACGCACACAGGCCCGCAAGCTCGTGGACCAGGGCCATGCCCGGTAACTGGCGGCCGAGCACAACCAACAACTGTGATGCTTCGGCATAGCGCTCGCGTTCGAAGGCATCAATCGCCTTTTGCAAGCGTTCGGAGGTTGACTTCGAGTGTCGAACACCCACACCTCGCTCGACTTGCCGTGCCACCGTTCCCGGCAACGGACGATCGGCACGGGGAATTCCCACGATACGCGCCGGTGCGGACTGCCCCCCACCACCACGTTTGACCGCGCGTCGCGCGGTGCCACGCACGGCACCCTCGTCGACCCACTCAACACGCTCACGCTTTGGTGGTGACGTCGGCTCGCCGTGGCCTGCCGTGCGACGTCCACCGGTGCGCGCGCGAACTTCTCGTGCCTTCTTCTCGGCTGCTGTCAGCGGACGTTCAACAATTTCTTGTCGACCCCCGCGGTTGCGATCATCGCGGCGCGCACCGGCGCGACCGCGCGGTGCGTCCCGGTCTCGGCGCGCGCTTGTGCGGGCCTTGGGGGCCTCGCCATCCCGAGGTGCACGACTGGTTCGGGGGCCCGATGCACGCTCACCGTATGGTTTGCGTTGGCCTCGCTGACCGTACGGTTTGCCCTCGCTCCGCTCACGGGGCCCACGCGGGGAATCACCGTCGCGGCGCGGGCCGGGCCGACCCCTCGGCGCGCTGCCGGGCCGACCCCTCGGCGCGTCGCCGGGTCGACCCCTCGGCGCCTCGCCATCCCGACGCGGACCACGACCGCGCGGGCCCGACGGACGGTCCCCGTATTTCGTGAAACCTCTTCGCGCTCCACCCTCACGGGACGCGCCAGGACCCCCCGATGTATTCGGTCTGCGCCGGCGGTAATTGGGCATAGGCGCTCACTCTAAGGCGCAAAGACACCAAAGGTTACGCTACCCAGATGAGCGACCCAGACACTCCACAACAAGCGCAGGTACGCATGGAGATACCCGACGACATGAAGGCCGGGGTCTATGCGAACGTTGCCGCCATCTGGCACGGTCCCTACGAGTTCACGCTCGACTTTGGTGTCGCAGGCATGCCCGAGCATGACGAAAACGGTGAATTGGTTGTTCCAACCCCCGTCGTTGCGCGCGTCAAGGTCCCCACGTCTGTGATCTTCGAAATCGCTCGCGCAATTGCCGAGAACGTCGACCGCTACGAAGCGTCTTACGGGCCCATTCCGAAAGCTCCACAACAACGCTGAATCAGACGGTCTTGACGAACTCGATGACCGAGTCGGCGATCATCTGCACGGCAATTGCGGCGAGAAGCATGCCCGCGACTCGCGCCAGAAGGATGACACCCATCGGTCGCACGACTCTCTGGAGCATGCCGGCGTACCGGAGAGCAAGCAGGGTGACTGCCAATGCAACACCGAGACCGACGACCACGCTCAGCCACTCACCGGCCCCATCGACCTCGCTGAAGAAGACGATTGTCGCGACAATCGCCCCGGGCCCGGCAAGCAACGGCGTGCCAACCGGGACCATCGCCACGGAGGTGCGCTCTTGGACCGTTGCTTGCGCGTACTGGCCTTCCCCGCCCGGGCCGTAGAGCAACTGGAGCGCAACGAGCAACAGCAGCAGACCACCCGCTCCGCGCAGGGCCGGCACGGACACGTTGAGATAGTCCAGGACCGTGCGCCCGCCGATTGCGAACAGGGCGATGATTAAAAACGCCGTGCCTACCGCAATATATGCCGCCCGGTGCCGCTCTTTGTCCTTCAAGTGCCGCGTCACGGCGAGGAAAATGGGCGTGTTGCCGGGCGGGTCGAGGATGACCAACATCGTCACGGCAACCTCGCCGAACAATCGCGCATTCACTCCACCGACCATAGCGAGAACCGTGATAGAGATTACTGATGGTCGACGAATCACTCGCCGCGAACGACAACGAACGCCTCTGCCTGCGACTGCTCGCATCGATGGAGGACGGCACCTTCCGAACAGCCGTCAAGGATCTGTGCACTGCCGACTTCACATTCGAAAATTCGGGTCTGCCGACTATCCACGGACTCGAGCACCTGGCGCGATTCAACTCCGAGGGTGGATTTGCCAGGCTCATCCCGATCATCCGCGAAACGCGCAAGTTCACCGCCGACGTACTCCACATCGCGAGCAGCGGGAACGTCGTCTTTACGGAGCGTTACGACCATTTCTGGGACAAGGACGGCCGCGATCTCATGACGCCGAAAATCTGCGGAATCATGGAAATCCGCGACGGCCGCGTTGCTGCGATGCGCGAGTACTACGACACGGCTTGCTATTCGCAGGAGCCCACCGCCCCGAACCGCGATTTCGCGCAGGGTTGAAACAGGACGGAAAACACGAAGGGCCCCCCGTTCTCGCGGAGGGCCCTTCAATCGATTGATTCGGCGGCGTCCTACTCTCCCAGGAGGTCTACCTCCAAGTACCATTGGCGCTGGCGGGCTTAACTGCCGTGTTCGGGATGGGAACGGGTGTGACCCCGCCGCTATGGCCACCGAAAATTTTTGTCAACGGGGATCCCCTTTTGGGGTCGTGTCCCTCGAAGACTCCAGAGCAAGCACGAGCGTGTTTCTAACCAAGCCCTCGGCCGATTAGTACCGGTCAGCTGAACGTGTTGCCACGCTTACACTTCCGGCCTATCAACGTGATGGTCTTGTCACGGGCCTTACTGCGTTGACCGCATGGGAATACTCATCTCCGAACGGGCTTCCCGCTTAGATGCTTTCAGCGGTTATCCCTTCCGCAGGTGGCTAACCAGCCGTGCCCTTGGCAGGACAACTGGCACACCAGAGCTGCGTCCGTCCCGGTCCTCTCGTACTAGGGACAGCTTTCGTCAATATTCCTTCGGCTGCGGAGGATAGGGACCGAACTGTCTCACGACGTTCTGAACCCAGCTCGCGTACCGCTTTAATGGGCGAACAGCCCAACCCTTGGGACCTGCTTCAGCCCCAGGATGCGATGAGCCGACATCGAGGTGCCAAACCTTTCCGTCGATATGGACTCTTGGGAAAGATTAGCCTGTTATCCCCGGGGTACCTTTTATCCGTTGAGCGACCACGCTTCCACACGCTATGGCCGGGTCACTATGCCCTGCTTTCGCACCTGCTTGACCTGTCAGTCTCGCAGTCAAGCTCCCTTGTGTCATTGCACTCGACGGCTGATTGCCAACCAGCCTGAGGGAACCTTTGGGCGCCTCCGTTACATTTTAGGAGGCGACCGCCCCAGTCAAACTACCCGCCTGACGCTGTTCCTGATCCAGATAATGGACCAAAGTTAGAGACCCGACATACACAGGGTGGTATTTCAACGATGACTCCACCGACGCTGGCGCGCCGGCTTCACAGTCTCCCACCTATCCTACACAGTGCAGGTCAAATCTCAACATCAAGTTATAGTAAAGGTCCACGGGGTCTTTCCGTCCTTCCGCAGCTAACGAGCATCTTTACTCGTACTTCAATTTCGCCGGGTCTATGGTTGAGACAGTGGGGAAGTCGTTACGCCATTCGTGCAGGTCGGAACTTACCCGACAAGGAATTTCGCTACCTTAGGACCGTTATAGTTACGGCCGCCATTCACTGGGGCTTAGGTTCACAGCTTCGCTTTTCAGCTAACCATTCCCCGTGACCTTCCAGCATTGGGCAGGCGTCACAGCGTATACAGCGCCTTGCGGCTTCGCACGCTGCTGTGTTTTTGGTAAACAGTCGCTACCCCCTGGTTTGTGCCACCCACTCAGGCTTTTACACCTTAATTGGGTCCTCCTTCTTCCGAAGTTACGGAGGTAATTTGCCGAGTTCCTTAACCATAGTTCTCCCGATCGCCTTAGTATTTTCTACTTGCCCACCTGAGTCGGTTTGGGGTACGGGCGGTATGACAACTCACTGCTGTGCTTTTCTCGGCAGCATGGAATCGATGACTTCGCCTAAAACGGCTCGGCATCACGCTTTGGAATTGACCCCAACTCTCATCGGGATCTCCCTACACGCTTACCCGGGGACTACCATCGCCCCGGCTCACCTATCCTCCTGCGTCCCACTTCAGTTACCCGCCACCCACTAGGTCGATTCGTCCGAAGACAGCCTCGACGTCGCAAATCTTGGGCTTTGCGCCTTCATACCGGTACAGGAATATCAACCTGTTGTGCATCGGATACGCCTCGCGGCCTCTCCTTAGCTCCCGACTTACCCTGGGAGGATTAGCCTTCCCCAGGAACCCTTGGGCTTTCGGCGGAGGGGTTTCTCACCCCTCTTTCGCTACTCATGCCTGCATTCTCACTCGATGCCGCTCCACGCCGGATTCTTCCGTCGCTTCGCTGCAGCATCGACGCTCCTCTACCGATCCGTATTTCTACGAATCCCATAGCTTCGGCTCAGGACTTGAGCCCCGTTGAATTGTCCGCGCAAAATCACTCGACCAGTGAGCTGTTACGCACTCTTTTAAGGGTGGCTGCTTCTAAGCCAACCTCCTGGCTGTCTATGCAATCTCACATCGTTTTCCACTTAGTCCTGAATTAGGGGCCTTAGCTGATGATCTGGGCTGTTTCCCTTTCGTCCAACGAAGCTCATCCCCCGTGGACTCACTGCTGCACTCTGGAGTTCCGGCATTCGGAGTTTGGCTGGGTTCGGTAAGCTTGTAGGCCCCCTAGCCCATCCAGTGCTCTACCTCCGGAACTGAACATGCAACGCTGCACCTAAATGCATTTCGAGGAGAACCAGCTATCGCGAAGTTTGATTGGCCTTTCACCCCTATCCACAGTTCATCACCGCCATTTTCAACTGACGTGTGTTCGGTCCTCCACGGGGTCTTACCCCCGCTTCAACCTGACCATGGATAGATCACTTCGCTTCGGGTCTACAGCACGCGACTTAACGCCCTATTCAGACTCGCTTTCGCTCCGGCTCCACCTCTCGGCTTAACCTTGCCACGTACCGTAACTCGCAGGCTCATTCTTCAAAAGGCACGCCATCGTGGCCGCTTGCGCGACGACACTCTGACTGTTTGTAAACCAACGGTTTCAGGTACTATTTCACTCCCCTCCCGGGGTTCTTTTCACCTTTCCCTCACGGTACTGGTTCACTATCGGTCGCCAAGAAATACTTAGACTTACGGGGTGGTCCCCGCAGATTCACGCCGGTTTGCTCGGTCCCGGCGTTACTTGGGATGAAGCGCAGAGGTTGCGAACGTTTCGGATACGGGGCTGTTACCCACTGTGGCCGGCCTTTCCAGACCGCTTTCCTACGCTGCAACTTGGTAACTCTGTGACGACTCTGGTGCGTCGTCCCGCTGTCCCACAACCCCGTATCAGCAACCCCACCAGGGTGTGACACTGACACGGTTTGGTCTATTCCCTTTTCGCTCGCCGCTACTTAGGGAGTCGAGTTTTCTTTACTTTCCTCGGGGTACTGAGATGTTTCAATTCCCCCGGTTCCCTCAGCCGGTCCTATGTGTTCAGACCGGAGTAACACTCCATGACGAGTGCTGGGTTTCCCCATTCGGATATCCACGGTTCAACGGTTGGTAGACACCTCCCCGTGGCTTTTCGCAGTCGCCCACGTCCTTCATCGGTTCTTGGCGCCAAGGCATTCACCGTTGGCTCTTTGTAGCTTGGAAGAAACAAGATGCTCGTGCTTGCTCTGAAATTGTCGAGGAACATCGCAACGTCGGAGTCGAACCAAAGTCCGTGTCTGCGACGACATTGCTCTCAGTGGATCACGTCCGGTCGGGGCCCCGACCCGTTCCGCACCAGCGACGACTCGCTGATGTTTCCGGGGGGAGGCCCGTATGGCTGGGCGATCTTGAGGTTGTGAGGAATTGCTCCCTCAAAACGGAAGAGAAGACTATGACAGTTTTCGCCGAACATCAGGTGAGGAAAAGCCTACGAACCCGATGTTCGAAAAGACTGACACGACAGTGCACCAACTAGGTGTGTCCGAAAAGCACCTGTATTCACAGATGAACGATTCGGAAAGCACTCCTTAGAAAGGAGGTGATCCAGCCGCACCTTCCGGTACGGCTACCTTGTTACGACTTCACCCCAATCACCGACCCCACCTTCGACGGCTCCTTCCTTGCGGTTGGGCCACCGGCTTCGGGTGTTGCCGACTTTCGTGGTGTGACGGGCGGTGTGTACAAGGCCCGGGAACGTATTCACCCCGGCGTGCTGATCCGGGATTACTAGCAAC
>Ga0194123_10000116_pt1 | contig 155741 bp, 115 predicted proteins | sample TA2MahsurfametaG_5_FD_155479 | JGI IMG/M metagenome (GOLD analysis project Ga0194123, IMG submission 155479) | Freshwater microbial communities from Lake Tanganyika, Tanzania - TA2015023 Mahale A surface | ecosystem: Environmental > Aquatic > Freshwater > Lake | place: Tanzania: Lake... | reverse complement strand
CCTGCGGGGTCGGTTGCGCTCGGCTCGCTACGCTCGCCATCGCTCCACCTCCCCCGCAGGGGTTGGGATGGAGCTTCCGGAGAGCAAATTACAGAAAGATTCGTACACCGGCCTCAACCCAGCGGGGCGGAAGAGAACACCATCGTTTCTTACGCGTGGATTTGGGTGGTCCTTGAGGTTGATCCGGCGGCACCTAGATCCAACCTACCCCAACCTACCTCAACCCCGGGAGGTTCGATCAGACCTCGCGGATGCGGGCTCGGGGCCTCGCATCCGCGGGAGATCCACTCGGGGCCTGCCGGGCGCCCCACCCTTCAGTTCTTCGGCTGGATGCCCTTGGGGGCGTCGGTGGCGGTGGCCTTGGCGTCGGAGCCGCCGATGGCGAAGAGGTGCGTCTGGCTGGCCACGTACATCACGCCGTTGGCCACGATGGGGGTGCTGTACACCGGGGCGCCAAGGTTGGTCTCGCTCAAGACCTGCGCCTTGGGCCCGCCCTTGGCGGCCAACACCACGAAGTCGCCGTCCTCGTCGCCGACATACACCTTGCCGTCGGCCACCAGGGTCGAGCCCCACATGTGGGCCTTCATGTCGTACACCCAGTGCAGCTTGCCGGTCTCGGCGTCGAGGCAGTGCACGAAGCCGGAGAAGTCGCCGATGAAGAGCAGGCCCGTGGACGGGTCGATGCTGACGCTGGAGATCGAGCGCTTGATGCCCTTGTAGTCCCACAGGATGCCCGTCCGGGTCAGGTCGCCCTTCTTGGTGGCATCGAGGCACACCAGACGGCCCACGCCTTCGCCGTGCTCGGGATCCTGGCCCGTGGCCACGTACACGCGGTTCTTGTAGAAGACCGGCGTGGAGTTGATCTCGCTGGGACCCTCGGCGGCGGGGTACTTGTAGGGCTTGCCCGACTTGTCGTTCTTGTACTCGGGCGGGTTCAGGTCGGCCCAGAACACCTTCTTGAGGTAGTCGGTGTCCTTGTCCTCGTCGCGGTCGAGCGGGGCGCCGGGCAGGATGGGCACGATCTTGGATCCGTCGCCCTTCTGGGGCTTGGCGTCGAGGGCGTACAGCACGCCGTCACCGCCGCCGAAGAACACGAGGTTCTGGCCACCCACCTTGCCAGTGGAGGGCGAGGTCCATTGGCCGTGGAAGATCCGCGGGCCGACGCCGACGTTGTCCTCGCCCAGCAGCTTGCCGGTCTTGGCGTCGAGCGCGATGAAGCTCGGGGAGGTCGGCGAGGGGATGTTGACGTGGGTCCAGTCCTGGCCGTTGGAGGTGCAGATGTAGAGGACGCCATCGACCATGAGCACCGAGCTGTTGGAGGCGTTGTGCGGGAAGACCCCCAGCTCGTCCATCATGTCGTAGCGCCAGACGATGTCGGCGTCCTGCTTGGAGGGCTCGACGGGCGACGCCTCCTTCGGCGTGTCCTTGACCATGTACTTGGCCTCGTCGGTGTACGGGCCCTCGTTGCCGTTGGCCAGGCCCTCGGTGTCGAGGCAGAGCACCTCGCAGCGGCTGGTGACGATCCAAAGGCGATTGCCCACCACCAGCGGCGAGGCGAGCAGGCCCAAGTTCTCCCAGTCGTTGACCTTGCCCGACTTGAGCTTGGGCACCACGAGCTGCCAGAGGTAGGCGCCGGTCTTCTCGTCGAAGCAGTACAGGATCGACCGGTCGCCCACGTGCTTCTTGTCGCGGGGCGACTCGTTGTTGGTGCCCACGTACACCTTGCCGCCGGCGACCACCGGGTTGCCGTAGCTCTGCGAGCCCAGCTTCACGGCCCAGCTCACGCCCTTGGTGGTGGCCAGGTCGATCTCCTCGGTGCCGCTCTTCAGCTTGCCCGGCTCGAAGCGGTCGGGCAGCCCCTTGGCCGGCGAGTAGAAGTTGCGACCCGGGTCGTTGCCGCCCCATTGAGGCCAATCCTCGGCGTGCGCCAGAAGGCCGGCGCTCAGGCATGCGGCGGAGAGAAGCGAGAGGGAGTTCATGGGTGCTGGAACTAGGAAACGGGGTTTGGATCGGTCAGGCAACGTCGGCGACGGATGAAAGGGCGGGATGCATGAGGTTCAGTTGGCGGTGACGCGGATGTTGTCGATGGCCACGCGCATCTCCTGCGGCGCGAATCCGTAGAGGCCCGGGGAGCCGCTGGCATGGGCCTTCTGGTGGGGCACCTCGATGGTCCAGGTCTCGGGCTCGGGCTCGCCCTTCTTCCAGGCCTTGCCACGCACGATGCCGGAACCATCGGCGGCCACATCGACGCGGGTCTTGAGATGGTACCAGGTCTCCGGGGCCCACTTGAAGGGCACGGCCACCTTGATGCGCTCCTGGTTGGAGTTGACCTCGATCTGCTGCGAGTTGCCCTTGAGGATGACGGCGTAGCGCTGGTTGATGAGACCCACCTCCGACATCTTGCGCTTGTTGCCTTCGCTCAAGACCTCGGCCTCGACGGTGTAGTTCTTCATGTCGGGGAACCCGAAGAAGACCTGGCCGCGCTGGAAGAGCTTGTTGTCGATGGTCTTGACCAGGGCCTGGTTGGTGCTGCCGGCCGCATCCTTGCCGCGCACTTCAAAACGGAAGCGGGCCGAGTTCCACGGCAGCGGCGGGTAGGCGAACGGCGTGGGTGACTCCACGGTGTTCGTGGTGAGGTTGGTCACGGCGAAGCTCTGGAAGTTCTGCACCAGCGGCAAACCGGGCAGCACGCGGCCCTTGATGTAGCCGGCGATCTCCTTGCCGTCGGGGCCTTTCACGCCTCGGAGGACGGCCTTGAACTGGCCGGCGCTGCCGACCGGGCTCACGTCGGCGACCAGTTGGCCGGCGGCGTTGAAGGCGCCCCTGAGGGTGGCCTTCACGAGCGCGGTGGGCGGGATGAAGGGCTCCCAGGCGATGGATGCGGGATCGACGCTCTCGGTCACGGTGAAGCCGTTGGCATCGAGCACCCGCACGCGGAACGACTGGGTCTGGCCGGGGCGCAGCAGCACCTCGTAGGGAATGGCCTGCAGTTGGGCGGCCGGGCCGGGCTTGGGCCACGCGGCCTCGGCAGGGGCGGCGGCCAGCCCGGGGTTGCGGCCGGCCTTGCCGAAGGCGTAGAGCTTCTTGTCGGTCTGCAGGTACACCTTGCCGTTGTAGCCGACGGGCGACCCGAAGACGCGGCCGGTGACCTGAGTGCGGCTGACTTCCTCAGCGCCATCGGCCCCGGGACGCAGCACGATGAGGTCGCCGTTGGCCACGCTGTCGGCGTCGGACGAGGTGGCGGCCGCGGCATCCTTCATGGTCACGTACATGCCGACATACAGCAGGCCGTCGGCATAGAAGGGCGTGCTCTGGCGCTGCTCGATGCCCACCTTCTTCTTCCAGAGCACCTTGCCCGTGGGGGCCTCGATGGCCGCGAGGTCGCCCGTGCCGGTCACCTCATAGAGGGTGTCGCCCACCACGACCGGCGAGCTGGCCAGCGAGCCGATGCCGTTGCGCCACTGCTCGAAGGCCTTGGGCCCGAAGACATGAGGGGTGGCGGCGTTGGTGGGCTGCACCTCCGGCGGGGCCGGGATGCGGAAAAGAGCCATGCGGCCGATCTCCGACGAGTCGAGGTTCTCGGACTCATGCAGGGCCACGAGGTTGTCTTGCCAGCGGACGAGCGCGGCGTTGATGCCGCCCTTGGCCCCGGCCTTGGCGAAGGGGAACCGCCAGAGCGGCTCGCCGGTCCGGGCGTTGATGGCCAGGATGGAACTGTCGCCGCCGGCGCTGTAGAGCACGCGCTTGCCGCCCCAGAGGTCGAGCCAGGGCTGGGAGAAGGTGTTGTCCTGCGGGCGGTCGCCGGGGGCGCTCGACCAAGCCAGTTCGCCGGTCTTCTTGTCGAAGGCGTAGAAGCGGTCGCCCGCCGCACCATGGGCGCCCCAGGCGCTGGTGATGCCGCGGATGATGACCAGCTCACGGTCGATGACCGGCGAGGCGGTGCGCGAGTTGGGGAAGGTGAGGCGGCCGAACTCCTCCATCATGGAGTGCTTCCAGAGCAGCTTGCCGTCGGGCGAGAAGGCCATCAGCAAACCCTGCGTGTGCTGGGCGTAGAGGTTGCCGGTCTCGGGATCGACCGTCGGCGACGAGGTCGCGTAGCGCAGGTAGATGGTGTCGCTGAGGAAGTCGCTCTCGCCATGACGCCACAGTTCCTTACCGGTCTCGGCGTCGAAGCAGGCGGTGATTTCCTGCAGGTCCTGGCCGTCGCCCTGGTAGCCGTTGATGTAGAGACGGCCGCCCGAGATGACCGGCGTGCTCTGGCCGGGGAAGTCCACGCTCCAGAGCGGGGCCTTGGCGTCGATCTTCTGCGGCAGACCCTTCTCGGTGGAGACGCTGGTGCCCAAGGGGCCGCGCCACGTCAGCCAGCCCTCGGCGGCCGGGAGTTGCAGGGAGAGGGCCAAGACACCGGACAGCAGGGAGACGACGGAGAAAGCGTTCATGACGGAGAGGCGTTTCCGAACCGCATCGAACGTGGCGGTCCTCCCCCACGCTGGCAAACCAAATGATACGGGTACGTATCAAATGGCGGTGTGCTGCGGATCAGCGGGCCCCCGGGGCCGTGGTCGATGAACCCGTGGCCACCGGCTCCATCGCCGTGCGGGCCACCTCGAACACCGCCAGACAGACCTGGGCGCGGGCGGGGTCGTTGAGGCACACCGCCCCCTCGCGCAGGCGGGGCTCCGGAGCACCGACACGGGCCAGGGGGCGATTCGCCACCCGCTCGCGGGCGTACTCGGCGAAGGAGGCGAAGCCCTCAGCCTTGAGCTGGGCCCGGTTGACGAGGCGATAGAGGCCATGGCTGCCCGGGGCCACGGCCCGCATGAGTTCCAGGGTCAACCGGCCCATGGTGTATCGCGGGTTGATTTCCACCACGGGCTTGAGCCGGGGGCCCTCGGGCATGGCGTGCACGAAGGCATCCACGCCCAGCGGGCCCCGGAACCCGACGGCAGCCAACCGGGGCTCGAGGGCCCGGGCCACGACGTCGTACACCCGGCGGATCAGGGACGGGGCGTCAGGCCAGGCGTTGAAGGCCTGGGTCACCCGGGTGGGCGGACGTCGCTCGAAGCCCGGGCTCGCCGCGTTGGCCAGGAATTGTCCGCGGTGGTCGTTGAAGAGGTCGGTGAAGCCGACGCGCCGAAGCCCCTCGTCCGTCCGCTCGAATTGCACCGAGAAGTCGGCCAACCGCTCCAGCCAAGGCTCCGCCACCAGGGTCTGGCCGGCTTCAAGCGATTCGGCCATCCAGCGGCGCTGGGTCTCCAGAAGCTCCGGTTCCCAGAGCCGGATGGCATTGGCCCCGGCCAGCCCGAGGCCTTGCTTGACCACCAGCCGGTGGAAGCCCCGCGCCCGGAATGCCTCGATGGCCCCGAGTGCCGCCGGCAGGTCGGTGACCGCCCTGCCGATCACCGTGGCCGGGCACAGGGCCGGGAAGACCTCCGCGAGTTCCGGGTGGATCTCCTCCAGGAACCGCGCGCTCCAGGCCTTGGAATAGAGCGCGGCGAGGCCCGGACGAAACCCTCCGCCGGGGCCCCAATCATTGCCCGTCACCTGGTCGGACAGCGGGGCCAGGCGCGCCTGGCTGTCGGGGGCCCAGGCCCAGGGACGCAGGCCGCCGAGCTTGCGTTCCCCGAGCACGTCGTCGAGCCGCACGCCCTCCGGGGCCACCACGAACTCGGGCCCTTCGAAGCCGGCCGACTTGAGCGAGGCCAGGAAGTCCGGGGCCGGGGCCTCGGGCACGATCACCACGTCGTCGCGGCGGGCCAGGAACTGCGGCAGGCACGCCAGGTCGCGGGCCAGTTGGCGGGCGGGCGCGGCCGGGGTGAACCCGGGGCCGCGCGCCAGGAATCCCTCGGCCAGCGGGTTGAAGAGGAACACCCGGGGTGTGCGCCCCTTGGAACGGGCGAAGAGGTCCAGGCGGCTGATGAAGTCGGGGTCGAGGCCGGCCGCGCGGCGGGCTTCGGCGTTGAACTCCACGCCTTTGGCCCGTTGGGGAGACAGCGGGACGCGCAGAGCCCCGCGGAAGGCATCCCAGTCGCTGGCCATCGGGTCCTTCCAGAGGCGGAACCACTTCAGGCCATGGGCCACGTGCGCGATCTCGTCGCGCAGGATGCGGCGGAGGAGCGCGGCCGTCTCGGGGTCGCCCGCCTCGGCGAACGCCCGCGAGAAGACCCGGGCGAAGTCGAGGTTGGCCTGCTCGAAGGTGAGGCTCAGGCCGGTGACGAAGTCCATCGGATGGCGCATCGGGGCGACCGAGCGCCAGAAGTAGCCGCTGACGGGCAGCGAGCCGAAGGCGATCCCGCAGGCCTTCATGCGATCGAGGTACAGGCGCACATGCTCCTGCTCCTCGCGCAGCGTGTGCACGACACCGCGCCGGAAGGCCGGCGGGGCGTCGGGGAAGCGCAGGAGCACCAGGGCCATGAGCTCGGTGGCCAGGAGTTCGTGGTTGGTGAAGAAATGCAGCACCCGCCCGCGGCCCGCCTCGTCGCTCAGGCCATGCAGGCCCGGGAATTCAGCCCCAGACACGCGGCCCGCCGGACCGCCCGCCGGACGATTGCCCGACCGATCCGATCCGGCCGGCTTGAAGCGGAGTTCAGCCGGGCGGCCCGGCTCGACCTCGCGGTCCCAGGCCGGCCCGGGACGCTCGTCGGTGAGGCGTCCTCCGGGCGGATCGATGAGCTTCTCCTCCAGCGTCGTCGCGCAGAGGATCCGCTCGGCAAACTCGCTCACGTCCACGCCCCTGTTGTCGACCGAACCGGCCGTCCTGTCCAACCGATAGCCGGTGGGGACTGGCACCCCACGCCGCATCCAGCCTTTGACAAGGCTTTGGGTTGGAATCCATAGAAACGTCAGCATTTAATTTGGATACCCCACCGACCACCTCCGAGCGGATCCGCCAGATGCCAGGACCGATCCCTCAACGAACCAGAGAAGCATCCCGTCGCGCTGGCTGCTACATCCGGCAGACCAGTGGATACCGGGCTTTCATCCCGGCGCGCTTGCCGCCGGAGCCACCGGTTCAGGTGACCGGCGAAATCCAACGCCTGCTTTCCGAGGCGGACCGGGCCCTGGGACGACTCGACGGATCCATCCAGACGCTGCCCCATCCGGACTTGTTCGTCTTCATGTACGTCCGAAAGGAGGCGGTGCTCTCCAGCCAGATCGAGGGCACACAAAGTTCACTCAACGACCTGCTTTCGGCCGAGGCCCGGATCCTTTCCCCCGGTCAGCCCAAGAATGTGGATGAGGTCGTCAACTACGTGGGAGCGATGAACCATGGCCTCCAACGGCTTCGAGCGCTTCCGCTTTCCGTGCGCCTGATCCGCGAAATCCATGCCGAACTGCTGCGCGGAGTGCGCGGTGAACGACTCACCCCGGGCGAACTGCGGCGTTCCCAGAACTGGATCGGCCCCGGTGGCTCCCACTTGGCGGACGCGGCGTTCGTGCCGCCACCCCCGGAAGAGGTTCCCGTGGCGCTCGGCGAGTTGGAGGGGTTCCTCAACACACCCAACGACCTGCCCATCCTGCTGCAGATCGGCCTCGCCCACGTTCAGTTCGAAACCATCCATCCGTTTCTCGACGGCAACGGTCGCGTTGGCCGGTTGCTCATCACGTTCTTTCTCTGCGAGCGAGGCATCCTTCAGAAGCCGGTCCTCTATCTGTCCCATCATTTCAAGAAAAACCGCATGGCCTATTACGATCACCTGCAGGCCGTGCGCGATACCGGCGACTGGGAAGGTTGGTTGATCTTCTTCCTCCGGGGCGTGATCGAAGTCAGCGCCCAGGCCACCGAGACGGCCCGGCGCATCCTCGCCCTGCGGGAAGACCACCGAACGGCGGTCACGACGCACCTGGCCCGGGCTGCGGCCAATGGTCATCGGGTCCTCGAGCATCTGTACGAGCGCCCCATCGTTTCGGTGGGCCAGATCCAGGCCCTCCTCGGCACCACGTATCCGGCCGCCAACAACGTGGTGAAACGACTCGCCACACTCGGCATCCTCCGGGAGATCACCGGCTACCATCGCAATCGCCTGTTCCGTTACGAATCGTACATCCGGCTCTTCAGCGAGACCCAGGCCGAGCCGGGCTAGGTTTTTCGACCTGCTCAAGTCTTCATGCCGGAATCCTAGACCTTGCGTTGCCCGAAGGGGTGGCGGACGATTGGAATCGTTGTCACATCCTCCTCATCCATGAAGTCATCTGCAATCTGGAGCCTCGTGGCGGCGGCGGTCTTGCCGCTCCTGCCCTCGGGCCTCGTAGCACAGGCCCCCGCGACCGGGCCGATCCGCGGACCGTTCTGGTCCGGCACGGTCATGCGCGGCAAGGGCGTCGCCGCGGCCATGAAGGGCCTGGCCATCAACCTGGGCACCGACCAACGCAGCCACGTGGTGTACGACCTCGACACGCTCCGGCTGTCGGTGGCGTGGACCGGCGAATTCCTCGAGTTCGGCAACACGCTGACCAAGATCGAGTGGCCGCCGCCGCCGTCGGTGAAGGGGACCAACGTGGTGTTCGAGAGCGCGATGGGTCCGGGCTGGGCCGGTCCCGGTGGCGACCTCCGCGATGCCCGGAAGGACCAGCAGGGACCGCTGCCCAAGGCCTGGGCCCACTACGAGGGCCTTTACCTGCACGGCAACCAGGTGGTGCTGAAGTACACGGTGGGCGAGGTCGAGGTGCTCGAGAGCCCCTCGCTCGAGGGCACGGCCGACGCGCCGGTCGTCGTACGCACGATCCAGCCGGTCGGGACCCTCCGCGGCGGCCAGGTCGTCATCGCCTCGGCCCCGGCGGGGGCGGTGGCCAGCGCCAGCGGCAACCACGGCCTGGTGCTGCGCGACGACGCCAAGGGCAGCTCCCTGGCGGTCGCGGTCGACGAGGATCTCCAGGGCGCCCTGCAGGTGCGCGATGGACAGGTGGTCCTCACGCTGGCCAAGGTGCGCGCCGGGTCCGCCTTCCGCATCGCGGTCACCCGGGGCGACGCCCCGCCGAAGCCCGCCGGCAAGGCAGCCGACCTGCGCAGGCTCACCCAGGGCGGTCCGGCCCAATGGACCGAGACCGTGGTCACGCAGGGCAGGCTCAACACGGGCGGCGGCGACGGCAGCTACGTGGTGGACACCATCACCGAGCCCTTCCCGAACCCCTACCGGGTGAGCACCTTCCTCGGGGGCTTCGACTTCCTGCCCGACGGGCGGGCGGCCGTCTGCACCTTCCATGGCGACGTGTGGATCGTCTCGGGCATCGACGAGAAGCTCGAGAAGCTCACCTGGAAGCGCTTCGCCACCGGCCTGTTCCAGCCGCTGGGGCTGAAGGTCGTGAAGGGCGACATCTACGTGGCCGGCCGCGACCAGATCACCCGCCTGAAGGACCTCAACCGGGACGGCGAGGCCGACCTGTACGAGAACTTCAACAACGACACGGTCGTCACCCCCAACTACCACGAGTTCGTGCTCGACCTGCACACCGACTCGCAGGGCAACTTCTACTACGCCAAGGGCGCCCCGTGGGAACCGAGCGTGAGCTCGCCGCACCAGGGCACCATCCTCAAGGTGTCGCCCGACGGGAAGAACCTCGAGGTCTTCGCCACCGGCCTCCGCGCCCCCAACGGCATGACCGTGGGCCCCGACGACACCGTGCTGGTGGGCGACAACCAGGGCCACTGGATGCCCTCCTCGAAGCTGAACCTCGTGCGCCCGGGCTCCTTCCTGGGCATGGTGCCGGCCGCCCAGCGCGAGCTGACCCTGAAATACGCCGACGGCCGCGAGATCCGCGTCAACCCCAGCGACCCGGAGGCCCGCAAGGCCCACAAGCTCAAGGGCTGGGACGGCTCCATGCCCATCCCCACGGGGTATGACGAGCCCATCGCCTGGCTGCCCATGCGCTGGGACAACTCCAGCGGCGGGCAGGTGTACGTCACCAGCGACAAGTGGGGCCCGTGGAAGGGCTCGCCGCTGTTCATGAGCTACGGCAAGTGCCTGCTCTACGGCGTGGGCATGGACACCGTCGGCGGGGTCAAGCAGGCCTCGCTGGTGCCCTTCGGGCTCAAGTTCCAGAGCGGCATCATGCGCGGGCGCTTCCATCCCAAGGACGGCCAGCTCTACCTGGCCGGGCTCAAGGGCTGGCAGAACGCCGCCACCCGGGACGGCGGGTTCTACCGGGTGCGCTACACCGGGAAGCCGGTCCGCACCGCCCTCAAGGCCCATGCGGCGCGCAACGGCCTGCAGCTCAGCTTCAGCACCCCGCTGCAGCCGGAGGCGGCCAAGGACGTGGCCAACTACTCGGTGGAACTGTGGAACTACCGCTACAGCGGCGGCTACGGCTCGCCGGAGCTGTCGGTCAAGACCGGCAAGGACGGCCACGACAAGCTGGAGGTGAAATCGGCGACCCTGTCGCCCGATGGCAAGAGTGTGTTCCTGGCGATCGACGGCCTCACCAAGGCCGACCAGTACAACGTGAAGTACACCCTCAACGCCGCCGACGGCACCGAGGTGCGCTCGGAGATCATCGGCACCATCCACCGGCTGGGCCCGGCCATCACGGCGGCCGCCCGCTGACCCCCTTTTAGGGTCCCGACACCGGGCCGGCATCCCCGACGGGGTGCCGGCCTTCGCTGTCTTGGGCGATCCCGCGTGGGGCCACCCCGGGGCTTACCCCGCCGGGGGCGGAGTGGCCTGCGGGGGTTGCGCGGGCGCCGGGGCGATGAGACGCGGACGCCGCTCCCGCAGCGGCAGCCACAGCTTGAAGGTGGTGCCCTTGCCGACGGTACTCTCGAGCTCGATGCGACCGCCATGGTCGCGGATGATGCGCTGGACGATGAGCAGGCCCAGGCCGGTGCCCTTGGCCTTGGTGGTGTAGAAGGGCTCGAAGATTCGGTTCAGCTGGTCCGGCGGGATGCCCGGGCCGGTGTCCCCGACCGCCATCCAGACGGCCTCCGGCGTCGAGCCGCTGCGCAGGGTGATGGTCCCCTGCGGCGGGGTGGCCTGCATGGCGTTCTTGATGAGGTTCACCAGCACCTGCTTGAGCTGGGCCGGGTCGAAGAGCACCGGGGGCAGGCCCGAGGCCAGCTCGGTGACCACCGAGAGGCCACGGTCCTCGAGCTCGGGCCGGAGCAGCGCCAGCGTCTCGAGGCCGGTCTGGTTGAGGGAACCGGCCTGGAGCTTCGGCGCGGTCGGCCGCAACGCCTGCAGGAACTCGGTGATGATGTAGTCGAGCCGGTCGATCTCGCCGGTGGCCACGCCCAGGAACCCGTCGAGCCGGTCCACCGTCTCGGGGAGTCCGGGCGCGCCGTCGAGGCGGCGCAGCTTGCGCACCTCGCGGGCCATGAGCTGCAGGTGGATGTGCAGGGCGTTGAGCGGGTTGCCGATCTCGTGGGCGAGGCTGCCCGCCAGCAGCGTCATGGCGTGGACGCGCTCGGCCTCCACCGCCTCGGAGGTGGCCTGCCGGGCCTCGGTGGCGTCGTTGAGCACCAGGACCAGGCCGGAGCTGCCCGGGGCGGCCCCGTCGAGCGGTCGGGCATGGAGGCGCAGCAGGCGGGGCCGGGGGTACTCGACCTCGAACTCGGTGCGGAAGACGCCGGCGCCACCGGCCCGGTCGAGCGCGGCGATGCGGTCCCAGTCGAGGTCGGGCAGGTAGCGCGTCACCAGCTCGCCGTCGCCCGCCTCGGGCGGGATGCCCAGCATGCGCGTGGCCATGCGGTTGAGGTAGGCGATGCGACCCCGCTCGTCGGTGACCAGGATGCCCGAGTCGATGGTGTCGAAGAGGCTCTCGAGGAACTCGCGCTCCTGGGCCAGGCGCTGCACGACGCCCTGAAGGCCGCTGGGATCGAGCCGCCCGAGCCGCCCAAGGGCCTTGTCGAGGAAGCCGGGCTTGACCCGGTTGCGCCGGTTCAGAGCCATCGCTTGCCCCGGAAGTAGATGAAGGTCAGGCCGGTGGTGACCAGGGTGAGTACGATCGCGAAGAGGTAGCCGCGGGGATGGTCGATCTCGGGCATGCCCTTGAAGTTCATGCCGTACCACGAGGCGATGAGCGTCATCGGCGTGGTGATGATCGTGATCATGGTCAGCACCTTCACGATCTCGCTGGTCCGGTTGGCCGACATGTTGAGGTAGATCTGCAGGATGCCCGAGAGCGAGTCCATGTAGCCGTGGGCCAGCTCGCCGATGTGGAAGAGCGCGTCGTACACGTCGCGGTAGTAGGGCACGAGGTGGCCGCGGATGAGCTTGAACTCGCCCCGGGCGAAGCGCTGCAGCACCTCGCGCTGGGGGCCGATGATCTGGCGCAGGTGCAGCACCTCCTTCTTGACCTTGAGGATCTGCTGGAGCGTGGCCGGGTCGGGACGCTCGAGCACCTCGGTCTCCAGCTCGGCGATCTCCATGCTGAGCTCGTCGAGGGCGGGCTTGTAGTTGTCGACCAGCGAGTCGAGCAGGGCGTGGGCGACCCGGTCGGGCGCGCGGGCCACGTGCACGGTGCTGCGCAGGCAACGCTCCTCGACCACCGAGATGCTCCGCAGCGGCACGGTGTGGTAGGTGACCAGGAAGTTCTTCCCGAGGAAGAAGTTCAGCTCGCTCGTGGCGAAGGCCCCGTCCTTGCGGCTGTAGTCCACGGCGTGGATCACCATGAACAGGTAGGGGTTGAAGCGGTCCTCCTCCTTGGGCTCGTAGGTCTCGACCTTCGGCGAGGGGCTCTCGTTGATGCAGTCCTCGACCGAGAGCGGGTGGAAGTGGAAGACGCCCTCCAGCAGCTTGCGGGTGTCCTCCGGGCTGGCGTCCTCGAGGTCCACCCACAGGAAGAGGTTGGTGTCCGCGAGGAGGGTCGGCATAAGGAACAGGTCGATGTCCCGGGAATGCAGCCGCCCGGCGGTGGTGAAGGCGAACGAGCGGATCATGGCGATCTGTCGGGCAAGCGTATCCGCAGCCGGGTCGACGGCAAAGCCGGGAAACACCGGTCCCCGCGGGCGGGGGCTCCACGGCATCGCCCACCGGGGGGGGGTGTTTGTCGAGGGCATGCCGACGTTTACAGTAGTGAAAACTCGGGAATTTTCCCCGAATTAACGAGAACGTAGTTTTTTGTGGAGAAGCGACTTGTAACCACAAGATATGGGGGTATTCTCTGTCTTCGCCCCAACCGGTTGGGTCAGAAATCCCAAGAAAACACCCGATTTTTGGTTCAAGACAGCCGTCTCCGGACGTTCGGCCAATCCCGAGTGGGAACTGGTGCGTCGTCCAGGGGGCACCCAGCCCAAGAGTCAACCCGAAAACACCCGATTGCCCATGCTCGACGCCCGCGATTCCGTCGCTTCATCGGCCCCGGCCGCCACCCGCCGGTCCGCCAAGACCCAGCCCGAACTCCGGGGCAAAACACCCGTCCAGGGCAAGTCCTCCAAGACTTCGGCCCGCCGGGGTGCCTCGCCCGGACGCCTCTCCATCGAGCGGGTGTTCAGCGATGCCAAGGTCAAACCCTTCGACCAGATCGAGTGGGACCGCCGCACCGCCGAGATCACCGACGACTCCGGCAAGACCATCTTCAAGCAGGAGGGCGTCGAGGTGCCCAAGCACTGGTCGGTGCTGGCCACCAAGGTCGTCTGCTCGAAGTATTTCTACGGCGATCCCGCCAAGGCCGAGCGCGAGAAGTCGGTCCAGCAATTGATCCATCGGGTGACCCGGACCATCGCGGACTGGGGGGTGGCCGACGGTTACTTCAGCAAGGAGGACGGGGAGGTGTTCTACGACGAGCTGACCTGGCTGTGCGTCAACCAGTTCGGCGCCTTCAACTCGCCGGTGTGGTTCAATGTCGGCCTCTACCACCAGTATGGCGTGGGCAAGGGCAGCGACCGGGGCAACTGGTTCTGGGACCGCAAGGCCAAGGTGGCCCGCCGCGCCCCGACCCAGTACGAGTACCCCCAGGCCAGCGCCTGCTTCATCCAGTCGGTCGAGGACAACATGGAGAGCATCATGGAACTGGCGTACGCCGAGGCCATGCTCTTCAAGTACGGCTCGGGCACCGGCACCGACCTGACCCCGATCCGCTCCAGCCGCGAGAAGCTCTCCGGCGGCGGCCGGCCGTCGGGCCCGATGAGCTTCCTCAAGGTCTACGACCAGGTGGCCAACGTGGTGAAGTCGGGCGGCAAGACCCGCCGTGCCGCCAAGATGAACACCATGCGCGACACGCACGGGGACATCGAGGAGTTCATCACCGCCAAGGCCAAGGAGGAGAGGAAGGCCTGGGCACTCATCGAGCAGGGCTATGACGGCTCGTTCAACGGCGAGGCCTACGGCTCGGTGATGTACCAGAACGAGAACCTCTCGGTCCGCGTGTCCGACGCCTTCATGCAGGCGGCCGTCGACGGCAAGGAGTGGTGGACGATGTCCACGGTGACCGGCAAGCCGCTCGAGAAGAAGGATGCCTCGCGCATGCTCGACCAGATCGCCGAGGGCACCTGGGTCTGCGGCGACCCGGGCCTGCAGTACGACGGCGCCATCCAGAAGTGGCACACCTGCAAGGGCACCGAGCCGATCCACTCGACCAACCCCTGCTCCGAGTACGTGTTCCTCAACAACACGGCCTGCAACCTCGCCTCGCTGAACCTCATGAAGTTCAAGAAGGCCGACGGCCAGTTCGACGTCGAGCGCTTCAAGGCGGCCGTGCGCATCTACATCACGGCCCAGGAGATCCTGGTGGACAACGCCAGCTATCCGACGCAGCGGATCGCCGAGAACTCCCACATCTTCCGCACGCTGGGTCTCGGCTACGCCAACCTGGGCTCGCTCATCATGAGCTACGGCCTGGCCTACGACTCCGACGAGGGCCGCGCCCTGGCCGGCGCGCTCACGGCCATCATGACCGGCCACGCCTACGAGCAGAGCGCCGAGATGTCGGCCATCCAGGGGGCCTTCCCCGGCTACCACGACTCCTCCTGCGGCGGCGTCGCCAAGACCGCGGCCAAGGACAACGTGGCCAGCACGCTCGGCGTGGTGCAGCAGCACCGCGAGGCCGTCGAGGGCATCCAGGCCAGCCGCGAGTTCGCCTACCTCAAGGACGAGGCCCGCCGCGCCTGGGACCGCGCCATCGCCCGCGGCCGCGAGGTCGGCTACCGCAACGCGCAGGTCACCGTGCTGGCCCCCACCGGCACCATCGCCTTCCTCATGGACTGCGACACGACCGGCGTCGAGCCCGACATCGCCCTGGTGAAGTACAAGCTTCTGGCCGGCGGCGGCATGCTCAAGATCGTCAACCGCACGGTGCCCGAGGCCCTGCAGCGCCTGGGCTATTCCGCCGGTGCGATCGCCGCCATCGAGAAGCACATCGAGGTGCACGACACCATCGAGGACGTGGTCGGTGACGGCGGGGCCATCATCGCCTCGGGCCTCAAGCCGGAGCACCTGCCGGTCTTCGACTGCGCCTTCAAGCCCTTCAAGGGCCAGCGGAGCATCCACTACAAGGCCCACCTCAGCATGATGGGAGCCGCCCAGCCGTTCATCTCCGGGGCGATCTCCAAGACGGTCAACATGCCGCACGACGCCACCACGGCGGACATCCGCAACGCCTACGTCGACGCCTGGAAGATGGGCCTCAAGTGCGTGGCCATCTACCGCGACGGCTCCAAGCGCTCGCAGCCGCTCAACACCAAGCGCACCAGCGAAGGTGGCGACAAGTCCGACACGGCCGCCGGCGGGAACGATCCGGAGCAGGTCAAGACCCTCGAGGCCCGCATCGCCTCGCTGGAGACCGAATTGGGCGCGCTGCGCGAGAGCGGCCAGCACCCGATCCGCCGCCGCCTGCCCGACACCCGCATGGCCGTGAACCACAAGTTCGACGTGGCCGGCCACGAGGGCTACCTGACAGTCGGTCTCTTCGAAAACGGCCAGCCGGGCGAGCTCTTCGTCACCATGGCCAAGGAGGGCTCCACCATCGGCGGCCTCATGGACTCGGTCGGCGCCCTGACCAGCATGTCGCTGCAGTACGGCGTGCCGCTGGAGGCCCTGGTCAAGAAGTTCGCCCACCAGCGCTTCGAGCCCAGCGGCTTCACCCGCAACCCCGACATCCGGCAGGCCAGCTCGATCATCGACTACGTGTTCCGCTGGATGGCCTGCCAGTTCGTCCCGGGCTACCGCGAGGCCAACTCGCCCAACGCCGGTCAGGCCGAACTGCCCATGCCCACGGTGGCGGCGGATCTAAAAAAAAAGATAAACCGCCCGGTCGGTGACCTGCCCCTGGCCGACGAGGCCGAGGCCTCTCTCATGCTGAAGGTCAGCGCCACGGCGACCACCAGCGAGGGCATCCCCTCGGCGGCGGCGGCCGGCCACCTGATCGCCGCCTCGCTGACGGCGACGATCCAGAACCAGAAGGACGCCCCGCCCTGCCCGAAGTGCGGCCACATCGCAGTGCGCAACGGCGCCTGCTACAAGTGCCTGAACTGCGGCGAGAGCCTGGGTTGCTCGTAGAGTCCGGAACGGGCACGACCGTGCCCCGGGCCTGAAGGCTCCACGGGCGCAAGGCGCCCCATGCAGGCCGGGAAGTGGACCACCGCTTCCCGGCCTTCTCTCTTGCCCCAGCAGGTCCCGAAACACGTCCGTCACCGGTTCCTCACCGAACCGTCGGATGAAACGGACCAGACTTTGTCGGCATCCTGAGCGGGTGAGATGGGAGTCCCAAGGGGCGGTGGCGGTTTGGCGGTTTCACTTGCTTTCCGTGGGGCACGGGAAGCAGCGTGCCACCATGAAGCCGGAGTGCCCGAATCCGCGTCGTTCCTGCCCGCTCGCCCGGGTCCGGGGGTTCACCCTGATTGAACTGCTGGTGGTGATCGCCATCATCGCCGTGCTGGCGTCGATGCTCCTGCCGGCGTTGTCGGGTGCGAAGTCCAAGGCCCAGTCGATCGCCTGCCTGAACCACCTGCGCCAACTGGGTGTCGCCCTCCACCTCTACACCAACGACAACCGCGACGGCTTCCCCCCGATCCAGGCACGCATCCCCGACGGCGAATCGAGCTGGCGCGCCTACCTGTATCCCAACGTCGGCCAGAACCCCAGGGTCTACGACTGCCCGGCCGAGAAGAACGAGGTCTACGCCAGCGCGAAGGCGCGCCCGACGTCGCGGCCCAGTCCCTGGGTGCTCGGCCAACTGACCCCCGGTGAGATCGACATCCCCAGCGGGCTCGGGGCGGTCAATGTCCACTGGCTCTCAGGCGGGGCCCAACCGCCCTTCGGCCGGCCGGCCGGCTACGAGAACAACTTGTGCCGGTGGGGCATGGTGGAGGCGGCCTCCCAGCTGATCCTCTTCGGCGACGGGAACAGCGACGTGTACGGGGTGTGGCCTGCCGACCGCTGGTGGATCTGGAAGGAGCTGGGCGACGCCAACCAGGCGGGCTTCAACCGGCTGGCGCAGGGCGACAAGGGGGCGGTACGCCACCAGCGCCGCTCGAACCACGCCTTCGCCGACGGCGGCTCCCGCACGCTCGACCCGGGACGCATCCCCTGCAACACCAGCGAATGCTGGTGGTCGGCCAAGGCCGATCCCCACTGAGACGACCATGGCCACCCCAAGGAACCTGCAACTGGCCGGGGCCGCCGTGGCGGCCGCCGCGGCCTTGGCACTGCTGTACCGGACCTGGTCGTCCGGAGACACCGGCCCCCGCGGGTTCTTCTACGACCTGAGCGCCGGGCGGCTCTTCGAGGGGCCCATCGACGCCATCCCACCGGTGGCCGGCATCGATGGCCCAGACGCCGACGGCTACCGCGCGGTGGTCGTGTCCGTGACGGGCAAACCCGACGAGCGGTCGTCGTGGAGGGTGGCCTACCTCGAGCGCTACTCGCCCGAGTTGCAGCGGCAGATGGAACTGGCCCGGCAGGGAGGCCCCGCCCCGGCGATCCCGCGCTCCGAAGCCCAGGCCCACCGCTGGGTGCGGCGCACCAACGACACCGAGTGGGTGCCGATCGCCTCCGAGGCCGGCGGGAGGATCGTCACGGAATGGGCCCAGCCCGGACCCGACGGCATCACCCCGGTGGCCCTCACCCCCTGAGATTCCAAGCCCGCAAGCCCACCAGCCCGCACCCCGTCACGGCTCCAATCCTCTCCCCGCATCCCGACTTCATCCCCCCTGCTCATCGACCTGAACCCATGAAGACGAACCCGACCCCGCAACGACCCGACCGCGGAAGGCTCCTGACAGCCCTCCTGGCCGGACTGGTCATCAGCCCCGCCCTCCAGGCGCAATCCGTCGTCACCAGCCGCGAGAACTACTTCCCACGCGAAGCCATCTCGGTGTCCTTCGCCGGCGGCCCGGGCAATCCCAAGGATTGGATCGGCATCTATCCCGACGGTGTCACGCCAGGATCGACCGGATCGACCCTCTGGAACTACGTCAATGGCACCCGGACTGCGGGGGCGGGTCTGCGCGAGGGTTCCATGACCTTCGGGTCGGGCCTGAACCTCGCCGGGGTCTGGACGGCCTACCTGCTGGTCAACGACGGCTACACCGTGGTGACCAACGTCTCCTTCAACGTGATCGAGCCCACCGCCCCGGCGGTCCGGCCCTCCGCCAACCGCTTCGCCCCCGGCGAGGCCATCACCGTCGGATTCACCAACGGACCGGCCAACCCCAAGGACTGGGTCGGCATCTACAAGGCCGGCCAGACCCCGGGCTCCGTGGCCTCGACCCTCTGGTTCTACGTGGACGGCACCCGGTCGGGCACCACGGGCAAGGCCTCGGGCTCGGTGAGCTTCGCCTCCGGCCTGACGGCCGTCGGCGACTACCGCATCTACCTGCTGGAAAATGACGGCTACACCGTGCTGGCCAGCGAGCCGATCACCGTGGCCACGGCGCAGGCGGCCACCGGCCCAAGCGTGGTGTCCAGCAGCCCGGCCCCGGGAGCGACGGGCGTCGCGCCCAACGCCCCCTACCGGGCCTCGTTGACCAACGGCGTCGCCCTCGCGTCGATCCGCCTCTCGCTCAACGGCCAGGCGGTCACCCCGACGGTGGCCGGCACGGCCCAACAGGCCGAGGTGACCTTCACCAATGCGGTCCTGCTGGCCCCCGCCTCGTCGAACGTCTATGTGCTGTCGTTCTCGGCCAGCGGGGTCCCGGCCCACAGCTTCGGCAGCACCAACGGGTTCCAGGTGGCCGATTACCGGAACCTCGAACTGCCCGAACCCCTGGTGTTCGAAAACTTCGATGCGATCCCTGAGGGCCAGGTCCCCGCCGGCTGGACACGCAAGTCCTACGTCGAGATCGCCAACCCGGACCTCGACTTCGGCAACCTCGGCTCCGCAGCGTATGCCGACTGGACCACCGTGGACGCCGCTCGGTTCAACGGGAGCTTCATCACCTACAACAACCCGGACAACCCGGCCGACTGGGGGACGGACTACCAGCGGGTGAACGTGCCGAACCCGGCCAACGTGGTGAACGGGAAGATCCTGAATGAACCTCTGGCCCGGGGCCGATTCCTCTTCAGCACCTCGGGCTACTCCATCGGCCGCAGCCAGGTGATGTCCATCACGACGCCCGACTACAACCTGTCGGGTCGCACCAACGTCCAGGTGGCCTTCAAGAGCCTCTGGGAGCAGAACCAGGACAGCATCGCGGCCCTGGAATACTCCATCGATGGCGGATCCACCTGGCGCCCGGTGGTGTACTTCATCGACCAGGCCGACCTGGTCAAGGCCGAGGACGGATCCCTGAATGCCGAGGCGACCCTCAACCAGGAACGCGGCGACGTGGCCAACTACACCGACGACGCCGGAAACCTGGTCGGCGGCACCTACGGGGCCTTCGTCGCTGCCCCGATCAACGCCGCCCTCGCCCCGTTCATCCAGGGCCGCGTGAATGACAACCGGGTCGAATCCAAGCGCTACGAGGCGTTCCGGTTGAGCGCGGCCGACAACCAATCCAAGGTGCGCCTGCGGTTCACCCATGCCGGCACCGACAGCTGGTACTGGGGCATCGACGACTTCGGGGTCTACGCCGGATCGGGGCCGGTCACGGCGCCAGCCTTGTCCGCCCGGATCTCCGTCGACCGGTTTGTGATCGAGTGGCCGTCGGCCGCCTCGGGCTTCGTGCTGGAGTCCGCCACGTCGCCGACTTCCTCGGGCTGGAGCCCCGTCCCCGGCATTTCCGGGAACTCGGCAAACCTGCCGATCGCCGACTCGGATCGGTTCTTCCGCCTGCGCAAACCGTGAGCATCGATCGATCGGAATCGGTGCAATCGGATTGAAGCCAGGGGCCGACCTGGGGCATTCCGGGCTCATGAGCATCCCATGCTCGACCGACCCGCCCTCGCCCGTGGGCGGGTCGCGACACCCCGTTGCTGGTCGGATCCTTGCCGGCCGACCCGGCCTGCTTCCGATCCTGCTCGCGGCCACGCTGGGGCTTGCAGGCCTCGGGCTCGCCGCGGGCGAGGTGCGCTGGTGGAAGGGCAACCTGCACACGCATACGCTGTGGTCGGATGGCGACGATTTCCCCGAGATGATCGCCGAGTCGTACCGCGAGCGCGGTTACCACTTCCTGGCGCTCTCGGACCACAACCTCCTGAGCCGGGGCGAGCGGTGGATGTCCCTGAAGTCGGTGGCAGACCGGGCCAAGGGGGAGCCCTGGCACGCGGGCATTCAGCCCAGGGACGCCTTCGCGGCCTACCTGCGCCGACACGGGCCCGATTGGGTGCAGACGCGGACAAACCCAACGAACGGCACCCGCGAGGTGCGTCTCAAACCCTATGACGAATTCCGGGCGCTGGTGGAAGAGCGCGGCCGCTTCCTGCTCATCGAGTCGGAGGAACTGACGCAGGAGACGACCCGGCGGCGGCAAATCCACATCGGCGCCATCAACCTCCACGAGGCGCTGCCGGCGCTCCGGGGGGACACCGTGCCGGAAATCCTCCAGAAGGCCCTCGATCAGGTCGCCGAGGCCGGCCGGCGCTCGGGACGTCCGACGCTGCTGCACGTCAACCACCCGAACTACAAATGGGGGGTCACCGCCGAGGACCTCGCCGCCGTCGTGGGCGAGCGCTTCTTCGAGGTGTGGAACGGCGTGGACGGCGACAACGACCCGGGCGATGCGCTGCACCCGTCGACCGACCAGATCTGGGACATCGCCAACACGCTGCGCCTGGCCGGGCTCGGGGCCCCGCCGCTCTTCGGTGTCGCCACGGACGATTCGCACGACTACCAGGGGAATGAGCGACGGGCCCCGCCATTCCGCGCCTGGATCCAGGTGAGGGCGCGGCACCTGACGCCGGAGTCGCTGATCCACGCGGTGGAGCAAGGCGACTTCTACGCGTCCACCGGCGTGGTGCTCGACGACGTGGCCTTCGATGCCGACGCCCGTCGCCTCTCGCTGCGGATCCACGCCCGCCCTGGGGAGCGCTTCACCACCCGGTTCATCGGCACCCGACGGGGCGTGTCACTGGCAGGGAAGCCACGGGTGGACGCGGCCGGAAAGGTGGTGGAGACCACCCTCGACTACCGTGCTGAAACCGGGCCGCAAATCGGGGAGATACTTGCCGAGGTGAAGGGCCCGCGGCCCTCCTTCCGATTGCGCGGCGACGAACTGTACGTCCGGGCGGTCGTCACCTCGTCCCGGAAACCCGAGGTCCCGACGACCGAGGCCGAGTTCCAACAGGCCTGGACCCAGCCCGTGGGGTGGAAGGTTGGGGAACCGCGGAGGTGACCGCTGGATCCACCAAGGCCGGTCGCCCCGTCGGTCCCATGGGAGGCTTTGCGGTTTACAGGCCACGTCCATTCGGGACATTAAAGCTTCTCACATGAGGTCAGGACACCCGTCGACCACCCCATTCCATGGCCGGAGGACCCCAGGGGCCCTGCCCACGTCCACATGGATCCTCGCCGCCTGGATGGCGTTGGGCTGCCTCGGTCGCCTCGCGGCCCAGGAGCTGACCGTGCGGGAGATCCCGGAACTCACCGTCACCTCGGCCCCCGGATGGACCGAACGCGTGGAGTGGACGGCTTCCGAGTTGTCCCTGCCCTTCTGGTCGATACCGCAGGATCCCCCCGCCCGCGTCACCAACTCCTTCCGCTGGCTGGACCGCTCCCGCCAGCGGCCCGTCGGCTTCTACCGCACCGTGGTCACCGGCTGGGATGCGACGACGCTGATCCAGTCGATCCCCACCCATGAACCGCCCGGAATCCGGCGGCCCGCCGGATTCGTCTGGATCCGGCCGGGTCTCTTCACCATGGGAAGTCCCGCCGGGGAACCGGGCCGGGGGACCAACGAGGTGCGTCGATCGGTGTTCCTGACCCGGGGCTACTGGATGAGCGACCATGAGGTGACCCAGTCCGAATACCGGGGCCTCATGGACCGGAACCCGTCCGGATTCCCCGGCGACGACCGGCCGGTGGAGAACGTCTCCTGGACCGATGCCGTCGGCTATTGCGAGGCGTTGAACCGGAAGGCCTCCGGGCTCCGGGAACTCCCCCCAGGCTACGCCTACCGGCTCCCCACGGAGGCCGAGTGGGAATACGCGGCCCGGGCGGGATCGGGGACCGCCTACCCGTGGGGTGAGTCCGAGGCGGAGATCGGACGCCATGCCTGGCACGCCGGAACCGCCGAGTTCTCGACCCGGGAGGTCCGTCGCTTGTCGCCCAACCGCTGGGGGCTCCACGACCTGCTCGGCAACGTTTGGGAATGGTGCCTGGACTGGGGAGCCGTACCGGCCGACACGGCCTCCCTGGAACCGACCGGCCCGGGGACAGGATCGTTGCGGATCATCCGGGGCGGATCCTACCTGGATGACCCGCGGCTGCTGCGAACGGCCTCGCGGATGGCGTTCCGACCGGACTGGTCGGGCGATTGCCTGGGGTTCCGACCGGTGTTGGCCGCGACCGATCCCCCGGGCTCGGGCCGATTGGGGCTGCGGATGGTCCCGGAGCTGACCCTTCGCGCAAGCCCTGGCACCCGCTACCGCATCGAGAGGACCCGCTCGCCCCGGGTGACGAACTCGTGGGAGACAGCCACCCAACTCGACCTCACAACCAACTCGCTGGTCGTGTGGACCGACCTCTCGGAAACCCCGCCGGGGTGGTCCTACCGTGCCGTGCGCATCGTGGAAAACGGCGGGGGTGGCGGCGGTGGCGGCGGTGGCGGCGGAACCGGACCGGGCGGCGAGGGCGGAGGCCCGCTCCGACCCGGGGAACCCACGAACGGACGACCCGCCGGATTCGTCTGGGTCCCCGCCGGGACCTTCCGCATGGGCAGCCCAGAGACCGAGCTCGGCCGTCGATCCAACGAGACTGCCCACACGGTCACCCTGACCCGAGGCTACTGGATGAGCGACCACGAGGTGACCGAGGCGGAGTTCGAGTCGCAGCTCGGCCGCGCCAGCACACCGGCCCATGGCCCAAGGTTTCCGGTCCAATCCACCTGGGCGGATGCCGAGCGGTACTGCCAGGCCCTGACGGACAAGGCCCGGGCGGGCGGCACCTTGCCGGAGGGATACGTCTATCGCCTGCCCACCGAGGCCGAATGGGAGAACGCCTGCCGGGCCGGGACCACCACCCGGTACTCGTGGGGCGACGACCCCGACGGACTCGACATCGGGAAGCACGCATGGTCCTGGGTCGCGACCTATCGGGAAGTCCGCCAGTTGCAACCCAACCCCCTGGGACTCTACGACATGTCTGGAAACCTCTGGGAATGGTGCGCCGACAGCTATCGGGACACCTTTCCGGACACGGCCGTCGACCCGTTGGCAACGGGCGGCATCACGCGCCGGTCCATCCGGGGCGGCGGATACCTCGAGAATTTCTCCCGCAGTCGTTCCGCGGCCAGGAACGGCGCAGGGCCCAACGAAACGCGGGACCTGGGCTTCCGGCCGGTCCTCGCTCGCCCCCTCTGAACCGATGGATCCCCTGACTCCCATGCCGCCCGCCAGCCAACCGGATCCTCACCGGTGCCGACGGGGCGATCGGCTTCCCTCGTTCGGCCGGTTGCTGGCCGTGTTCTGGATGGTGTTGAGCCCATGGCTGCGGGCCGACGTGTGCGATGTGCGGGTGGGCATCGACGCCATCGGCCTGACCAACGCGGTGGCCTGGACCGACCGGATCGTGGCCGGCCTGTCGGTGCCCTATTTCCAGTTCGTCAACCGGACCGAGGGTGCCCCACCGCAGGACATCGGCTCCGATTACCTGGTGTTGGTATCCCATCACCCGAAATTCGGCTACGTGTCGGCACGACTGGTCGAGGTGACGACCGGGCGCGCCCTCGCGGCCACGGAACCCGCTTCCGATGAGGCCCTCATGACGTGGATCCGGAGTGCGGTCCAGACTCATGCGCAGCCCTTCGAACTGCCGGGCCGGGGAGACGGGCCCGACGTGGAGATCGAGGCCGGCGGCTGTGGCTGCCTCTACTACTCCGTGGACTCCCCGAAGACGCAATTGGCCGTGCGTTCCGGGTACGGGTGGCTGCTGGCCGCCCCATCACCGGAGTACCCATGGCCATGGCGGAGGTATGACGACGCCCCGACGTTCGAATGGTCGGCCGCGGCGAACGGCAAGCCCCTCCGCCCCAACGGGGAACCCAACGCCGTCGGCTATTACGCCAACCCCTTCATGGCGGGGTTGCGCGACACGGTGCAATTCTTGGCCTACTGCCCGAAGGATCCCGCGCAGACGGTCCGGCTGTCTCCGGTACGGGTCGCCATCGTGCCTCCCAAGACGAGCGTGATCGTCGCAGGGATAAAACCGATCTACGGCGACGGGTCGTTCATCGCAGAGGTGGGGCCCGACGGCGACTCCAGGATCCTCAGTTCCTGGAAGCAGGACTCCAACGCCGGAGAACGGGCGCTCCACCTCTTCCGGTTCCCGCCATCCGCCAAGAAGCGCGTGGTCTGGGCCAGCCTCGAGGTGCAGGATTACTGCGGAGGCTGCACCATTGTGACCATGGTCGGAAAAACCCGCTCCTGGGAGGCCAAGACCAACGTCTGGGAAATCCCGAGCGTCTACGGAGCGTGGGAAAACGACCACTGGGTGACGATCGAGGCCATGTCGGCCGACCTCTACCAGATCGAATCGATCGAGATCACCTCCTACGAGGGGTTCTACCGGAACCTGACGCTCGGTTGGGCCACGTGGGACTGCCCGGACAGCGCCCTGCGCTACCTGCCGGCCGATGCGGTGCCCCTCGGGGGATCCCCGACCCCGGGGGCGATGCCCGCGGTTGGCCCGGTGCGCCGATCGGCCGCAGGGTCGACGGATTCCGGGCGGTCCGGCCCGGGCGGCCCTCCAAGGGCCGGCCTTGCCGCGGGGCCGGGCTTTTCCCACACTCCGCCTCCGTTATGGGACTTCTCGAGGGCAAACTCGGCATCGTGTTCGGCGTCGCCAACAAGCGCTCCATCGCCTGGGCCATCGCCCAGGCCTGGCACCGCGAGGGGGCCCGCCTGGCCTTCACCTACCAGGGCGAGCGACTCAAGGACAACGTGGAGGAACTGGCCGGCACCTTCGGGGCCGACACGCTGATCCTCCCCTGCGACGTCACCAGCGACGACCAGATCCGCTCGGTCTTCGGCGCCGTGAAGGAGAGGTTCGGGCGCCTCGACCTGTTGCTCCACGCCGTGGCCTTCGCGCCCAAGGAGGCCCTCGAGGGCGATTTCCTCAACACCAGCCGCGAGGCCTTCCGCGTGGCGCATGACGTCAGCGCCTACTCGCTCATTGGCCTGGCCCGCGAGGCCGCGCCGCTCATGGACCGGGGCGGGTCCATCGTGGCCATGAGCTACTACGGCGCCGAGAAGGTCATCCCGCACTACAACGTGATGGGTGTGGCCAAGGCGTCGCTGGAATCGTCGACGCGGTATCTGGCCTCCAGCCTGGGCCCCAAGAAGATCCGTGTGAACTGCATCAGCGCCGGCCCGATGAACACCCTGGCCGCCCGCGGCATCGCCGGCTTCACCGACATGCTCAAGCACTACGAGGCCCACGCCCCGCTGCGGCGCAACGTGGAGCCCTCGGAACTGGGCCATACCGGGGCCTTCCTGGCCTCCGACGGCGCGGCGGCGATCACCGGCCAGGTCCTCTACGTGGACTGCGGCTACGAGATCATGGGCATGTGAGCCCGACCCCGGGAGCAACCGATCGCGGGGCCCTCTTCCTCGTCCTCATGGGGGTGGCGGGCTCGGGCAAGACGACGCTGGGCCAGGCGCTGGCCAGTCGCCTGGGCTGGGAGTTCCGCGACGCCGACGGATTCCACCCCCCGGCCAACATCGCCAAGATGTCGGCGGGCACGCCCCTGCAGGATGCCGACCGGTGGCCCTGGCTGCAGGCCATCCGCAGCCACATGGAGGCGGAGCACGCGGCGGGCCGCAGCGGCATCATCGCCTGCTCGGCGCTCAAGCAGTCGTACCGGGACCTGCTCGGGGGCTCAGGCGACCCCTGGGTGCGCTTCGTGCACCTCTGCGGTCGCCGGGAACTCATCGAGGGACGGATGCGCGCGCGCGAGGGCCACTTCATGCCGGTGAGCCTGCTCGACAGCCAGTTCGCGACGCTCGAGTCGCCCGCCGACGCCATCACGCTGGACATCGCGCTGGCCCCGGAGGCGCTGGTCGACGAGGTGCTCCGGCGCCTGGCCTGAGCGGCCACCGGACCGGGGCCCCGGGTCAGCGCGACACATCGCCCTGGTAGAGCACGGCGAACTGGTGCCGGCGCAGGCTCTCCACCGCGACCTCGGGGTGCTCGACATTGATCACCAGGGCCGACTTGCCGGCGGGGCGGTTCAGGAACGGGTAGGTGTAGTGGATGTTCAGCTCGGCCTCGACCAGCGCCGCCAGCACGTCCTGCAATTGGCGTTCGCCGGCGATTTCCACCACCACCACGGCGGTCTCGGTGAAGGCGAAGCCATGCTCCTGCAGGAGGCCCCGCGCCAGGTCGGGATCGTCGACGATGATGCGCAGGATGGTGCTGTCGGTGGTGTCGAGCACCGTCAGCGCCAGGATGTGCACCGAGCGCTCGAAGAGCCGGCGGGTGACCTCGTGCAGGCGGCCCAGGCGGTTGGGGATGAACACGGTGAACTGCAGCACCGGATCGGAGGGCGGCAGGCGGGTGACGGCGACGGCCATGGCACCGGGGAGTCTCCGCGACGGCCGGGCCGGGGGCAAGTTGGGGGCGTCCACCCAAGAGCCTTTGCCGACCGGCCCGGCCTGTGGTTGATTGGGGACGTGGCCAGTCCCTCCGACGAGATGTGCGCGATCGCCGAGAATCTCGGCATCCCGACCCTCCAGCGGCACATCCTCCTGTGCGCCGACGCCTCGAAGCCCAAGTGCTGCGATCCGGCGGCCAGCCTGGAATCATGGGAGTACCTCAAGCGGCGGCTCAAAGAACTCGGGTTGGTCGGGCCGAAGGGCTCGGTCTTCCGGACCAAGGCCAACTGCCTGCAGTGCTGCGCGCAGGGCCCGGTGGCGGTGGTCTATCCCGAGGGGACCTGGTACCGCCACTGCACCCCCGACGTCCTCGAAACCATCCTCCAGGAGCACCTCATCCATGGCAGGCCCATGCTGGAAAACGCCTTTGCGAGTCATCCGCTCGGCCCTTGCGCCCGCTGAAGTGCAACTGGAGCTCTTCCAGCGCCTGAAGGCCGGCGCGCGTGGGGCGCCGATGCCGGGGGGCGGCACGTGGGTGGCCTCCGAGACGTTGGTCGTCGGCGAACGGTCGATCGAGGTGCACTTCGTGCGACACCCCCGCGCCCGGGCCTTCCGGCTGACGCTCTGCCGCGACGGCTCGGGCCGGGTCACCCTGCCGCGCTACGGCTCGATGCCCGGGGCGCGCAACTTCCTGCTGAAGCATGTGCCATGGCTGGCCGAGCGGGCGGCGGCGCAGCGGGAGGGACAAGGCCCGACCGACCCGTCCAAGGGACCCGTGCAGGTGCGCTTCCGCGGCGAGTTCGAGGGCGTCTCGGCCTCCGGGGACGGCAGGGTGCTGCACCTCGGGACCCATTCGCTGCCCATGCCCCGCACGGCGGCCGGGTCGGACCTGATGGCCCGGGCGCAGGCCGCGCTCCAGCGCCTGGCCCGGCGCGAGCTGCCGGCGCGGGTGCGCGAGCTCGCGCAAGTCCATGGCATCCCGGTGGGCACCGTCTCGGTGCGCGCCCAGCGCACGCGCTGGGGTTCCTGCTCGCCCGGTGGCGGGATCTCGGTGAACTGGCGCCTGGTGCAGGTGCCCGAGTGGGTGCGCGACTACATCATCCTCCATGAACTGGCGCACCGGCGGCATCTCAACCACTCGCCCCGGTTCTGGAAGGAGGTCGAGCTCCTGTGCCCCGGCTACGAGGCCGCCGAGGCCTGGCTGCGGGAAACCGGCCGGCACGTGCTGTAGGCGGGGCCGGGCGGCGGCGGGGCCGCCCATAGGGGCGCTCAGCGCCGGAGCACCTCGAACTCGATGTCGAACCAGAGCCCGTTGAACTCGAAGCGGGCCTGGCCCAGGTCGATCCCGCCGTCGAACCAGTGGAACTCGTTGCGCTCGCGCACCAGCCCGCAGAACTCCTGGAAGAAGTCGGGATCGAGCGCGACGACCCCATAGCGCCCGCGGCGCAGTTCCTCCTTCTCCATGGCGGCCAGCAGGTGGTCGGCGTCGGCACGGCTGCGCTTGACCACCCAGATCGCCGCCTCCGGGCACTTCACGGCCAGCTTGTGGAGCTTGGAGACGGTGCACTCGCCACACTCCACCCAAAGCGTCGGCCGCATGTCGTAGCCGATGACGGCCAGGTCGGGCACGAAGGGGATGGAGTCGTCCTGGACCTCGGTCTCCACCTGGAGGCGCTCGTGGAAGAACAGCACGTACGCCAGGAACTTGAGGGCGACATGGCGCACCGACTCGTTGACCCCCTGGCCGATGAGGACCTTGTGGGGGAACGGCCGGTGCCGGTCCTCGCTGCGGAGCTGGAAGGTGTATTTGCTGGCCAAGCGGAGAAAGCACCCAACCAACCGGCTCCCAGCGGCCTTGTCCACGACAAAGCCGACCGGTGTCCCCGAACGGGGATGGTAACCGGCGGGCGGAAGTTCCGGTCTTCCCGTTACATCCCCAAGATCCGTCCCCTCGCCATGAAGACCTTCGGCTCCCCAATGTCCCTGCTCACCGCCACCCTCCTCCTCGGCGCCACCGGTGCCCTGGCCGACATCACCGACGACCTCAAGTCGGCGGCCCGAAAACTGGCCGATGCGGCCAGCTACTCCTGGACCGCCACGACCGAGATCGAGGGAGGCCAATGGACGCCCGCCCCGGTCCAGGGCAAGGCCCTCAAGGGAGGCGCGGCGGTGCTGACCACCGAGCGGGACGGCTCGACGACGACCGCCGTGCTGCAGGGCACCAACGGGGTGGCGAGCACGGACGACGGCTGGAAGACGGCCGAGGAACTGCGCCAGGCCGGGGGTGGTGGCGGCGGCGGGGGCGGCAACCGCGGCGGCATGCGGGCCGGGGCCCTGCTGCGCAATCCGTTGCCGGCGGCCTCGCTGACCCGATTGGCCGACAAGGCCCGCGACCTGAAGGCCGGGGATGGCGGCAGCGTCGCAGGCGAACTGCCCGAGGACGTCGCCAAGGAGTTCGCCGTGCTGGGCCGGGGCGGCCGCCCGGGTGGCCAGACGCCGCCGGAGCCCCGCAACGCCAAGGCCTCGGTCCGGTTCTGGCTGAAGGAGGGCATGGTCTCCAAGGCGCAGCTCAAGGTGTCGGCGACCATGACCTTCAACGGCGAGGACCGCGACATGGTCCGCACCACCACCTGGGAGTTCCGGGACGTGGGTACCACCACGGTCGAGGTTCCGGCCGAGGCGAAGAAGCGCCTGGGGACCTGAACACCGGCGCGGGGGAGACCTCCAGACGCATTGACCCTGCGGGAGCGCGTTCCTAGGGTGGGGCCCATGAGAGGACAGCGCCTGTGTCGGCAGGGAGTGGGTCGGGGTCTCGGGTGGATGCTCGGGCTGGCCGCGGCGCTGCTGGCGCCACTGGGGCTCCTCACCCCGCCGGACCTCGCGCGGGCGCAGGCCCCGGTGCCCTTCAACGGCATCCAGGCCATCGTCAACGACACGGTCATCAGCCGCGACCAGGTGCTGGGCGCCGCGCAACGCGAATTGGTCGCGGCGGGGCGCACGGCGACCTCCGAGCAGCAGTACCTGGCGCGCCGGGCCAAGATCCTGGAAGACCAGCTCGAGCAGCTCATCGACCGCCAGCTCATCCTCGACGAGTTCAAGGAGAAGGGCTACGCGTTCCCCGAATCCTACGTCGACGACCAGGTGCGGGATCGCATCCGCCGCCAGTTCGGTGGCGACCGGGTGGCACTGACCCGGACCCTTCGGGCCGAGAACCGCACCTTCGAGCAGTTCAAGAAGGAGGAGCGCGACGACATGATCGTCTACTCGATGAGCGCACGGAACATCCGCGACGAGCTGATCATCTCGCCGAAGAAGATCCAGAACTACTACCAGACCAACCAGGCCCGCTTCCGCATCGGCAACCGGGTCAAGCTGCGGATGATCGTGATCGACCGCGCCAAGCACACGCCCGAGGACGCGGCTCGCCTGGCCTCCGAGGCCCTGGCCAAGCTCCAGGCCGGGGGCGACTTCGCCAAGGTGGCGACCGAATACTCCGACGACGCCCGGCGGTACAAGGGCGGCGACCGCGGATGGACCGAGGAGAGCGCCCTCAACGAGGCCCTGCGCGAGGTAGCCTTCGGCCTGCCCACGGGACAGATGAGCGGGATCGTCGAGGTCCAGGGCTCGCGCTTCATCCTCAAGGTGGAGGACAAGCAGGCCACCGGCGTCCGGTCGCTGGCCGAGGCCCGGCAGGAGATCGTGACGCTCCTGAAGGACTCGGAACGGCAACGCCTCCAGAGGCAGTGGCTAGCCAAGCTGCGCAAGAAGGGCTTCGTCCGGTATTTCTGAACCCCACGGGGCCCGGCACCGATCCCGGGCCCGCTCGGGCAACCCGGCCCGCTTCCCGGGGCAACCCTTCACGCCTCATGATCCTCGGCATCCCCTTGGGCGACGTCACGGGCATCGGCCCGGAGGTGGCACTGCGCGCCGTGGCCCGGCTGGCAGGCGAGGAGGCCGACATCCGCCACGTGCTGGTGGGCGACCCCGGGGTGGTGCGACGCCTCTGTGGGTTGATGGGCCTCGAATCGGACCTGCCGCTCTGGCGGGGCACCGCTTCGGAACCCTCGCGAGTCTACCTGCTCCCCGTGTCGGACACCGAATTGCCCGAGGACCTTCGCCCGGGCGACCCGCTGGCCGCGCTGTCGGCGGTGGCCGCGCTGCGCGAGGGGGCCACGCGCTGCCTCTCGGGCGAGTTCGACGGGCTGGTCACCGCCCCGGTGAACAAGGCCTCGATCCTGGAGGCCGGAGTACCCTTCGTGGGTCAGACGGAGTTCCTGGCGGAGCTGGCCGGGGTGTCCCGGGTGGCGATGATGCTGCTCGGTCACGACCCGGCCGGCCGCTGGCTGCGGGTGTCGCTGGCCACCACGCACCTGCCCGTGGCGAAGGTCCCGGCAGCCTTGACCGTGTCGGCAATCGCCGAAGTCGTCGCCCTCACCGCCGAGGCCTGCGGCCTGCTGGGCCTGCCCCGGCGGCGCGTGGGGGTCTGCGGGCTCAACCCGCACGCCGGCGAGGGCGGCCACCTGGGCCGCGAGGAGATCAAGGTGGTGGCCCCGGCCGTCGCCCGGGCCCGGGCCGCCGGCGGCGACGTGCACGGGCCGTTCGCGGCCGACACGCTCTTCCACCAGGTCTACCGGGGCGACTACGACGCGGTGGTGGCGATGTACCACGACCAGGGCCTCGTGCCCCTGAAGATGGTGGCCTTCGACACCGGGGTGAACTGGACCCTCGGGCTGCCCTTCGTGCGCATGTCGCCCGACCACGGCACGGCCCACGACATCGCCGGCAAGGGCCTCGCCGACCCGGCCAGCATGGAGTCGGCCCTGCGACTGGCCGCGACGGTGGCCTCCACCGGCATCCCCTGCTGGCGTGCCCGGGCCGGGGATGGCAGACTGACTTGAGTCACCCCATCCCGACATGACCCCGACCGAGATCCTCCGATTCGGCCTCCGCGGCCTCTGGACCGCCACGCTCCTGGCCCTCGGCCTGACGGCCGACTCGGCCAAGGAGGCCAGCCTCCTGGGTTCGGCCCAGGGGTCGCCGGTGCCCGGCGCCATCGCCGCAAACCCCGGGGGATCCGGCCACCGCCTGAGCCTCTCCAACGGCGTGGCCCGCGTGCCCGTGGCCGTGGTGCGGGGCACGCCCCACCAGATGGGCCGCCATCTCGGGCGGCTGATGCGCGAGGAGATCGCACGCCTGGCGCCGGCGACCCTGGCGGGCTTCAAGAGCGAGCTGAAGGTGGGCGACGAGACGCTCGACCAGGCCTGGGCGCTGACCGCCGGACACACCGACCCGAGGGTGCTCCAGCAAATCGCCGGGCTGGCCGAGGGCAGTGGCCAGCCGGTGCGCCTGCTCCAGCATCTCCACTGCCTGCCGCTGCTCATGCCCTACTCGTGCAGCAGCATCGCCGCCTGGGGCGAGGCCACCGAGGACGGCCACCTCTACCAGACGCGCAACCTCGACTGGTCGCTCAAGGCCGGTGCCCACGAGTTCCCCGTGCTGGTGGTGTACATCCCGGATCGCGGGCACGCCCATGTCACGCCTTCCTTCGCCGGGTTCCTGGGCGCCCACTGCGGCATGAACTCGCGCGGCATCGTGCTCTCGGAGATCGGCGACGCCTCGGCCAAGGAGATGCCCTACGACCTGCACGCCCCCCATTTCACCTCGTGGTTCCGGTCGATCCTCTTCGACGCCGACTCGCTGGGCGGGGCCATCGACCTGTTCGGCCGGATCCCCCCGACCAAGGCCTACCACTTCGTCTTCGGCGACGGGCGCACCGAAAAGCGGTCGGTGAAGATCCGCGCCCACACCGGGGGCGGGCGGCCGAAACCGCTCATCGACGTCTGGAAGGACAACGACGCGGCCGACGAGCTGGCGCCGAGCGTCCTCTCGTGCGTGGTGTACCACGACGAGGGCCGGGGGGCCTTCCCGACCCTGCGGGAGCAGCGCGGCCGGCTCAACGGGCCGCGCCTGATCGACCTGGCCAACCGCATCCCGATCCGGGGCAGCAACGTGATGAACGCGGTCTTCGACGCCAGCGCGCTGCGGCTCTGGGTGAGCTATGCGGGCGGAGAACTCGAGGCCTACCAGCGCCCTTATGTCTTCCTGGACCTGGCCACGCTGGATGCCGACCGCGACGGCCGGTCGGACATCACGGGGCGATGACCGAAGGCCGGTCAACGGGACAGGCGGGTGTCGTTCAACCGCCCGTCACCGCCAGAAGGATCCGGGCGATCGCCTCGTTCTGGGGTCCGACGGCGACGTCGGCGATCGTGTATTGATCCAGGGTGGCGTAGAAGGCGGACATGGCCTGGGTCAGGGCGCCCTGGACCCGGCAGTGGCCGGCGATGCGGCAGGAGTTGGTCTTCGGATCGAAGCATTCCATGATCGTGTGCTGGTCCTCGGTCTGCCGAAACAGCTTGCCCAGCCGCACCTCCGAGGCGGGCTGGGCCAACCGGCAACCGCCGCCCCGACCCCGGCGGGTCTCGAGGTACCCCAACTGGCCCAACCGGTGGACGACCTGGGCGAGGTGGTTGCGGGAGATGCCATAGGCCTTGGATACGTCCTTCAGTTGAAACTGACCCTCCCTCAGGGAGGCGTAGATGAGCACCCGAAGCGAATAATCGCTAAAAAGGCTGAGTTTCATGCAAAGGAGGGTGAGACGGGAGAACCCATCGGGCGACTCGGGCCCCCGGCGCCCGGTTACAATCAAAAGACAGGTTTTTTGGGGGACCCCAAATCCACGCGTAAGAAACGATGGTGTTCTCTTCCGCCCCGCTGGGTTAAGACCTCAAACCCTGTGCCAACTCTTCGATGTAGCGCTCGGCGCTTCGTAGGAGGTTCGGACGCCAACCCGCTCTCTTCCGGCTCGGAGTGCCCGACCGAGGTCCCCAAAAAAGTGTTTACGCGTGGTTCATGGGGGACCTCGGCGGCTTTCCATCAGGCCCCCGGGGTGATCCCATCGGAACGGGCATGAAACACGGGTTCTGGGACGAGCGCTGGCGGCAGGGGCAGATCGGATTCCATCTGGGCCGGCCCCATGACTGGCTGGTGGAGGCGGCCCACCGGTTCCCGCCGCAGGCCCGGGTGTATGTGCCGCTCTGTGGCAAGGCCGTCGACCTGGTCTGGCTCCGGGACCGGGGCCACGAGGTCATCGGTTGCGAGTTCGTGGCCCGCGCCATCGAGGAGTTCTTCCGCGAACAGGGCCTGGAGGCGGCGACCGAGCACCGGGTGGCCGGCAGGGGCACGCCGTTCGAGTGCCACCGGACGCCGGGCCTGAGCCTCCTCCGGGGCGACGCGCTGGAAACCGACCCGGATCTCCTGGGAGGCCCCGTGGACGTGATCTTCGACCGGGCCGCGCTCGTGGCGCTGGATCCCGCCTGCCGGACCCGCTACGTCGACGGCCTGCACCGGCTGCTCCGCCCGGGAGGGCACGTGCTGCTCATCGCCTTCGCCTACGAGCAGTCCCTCGTCGAAGGCCCCCCCTGGTCCGTCGACGCCGGCACGATCGAACGACTCTTCAGTGACCGGTTCCGCCTCGAAACGCTGGCGGTCCGGGCCGAGGAGGGAAGCCCGCGGTTCCAGGCGGCCGGAGTCGCGGCCATGGAAGAACGCTGCTGCTGGCTGACCCGAAGGGATTGACCCCCGAAGGTCGGACCGCCCGCGGCGGGTGTCCCGCTGGCTGGCCCATGGCGCGCTGGCCCGCCCACGGGCCGATCACTTCCCGACCCTACCCCCGACCCTCCCCCCGGACCCGACCCGGACCGGCATCGCGGCATCCCGCCCCATGGCGGAGAGGCGGAGGGCCGCCGACGGTGCATCCGGCAAACCCCGGTGTGGGTTCCGATTCGGGTCCCGATCGGGACCGGAGACCCCGGCCGCAGATCCCAAGCCGCAACCGACGAAGGCCCCAATGCAACCCATCCATCTCCGAGGCGGAGCCTCCCCGATCCACCATCCCTGCCAGGCCGCCGTGGCCATCAAGGGACCGTCCGCCATGGCCTTCCTCCGGCGATCACGGGAGCGGAGTCGCCGCCGAGGCCACCGGCCGGAGGAGGCCGCACGGAAGCATCGCCCCCCCGGGCCACGATTGCCTGCCCCAGTGAGCGCGGGCCGGGCCTCCTGGACGGCGGCCTCAGCCGGTGGTCCGGAGGCCGCTGGCGATGGCGTTGACCGTGAGCAACAGGTCCGGCAGGCAGGCCTGCGCCCCCTCGACATCGCCCAAGCGGTGAAGGGACCGCCACCGCCGAAGCAGTGCGATCTGTTGCCGGTGGAGCAGCCGCAGGGGTTCCACCCGGAGCGCGAGCGTCCGTCCCAGGCGGGGCCGGTGGCGGGCGAACTCGGTCCCCAGCACCCGCGCCAGGTGATGCTGGGTCCGGTGCCACTCGGCCTCGATCCGCGCCCACAGGCGTTCCCGGAGGGCCTCGTCCTCCACCAGCAAGGCGTAGTCGCGCATCACCTCCAGGTCGCTGCTGGCCAGCGACGTCTCGATGTTGGTGACGAGGTAGCGCAGGAACGGCACCGACCGGACATGGTCGCGCAGCAGGGCGGCCCCGGCCTCCGGGAGGGTCTCAAGGGCGCTGCCGGCCCCATACCAGCCGGTGAGGTAGAACCTCGCCTGCGTCCAGGAGAACACCCAGGGGATGGCCCGGAGGTCCGCGAGGCTGGCCTGCCCCGTGCGCCGCGAGGGCCGGGAGCCGATGCGGGTGTTCTCGAGGGCGTCGAGCGGCGTGGCCTGTCGATGGAAGGTCAGGAAACCCTCGCTCTCCAGCAGGGATCGATACTCGCGGCTGGACTCGGAGGCCAGGCGGTCCATCACCGGCACCAGACCTTCCGGGAAGGCGCCTCCCCGCCGGTGATGCCAGGTGGTCGCGGTGACACCGGCCAGGAGCAGCTCGAGGTTGTAGCGGGCGGTGCCCGGGTTGCCGTACTTCTGCGCGATGGTCTCGCCCTGCTCGGTCAGGCGGATCGAGCCGCCCAGGGAACCCGGCGGCAGGGCCTCGAGGAACCGATGGGTCGGACCCGCTCCACGGCTGATGGTGCCGCCGCGGCCATGGAAGAACTGCACCTGGACCCCGGCCTGCTCGCCGACGCGGGCCAGACGGGCCTGTCCCCGCTGGAGGGCCCACTGGCTGGCCACGATGCCGGCGTCCTTGTTGGAATCGGAGTATCCGACCATGACCTGCTGGCGGGGGTGGCCGGGCCGGCCCGCACGGGCGGCGTGGTATGCCAGGCTCGCCCGCGTCACCGGGAACTCCAGGAAGGCACGGAGCATCTCCGGGCCGCGCTCGAGGTCCTCGACCGTCTCGAGCAGGGGCACCACGGGCAGCAGGCACACCATGCCCTCGGGATAGAGGCGCAGCAGGCCGGCCTCCCGGGCGAGCACATAGACGGCCAGCAGGTCGGAAAGCCGGCGCGTCATGCTCACGATGAGCGCCCCGAGCCCGTCCACGCCATGGGTGCCCAGGTGGCCGGCCAGCACGCGGTAGGTCGCCAGCACGGCGTCGGCCTCCGGACCGGCCGAGGCCGACGGGTGCAGGAACGGGCGGGGCGAACGGATCTCGCGCTCCAGCAGGCGCAGCCGCTCGGTCTCGGTCCACTCCTCCCACTGCGAGGCGTCGAGCCCGGCCGCGCAGAGCAGCTGCCGCAGCGCCCGGTCGTGGAAGGCGGAGTTCTGGCGGATGTCGAGATAGGCGAGATGGAAACCGACCGTCGCCAGCACCCGCCGCACGGGGCCCACGTCGTGTTCGGCGAGGCGCGATGCGCCCGCCTCGACCAGCGAGGTCTGGAGGGTGCACAGGTCGGCGTCCAGCTCGGACGGGTCGCGGTAGCGCCCGGGCGCGTCGCACACCTTCGCCAGCTGGCCCGGCTGGACCTCGACGGGCAGCCGGGCCGCGAGCAGCTCGACGGTCTGCCGCCAGGGTTCTCCCGGGTGAACCTTCAAAAGGGGCCGGGCGGCGTCGCCCAACAGGGCCAGCGAGCGCTCGCGCAACGCCGTCAGGCTCGCCGGCGCGGGCTGGACCCACTCGGAGAGCGGCAACCGCTCGGCCAGCGCCCCGAGCTGGCGGTGTAGCACCACCAGGGCGTTGGCCCGAAGCCGCTCGAGGGTCTCGGCCGTCACCTCGGCCGTGACCCCGGGATGGCCGTCGCGGTCGCCGCCCACCCAGGTGCCGAAGCGCAACGAGGGCACGCCGGGGCCCCTCTCGAGGGCCGACGGCGCGAGACCGGCACGCTCCCAGGCCTGGCGCAGGCGGCGGTCCAGCTCCGGCAGCACCCCGGGCAGCACGTCGCGCAGGTAGTTGAGGACGTTGCGTCGCTCGTCGGCCACGGTCGGTTTCTCGAGGAGGATTTCGCCGGTCCTCCACAGGCGCTCGAGGAGGGCCGTCAGCTCGTCGGTGAGCCCGCGTCGCGCCGCCGGGTCGGAGGCGGCCTGGAGCAGCTGCATGAGGCGCCGGTGCTGCTCGAGCACCGAGGAACGCTTGGCCTCCGTCGGATGGGCCGTGAAGACCGGCTCCACCTCGACCGCCCGGAGCGCCTCAAGAAGGGATTCCGAGGTGGCCCCGGCGCGCACCAGCTCCATCAGCTGGTCGGACCACAGCCCGCGCTCGGCCTCGGGCGACCCGGAGAGCTCGCGCCGGTCGCGCAAGGTCTCCGAGACGCGCTCCTCGACGGTGTTCAGCAACTGGAAGGCCAGGGCCAGGGCCAGGCCCAGCCGCGGCGGCGGCTCGGCCACGGCATCGGCGACGCCCGGCGCCCCGGGGCGCCAGGGAACCCACCGGGCCAGCTCCGGCTCGCCCAGCGCCGCGAGCACCTCGGCCAGCGCGCCAGAGAGCCAGCGGATGTCCTCGTCCATGCGCTGGAATCCCCATTCGATGGAATCGGCGGGGGCGATGGCGGCCGTTGCTGCTGCTGCAGCGGTGGTTTCCTGGGCGGGAACGGGGAGGGACGCTAGCATGGCGGGAGCGTGCTGGGGACCAGGTGTTTGGGCGACCGACGCCGGAGCTACTGCCACCCTTCGGGCCATCCGTCAACCGGAGGACGCCGGAGGCCGGGCGCCGGCAGGATCGATTCCATCGATGCGCTTGCCCGGATTATCGATTGAACGGTCCACGCAACTTCAGGTCACAATCCGGTCGCCATGAACACCCCTTCCCGCCGGACCGACCGTCGCCGCGGCCCACTCCTGGCCTTCCTGTCCGCCTTGGTGCTCCTCATGGCGGCACCCGCCGCCGCCACGGCCCAGGAGTCGCGGTCGATCCCGCCGGCCCTGCGGCCTTGGGAATCATGGGCGACCTGGAACGACACGCACCGCTTCTGCCCGACCCCGTACTCCGACCCGAAGATCCATCGCTGTCACTGGCCGAGCCGCCTCGAGCTGCAGGTGACCAACTCCGGCGGCCGCTTCACGCTGTTCCTCACGGCGTTCCACGAGACGTGGGTGCCCCTGCCCGGCGGGGCCGACGCCTGGCCCCAGGACGTGCGCGTGGCGGGCCGGCCGGTGGTGGTGGTGGAACGCGACGGGGCGCCGGCGGTCCGGGTCGGGCCCGGGGACGCCCGGCTCGAGGGCGTGTACCGGTGGAACGAATTGCCTCAGGGCCTGAAGATCCCGGGCTCGCTCGGCATCCTGTCGCTGGTGCGGGATGGCCGGGCCGTGGACAACCCCGTGTGGGACGCGCAGGGACAACTCTGGCTGCGGCGGGACGCCTCGGCCGAGACGACCGAGCGCAACTTCCTCGAGGTGAGGGTCTCGAGCCTGCTCGAGGACGGCATCCCGATGTGGTGGCGCCAGGAGGTCGAGCTGACGATCGCCGGCAGGAGCCGCGAGGAGGACCTCGGCCACCTGCTGCCCGAGGGCTGGAGACTGGCCTCGGTGAAGTCGCCGATCCCCGTGAGCGTGGACGCCGAGGGCCGGGCCAAGGCGCAGGTGCGTGCGGGCACCTGGACGGTCCGCCTGGAGAGCTTCCGCCACGACAACCCCACCGAGGTGCGCTTCGCCCCGGGCACGCGCCCGGCCGTGCCGGAGCAACTGGTGGCCTTCCGGGCGAAGCCGGAGTTCCGGGTGCTCGAGTTCACCGGACCGCCGTCCATCGACCCGTCGCAGAACCGCTTCCCGGCCGACTGGAAGAACCTGCCCGTGCACCGCTGGGATCCGAAGGCCCCGGTGCGGCTGGTCGAACGGCTGCGCGGCATGGGCGCGCAGAAGCCGGCGGGCCTGGCCATCGAGCGGACCCTCTGGCTGGACGAGGACGGCCGTGGGCTCACCTTCCAGGATCGCCTCGAGGGCCAGATGCAGCAGGTGTGGCGCCTGGACGCGGCGGAAGGCCAGGAACTTGGCTCGGTGAGCAGCCAGGGCGAGGGCCAGCTCATCACCATCAATCCCGTGACGCGGGCGGCGGGCGTGGAGCTGAGATCCCGGTCGGTGGAGGTCGAGGCCACCGGGCGGCTTGGGAACCCGGCCTCGCTGCCGGCGACCGGGTGGCGTTCGGACGCCGAGTCGGTCCGGGTCACCCTGCACCTGCCGCCGGGGTGGCGGCTGCTGGCCCTCTTCGGCGCGGACTGGGTCCAGGGCGACTGGCTCACGGCCTGGACACTGCTGGACCTCTTCCTGCTGCTGGTCTTCTCGCTGGCGGTGTTCCGCCTCCGGGGCTGGGCGACGGCGATCCTGGCCTTCGCCGCCTTCGGGCTCGCCTACCATGAGCCGGGCGCGCCGAGGTATCCGTGGCTGGCGCTGCTGGTTCCCCTGGCCCTCGCGCCCCGGTTGCCCCAGGGCACGGGCAGGCGCCTGGTCTCGGTCGGCCAGGCACTGGCCGTTGGGCTCCTGCTGCTGGGCCTCGTGCCCTTCGTCACGCGGCAGGTGCAGCAGGCGCTCTATCCCCAGCTCGAGCCCTCCGGGGATCACGGCTTCGCGCCACCCGAGGCCCGCCAGAAGGCCCGGATGGAACAGGTGCCCAAACAGGTGCCCACAGACACGGTCCCGACCCCCGGCAAGCCCGGGATGTCCCCGGAGATGCTCCGCCGCTACGGCCTGGTCGCCGCCGCCCGGGCGACCGGCGACGCATCGGCCGCTGGCCCCACGGCCCTGGCCGCCTCGGGCTTCATGAACAACCTCGGCCAGGACGACAAGGCGCGGATCCAGACGGGGCCGGGGATTCCCGAATGGACCTGGCGATCGGTGAGCTTCGGCTGGAACGGGCCGGTGGGAGCGTCCCAGCGCCTGCGCCCCGTGCTCGTCCCGCTGGGGCTGGAGCGGGCGCTGACCGTCCTGCGCACGGGACTGCTCATCGCGCTGGCCGCCCTGCTGCTGCGCGGTGTCCGGCCCGGCGGCGGATCCCGGACGACCCCGGAGGACGACGCCCCGCCGATCCCGCCGATCCCCCAAAACCCGCAAATCCCGCAAATCCCGCAGGCGACACCGCCACCGCCCCCCGTTGGCCCGTCCGCGACGGCCTCGCTGGCGGTGGCGCTGCTGGTCCTCGGGGGCATGGTCACCATCCTTCCGGCAGCCCGGGCCGACGACGCCATCCCCCGGGCGGCGGAGGCCGTGGCCAGCCCGGCAGACGGCGCGACGATCCCCGATGCGGCAACCCTCGAGACGCTCCGGCGGCGCCTGCTGGAAACCTCCGATGCCTTCCCCAATGCGGCCAGCATCGCGCGCGTCAACCTCGGGATCCGGGGCCAGCGGCTCCGGATGGAGATGGAGATCCATTGCGCGACCCAGACGGCCGTCCCGCTGCCCGGCCGCCTGCCCTCCCTCTCGCCGCTCACGGTCGGCATGGACGGCCAATGGAGCGCCGCGGTGCGCCGGGACGACGGCTACCTGTGGGCGGTGGTTCCCGCCGGCGTGCACACCCTCCGTCTGGAGGCCCAGCTGGCCGGGGCCGGCGACTGGGAGTGGACCTACCTGCTCAAGCCCCGCCAGGTGAACATCGATGCGCCCGACTGGACGGTGGTCGGCGTGCGGCCGGACGGCGTGCCCGAGGCGCAGGTGTTCTTCTCGCCCAAGCAGAAGGCCACCGCCGAGGCCGCGAGCTACGACCGGCAGGACCTCCAGCCCATCGTCGCCATCGAGCGCCGGATCGAACTGGGGCTGCAATGGCGGGTGCGAACGGTCGTCCGCCGGCTCTCGCCTGCCGGGCGCGCGGTGTCCCTGCGCATCCCCCTCCTGCCGGGGGAGAACGTGCTGACGACGGGCCGCTCCGTGCAGGACGGCGGGCTGGAGGTGCGGCTCGGCGCCCAGGAGGAGACCTTCGAGTGGGAAGGGGGCCTGGCCCCGGTCGAGACCCTGGCGCTGGCCTCCCGCGCCTCAGACACGTGGGTGGAGCGCTGGCATCTGGCGACCTCGCCCGTGTGGCATGTGGAGCTGTCCGGGCTGGCCCCGGTCTTCGAGTCGGGGAACACGATGCTGGAACCGGTCTGGCGGCCGTGGCCCGGGGAGTCGGTGAGCCTGGCGGTCCGCAGACCGGAGGCCGTCGCTGGATCCACGATGACCGTGAACCGGGTCGAGCACGGGGTGACCCTCGGCCAGCGGCAGCGCCTCTCGACGCTGGACCTGACGATCCGCTGCAGCCTGGGTGAGGACTTCCGGCTTGAACTGCCCGCCGACGCCGAGATCACCACCCTCACCCACCTCCGCCAGGAGATCCCGGTGCGGCGCGAGGGCACCCGCCTGATCGTGCCGCTGCGCCCGGGCGAGCAGACGCTGACGGTGGGCTGGAAGGAGAACCTTCCGCAGGGCCTGCGCGCCGACAACGGCCGGGTGCGGCTGCCGGTCGAGGGGGCCAACGTGCACAGCTCGATCGGCGTGGGCCAGGACCGCTGGGTGCTCTGGGCCTCCGGGCCGAGGCGCGGACCGGCCGTCCGATTCTGGGGCATCCTCGCGGTCTCGCTGCTGGCCGGGCTGGCGCTGGGCCGGCTGCCGGGCTCACCCCTGGGCGTGGCGCCCTGGATGCTGCTGCTCGTGGGGCTGACGCAGGTGCCGCTGCCGGCGGCGGCCGTCGTCATCGGATGGTTCTTCGTCGTGCGGTGGCGCGGCCAGCCGGCCTTCCAGGGCCTGCCCTGGCTGGCCTATGACGCGGCCCAGGTGCTCCTGGCCGCCCTGACGCTGGCCGCACTGGGCATCCTGGTCTACGCCGTGAGCGCCGGCCTGCTGGGCAACCCACGGATGTTCATCATCGGCAACGAGTCCACCAGCACGCTGCTGCGGTGGTTCCAGGCGCGGACCGCCGGCGAGGCGCTGCCGGTCTGCGAATGCGTCTCGGTGTCGATCTGGTGGTACCGCTTCGCGATGCTGCTGTGGGCGCTCTGGCTGGCCGTGTCGGTGCTGGGCTGGCTGGGCCTGGCCTGGAGGAACTTCGCCAGCGGCGGATTCCTGCGGCGCCATCCCGGGAAGCAGGCCGAGGCGGCGACTCCTCCGGCGCCGCCGACCCTGGGTGCCGTGGCTTCCGGATCCGCCCCGGGGTCGGACCACTGAGGCGGGCGACCCCGGGGTCGCCCCGGGGCGCCTCGGAGCTCAGCGCCCGGCGGCCTTGAGTGAGGCCTCGCGGGCCGCCCGGAACTCGCTGGACGGGTTCCAGCGGGGGGCGCGGCGGTCGTCGGCCAGGCGGCGGAGGATGTCGTGGTACAGGCGCAGGTCCTCGGCCGCGCCGGTGAGGTCCCAGCCGGGCTTCACCTCGTCGCTGACCTTGTGGTAGTCGCGCTCGATGTACTCGTTGACCTTCGACTCGCCGTACCCGGTGGGCTTGCCGAGGTACTCGTCGCCGGCCTTGAGGTACAATCCCGGCACGCCGCCCTTCATGAACTCGAAGTGGTCGCTGCGGTAGAACATGCCGCGCTCGGGATGCGCGTCGGGCAACACCACCCGGCCCCGGGAGCGGGCGACGGCGTCGACCACCGCGTCGACGGTCGAGGCGCCCCGGCCGATCTGACGGAGGTCCCGGGTCCGGCCCCAGGTGTTCATGCCGTCGATGTTGAGGTTGGCGACCGTCCTGGCCAGCGGGTACACCGGCCGGGCCACGTAGTGCGCCGCGCCCAGGAGTCCCTGCTCCTCGGCCGTCACCGACAGGAAGAGCATCGAGCGCCGGGGCGCCCGCGCAGCCGTCCCGAATGCCTCGGCCAACTCGAGCAGACCCGCCGTGCCGATGGCATTGTCGGCGGCCCCGTTGAAGATCTGGTCGCCCTCGAGGCTCGCGTTCCGGCCCAGATGATCCCAGTGGGCGGTCACCACGACCCACTCGTCACGGAGCTTCGGATCGCGCCCCCGAACCACCCCGAGCACGTTCCTGGACTTCAACGGGCGGGACTCGTTGCGCGCCGTGAAGGCGGCCTTCTGCTTCAGGGTCACCGCGCGGAACCCGGGCCTCCGCGCCGCCTCCTTCATCGCCTCGTAGGTGGTGCCGTTGGCGGCGAAGAGTTTCCGGGCACGGTCCAGGTGCATCCAGCCGGCGATGGCGGTCTTGGGCGATCGATCGCTGGCGAGGTCGAAGCGCTCCCGCCCCCAGGAGTTGATGACCACGAACCACGGATACGCCGCCGGGGCCGTCTCGTGGATGATCAGGGCCGCGGCCGCACCCCGGCGGCCGGCCTCCTCGAACTTGTAGGTCCAGCGGCCGTAGTAGGTCATGGCCTTGCCGCCGAACCACTTCGGGTCGAGCTGGTCGGGACGCGCCGGGTCGGGGATCGGCGGGTCGTTGACGAGGACGACGAGGGTCTTGCCCCGAACGTCCACGTCGCGGAAGTCGTTCCAGCCGTATTCGGGGGCGTCGATGCCATAGCCCACGAAGACCACGTCGTTGTCCGGCACGGAGACCTCGACCCCGGGGCCCGGGCTCCAGGCCACGTAATCCTGCGGCCCCATCAGGTCCTCTCCGCCGAGGGTGAATCCCACCGAGGACTTCACGCCCACGATCGGGACATCCTGCGTCCACGACCCGTCGGGCATCCCCGGCTGGAGACCGGCCCGACGGAACTGCTGGATGAGGTAGTCGATGGTCTTGGCCTCGCCCGGGGTGCCCGGACCGCGCCCCTCAAACTCGTCGCTGGCCAGCACCCCGGTGCGCTCGAGGAGGTCCTCCGGCCGGATGGATCCGGCGCCCCGGGGTTCGGCGGCGAAGGCGAGGAGGGGCATCGCGGCCGCGAGCGCGGCGGCGATCCGTGGCACCCATGGGGTCGTGGGCATGACCTCGCCAATGGAATGCCAATCCATCCCGCAAGCAACCCTCCAACCAACCACCAGACACCCCGCTCGAACGGCCGCCAGTCGGGTGCGCGACACCCCGCCCCCGACGCACGAGACTTCCGGGATGGCACCTCGGTCGCAGGATCTGCAGGTTTGACAACCGCCGGGATCCCCCGCTCGTATTCGAAGCGCCCTCGGGATGTATTTCGGATCTGCCGATCGGCCACGCCCCCGGACCTGATGGCGGCGGTGGGTGCGGGAGGAGTTGAACCGAGTTTCCGCCCATGACCCCGGATTCCCACGACGACGAACAACGCCTGCGCGAACTCGGCTACCGCCAGGAGCTGGCCCGGCGGATGGGCGGGTTCTCCAACTTCGCCATCTCGCTGGCCATCATCTGCATCCTGTCGGGCGGGATCACCTCGTTCCATGTCGGCTTCAACAGCGCAGGCGGCGCGAGCCTCGGGCTGGGCTGGCCGCTGGTGGGCCTCTTCTCGCTGTGCGTGGCGGCCACCATGGCCCAGGTGGCCAGCGCCTTCCCCACGGCGGGCGGGCTCTACCACTGGGGCAGCCTGCTGGGCGGACGGGCCTGCGGGTGGGTGACGGCATGGTTCAACCTGGCAGGCCTCGTCACCGTGCTCGCGGCCATCAACACGGGCACCTACGACTTCGCCACCGCGGCCTTCGGGTGGACCCCGGCACCGGACTCCGCCAGCATGACCCGCGTCGTCGCCGTGTCGGCGATGACGCTGTCGCAGGCGCTGCTCAACCACCACGGGATCCGCTGGACCACCCGGCTCACCGACTTCAGCGGGTGGCTCATCCTAGCGGTGTCGACGGTGATGACCGCAGCGTTGCTCGTGGCCACGCCGCACTGGGAGTGGTCGCGCCTGTGGACCTTCACCAATTTCAGCGGATTGCCGGAGGGGGCGCCGGTGTTCCCCCGCCAGGAGTCGTTGCCGTGGCTCTTCTGCCTGGGATTCCTGCTGCCCGCCTACACGCTCACGGGGTTCGACGCCTCGGCCCACACCTCGGAGGAGACCCGGGAGGCCGCGTGCAACGTGCCCCGGGGCATCGTCCGGTCGGTGGCCGTGTCGGCCGGATTCGGCTGGGTGATGATCGTGGCCCTGCTGCTGGCCATGCCCGACCTGAAGGCCGGCGCGGCCAAGGGCTTCGAGATCGTGCCCTGGATCCTGCGATCGGCCCTGGGAGAACGCGTCGCGCAGGCACTGCTCGCCGGCGTGGTGACGGCCCAATACCTCTGCGGACTGGCCGCGCTGACCTCGGCCTCGCGCATGACCTACGCCTTCGCCCGGGACGACGGACTGCCGGGCTCCGCCTGGCTGAAGCGGGTCGATCCGGCCACGCAGTCGCCGTCGGCGGCCGTCTGGACCAGCGCCCTGGCCTCGGTGGCCCTGGTGGTGATGCTGCGCTACGAGACCATCGCCGCGGTGTGCGCGGTGTTCCTGTACCTCAGCTACGTGCTTCCGGTCGCGGCCGGGGCTTGGGCCCACGGTCGCACCTGGACCCGCTTCGGCCCCTTCCAACTGGGCTCGGCCTTCCGGCCCCTGGCCGTGCTGGCGGTTCTCGGATGCCTGTTCCTGCTGGTGATCGGTGTGCAACCGCCCAACCAGCAGGCCCTGCCCATCCTGGTCGGAAGCACGGCCTTGCTGGTGGCGGTCTGGTTCGGTCTCGAGCGCCGCCGCTTCAAGGGCCCACCGGGTGGTCGCCTGTCCTGAACGATGCCGTTGGATCGGTCGTGCTGGCTGAGAGCCCGGGGTCGAGGGCGCCAACCGAGCCCCCAGGGGCGATCCCGCGCGCGGAACGGTCCGGCGACCCATTTTTGGGCATTCCTTCATGCGAACGACCTGCTTTGCTCAGGCCATGCAACGACCGATCCATGCCCGGGGACGCTCCGGGCGGTCCTGGCCGGCCCTGGCCGCGCTGGTCTGGCTGCTCGGGATCGCAGTCGTCTCCCCGGCGGTCGCCCTCGACCGGGAACGCCTCTTCGGCCCCGAGGTGAAGACCGGCGACTACAAGCACCCGGCCAGCTTCACCGAGCTGGGGAACGGGGACCTGTATGTGGTCTTCTTCAGCGGCCGGGGGGAGTACAAGGACAACCAGGCGGCGGTCTTTGGGTCGCGACGGAAAGCCGGGACGCGCCGATGGTCCAAGCCCGTCTCCATCGCCAGCAACCCGTTCCACGCGCTGGGCAACGCGGTGGTCTGGGAGGCCCCGGACGGGGTGGTTTGGCTCTTCTACGTCACCCGCCACGGCGAGCTGTGGAGCGATTCCCGCATCACGGCGAAGATCTCGCGGGATGGTGCCGCGACCTGGTCCGAGCCCTTCCAGGTCACCTTCGAGGCCGGCACCATGGTGCGCAACCGGCCGATCGTCCTCTCGGACGGCCACTGGTTGCTGCCGGTGTACCACGAGGTCGGCACGGACCCGGAGCTGGACGATCCCCGCAACCGTTCGTTCTTCCTGCGCTACGATCCCACGAGGAGGACCTGGACCGAGAGCAATCGCGTCGGCTCGCGCCTGGGCAACATCCAGCCCGCCCCGGCGGTCATCGACGGCGACCACCTGGTGGCCTTCTGCCGGCGGGGTGGCGATTATCAGGGACGCCCGGACGGCTGGATGGTGCGCACCGAGTCGCAGGATGGCGGACGCACCTGGAGCGAGGGCACGGACAGCCCGCTGCCCAACCCGAACGCCGCCGTGGAATTCCTGAGGCTGCGCTCCGGCCGGCACCTGCTGGTGTACAACCACAGCTTCACCAACCGGACCCCTCTGACGGCAGCCCTGTCGTCGGACGGCGGGAGAACCTTCTCCCGGCGCCTCGACCTCGAGGCCGACCCCAAGGGGGACTACGGCTATCCCACCGCCCTGCAGTCGCGCGACGGCCGGATCCAGGTGCTGTACACCAGCGACGAGCGCACGGTGGTGCGCCGCATCGTGCTGACGGAGGACGAGTTGCTGGGCCAGGCAACCCGTCCCCCGGAGCCGGCGCACGGGACGGCTGCCCCGGGTCGTTGACGGAGCCGGGGAACGGCACCGAGGGACCGGGCGGCGGATTGGACGGATGGGCCCAGCCGCTGGCCCATGGGGGTGGTCAAAACCATGGAATTTGTGCGGGAGGGAATTGGGGCCGGAGGGGGTTAGGGCGGCAGTTCGGTCGGGGTGGGGGGCGATTCCACGGCCTCGAGGGATCGGAGGGCCGACAGAGCGATGAGGCCGGCCTCGGCCAATTCGGAGCCGGGCGAGGTCTCCACCAACCGGAGAAGGCCCTGGACCGCCTCCGGATTGCGGATGCGCTCGATGGCCCAGGCCAACGCGGCGCGGGCGGCCGGCCGGCCGGCCGCCTCCGCGTGGCCACGGATCAACCCCTCGACCGTGGCCGGACGAGCCCCCCGGGCGAGGGTTTCGACGATGGCCTCGATGAGGTCGACGTCGTCGATCCGGGACAGGGCGATCGCCAGGGCCTCCATGTCTTCCTCGGTGGAAAACCCCTTGAAGGCCTCCAGCAGCGCCGCGGTGTCGGCAGGAGACCGCCGCTCAAGACTGGCCCGGACCAAGGCGTCGACGGCGCCGGCACCGCCGAGTGAAGCCATGCGGTCGGCCCAGAATCCCCGCTGCTCCGGGGTGGCGGCCGATGCAAGTCCCTCCTCGAGCGACGGCAGGCCCGGCGATCCCGGGTCGACGCCGCCGTCCAAGAAGGGCCCAGGGCCGTCGAGGGAGGACTCGTGGGACGACGCATTGAGGCTTCCGGGCGTTCCCGCTGGAGACCACGGATCCCCAGGATCAACTCCCATACCGACTGCTCCTACTCCTACTCCTCGGGGTCCCCGGCCGACGAAGAACGGCGAACCCTCCCGGCGGGAACCTCGGCCCGGGGTCCCCGATGCGCTTGCCATGGCCTCCGGCCCGCGCCCGGCCGGACCGGAGATCCCCTCCGGATCGGGGAGGACCGGGTCACGGCGCCAGCCGAGCGGGATCACCAGGATGAGACCCAAGAGCAGCAGGAGGATTCCGGTGGAGTTCATGGGGCCGTGGACGGGAAGGGCGATTCCAGAAGACAGAGGACAGGCCGTGAACCCCGGATCACGGGGAGACCTGGAGGACGTAGGCTCCGGTCTCGGTGCCGGACGAACCGCGGACCTCGATCGAGTAGGTCCCCGCAGGCAGCTTGCGCCGGATGCGGAAATTGGAGCCGACGCCCAGGTCGTCATCCTCGGCGAGGGTCCGGCCGGAGGCGTCCCGGAGGATTCCCCGGGTGTCGAGCGGGCCCGTCGTCGTCAACGCGACGGTGGCGGCCTGCGTCAGGACGAAGCGGAACACATCCAGGTCCCGTGCGGTCTCAAGCCGGGCCTGGGTGGTCGAGGGCACGGCCACGCGGGCGGCCGTGGCCGGGGTGTTGCCCACGTCGTCCTTGGGTGCGGTGCCGGTGCCGGCGACCACGAAGTCGAAGGGCGATTCGTCGGCATCGTTGTTTGGCAGGCTCACGGAGGCCACGTGCCGGCCCGGATTGAGCGGGTTGAAGGTGATCTGGAACGACGCCGAGCGACCGGGAGCCACCGCGGCGGGCGCCTGCGTGGTGATCCGGAACTGGGAGGCTCCCGGACCCCCGAGACGCACCGCCCCCAGGAGAAGCGTGGCCTTGCCGGTGTTGCGCACCGAGAAGGAGGTGGCCCGGCCCCCGTCCCCAAGCTCCACCGATCCGAAATCGGTGCCATCCGGGGTCCTGGCCGCCATGGCCCCGTCGGCGATCGGCGTCGCGGCCAACCCCAGGAGCCCGATCTCCGGAGTCCCCGTGGCCTCCGGCGCGGCCGTCCACTTGGCCAGCACCGTGTAGGCCCCCCGGGAGGACCCGTTGCCGGTGACCTTCAGGAAACAGGTTCCGGCGGCAAGTCGGGTGAGGATGAGGAAGTTGGGGGTTCCCGCCCCGTTGTCGTCGGAGGCCAGGACCGTGCCGGAGGCGTCGACCAGGACCGCCTGGACGTCGTTGGTGCCCGAACTGCCGAGGCTCACCGTGCCGGGGCCGTCCACCTCGAGACGGAACCAATCCTGGTCGGCGGTGCTCTCCAGGAGAGCCCGCATGGGGGTGTTCCAAGCCAGCAGGGTGGCCGTGGCCGCGGTGTCGCCGTGATCGTCGGCGGCCGCCCCGGAAGCGGGGCCTCCGATCTGCCCGAGGATCCAGGAACGCTGGGAGAGCGTGTTGCCGTAGATGCCCGGGACGCCATCGCGACCACATCCGTCGCCAAAGCTGACGGTGCCGGCATGGCGCCAGCCACCACGGCCATCGGAGACGACCAGCGGGCCGCCGCTGTCGCCCTGGCAGGTGTCCCGGCCGCCGCCCGGGACCCCGGCCGCCAGGTGCACCGAGGACAACCCGGGATAGACCCGGGAGGCCTCGTCGAGACCGACGAGGTTCAGGTCGACCTCGAGCAGCACCGCCGACAGGCGCCCGTCTTCCGAGATCGTGCCCCAGCCCATGCCCCGGACCGCGGTTCCCGGGGCGATCTGTGCGGCCGCATCCACCAGCGGAAGGACCGGCACCCCGGTCAATGGCTTGGAGAGCCGGAGCAGGGCGAAATCGTTGACCAGCGATCCCATAACCGTGCCGAAGCGCGGATGGACCACGATCTGCGACACGGCCACCCGCGGGCCGTCCCGGGACGACCGCAGGTCATGGCCGCCCACGAGCACGTCGAGCGAGGAGGCCGACAATCCTTCGACGCAATGGGCCGCCGACAGCACCCACTGCGGATGGATGAGCGCACCGCCGCAGAATTGTCCGTCGATCGGTGCCTGACCCCGCCGGAGGAGGGCCGTCATCCAGGGATAGGCCCCTTTGGGCGCGGCCTGCCCTCCCACAATCTTGGGGGCGGCCTCCGGGCGGGATGAGGCGGCCGGGAGGGACCCGGTCCAGAGGGCGACGGCCAGGGCCACGGCGCCCTGGGCCACCCGGGCAGCATGGAGGGCCTGTCCTGGCAGACGCAGCAGGAGGCCAAGGGCCCGCGCCGGGAACTCGGAGCCTGCCTGGAAACTCGAGGGGGTCCTGCCGGGAGGAATATTGGTGACGGCCACGGCGGGGAGACCAGGGCAGCCCCGAAGCGGGCCAAACGACGTTCGTGGCCCAGGCGGGGTTCGGGACCCGGAGGGAGGGTGTGCGGACGGAGGTTGGAGGATCGGAGGGAAGAAGGGAGGGAAGGAGGTGGGAGGCAAGCTCCTGGGAACAGGCATCGGTTTCATGACGCCCGCCAGACTCGGCCATCGATGTTACCTCCGGATGACGGCGGGCCGGATTCCTCAGGCGGTGACCCCGGGGTTTGCGAAGGCGCGGCCCTGCAGGACCGGAGGAGACCCGCCTGGCCAGCGCTTCAGGCGGCTTGGGGGCCGTCGCCGGGGGCCTCGAAGCGGTATCCCACCTGGGGCACTGTCTGGATGAGGCGGGGACGGTTGGGGTTCTCCTCGACCTTGGCACGCAGGGTCGTGACGGCACGGTCCACGCTGCGGTCGGTCACGGCGGCCTCCGACCAGACCGCTTCCAGGATCTGTTCGCGGGTGAGGGCCCGACCGGCCTTGCGGGTGAAGAACTCGAGCAACCCGTACTCCTTGGGGGTCAGTTCGATCTCGACGCCGCCACGGCGGACCCGCCGCGCACCCCGGTCGATCTCCAGCGAGCCGATGCGCACGAGGTCGGGAAGCGCCCGGCGGTGTCGGCGGAGCAGCGCGGCCACGCGGGCCAGGAGTTCGCCGATGCCGAAGGGCTTGGTGACGTAGTCGTCAGCCCCGAGGTTCAGGCCCCGCACCACCTGGGCCTCCTCGCCCAGGGCCGTCAGCATGACCACCGGCATCTCGAGGCCGTCGGCCCGGAGCCGCCGGCAGATCTCGTGGCCCGAGAGGCCGGGCAGCAGCAGATCCAGCAGGATCAGGTCGGGCCTCAGGGTCCGGGCCTGCTCGAGGCCCTGACGGCCGTCGCCCGCCGAATGCACCCGGTAGCCGGCTCGCCGGAGGTTGTCGGTGAGGCCGAAGAGGATCGAGGCGTCGTCCTCGACCACGAGGATGAGTTCAGGCGTCATCGGGAGGGTCGATTCTTGGGAGTCGGGCGGGCACCGGAGGGCCCAAGGGGACCGGGGGGTTCGTCGGGAACCGCCGGCACGACCAGGGCGAAGCGGCTGCCGCGGCCCGGGGTGGACTCCACCTCCACCTCGCCGCCGTGGGCCTCGACGATGGAGCGGACGATATGGAGGCCGAGGCCGGCGCCAGTGACCGTGCCCGCCGTACCACCCGGGCCGTCGAGCCGGTGGAACTTCCCGAAGATGTGGTCGCGCTGGGCCGGGTCGAAGCCGATCCCGTTGTCGGTGACCGAGAAGCGGACCCGCTCGCCGCACCGGTCGACCGCCAGGACGATGCGCTTGTGGGGGCCCGTGTACTTGTGGGCGTTCTCGAGCAGGTTCAGGAGCGCGGTGGTGAGGGAGGGGGCGTCGGCGAGGACCCGGGGCAGACCGCCGGCGACCTCCGTGCGGAGGTCGCAGCCGGGGGCGGCGAAGCGGGGCCTGACGCTCCGGACCGCCACCTCGACCACGGTCTCGGGCGCGGTGGGCTGGAAGTCATAGGCCATGGCCCCGCGCTCCAGGCGGGCGAAGGTAAGGTAGTCGTCGACGAGGCGGCCGAGCCGGACCGTCTCGCCGGAGACGACCTCCAGGTAGGCACGGGTGCGACCCGGCTCCGGTTCGGGATCGGCCACGAGGCTGTCGACCAGCATCCGGATGGAGGTCATGGGGGTGCGCAGCTCGTGGGAGATGGTGGTCAGGAAGTCATGGCGCACCTCGGCCAGACGGACCCGGCGCAGGAAGCGCTGGATGGCCAGGAAGGCCAGCACGGCCCCGAGCAGGGCGGCGCTTGCGGCCGAGCCCACCTGCAGCACGGCCTCGCGGCGGGCCGACCCGGCCCAGCGGGCCTCGGCGACCGAGGGATCCAGGCTCAGGGCCCATCCCGGGAGGCTGGCGCCGAGGGAGGCCGAAACCCCGGCGGCGCCGGCGTCCGGGCCACCGGCCACACCGCCGGCAGGGACGAGACGGGCCGCGTATCCGAGGGAACCCAGCTCGCGGTCAATCCGCTGCTCGAGGGCCGCGTGGAGCCGGTCGCGGCGGTGCAGCCAGGCCGCGCCGCCGCCCGGCGCGGGGAGCGACCACACCTGCCCCCGGGGTTCCGAGGCGTCGAACCGGAACAGGTGGCGCGTGGTCCGGAGGTCGGGACGCGCCAGGGCGGGCATCCCGACAAGGCTCTGGGACACGGCCACGCCGAGCGCCTCGGCCGGCTCCGTGGGCAGGGCCACCGGATGGCCGATGCGCCGCAGCTCCCGCGCCAGGTGGAGCCGCTGGCTGGCCGGCAACAGGGGCGCCCCGTGACCGGCGACCTGGCGGCCCAGGACCTCGACGGTGGGCAGGAACCTCGGATCATCGCGGGACATCCGTTGCAGCGCGGCCCATCGGATGCCCGGCAGGTAGAGCCGACCGGACGGCGAGCGGCTGGCCTCCAGCCGCTGCTCCACCCACCGGGCGGCCAGGTCGAGGTAGGCGTCGGACATCGGCTGCGTGATGAGGCGCTGGTGGAAGTCGCCGATGAGGGCCTCGCCCCGGGCGTCCACCTCCGGGGGGTCAAGCCCACCCGTGGCGGGCGCGGGATAGGCCGGGAGGCCGTCGGCATCGAGGACGAGCAGCCCGTCGGGAAGCTCCTCCGGGATGCGGCCGGCGGCCGCCGCGGCCAGCAGCGTGGCGAAGGCGACGCCCGACTCGGACGGGTCGACGGGCGGGAGCCGCCGACCAGCCCGCTCCGCCAGCACCCCGAGGTCCCGCTCCACGGTCCGGACCGCCTGCTCCACCCGGAGCCGGTGCAGGGCCTGCCGGGCCCGGGGGCCATCCCTCCGGTCGCGATCCCATCCGCGGAGCGTCGTCCACAGCAGCAGCGCCGCCGGCAGGGCGACGGCCAGGCCGATGGCCGCGAGGGACAACAGGAGTTCCCCCCGCGGTCTCAGGCGCAGCGCGGGCAGGCTTGGGAGGAGTCGATCCGGCACGAGTCGTGGTCTCCCGGGTGGGGGCTCAGAGTCCGTAGGGCTTGAGCAGTTGTCGGGCACGGACGAGGTCGCCGGCCCGCAGCGTGTCGACCACGACGGCCCAGTCGTCGAGCCAACGGCGGAGCCGGGCGCGGACAGGGCGGTCCGGGTCGGGCGCGACGGGTCCGGTGGCGGCGCCGAGCCGGGCGTCGATCGCCCGGACGCGGTTGATCGCCTCGGCCAAGGGAGGCACCGGATCTCCGGAATCCTCCGGGGACTCGAGGGCGCGCAGGGATTCGTCGACGCAGGCGAGGACGGCCACCAGCTCGGGCGTGAGTTCGGGCGGGAAGTCCGACAGGCCCGGCACATGCAGGGTGAAGGCGCCGAAGGAGCGGCGGAGGGTGCGCACCGCCTGCAGCCAGACGGCCCGCGCCTCGGCCAGGCGTCCCTCGGACATGCGGGCCGACACCGCCTCCGCCGCCTGCCGGACCATCCCGAGGTAGTCGGCCGTGAGCGACGGCCGGCCGTCGCGGTTGATCGGCCCGGCCCATCGGGCGGCACGGTCGGCCTCATGGCGCACCCCGGCCGGGTCGCCGGCGGCGAGGGCCCGGGCCAGTCGGTCCCGGCATTCGACGACCCGGGCATTGGCGTCGTCCGGGGCGAAGAGCGCGGTCCGGTCGACCAGCCACGCCCTGGCCGCGCTGAGGGCCCAGGCGGCGCGGACCGGCACGGGCCCGGCCGGGCCATCGACGGCGACGGAGGGGCCGGAGACGCCGGGGCCCCCGGGGACATCGGGGGCGAGCAGGGCCTCGAGGGCGGGGATGGCACGTTCCACGGCCTCGAGATCGCCCCCGACCACCTGACGTCGCAGGGCCCCGAGCGCGTCCAGCATCTCGCCGACGAGTTCGCGCACGGCTCCTTCCTGGGCGACGCCGGACGGATCCAGGAGCGGGTCCAGCAGCAGCGCCAGCTCGCCGAGGAAAAGCCGCTCGTCCTGGAACCAGCTCCGGTCCCTCGGGCTGGCCTCGGGCGAGAGGAGCAGGAGGTTGTGGGACGCCTTCCGGGCGAAGGGCTCGGTCTCGGGGAATTCGCGGACCAGGCGGAGGAAGAGGGCCACGGCCGGGGTGAAGTTGCCCCGCATCGAATGGCAGACGCCCAGGCGGTGCATGGACTCGACGCGGACCCGGTCGGGCAGCCGGGGTTGCCCGAGCAGGCGCTCGTGGAGGCCGATGGCGCCCGCGCCATCCCCGAGGATCTCCTCGCGCCACGCCGCCTCCTCGAGGGTCATCTGGGCGTCGATGGCGGACGTCGACCCTCCGGGAGGAACAGGTGGGGCGGAGGCCTCGCCGGCGCCCGCCAGGAGGAGCAGGGTGCCCAGGACGGTCAGGACGGCCAGGACGGCCACAGCATGCCCGCGACCGCGGCCACGACGGCCATGAGGCACCCGCCACGGCGACCGGAAACAAGACCGTGGGCTCCGCCACCGCTGCGCGCCCGGGCTGGAGGCGCTCGCGACGGATCCGGGCGATGGGTTCGGGACGGGGAAATTCCTCATGGGACGGGACCTGGATCGTCGTCTCGGGGAAGTTGCCGGGTGTGGTGCCACGCTAGTCCGCGCCGCACCGCAGGTTCAAGCGTTCTGCGCTGGCCAGGCGTGGTCCGTCCGAATGAACCTCGTGGCCACCTCATGTCCCACTCCATCCTCCCGACGCGACGCAGCGTCCCGGCGCAACTGGCAATTGTGTGGAACCTGGGCCTCGGGCTCGGCCTGGCCCCGGGACTCGGCACCGCGGGGCTGGACGCCGCGGGGCTGGGCCTGTCCTCGCCCCAGGCGCACCAGGTCCTCCAGCGGCGGACCGTCGACCGGGGCACGGTGGTGCTTGAGGGGACCGACGGCACCCTGGCCGACGGCGCGATCGCCCTGGAGACGCGCTGGCTGGCCGGGGACCGGCCGGGTCCCTGGGTGCGGATCGACACGCCGACCTCGCGGGGCCGCTTCCGCTGCCCGGTGGAGATGCCCGCCGGCGGATGGTTCCGGATCGAGGTGCGCCAGCTCGGGCCGGCCGGTCCCGGCACCACCGCCGCCGCGGCCCCGGCCGTGCTGGCCGAGGTGGCGGTGGAACCGGTGGGCGTCGGCGAGGTGTTCGTGGTGGCGGGCCAATCCAACTCGGCCAACCACGGCGAGGAACGCCAGGTGCCGCAGACCGGCTGGGTGAGCACCTTCGACGGCACGCGATGGCGTCCGGCCCACGACCCCCAGCCCGGCGCCAGCGGCGACGGAGGCAGCTTCCTGCCGCCCTTCGGCGACGCGCTGGCCCGACGCCTGGGGGTTCCGGTGGGCCTGGCCGCCTGCGGCATCGGCGCCACCAGCGTGCGCGAATGGCTCCCGAAGGGCTCGCGGTTCCCCAACCCGCCGACCCTGACGGGCCGCGTACGCCGGCTCGAGTCCGGCGAGTGGGAGAGCGATGGCGCGGCCTTCGAGGGCCTCGTGCGTCGATCGACCGCCTTCGGGCCCGGCGGCTTCCGGGCCGTGCTCTGGCACCAGGGCGAGAGCGACGCCAACCAGGCCGATCCCTCGCGCACCCTCGCCGGCGACCGCTACCGGGAATCGCTGGCCACCGTGATCCGGGAATCCCGCCGGCGCATCGGCTGGGAAGCCCCCTGGTTCGTGGCGCAGGCGAGCTACCACGTGCCCGGCGACGAGGGCTCCCCGGAGATCCGCGCCGCGCAGGCCTCGCTGTGGCGCGAGGGCATCGCCCGGCAGGGCCCCGACTCCGACGCGCTCAAAGGCACCTTGCGCGATTCCGGCGGCAAGGGCGTCCACTTCAGCGGACCGGGCCTCCGGGAGCACGGACGGCGCTGGGCCGAAGAGGTCGGCGCCTGGATCCAGTCGCCCGGACCCTGGGACGGCGGCGGCCGGCGGTAGCCGAACACCCCGGGATCCCCGTCGGCCCTCAGAAGGCGATCCCCCAGCGGCGGCGGGCGAAGCCGTGGGCGACCGGCTTCACCTCGGCCAGCCGGGCACGCCAGTCGTCGCCACCGAAGCGCTTCTCGAAGGCGCGCACGTCCCGCTCGTACTCGGCCATCAGGCGCGCCTTGGCAGGCTCCTCGAGGAAGGACCACTTCAGCGAATCGCGCCCACAGCGGAGGAGCTCCTCCCAGGTCAGCTGGAACTCGGTGACGGCCGTGAAGTACTCGTCGGTCATGCCGGAGTCCCACATGCCCGAATCGTCGGTGGAGAGCCCGCAGGGCACCCCCAGGCGGAGCATCTCGGGGAAATGGTGCTGGGAGTAGTCGCCCACGTACTCCAGCAGGAGGTTGCTCACGAGATTGATCTCCATGAAGGCCAGGCCGTGTCGGAGGTGCAGCACGAGGTCGTCGTCGGTCAGCACGTTGTTGCCGTGGCCCAGCCGGGTCGCGCCGAGCATCAGCGTGTCGCGCAGGTGGGCGTTGGGCTCGTCCACCTCGCCGGCGTGGATCGACAGGCCGATGCCGGAGTGGCGGTGGCGCATGCGCCGGTACACGTCGAGGAAGCGCCGCGGGTGGCCTTTGTCGTTGTCCTCGCGGCCGGCCATGTTGACGCCCACCCAGAGGTCGCGGTGGCCGGCCACCCAGTCGTGGGCCTCCTCCACGCGACGGACGGCGTTGGGCGTGAAGCGCAGCACCACGTACTGCAGGCGCAGGGTGACGCCGGTGGCCAGAGCATCCGGCCGCGCGAGCCGCCGGCGGAGGATCCGCTCGCCCTCCTCGGGGTCGAGCATCGTGCCGTCGGGGGCGCCGAAGAGGTCGGGGATGGTCTGGGCCTCGATGTAGCGGACACCCTCGGCCCCGTAGCGGCGGAGGGTGCGGACGGTCATCTCGGCCATCAGGTGCGGATCGCGTCCGAGCGCGCCGAGCCGCGGCCAGATCCTCTCGAAGAACTCCTCGCGCCCCTCGCCCGGCCGGTCCAGGCGCAGGGAATCCATCCACTCGCGGGCCTGGGCGGGCGACAGGGCGTCGAGGGCCGTGTAGTCGGCCCTGCGGCAGGCGTCCATGGCGCCCCACTGGACGGCCGAGAGGGTCGCGAACCGGACCCAGTCGTTGGTGTCCCCGTCGCACCCGCCCGCGCGGAGCCGGGTGTAGAACCGGTTGGTTCCCACGATCGAGCGGTCGGTCGCCACCGCATACAGGTCCTCCATGCGCCAACAGCCCGCCGCATGGTGGTGCAGGTCGCCGCCCTTGGGCACGGCGTAGAGCAGGCGGTACAGGTCGGGCTTGGAGAGGGTCCGACGGAGTTCCCCAAACCGGTCGCCGAAGCCCTCGGCCAGCGCCGACGGCGGCAGGCCGGCGACGAGGGCCAAGGCCAGGGCCGTTCCGAGGGACAGGAGGCCATGGAACAGCGACGGGGCCCGGCCCGGCCGGGGGCCGGGGAGCCGACGGGTCGGTCGATGGGTCGGTCGATGGGAGAAGGTCGGGCGGCGGGTCATGGGGTGAGGGAACCGGGGATGCGGTCGGCGTGGAGAGACCAATGGTCGACCAGTTCTCGGACCACCCGGCTGCCGACCCGATGGGCGGCCTCGAGGCTGGGAAGGTAGGCCGAGAACTTGCCGCTGTTCTCCTCGACGAGGTTCTCGGCGGCGGTCCGTCCGGGCGGCTGCATGTCGAAATTGCTGGCCGTGCGCAACACCAGCACGCGCCGGAGGTCCACGCTGCCATCCTGGCCGAGGAAGGTCAGGGCCTGCAGCGTGCCGCTGTCCTCCATGGCCGTGGTGACGTAGTTGCCGCGTCCCCCGGTCCAGTAGCGGGTCCAGTCGTTGGCCCACTGGTTCATGAGGCGACCGTGCCAGAAGGTCGAGGCGCTCAGGTTGTCGCCCTTCAGGACCGAGGGCGACAGGCGGGCCTTGGGATGCCCGGTGTACCGCATGCGGTTCTGGATCATCACGTCGGTCTCCGGCAGCGGCGTGTCCCGGGTGAGCCGGTAGGCCCAGTCCACCAGGCCGGGGTCGAGGGTGAACAGCACCTCGCCCACGCGGTTCCTGCGGGGCTCCTCATAGGGCCGGGACTGGCTCAGGGGCACGTACCCGGTGGGCCAGTCGGCGGGCATCTCCCGCGGGTCGATCTCGTGGGCGAGGTCGCCGTCGACGACATGCTCGGCCCAGGCGGCGCTGCCGAGGGTGCCGTCGGCCGGGTCGATGCCGGCGATGCCGGCGGTGATCCAGTAGGCCTTGCGGAAGTCGAAGCGCGGATCCCGAGCCAGCGCGGCGATGACGGCCGCCGACCGCGCGATGCCGCCGCCGGTGCAGACGCCCACGACCCCGTCGTCGCGGTAGCGCACCGGGCGGAAGGTCCCCGGGACGGCCACCTTCCGCCCGAGCCGCTCCCGCTCGACCCAGAACTGGAACTCACCGGGCCGGTCGCCGGTGTCCTCGCCGATCTCGAAGAGGGTCACGATGACCACCTTGACGGGCAGAGGCGAGGCGCGGCCCGGCAGCATGGGACCGGCGGCCGGGGTCCCGCGCCGGGTGGAACACCCCGCCACGAGCAGGGCGATCAGGAGCACCCGCACGATCGGCCGCAGGGAGACCGACGGCAGGATGAAATCGCAGGGAACCGGGGAGGTCATGGGGAGATCCGGGGTGGGGACGACAGGGGCCACTGCGGGGCGAAAAGGGGCGGCGACCCGAAGGTGCGCCGCCCCTGTGGAGCCCGGGTCCCGGCCATTGGCCGGGGCATTCGGGATCAGAACCGGTACGCCACCCGCCCCTCGAGGCGGAAGGGCAGCTCGGCGATGATCGACTCGTTGCCGTAGACGCCGTTGGGGGCGCCCCAGTTCTTCTCGTCGGTGACGTTCAAGAGCATGATCCGCGCGTCCCAGTTCTGGCGGGCGTAGAACACCGTGAGGTCCAGCGTGTACTGTGGCGGGATGACGATGGAACCGACCGTGTTGTTCCAGATGTCGCCGGTGGCCACGAGGTTGGCGGTGACGCCGGCGCCGCAGTCGAGCTTGTACGTCGTGAGCAGGTTGAAGAGATGCTCGGGCATGCCCTGCCGGCGGATCGGACCCGGAGGTGCCGAGAAGAACCGGCTTCCCGGGGGCACCAGCGTGGTGTTGCCCACGTCGAAGCCGGCCGGGCTGGAATCGGCCTGGATGTACGAGTAGCCCAGCGTGGCGTAGAAGTTGCGGTTGGGCTGGAGGTTGACCTCGAACTCGACGCCACGGGTGTCGATCTCCGAGAGCACCCGCGAGACGGTGTTGAGGTCCGAGCGGGTCTGCTGGAACACCGCGAGGTTCACGTAGCCATGGCCGTCGAGGAAACCACGCTTGGTGCCGACCTCGAAGAGCTCGGCCTCGGTGTGGAAGCCGCCCGAGGAGAACTTGGCATCCCCCTGGGTGGTGATGCCACCGCCGTTGCCCACCGTGCCGGCGGGATTCTGGCTCCAGTTGTAGGTGGCATAGCCGCTCCAGGTCGGCTGGAACTTGTACACCGCGCTGGCGTTGGCGTTGAACATGCCGATGGTCGTGGTGTCGCCCGGGATCCAGCCGGCCGGATCCATGTAGTCGGCGAACATTACGTCCTCGCGCACGCCCGCCAGGAACGAGAACTTGTCGGTGACCTTCCAGTCGTGCTGCCAGTAGGGGCCGATCTGCCAGTTCTTGCTGACGCCCGAGTCGCCGTTGACCGGCATGAAGTAGCGGTTCGGCCATCCAGGCACCGGGGCGAAGCGGCCCCCGGCCTTATAGTAGTCGGCGTTGTAAATGTTGATGAAGTTGCGGTCGCGGGTGATGTCCCATGCACCGGCCGGTTCGTTGAAGAAGTCGTTGTAGGCCTCCACCTGCTGGTAGCGAACGGAGATGCCGGTGTTGATGTTGTGCTTGTCGCCGGCGAAGCGGGCCTCGGTGCGGTTCTCCAGGGAGAGGCTGGGGTCGATGATCTCGGAGTAGTAGTACGAGGACATCGTCTCACGCCGGATGTAACGGAAGAAGGTGTTGTTCACGAACTCCCAGTCGCCCCCGGGTTTGATAGTTTGGACGACTTGGGCGTTGTAGCCGAAACCCTCAGAATCATCGCCGGGACGTAGCAAGCGAAGCCGGCGGTTGATCGGCACCTCGGGGCCGACCTGGATCTTGTTGACGGTCGGGAAGCCAGAGGTGACGTACTTCGAGTTCTGCGGATCGGACGGGAGGCCGGGGAAGTTGTTGGTGTTGATGCCCGTCTGGTAGAGCCCGTTGTTGATCAGGTTCATCGTGGGCCGATTGATACCAAAGTTCTCGGTATAATTGCCCCAAAGATACTCGTTGTTGAAGTCGAGGGTGTAGGTATCGCTGGCGACCCAAGTGATGGCCCCGTAGCCGGCCTGCGTGCGCCGGAAGCCGTCGTAATAGTAGCTGCCGGACTGCTCACCGGAGTAGCTCAAGCGGTAGGCGAGATTGTCCTTGACCGGGCCGCCGACGTCGGCAGTCCAGCGGCGCTGGTCGTACATGCCGAAGGTGCCGATGATCTCGCCGTGGAAGCCGTCGAAGTAGGGCTTCTTCGACTGCATGTCGATGTAGCCGCCGACGTACTGGGAGGGGCCGTACACCACCGAGGCGGGGCCCTTGACGATGTTGACCGACTCCACCGCGTTGAAGTTCACCGGCAGGCCGTTGCCATTGCTGGTGAGGCCCGAGCGCATGCCGTTGATGAAGGTGTCGGCGATCTGGCCGCGGATGTCCGGCGTGGTCGGGGCGCCGAAGTTCGAACGGGTGTAGGAGCTGCTGGTCAGCTTCGAGAAGTCGCGGACGTCGAAGATGTTGATCGCGTCGAGCTGCTCCCGGGAGATGATCGTCACGTTGCGCGGCGTGTCGATGACGCTGCGGTCGGTGCCATACACCGAGTTGACCGGCCTCACCGTGGGCATCACGGACTCCTCGAGCGGCACCGCCTCGATGAGGGTCTTGTCGAGGACGTTGGTCGTGCTCTGGGCCTGAGCGGTGTCCCGGGCACTGATCGCGAGGGCGGCGGCCGCCGCGATCGTGAGGCGATGGGTGTTCATTTTGTTCAGCATGGTGATTTTCGGCCATGGCCCCCCGGCCGATCAGGGGGATCGACCGCAGGATTTGGCGTTTTCAGACCGATGGTGGCGGGGGAGCAACGTCGATGCCACCCTTGGCAGACAAGCTGCATCCGCCGCCGACCGGCGGACACGCTGCCGATCCCATGCCCTCCGACAAGCCAAAAACATCGCGATCCCGCCCGTCCCGCCCCCGTTCCCTCGCCGCGGGCGACCTGAAGGAGTGGCTCCGACGCCTCGAGGCCCCACGGGTGGACACGACCCGCCGACAGGCCCGGCTCAACCGCCCCATCCACGGCACGACCCTCTACGTGGCCTCCTGCTCGGTGGAGACCCGCCATGGCCCCTTCCGGGCGCACGTCTTCCAGGATCTCATCCACAAGGGCTACGTGATCGCCCTAGCCCATGGCGAACTCTCCGCGCGGCGGCCGCTCTACACCCGGATCCATTCCTCCTGCGTCACCAGCGAGACCCTGCGGGGCTGCGACTGCGACTGCGTGCAGCAGCTCGAGGGGGCCCTGGAGACCATCGCGCGCCGCGGGCATGGCATCCTCTTCTACCTCATGCAGGAGGGCCGCGGCGTGGGCTATGTCGCCAAGGCGCGCGACCGCATGATCGTGCAGGCCAGCCGGGACAAGGTATCGACCTTCGAGGCCTATGCCGCCATGGGCCTGCGCAAGGACTACAGGGATTACGAGGACGTGATGCACGCGGCCACGCTGCTCGGCCTCAAGACCTCGAGGTTCATCCTCCTGACCAACAACCCCGACAAGATCGAGGCGATGCGGGCGCAGGGCCTCAAGGTGGTGCGGGCCGAGCCGATCGAGTTCGAGCCCTCGCCCTTCAACCTCGCCTACCTCGCCTCCAAGGCCACCTCCGGCCACCGCCTGAACCGGCCGGGACAGACGCCGGTCAAGTCGATGCAGCCGCCCGAGCCGGTCGAGCCGGTCGAGCCGAAGGCCCTGGAGACGGCCCAGCGATTCATCCACACCGCGAGCTACTTCCTGCCGGTGAAGCCCGTGGACAGCGAGATCCTGATCACCGAGGCGCAGTTCCGGGCCAACAAGGACGGCATCGAGGCCCACATGACCGGCCACCGGCCGATCGTCAAGGACTGCTACCTGATCCGCGACAACCGGTTCATCGTCACCATCGACTACGAGCGCTATCTCGAGCACCGCAGGGGCCGCGAGGGCGACCCGCTCGTGTCCCTCCTGAGCACGCCGTACTGGTTCCGGGTGCACGTGTATTTCGACATCGTCACCGGCCAGGAGTTCGTGGTGCTCACCCATGGCCGGCCGAAGATCTACGACCTGCCGGTGATCCGCCTGCAGAGCGAGTCGCTCTTCAACCGGCTGCCGCTGACCAACACCGACAACCGCGACAAGTTCAAGCGCTCGGTGCGCGAGATCGTCCACTACGGGGTGGGCGCCATCTGCCTGCTCTACTTCGACGGCCGGGGCGCCGGCTTCGGGGCCCATGCGGTGGACCGGATGCTCACCGAGCGCGGCCAGGCGCTGTCCAGCGACGAGGCCTACCGGATGCTCGGCGTCGACTACGACAGCCGCGACTACGAGGCCTGCCTCATCCTCCTGCGGCACCACCTGCCGCACTCCCGGGTGCAGATGATCATGAACTCGCCTTCGAGCCTCATCCGGAAGCCGGAGTACGCGGCCGCCCTGAACCGCCACCGCATCGAGGTCGAGAAGTGGATCTTCCTCGAGTGAAGGGCCGGACGGCCCCGGGTGCACCGGCGACGGCGGCGACGGCAACCACGACAGCCGTCCCCGATCGGGGGAAGTTTTCCTTGATGCCCGGGTCGGCGCCTTGGGACCGTACCATCCCATGAAGTACATCTTCGTCACGGGCGGCGTCGTGAGTTCCCTCGGCAAGGGCCTCACCGCGGCGGCGCTCGGCACCCTGCTGGAGAACCGCGGCCTGACGGTGGCGTTCCAGAAGTTCGACCCCTACCTCAACGTCGACCCGGGCACCATGAGCCCGTACCAGCATGGCGAGGTGTACGTGCTGGACGACGGCGCCGAGACCGACCTCGACCTGGGCCACTACGAGCGGTTCACCAACACCAAGCTGAGCCGCGCCAACGCGACCACCAGCGGCCAGGTGTACGAGCAGGTGCTCAAGAACGAGCGCGACGGGGTCTATCTGGGCAAGACCGTGCAGGTCATCCCGCACGTCACCGACGAGATCCAGCGACGCATCACCCACCTGGCGTCCCTGTCCGGTGCCGACGTGCTCATCACCGAGATCGGCGGCACGGTCGGCGACATCGAGGGGCTGCCCTTCCTCGAGGCCATCCGCGAGTTCGCCCTCGAGGCCGGGCCCGGCAACGTGTGCTTCATCCATGTCACCTACGTGCCGTTCATCAAGGCGGCCGGTGAGCTGAAGACCAAGCCCTCGCAGCAGAGCGTTGCCAAGCTGCGCGAGATCGGCCTGGCGCCGCACGTGCTGGTGGCCCGCTGCGAGCAGCCGCTCGGGCAGGAGGTGCGCAGCAAGCTCTCGATGTTCTGCAACGTGCCCTTCAACGCGGTGATCGAGGAGAAGGACGTCGACCACACGATCTACGAGGTGCCGCTGATGCTGCAGCGCGAGCACATGGACGACCTGGTCTGCCAGACCCTCCAGCTCAACCTGCCCCCGGCCAACATAGCCCACTGGCAGGACATCATCCGCCGCCTGATCGCGCCGCAGCACCGGGTGTGCATCGGCGTGGTGGGCAAGTACGTGGAGCTGCAGGACGCCTACAAGTCGGTGTACGAGTCGCTCAAGCACGCCGGCATCGCCACCGACGCGGGCGTGCAGATCGTGCAGATCGAGGCTGAGGACCTGGAGGGCGACGATCCGGCCAAGAAGCTCAAGGACCTTGGCGGCATCCTGGTGCCCGGCGGGTTCGGCGACCGGGGTGCCGAAGGCAAGATCCGCGCCGCGCGGTACGCCCGCGAGGCGGGCATCCCCTACCTGGGCCTCTGCCTGGGCATGCAAATCGCGACCATCGAGTTCGCCCGAAACGTGATGGGCCTGGCCGGGGCCAATTCGACGGAATTCGCCGAGAACACCCCGCACCCGGTGATCCACCTCCAGGAGACCCAGCGCCACGTGAAGCGCAAAGGCGGCTCCATGCGCCTGGGAGCCCAGGAATGCGCGCTGAAGCCCGGCTCCCTGGCGCGCAGGCTCTACGGCAGGGACGTGGTGCTGGAACGCCACCGGCACCGCTACGAGTTCAACAACGCCTACCGCGAGACCTTCGAGAAGGCCGGGTTCATCATTGCGGGGGCAACTCCGGACGACCAGCTGGTGGAGATGATCGAGATCCCCTCGCACCCGTTCTTCATCGCCACCCAGTCGCACCCGGAGTTCCTGAGCAAGCCGAACCGGCCGCACCCGCTCTTCGTCGGCTTCATCAAGGCCGCCCACGAGCGCCTGCACCGGCGAGCCCTTTGAACGCCGACCGGACAGCCGCCCACGGGCGCCCGTGACGGGGTCCGATCCGGACGGCGCGCCCAGGGAAGGTTCCGGATCCGGCGCACCGGATCCAGGTCTGCGGGCCTCCGGGCTTCAGAACCGGGTGTCCGGCTTCTTGAGGTTCAGCTCGCGGATCCAGATGTTGCGGTAGCGCACATCGTGGCCCTCGTTCTGCAGCTTGAGACCGCCGGGCGTGTCGGTGATGCCCTTGCCGCCGTCGTTGCCGCCGTCGATCCCGGAATTGGGGCCGCCCCAGACCTGCTGGATGGTCACGTTGGTGTGGACCAGTTGGCCGTTGAAGTACACCGAGACCAGGGGCTTCTCGACGAGCTTGCCGTCCTTGAAGCGGGCGGCTCGGAAGGTGATGTCGTAGGCGTTCCACTTGCCGGTGCCGTTGTAGGCGTGGTAAGGCGAGGGCGTCTCGTTGATCACCGCGGCCATCCCGTGCGGGGTCTTGTCGCCGTCGAGCACCTGGATCTCGTAGCGGTTCTGCAGGTACACGCCGCTGTTGCCGTTGGGCTTGGCCACCCGGAACTCCACATGCACGCGGCAGTCGCGAAACTCCTGGAGGGTGACCAGGTCGGACGTGCCGAACTTGCCCCCGTCACCCGCCCGGTCGTCGGTCATCATGACCGTGCCGCCGTCGACGGGATCGTCGACGATGGGCCACTTGACCGGCAGGGACGACTTGAAGCCCGGCCCCTTCCAGTAGGTCCACTTCGAGTGGAGCATCTCCTTGGATCCGTTGAAGAGCACCTGGGCCCCCTTCTCGGGCTTGGCCCCCACGCCGATGTGGGGCGATGGGGAGGCCGCACGGGCCGCGGGGAGGGCGGCGATCGAGACGGCGAGGGCGGCGGCGGCGGCGGCAGCAACGGCAGCGAGGGGCTTCCGGGAGTTCATGTCGGGGAGGGGAGGCTGTGCCATCCAACATCCTTCGCCCGGCCGACAAGAGTCAACCGCCCGCTGGGCGGAAGTCCGCACCAGCGATCCAACGCCCGGGAAGGGCTTGCCGCCACGGCGCCTTGCGCCCCGCGCCGCCTTGCGGGCACCCTGCCGCCCGCATGAGCGGGGAATTCTCCGATGCCGACCTGGTGCTGCTGGGACACGGTTCCACGCTGAACGCCGACTCGGCCGCAACCACCCACCAGCACGCCGCCGAGCTGCGCCGCCGGGGCGACTTCGCCCGGGTGCTCACCGGATTCTGGAAGGAACACCCGGCATTCTGCGGTGTGCTTCGCGGGGCCCACGGCCGGCGGGTGTTCGTGGTGCCGCTCTTCATCAGCGAGGGCTACTTCACCGAGGAGGTGATCCCCCGCGAGCTGGGCCTGGCCTCGCCGGGCCAGGGCGAATTTCCCCGGGTCCAGGACCGCGACGGGCGCCGCCTGCACTACTGCGGGCCGGTGGGCACCCACCCGCGCATGGCCGAGGTGCTCGTCGCGCGTGCCCTCGAGGCGGTGGGAACCGGGCCCGGTGCGCCTTCGCCGGCCGACACCTCCCTCTTCGTCGCCGGCCACGGCACCGGAAACCACGAGAACTCGCGCCGGGCCATCGAGGACCAGGTGCTGCGCCTCCGGCAAGGGGGCCGGTACCGCGACGTGCACCCGGTCTTCATGGAGGAGGACCCGCGCATCGTCGACGCCCACGGGCTGGCCCGGACGCCGAACCTCGTGGTGGTGCCCTTCTTCATGAGCGACGGGCTGCACAGCCACGAGGACATCCCGGTCCTGCTGGGGGCCCCGCCCGGGGTCGTCCGGGAGCGTTTCCTGCGCGGCGAACCCACGTGGGTCAACCCCACCGAGCTGCACGGCCACCGGGTCTGGTACGGGCGCTGCGTCGGCAACGCGCCGCTGGTCGCCGACGTGGTGATGGAGCGCGTGCGGGAGAGCGCCGCGACGGCCCCATGGTGAGCCTGCGGCCGAAGACGCCTCCGAGGCTTGGCTTTTGCCCAGGCCCGCCGGTGGGCTACTGTGGTGGACCAATGAAGCGGCTCCCGCGATCGATGTCGGCACTCCTCGCCACGATGGTGTCCCTGGCTTGGTTCCTGTCGGGTTGCGGGCCCGGTCCAGGCGCGCCGGCCGGCGGGACCGCCTCCGCCCCGGAGACGCCCCGCGAGTACGCGGTCACCGGCGTCGTGCGCCGCGTGGAGCCCGAGCGGCGGTCGGTGGTGGTCAAGCACGAGGAGATCCCGGGCTTCATGCCGGCCATGACCATGCCCTTCGACGTGAAGGACGCGAAGGAGCTCTCCGGGCTCAAGGCGGGCGACCGGATCGCCTTCCGCATGCTGGTCACGACCAACGACGGGTGGATTGACACCGTGCGCGTGGTCGGTTCCGACACCAACACCCCCGCTGCGGACGCCTCCCCGGTGCGCCTCACCTCGTCGGTCCCGCTGCTGGAGGCCGGGGCGGCGCTGCCCGACTACACGCTGACCAACGAGCTGGGGAAGGTCATCCGCCTGTCGGACTTCCAGGGCAAGGTGCTGGCCTTCACCTTCATCTTCACCCGGTGCCCCTACCCCGACTTCTGCCCGCGCATGACCGACCTCTTCGCCCGGGCGCAGAAGGCGCTGGCGGACCAGGCCGATGCGCCGAAGAACCTCAAGTTCCTTTCCATCTCCTTCGACCCGCAGAACGACACGCCCGACCTCCTGCGCGCCTACGCCGAGCGGTACGCCTACGATCCCGGGCAATGGAGCCTCGCCACCGGGGCCTGGGACCAGCTCGAGCCGCTCACCGGGAACTTCGGGCTCCTCTTCGGCCGCGACGTGCCGCCGGAGAAGATGGAACACAACCTCCGCACGGTGGTGGTGCGCCCGTCGGGGCGGATCCACGCCATCCTGCCGAGCAACGAATGGGCGGTCGACGACCTGATCCGGGAGATCCGGGCGGCGGCGGCCACGGCCGGGGACGCCCCGACGCCGGACCGGGGACGCTAGGGCGGCGGCACCGGGGGGGCCCCCTCGGCCTGTTTAGCCGGGGAGGGCCTACTTCTTTCGCCCCAGCTTCCGGGCGGCCGGGGCCTTGAGGCGCTTGAACTCCTTCGTGAGGTTCGTGAGCGAGGCCTCCACGCCCATGCGCTCGAGCGAGCTGGCGCCGACGAAGCCCACGGCGTCGGTATGCTGCATCACACGTTCGGCGTCGGCCGGCGTGTTGATGGGTCCGCCATGGCAGAGGAAGAAGATGTCCTTCCGCACGCGCGAGGCGGCGTCGATGATCTCCTGGGTGCGCTGGAGGGTGAACTCCCAGCTCACCACGGCCTTCTGCACCCCGATGCTGCCGCCTACGGTGGTCCCGACATGGGCGATGATGGCGTCGGCCCCCGACTTGGCCATCTCGACGGCCTCCTCGGGCGACCCGACGTACACGATGGAGAAGAGGTCCATCTTCCGGGCCAGGGCGATCATCTCGTACTCCTTCGTCACGCTCATGCCGGTCTCCTCGAGCACGCCGCGGAAGTGGCCGTCGACGATGGTGTGGGTGGGGAAGTTGTTCACGCCGCTGAAGCCCATCTCCTTCACCTTGCCCAACCAGTGCCACATGCGGCGGCGCGGATCGGTGGCGTGCACGCCACAGATCACCGGCACCTCCTCGACGACGGGGAGCACCTCGTACTCGCCGATCTCCATGGCGATGGCGTTGGCGTCGCCGTAGGCCATCATGCCGCAGGTGGAACCGTGACCCATCATGCGGAAGCGGCCGGAGTTGTAGATGATGATCAGGTCGGCCCCGCCCTTCTCGATGAACTTGGCACTGATGCCGGTGCCGGCGCCGGCGGCGATCACCGCGTCGCCCTTCTTGATGGTGTCCATCAGGCGCTCTCGGACTTCCTTGCGGGTGTAGGGGTTTCCTTTGCCGGTCCAGGGATTGGGCATGGTCTGTCGGGATTGAAGATTGAACGGGAGCCAACGGAGCCATCGAAGCGGCCGGGCGTCAATCTCCCGCGCCCGAGCCTCGGGGTCGGGGGTGCCCGTCGCCACCTCGGACGGGATCGACAGGCCCACGACGGGCTCGCACCGGGATCCCGGATGGCCCATGATCCCGGCCGATGAGCCGCATCGAATCCAAGCTGGCCGAACTCGGCCTCACCCTCCCCGCCCCACCGCCCCCCGGAGGCAACTACCTGCCCTTCCGCATCGAGGGCAAGACGCTCTACCTGCCCGGGGCCATCCCCAGCCGCGAGGGCAAGGTCCAGTTCGCCGGCAAGGTGGGCGAAACCTTCACGATCGAGCAGGGCTACGAGTCGGCTCGGCTGTGCGCGCTCAACCTGCTGGCCTGCGCCAAGCTGGGCCTGGGCGACCTCGACCGCATCGACCACGTGATCTCCGTCGGCGGCTACGTGAACTGCGTGGCCGGGTTCGCCGACAGCCCCAAGGTCATCAATGGCGCGAGCGACCTGCTCGTGGCGTTGATGGGCGATGACGGCCGCCATGTGCGCGCCGCCGTGGGCGTGGCCGGCCTGCCGGCCAACTCGGCCACCGAGGTGCAGATGATCGTGGCCCTGAAGTGAGCCGTCGCGCCTAGGGTCGCTCGGATGGTCGTGCAGAGGGTCGCGCGGTGCCCCGCTCAGCGGGGGAACCGTTCGGCCAGCGAGACGGCCTTCCGCATGGCCTTGGACTTGTTGACCGTCTCCTCGAACTCGGCCTCGGGATCGGAGTCGTTCACCCAGCCGCCACCGGCCTGCACGTGGGCCATGCCGTCCTTCACCAGCGCGGTGCGGATGGTGATGCAGTGGTCGGCGTTGCCGTTGAAGCCGAAGTAGCCCACGCACCCGCCGTAGGGCCCGCGGGTGGTGCCCTCCAGCTCGGAGATGATCTGCATGGCCCGGATCTTCGGGGCGCCGCTCAGGGTGCCCGCCGGGAAGGTGGTGCGCATCAGGTCGAAGGCGCTGCGGCCGTCCGAGAGCCGCCCGTTGACCTGCGACACGATGTGCATCACGTGGCTGTAGCGCTCGATGACCATGAGGTCGCGCACGGCCACCGTGCCGTAGTCGCAGACCCGTCCGATGTCATTGCGGGCGAGGTCCACGAGCATGACGTGTTCGGCGCGCTCCTTGGGGTCGGCCAGCAGCTCCTTCTCCAGGGCCAGGTCCTCGGCCTCGCTGGCCCCGCGGCGTCGCGTGCCGGCGATGGGGCGGATCTCCACGGCGCGGTCCTCGCAGCGCACATGCAGCTCGGGCGAGGCCCCGACCAGCGCGAAACCCTCCAGCTCCAGCAGGAACATGTAGGGTGACGGGTTGATCGAGCGGACCGCCCGGTAGATCTCCATGGGCGAGGCCTTCACCGGGGCGCTGAAGCGCTGGGAGCCCACCGCCTGGATGATGTCGCCCGAACGGATGAACTGCTGGGAACGGGCCACGTTGGCCAGGAACTGCCCGCGCGGGGTGTTGGAGACGAAGGGGGCGTCGGGAGCCTGCGGCTCGAGGGTCACCGCCGGGCTCTCCAGCGGCTGCTCGAGCAGGGCCACCAGCCGGTCGATCTCGGAGACCGCATCGTCGTAGGCGGCTTCCGGGTCGCCACCGTCGGGCACCACGGCGTGGACGATGACCGTCAGGGTCTGGGCCACGCGGTCGAAGACGAGCACCTGGTCGGCGATGAGGAAGTACAGCGTCGGGGTGCCCAGCTCATCCTTGGGAGGACGCGGGACCACCGGTTCCACATCGTGGATGAACTCGTAGCCGATGAAGCCCACCGCGCCGCCGGTGAAGCGCGGCATGCCCGGGACGGGCACCGGGACGAATCCCGACAGCACCGACTCCACCACCGCGAGCCCGTCGCGCACGACCTTCTCGCCCGGCCCGCACGGCTGGGGGGAGACGCGGTACGCATCGACCACACGGCCCTGTTCGAGGACCTCCACCCGGTCGGCGGTCTGGCGGATCACCGACCGCGGACCGCAGCCCACGAAGGAATAGCGGCCCAGGTGCTCGCCGCCCTCGACCGACTCGAAGAGGAACGACTCGCCCTGTCCGCGAAGCTTCCGGTAGGCGGACAGTGGGGTTTCGAAGTCCGCGAGCAGGCGGCGGGCGACCGGGATGCAGTTGCCCCGGCGGGCCAGCGCCGCGAACTCTTCTCGGGTCGGCGTGTCCATGACGGGCGGCACGGTAGGTCAAAAGCCCGCCCGACCAGAAGCCCGAAGCTCGGCGCGGGGCGGAAAGCCGTCGGCGGAAACTGCTCGCCCCCGGCCGGGCCCTCGGGTTGTCTCAAGGCCGCGATGCCCTCGACCGAGGCACAGCCCCAGGTGGATGTCCCATGGCCCCGGCAGATCCCCTGCCTGGGGACGCCGCTGACCGTGACCGACCACCCCGGCGCGCTGGCCCTGTGCCGCCGACTGGCCGCGGGCGGGGCGCCGTCGGCCATCGAGTTCTGCAACACGCAGATCGTCACGCTCCGCCGATCGGACCCGGACTACCGGCAGACCAGCGGGTGCTTCGACCGCTTCATCCCCGACAGCACGCCCCTGCTCTGGCTGCTGAACCGCGCCGGGGCCGGCCTCCGGGACCGGGTGTACGGCCCGGCCTTCCTCCGGCACGCCCTGACCCATTCGCCGGCCGACCTGACCCACTACCTGCTCGGCGGCTCGGATGCCTGCGGGCGGGCGCTGGCGGAACGCTTCACCGCCCTGAACCCGGGCCTGCGGATCGTGGGCTCCTTCCACGGCCGCTGCGATGCCGGGGGAATCCTCGGGGCGGACGACGCGGCGGTCCTCGCGGACCTGAGGCGGCTGCGGCCCGACTTCATCTGGGTGGGCCTCGGCACGCCGAAGCAGCAGCGCTGGATCGCCCGGGTCAAGCCGTTGCTGGAACATGGGGTGCTGCTGTCCGTGGGCCAGGCCTTCGACGTGAACGCGGGCCTGAGACCGGACGCTCCGGCCTGGATGCAGCGGGTCGGGCTCACCTGGCTTCACCGGCTGGCGTCGGAACCCCGCCGGCTGGCCGGCCGGTACCTGAAGCACAACTCCCAGTTCCTGGTATGCCTGCTTCTGGACACCCTCCGGGGCCGGGTCTTCGCCCCGACCGGGCCGGACCGGATCAGGACGGATGGGACGGACGGGCCGCGATGACCGCCTCGGCGCGCAGGAGGTTGGCGGAGGCCGTCCGGCACAATGCGAGGAAGGTCTCCTCGGCGAGGGTCAGCCGCCGGGTGCGCCAATGGAGGACACCCCAGTCCCTCCGCACGCTTCGGGGCCCGAGAGGCAGGGCGACCAGCGATCCGGACCGCAGCTCCGGCTCGGCCACCCAGGGAGCGAGGATGCCGACTCCCAGGTCCAGCTTCACCAGTTCCTTGAGCGCCTCGAAGCTGCCCATCTCGATGACCGAGTTGAGGGTGATCCCCTCCGAGCGGAAGTGCGCGTCGAGGATGCGCCAAGTGAGGCTGCGCTTGCCGTAGACGACCATGCTCTGCCGGGGGATCTCGGCACGGGGCACCTCGCCGGCGCGGGCCCAGGGGTGGCTTGGCGCCGCGATGAAGACCAGCTCGTCGGAGAACAGCGGGGCAAACTCGAGCCGCTCCTCGGCCTTGTGCTCGAGGGTCAGGGCGAGGTCGGCGAGGTTGGCCTCGATGAGCCCGACGGCCGCGGCCGAATCGCCCGCCTCGACGCTGATGAGGTTCTGCGGAAAGCTTTCCTTGAACTCCCGGATCACCTTCGGCAGCAGGAATGCGCAGAGCGCGGCCGGGGCCACGACACGGATCCGGCCTGCGCCCCATCGGCCCAGCCGCTCGAGGCCGGTCCGGGCGAGATCCATCTCCCGCAGCACCCGCTCGGCATGCACCAGCAACTGCTCGCCCGCCTGCGTCATCAAGACCTTCTTGCCCACCCTGTCCAAAAGGCGACACCCAACATCGGTCTCCAGCGCCTTCATGGAATGGCTGACGGCCGACTGGGTGAGGAAGAGCTCACGGGCCGTCAGCGTGAAGCTGCCCGTTCGGGCAAGGATCGAAAACGCGTGGAGCTGCCGGCTGTCGAGGGGCGTCTTCATGCGGGGACGTGTTAAACCGACTCTGGTCCCCCGCCCGGAAGCAACTGACGGGCCGTTCTCCCCCAACCTGTTCCCGGCCCTTTCCCCGGCTTGGGTGGGACCGGAGTGGGATTCCGGGCGCGTCGCCCGGCCCCTCAAGGCTCGGTGAGGCCGCGGAAGCGGTCGGTGCGGAAGGGCGAGGCGGGCAGGCCCTGGGCGTTGACCAGGTTGACCACCGGGAAGTCGTCCCAGCCATACCGGACGTGGAGCGGGTGCGACACCTGCGGCGAGCCCAGCCGGACGCTGGAACCCGAGACCTCCGTGGCCGAGGCCCGGTGCCAGACGCCGTCCTTGCCCGCCACGGAGAATCCCGTCGGGGCCGCGCCGTCCGAGGTCTTCAATCCCCGGACGTGGTTGAAGTTCAGCACCAGGGTCGAGCCCGAACGGCCCATCGAGGCGAAGGTCGGGCCGCTCGATTCCACGGCCTGACCGTAGGCGATGGTCCGGGCCAGGAGCGCCAGGCGCGCGCCCACCGGAGCCTTCCTGGTGGGATGGATGTCGTCCTTGTCGCCGACATCGGTGATCACGGCGACGCCCACCCGGGGCAGCGTCGCGGCCACGTGGTTCTGGGCCTCGCGCAGTTCGGCCCAGTCGCTCTCGACCGGCCTGGCGGTGATGTCGGCGATGGAGCGCTTGCGGTTCTTGTCCCACGGGGCGAGCTGGACGGCCAGGAAGGGGAAGTCGCCCTGGCCCCAGTCGCCGCGCCAGTTGCGGATCATGTTGGCGAAGAGGCTGCGGTACTGCCAGGCGCGGCCGGCATTGGACTCGCCCTGGTACCAGATGGCCCCGGCGATGGCGTACGGCATCAGCGGCCGGAGCATGCCGTTGTACAGCTCGGACGGGCGCCACGGGGCCCACGGCGAACCCTGGTTGAAGTTCTCGCCCTTGGCCTCGGCCGCGGCCTTGGCGGCACGCCACTTGGACATCGCCGCCTCATGGACCTTCAGGGACGGCACATACGGTTCGAGGATGTCGCGGGCGTAGAGGTGGTCGTCCTCCAGCGTGTCCTGGCTCATCCAGACCTCCGCCGGCGAACCCCCCCAGCTGGTGTGGATCAGGCCCACCGGCACGCCGAGCGCGGGCTGCAGGTCGCGGCCGAAGTAGTAGCCCACGGCCGAGAACCGGCGGACGGCCTCCGGCGAGGCGGCTCCCCAGGCGTGGGAGGCGTGGTCCAGATCGGTCTGCGGCACCGGGGAGCGACGCTTGACGACCGTGAAGAGGCGCAGGTTGGGGTTGGCGCTGGTGGCGATGTCGGCGGCAGGCTCGTGGCTGGCCGACAATGGCCACTCCATGTTGGACTGGCCGGAGCAGATCCACACCTCGCCGACGACCACATCGCTCACCACCACGGCGGTCCGGCCCTGCACCCGCAGGCTGCGTCCCTCGGCCGAGGCCTTCAAGGGCCGCAGGCGCACCGACCATCGGCCGTTCCGGGCCACGGTGGAGACGCTCTGCCCGGCGAACTCCACGGTGACCTCCTCGCCGTCGTCCGCGCGGCCCCAGACCGGCACCGGCCGGCCCCGTTGGAGCACCGCGTGGTCGGTGAAGAGGCCATGGAGGGAGACGTCGGCATGGAGGCAGTCCCGGCCGGTGGCCAGGAAGGCCAGGGCCGCGACCGGGACGAGGAGGGCGGAAGGGAGGCGCATCAGAGGGGAGTTGAACCGCAGCACCGCCCCCCGGGTCAACGAGGGATTTTCCGGCGATCCCCCCGGGGGGCCGGGGGAGGAACCGGGCAGGAACCGGGCAGGAACCGGGGAGTGGCCGGGCCGGCGGGGCGACCCGCGACGAGCGGTTCGACCCGCCGGCCGCGCGATTTCCGGGATTGCGAAACGGGCGCGCCGCCCCGATGACCTCCGGGGTGAGCGATTCCATCCTTCCGCTGTGGCGGACCCTGAACCGTCGCAAGGGACTCTTCCTGATCTCCGGACCCTGCGTCATCGAGAGCGAGGACGTCTGCCTCGAGATCGCGCGGACCCTCAAGGCCGTGTGCCGTCGCCTCGGCATGCCCTATGTCTTCAAGGCCAGCTTCGACAAGGCCAACCGCTCGTCGGGGACGTCCTTCCGCGGACCCGGGATGGCCGAAGGCCTCGAGGTGCTGCGACGGATCCACACCGAGGTCGGGGTACCGGTGCTGACCGACGTCCACACGCCTGGGCAGGCGGTCGCCGTCGCCGGGGTCTGCGACATCCTCCAGATCCCGGCCTTCCTGTGCCGCCAGACCGACCTGGTGCAGGCAGCCGCCGCCACCGGCCGGATCGTGAACCTCAAAAAGGGCCAGTTCCTCGCCCCGGAGGACATGCGGCATGTGGCGGCCAAGGCGGTCGAGACGGGCAACCGCCGCCTCCTGCTCACCGAGCGCGGCACCACCTTCGGCTACCACAACCTCGTGGCCGACATGCGCTCGCTGCCGATCCTGGCCGGCCTGGGCTTCCCCACCGTCTTCGACGTGACCCACTCGGTGCAGTTGCCCGGCGGACGGGGCGACTCCTCCGGGGGGCAGCGCGAGTTCGGCCCGGTGCTGGCCCGATGCGCGGTCGCCGCCGGCGTGGACGGCCTCTTCATCGAGACGCACCCGGAGCCCGACCGGGCCCTGAGCGACGGTCCGAACATGATCCCCCTCGACGAGCTGCCGGCGCTGCTACGGCAACTCCAGAGGATCCGGCGGGCCCTTTGACCCCTCCCGGCGTCGGGCCGGGCCGTCAGGCCCCGGAGACCGGCCACCCGAAGAACCTTCGCCCGTTGGCCTCGCACCTTGCGGCCAGTTCCTCGGCGGGCAGTCCCAGCCGGTCGGCCAGGCCGACGGCGATGCGGGGCAAGTTGGCCGGGCAGTTGACGGGGCGTCCCCCGGGCGCGGCCGCCGGATGCGTAATCCACTCTGCCGGCGGGAGCTGGTCCGGCGCATCGGTCTCGACCAGCCACCGGGCGCGGGGAATGGCCCGGAAGACCCCGATCTGGTGTGCCTTGCGCGGATGCAGGGAGTGGCCCGAGAGGCTGAAGTGGCCCCCGAGCCGCACCAGTTCGGCGACGAGTTCGGCCGGACCGCCGTAGCTGTGCAGGAGAAATCCCCGGGGCAACGGGCCCCGGCCACGGAGAACGGCCAGAAGGGGTCCCCAGGCCCGGAGGCAATGCAGCGAAACCGGAAGGCCCCGGGCCTCGGCCAGGTCAAGCTGCGCGCGGAGGACCGCGATCTGCTCCTCCATCGGGGCGGGCCCCGACGGTCCGGTGCCCAGCTCGAGGCATCGGTCGGCCGGCTGGTCGAGAATCCAGCCATCCAGGCCCGCCTCGCCCAGTCCGGCCCGGGAACACCGGACAAGGCATCCTTCCAGCTCCTCGCGCCAGACCGGCGATCGGGTGGAAGCCCGCCACGGATGCAGCCCGAAGGCCGGGATCACCTCGGGAAACCGTTGCGCGAGCCCGAGAACCGCCGGCCAATCGCCCTCCCCGGTGCCGTTGACCACCATGGCCTCGACGCCGGAGGCCAAGGCCTCGGTCAACCGTCGGGTCGGATCACCGAGACGGGGATCCTGAAGATGATTGTGGGCATCGAACCAGCGCATCACTCCGCAGGAAACGTGAACCGCCTCCCGCAGCCGCATCCTCGTTCCCGTTCCCCTCCATGTCCACATCCAGGTCCAGGTCCAGGTCCACATCCACGTCCAGGCCCTTCGAGGGGCCGGCAACGTGAACCGCTTCACGGTGAAGGTGGAGAACCCCGCATCCGCCCCCAAGTCGCCGCCGCGCTCCCCGGATGGCCGGGCCAGTTGAGTTTCTCGCCACCGGTGGCAGCTTGCAAAGTGCCGTTTTCAAGACTCAGTCGAACCACCGATGCCGCCGTCGGTTACTTCGAGTTGGGAATGATCGAGGCGGCGCTCCAGGAGCTGGACAAACTTCCCCCGGCCGAGCAGTTGGAGCCGGAGGTGCTCGAGCTGCGTTCGGTGATCCACCAGCACACCGGCCGTTGGTCCGAGGCGGCCCAAGCCTTCGGGGCCCTGTGCGCCCGCCGCGACGCCGAGCTCGAGCATTTCATCGGCTGGGGATGCTGCCTGTATGAACTCGGGGCCCATGAGGAGGCTCGGGCGGCGCTGCTCTCGGCCCCGGAAACGCTCCGACAGAACGGCCTCTGGCATTACCATCTCGCCTGCTACGAGGCGCTCACCGGTCGGGCGGTGGCGGCGCGGGAGCGGATCGACCGGGCCCTCCGGCTCGATCCCTGCCTCCAGCGCATGGCCGAGCAGAACTCCAACCTCGCCCCCCTGCTGCGCGGGGCCGCCTGACGGGCCGGGACGGTCGTCCGGGGGAGCGCTCAACCCGCCGGACGACGGGCGCACGCCGGCTCGCCAGACCGGACCGGACCGAGGTAGTCGTAGAGCGGGGCGTCGAGCCCCCGGCCAGGCCAAGCTGTCTGGTCGAGCGCCCCGTGCACGATGCCATCCAGCAGGGCCTCGACGAAAAGGCCCTCGGCCTCGAAGACCAGCAGGTCGGTCGGAGACACCAGCCCGGAGGCCGTTGCCAGGCAGTCGAGGCAGGCCGCCCGCGCCATCTGCCGGATCCTCCGGAGCTGGTCCGACTCGGTCTCGCAGCGTCGGTGCAGCACCACGACCGGACGGGGCGACGCGGTGAGCTGCTGGAAGGGCCCGTGCGCGAACTGGAGCAGTTCCTGGAGGGCGGGTGCCGGACGGAAGAGGCCCTCCACGAACTTGTAGACGACATTCTGCAGGTACTCGCTCAGGTCCGGCGAGGCCAGCAGCACGAAGCCCCGGCTGAAGGCCGCACCGTCCATCCGGGGCCACGCCTCGTGGCCGGCGTCCCGGCCGGCCCGGAACGCCCGGGCCGCCTCGATCCCCAGCGACCGGGGATCGCCGCAGAAATCCCCCGGCCTGGCGAAGCTGCCGGCCCACAACCGCGCGGCGAGGAACCCGAGGGCCGGGCCGACCACCCGGATCAGGATCGTGTACTCGTCCTCGAGGGGGAAACGGATGATCTCGACCGTGTCGTCGCGCTCGAGCAGTTCGAGGCATTCGAGCCGCTCGGTCCTGCCGGAGCGCCGAAGACCCTCGGCCGTGGCCGAGGTGAAGAGCACCGTGGAGTCGAACCCTGCCCGGTGACCGAAGGCAATGCGCCCCGCCGCCGACAGGCCTTGGCTGAAGACCACCAGGGTGCGGTCCCGGAACCGCGCCGGGTCGACGGGTTCCACAAGCGCCCCGGTCGGCAGGAATTCGGCGGGGATGTCGGTGAAGCGGTTGAGGAACCAGACCAGGTAGCGGGCATGGGCCTCGGAACTGCCCAGCCCCGTGGCCACGACCCGGCGGGGCCTCAGGCGGGGTCGCGCCGCGAGCTTCGCCTCGTCCGAGGCACCCCAGCTCTCCAGGAGCCCGGGAATGGATCGCATCCGCTCGCGCAACAGGCGGATGCCACTGTCAGGGGAACCGTCGGACGGCATGCCCTTGGCCTACGCCGACATGGGCCGGAATGCAATGCGGCGAAGGGGTCGCCCATCGGGTGGGGCCACCGCTCACTCGGCGCCCGGTAGGCCCCCGGGGACCAACCCGGGCACGGGTCGTTCCGGGACCTCGGAGGGCCGCGACGTCCCGGAAGGGGTCGACCGGAGGGCTTGGGTCGACGGGGCGGGGGCGGCCGCGGGGGCGACGTTGGTCAGGCCGGCGGCGGACGTCACGACCGATGCCCCCGGAGGCGTCGGCGCCTCGACGCGGACCGGCAACCCGGGCCAGGCCATCCGCCGCAGCAGGTCGGCGTTCCAGTTGGCCAGGCGGAAGCAGCCGTGGCTTTCCGTGCGACCGACCTCCTCGGGCCGGGGCGTGCCATGGATCCCGTAGCCCGGCCGGTTCAGGCCGATCCACGCGACGCCCACGGGATTGTTCGGCCCCGGCGGCAGCCTGAGCTTCCGCCCGACGCTGCGGGCCTCCAGGGATTCCGGGAAGACCTCCGGATCCCACGTGTAGTCGGGATTGGGCACGGTCACCACCACCTGAAGCTCCCCGACCGGGCGCTTCTCGACCCGCCGGGCGATGCTGCAGGGGAAGTGGGCCATCAACTCCCCGGCGGCATCGTACACCCGGAGAAACCGTCCCCCAAGATGGATGCGGATCAGGGCCGCGCGGCGGGCGGCGACCTGGGACGGGGACGGCATGACGAGGTCCTGCGCCTCGGCGACCCGTTCCCAGTCCAGCCCGGGGTTGAGGCGGCGAAGCCACGCCGGGTGGGCCTGGAACCGCTCGGCCAACCGCTCGAGCAGGGACTCGTGGTCGAGGGCGGCCGCCTGCGACTTGCCCACCCACGAATCAGGGACCGGGCCGAGCCCGAGCAGGTCCTCGGCGCGCACGCGGTAGGTCGCCAGCGGCGCCCGCCGCAGGACCAGGGCCCTGCGGGTCTCCCGGTCGAGCGCCCCGGTCGGCTCCAGCCCCTTGCGGGTCTGGAAGGCCCTCAGGGCCGCCGCGGTCTGCGCGCCGCCCACCCCGTCGATCGAACCTGGCGAGAGGCCCAGGCCCGCGAGGGCGATCTGGGCCTCGAGCAGGTTTGTGGGGCCGCGGGGCACCCAGCCCGCCGGGGCGTTCGACACCGCGGCCATCGGCACCGGGACGGGGACCACGGTCCCGGGGGCCAGGGTCATCACCGGCACCGGGACGCGGAAGACCTGGGTCGAGAGGACGACCGGCGGGGCCGAGGTCACCGCGACGACCGGCGGGGCGGGGGCATTGGACCGCGGCAGGACCGGGACGAGCGCGTTCGACGTCACGACCGGCCGGGAAGGATCCCGGGGACCGACCGGCGATGGCACGGACCCCGGCGGGGCATTGGAGGGCCCGGCGGGGCGAACGACCGTCGATGGCACCGGGCGGGACGTGTCCACCGGGGACATCCGCCACCCTCGGAGGAAGGCCCAGACGAGACCCGCGAGCAGCGCCAGGAGGAACAGCATCGGCGCGACGGCACGACGGCGTGCCGGCGGTCTTGCCCGCGGTCTTGCCGGAGGATGGCTGAAGGGGGAGCGCACGGGGTGGAGTCTGGGGGGGGCAGGCGGTCCCGGGGACCCGTCAGACATCGATCCAGGGACCCCCGTCATCGTCCCCGCGACGGGCGCGGCGACGGGATCGCCCCGGCCCCCCGGGGTCGCCGCCGGGGCGTACCACGGCACCGCGCCCGAGGAATCCGTTCACCACCAGCGACACGAGGCTGATGATCACCCCGCCCCAGAAGGCGGCGCCAAAGCCCTCCACGACAAATCCCGGCTGGAGCAGGCCACCCACCAGGCCCAGGAGCACCGCGTTGATGACCAGCACGAAGAGCCCCAGGCTGAAGATCAGCAGCGGCAGCGACAGGACCATGAGCAGCGGACGCACGAAGGCGTTGAGCAGGCCGAGCAGCAGCGAGGCCTCGAGCAGGGACCCGAAGGACTGGTGGCGGATGCCGTCCACCCAGACGTCGGCCAGCAGCACGCCGAGGGTCGTCACCAGCCAGCGCTGCAGGAACTTGAGCACACCTTCCGGCATGGAGTTGATCCTAGTCCACGGTTGCCGGCCGCGTCAGTCGGCTTTCTTGGACGGGCCGCCCGGGGCGTCCTTTCCAGCCAGCGACAGGAGCAGCCGCCGGATCTCCGCCAGCCGGCCCTTGGCGTCGGGCTGGGTCAGCCTCGGGAACCGCCCGCCTACCGTGACCAACTCCCCGCGCTGCAGGAGCTTCACCTTGCCCTCGGTCACCTCCACCGAGGCGACCCCGCACTCGGCGGCGAGCACCCGCAGCTCATGCACCCGGAGCAGCAGGTCCACCGGCCCGGGCAGCGGCCCGAAGCGGTCCCGCAGCTCTTGCCGCAGGCCCTCGACGCCGGCCTTGTCGCCCACCTGGGCTAGACGCCGGTGCACCTCGACGCGCTGCGCCGGCTCGCGGACGTAGTCGAGCGGCAGGTAGGCCGGGAACCGTCGGCCGTCGTCCCCCGGCTCGTCGTCCCGGCCGGTGTCGGAGCCGCTCCAGGAGGTCGCCACGCCTTCGTCCCTCGGGATCTCGATGCGCTGGCCGGCCCGCCCGGCCTTGCCGGGCCGGTGCCTCGGGGCCGCGGTCTCCGGGTCGGCCTCCTGGCCCGGATGGGTGGCCAGGAAATCGAGCGAGACACGGACCTCGACCCGGGGCCGGACCCGCTCGCCCTTGAGGGCGGAGATGCTCTGGCCCAGGAGCTGGCAGTAGAGGTCGAAGCCCACCGCCGTGATGTGCCCGCTCTGCTGCGGGCCCAGCAGGTTGCCCGCGCCGCGGATCTCCAGGTCGCGCATGGCGATCTTGAAGCCGCTGCCCAGCGCGCTGTACTGCTTGATGGCGCTCATGCGCTTGCGCGCCTCGGTGAGCAGCTGGGCGTGCCGGGGCAGCATGAGGTAGCAGTAGGCCTGGTGCTTGTATCGGCCCACCCGGCCCCGGAGCTGGTACAGCTCGCTCAGGCCGAAGCGGTCGGCCCGGTCGATGATCATCGTGTTGGCGTTGGGGATGTCCAAGCCGCTCTCGATGATGGTGGTGCTCACCAGCACGTCAGCCTCGCCGTCGACGAAGCGGGTCATCACCGCCTCGAGCTCGTCGTCGCCCATCTGGCCGTGGCCCACCACGACCTGGGCCTCCGGCACGAGGGCCTTCAGCTTGAGTGCCATCAACTCGATGGTGGAGACGCGGTTGTGCAGGAAGTACACTTGGCCGCCCCGGTTGAGCTCGCGCTGGATGGCATCACGCACGACCCGCTCGTCGTAGTTGCCGACGACCGTCTCCACCGGCAGGCGGTCCTGCGGCGGCGTCTCGAGCGTGCTCAGGTCGCGGGCCCCGGTAAGGGCCAGGTAGAGCGTGCGCGGGATCGGCGTGGCGCTCAGGGTCAGCACGTCGACCGTGCGCCGCAGCAGCTTGAAGCGCTCCTTGTGCTTCACGCCGAACTTCTGCTCCTCGTCGACGACGACCAGGCCGAGGTCCTTGAAGACCATGTCCGCCGACACGATGCGGTGGGTGCCGATGACGATGTCCACCGCGCCGACGGCCGCCGCCTCCATCACCGCCTTCTGCTGGCGGGCCGTCCGGAAACGGCTCATCAGTTCGATGCGCACCGGGTACTCGGCCATGCGCTCGCGGAAGTGGTGGTAGTGCTGCTGGGCCAGCACGGTGGTGGGCACGAGCAGCGCCACCTGCTTGCCGCCCATCACCGCCTTGAAGGCGGCCCGGATGGCCACCTCGGTCTTGCCGAAGCCGACGTCGCCGCAGACCAGTCGGTCCATCGGGCGGGCCAGCTCCATGTCGGCCTTGGCCGCCGCGATGGCACGGACCTGGTCGGGGGTCTCCTCGAACTCGAAGCTCGCCTCGAATTCCCGCTGCCACGGCGTGTCGGTGGAGAAGGCGTGGCCGGGCTGGGTGGTCCGGGCCGCCTGCACCGCCAGGAGGTCGGCGGCGAGGTCCCGCACGGAGCGCTGGGCCTGCTCCTTGGCCTTGGTCCAGCGGGTGCCGCCGATGGTGCTGAGCTGCGGCCGCGCCTTGCCCGCGCCCACGTACTTGCTCACGAGGTGCGCCTCGGTGACCGGCACGTGCAGCCGGGGTGCCTCGTCATGGGCCGAGCCCGCGGCGTACTCGATCACCAGGCATTCCTGCCCCCCGCCCCCGCCGCCGGCCCCCCGGGGCGCCAGGGTCTGAAGGCCCCGGTAGATCCCGACGCCGTGCTGGAGGTGCACCACGAAGTCGCCGGGCTCGAAGTCGGTGAAGTCGACATCGAAGGCGTTGCGCACCGAGGCGGCCTGGTGCGACTTGAGCCGCCGCGGACGCGACACCTTGTAGCGGCCGTAGATCTCGGCGTCCGAGACGACCACGGTGCGCGCCGCCTCGCACAGGAACCCCCGCGACAGCGTGCCGGTGACCACCTCCGGCCGCGCGGCCGTCCCGGGGTCCGCGGGCAGCAGCTCGGTCCACAGCTCGCCGAAGCGCTGGACCTCGCCAGCGTTGTTGCAGAAGACCTGAAGGCAGTGTCCCTGGCGCAGCCAGCGCTGCATCTGCTGGAAGAAGGCCCGGCGCTGCGCCTCGGCGACCTGGGCCGCCGGCAGGGTCGCGCCGATGGGCCGGAACGCGTCGAGCGACTCGAACCTCGGGCCAGCTGGTCCGTCGTCGGGATCGGACACCCCGTCCTCGAGGCGGATCCACGCCACGCCCGAGGCCTGCGCCCGGAGCTGCAAGGCCTCCCACGGCTCATGGAGCGGGTCGCCCTCCCGGACCTGGGAGGCGTGGTGGGCGGCCTGCAGGGCCAGGGCCTCCGGACCGCAGAGCACCACCAGCGCGTCGGGCCCCCAGTGGGCGTCGAGGGCGGAAACCGGGGGCGGCGGCGGCGCCTCGGAACCGGGCCTTGGCCGCAGCAGGCTCAACTCCCCCGCCGGGGGCACCTCGCAGGTCTCGATGGTCTCGAGCCGGGTCTGGCGGTGCGGGTCGAATTCGCGCAGCGACTCGAGTTCGTCGCCGAAGAATTCCAGCCGGACCGGCCACGGCCGGTGGAGCGGCCACAGGTCGATGATGCCGCCGCGCCACGACAGCTCCCCTTTGGCCGACACCTGGGCCTCGGGCTCATAGCCCTGCGCCTCGAGCCATTCGATGAGTTCGAGCGGATCGACCGACTGCCCGCGAGCCAGCCGGCGGGTTCGGAGCTGCAGATCGTCGGGGGCGAAGGTGCGTTGCTGGAGGGCGGTCACCGAGGTGACCACGAGGCGGCCGGCCGCCTGGCCCGGTACCGGGAGGGCGCCCCCCGGCACGGGCCGCTGCAGCGCCATGAGGGTCTCGAGCCGCTCGCTGACGAGGTCGGCCGCGGGCAGGCGGGAGTCCTGCGGGAGGATGTCCCAGGCCGGGAAGAACAACGGCCGTTCCCCGTCGAGCCAGGTGGCGGCGTCGGCGTGGAGCTGCTCCTGCGAGCGGAGCGTGTCGGCGACGGCCACCACCGTGCGGCCGGGATGCAGCCGGTGCAGGGCGGCCACCAGCCAGGCGTGGGCGGCCGGGGCCACGCCGTGCAGGCCCAGGGATCCGCGCACGGATCCAGCCTCGCGGAGCCGGACGGCGGCGGGCGAGTCGAGCCAGTCCCGCAGGGCGCTGGGGGTTGCAGGTTCCAAGACCGCGAAGGTTACCCCGGTCCGGGCGGTTGGCGATTTTGGATTTGCGTCCGAAGGCGGAGTCTCCCGGTGCCCCGGTCCCCGCTGGCGGGTACCGGCGGCCGGCAGCGCCGCCCCGATCAGAGGCCGCGGAAGTTCGGCAGGTGCAGCTTCTCGCCGCCGCGCATCGCGCTCTCGTGGGCCAGGATGCCGACGAGCGTCCAGTTCACCGACTGGTGCAGGTCGGGGAAGCTCGGGCGGTCCTCGATCACGCTCATCACGAACTCGTGCGCCAGGTGCGGGTGGCTGCCGCCGTGTCCGCTGCCCTGAACGAAGCTCAGGTGCACGTTCTCGCTCATGTCGTACACGCCCTGGGTGGTGAACGGACGGATGGCCTCGGGCAGGAGGTGCGCGTAGTCGGGGATCTTCACCTTCTCCACCGCCTCGCCACCCACGTGCAGCACGGGGTCGTCGTGCTCGGTGAGCTGCCACTCGAAGGAGGTCTTGGAGCCGTAGCAGTCGAAGCTCTCCTGATACTGGCGCGCGGCGTCGAAGAGGTAGCGGGTGACCTCGCCGGCCACATCCTGGCTGCGGACCTTGAACTGGGCCGTCTCGAAGGAGAACGGCGAGCCGTACCTGGCGATGCGGGACTCGGCGATGCGACCCGAGCCCAGGCAGGACACGAATTCGGCCTCGCCGTTGACGATGCCCAGGCAGGGGCTCACGCAATGCGTGGCGTAGTGCATCGGGGGCAGGCCCTCCCAGTAGCCCGGCCACCCCTCCATGTTCTGCAGGTGGCTTCCGCGCACGAACTGGATGCGGCCCAGGCGGCCGGTGTCGCGCAGCTCCCGCACGTACAGGTACTCGCGGCTCCAGACCACCGTCTCCATCATCATGTACTTCTTCCCGCTCTCGCGGGCCGCCTTCACGATCTCGCGGGCCTCCTCGGCCGTGGTGCAGGCCGGCACCGTGCAGGCCACGTGCTTGCCCGCGAGCAGGGCGGCGATGGCCTGGGGCGCGTGCAGGTGGATGGGCGAGTTGATGTGCACCGCGTCGACCGACGGGTCGCGGAGGAGGTCCTCGAAGGAGGTGTAGCGCTTCTCGACCCCGAAGGCTTCGCCGACGGCGTCCAGCTTGTCCTTCGAGCGCTGGCAGATGGCGTACATCTCGGCGTGCGGATGGCGCTGGTAGATGGGGATGAACTCGGAACCGAATCCGAGCCCGACGATGGCGATGTTGAGTTTTCGGCTCATGGTTGGGAGAGGCTTGCAGGCACGGCGAGACGGTGTCGGAAGCCCTGCCTGAGAACGGGACGAATCAAACGCACCCACCCCGGGCCCGGCAACGTGAAACTGGCCGTCGCAGGCACTCGGCCCGTTCCCATGGACGAGGCGCTCTCAGCGGCGATAGGCCTCGGCCAGCAGGGTGACGGGATGGGCCACGCGGATCTCCAGGCCGCGCCCCCGGCAGCCGTTGACGAGCTGGAGCAGGCACCCGGGGTTGCCCGTGGCCACAACGCGGGCGCGCGTGGAGGTGATGTGGTCGACCTTGCGCTGGAGGAGCTGGTCGGCCATCTCCGGCTGCGTGAGGTTGTAGATGCCGGCGCTGCCGCAGCACCAGGAGGCCTCGGGCAGCTCCACCAGCCGCACCCCGGGGATGGCGCGCAGCAGCGCCCGGGGCTGGGCCGACACCTTCTGGCCATGGCAGAGGTGGCAGGACTCATGGTAGGTCACCACCTGCTCCGGAGCGTTGGCGGCACCGGCGACCGCCTGGGGCGCCTCGATGCCGGTGACGGCCAGCCATTCGTGGATGTCCTTCACCTTCGCGTCCCAGAGACGGGCCCGCCCGACGTAGCGCGCGTCGTCGGCCAGCAATCGGGCGTAATGCTTGAGGTGCGAGCCGCAGCCGCCCGCGTTGCTGATGATGGCGTCGAAGGATTCCGGGGGGAACTGGTCGATGTTGCGACGCGCCAGACGCTGGGCCAGCTCCCACTCGCCGTTGTGGGCATGCAGCGAACCGCAGCAGTGCTGGTCGGGCGGGGTGACCACCTCGCAGCCGTTTCGGGCCAGGACCTCGGCCGTGTCGCGGTTGACGTCGCTGAAGATCAGGTCCTGGGCGCAGCCGGCCAGGAGCGCCACCCGGAAGCGACGGGTGCCGCGGGCGGGAGTCACCGGGGCGACCAGGTCCTCGGTGAAGCGCTCGTTGACCGGGGGGGTCATGGCCTCGAGCTCCCGGAGGCGTCGCGGCAGCAGGCGCACCAGGCCGAGCCCCCGGAAGAGCGCCTGCAATCCCAGCCCCTGCCAGAGCCGCATCAGCCGGCCGAGCAGCTTCAACCGCTCGAGGTCCATGAAGAGGCCGCGCAGCGTCAGCCCCCGGATCAGTGACCGGCCCGGCGAGGCCAGCACGCGGGACGCCTCGGCCTCCGCCCGGGCCTTCTCGAACAGCTCGGCGTAGTCGACGCCGGCCGGGCAGGCGGTCATGCACGCCAGGCAGCCGAGGCAGTAGTACATCTCGTCGGCGAAGGTGCGCGTGGGTTCCATGCGGCCGTCGGCGATGGCCCGCATCAGGGCGATGCGCCCCCGGGGCGAATGGCGCTCAAGCTTCGTGGCGTCGTAGGTCGGGCAGGTCGGCAGGCAGAGCCCGCAGTGCATGCACTGCTGGACCACCGAGTAGTCGAGGCCCCGAAGGTGCGAGGCGGGTGTCGGGTTCGTGGCCATGGGGTCGCTCGGTGTGGGCCGAAGGTGCCGGGTCGGCGGCGCTTGGGGAAGGCTCAGGATGCCGGGGGCGCCGAGGCGGCGCGGACCGCCTCCAGCTCCTCCCACCGGGCGTAGAGCCCGGCGACGCGCGCCTTGGCCGACTCCAATTCGGCGAGGAGATCGGCCATCCGGGACCCATTCAGGCGCACGAACTCGAGATCGGTGAAGCGCTCCTCGCGCCCGGCCACGTCGGCCTCGGCGGCCTGGATGTCCGCCTCCATGCCCTCCAGTTCACGCTGCTCCTTGAAGCTGAGCTTCCGGGCCTTGGCCGGCGGTGCGGCCTTGGCCGGGGCGACTTTGAACTCGCGCTGGGCTCCCGTGGTCGTCGGGGCCGTGGCCCGGCGGCGCTTCTCGAGGTAATAGTCGTAGTTGCCCTCGCTGAAGACCACCCGGCCCGAGCCCTCGAAGGCCACGATGCCCGTGCACACCCGGTTCAGGAAGTAGCGGTCGTGGCTCACCACCAGCACGCACCCGGGAAAGAGCGTCAACGCCTCCTCCAGCACCCGCATCGTCTGCAGGTCGAGGTCGTTGGTCGGCTCGTCCAGCACCAGGAAGTTGCCGCCGCGCTTGAGCACGCGGGCCAGCAGCAGGCGGCTGCGCTCGCCACCGCTCAGGTGACGCACCTGGGTGGTGATGCGGTCGTCGGTGAAGAGGAAGCGCTTGAGGTAGCCGCGCAGCGAGAGCTTCTCGTCGCCCCACTGGACCCATTCAGTGCCGTCGCTGACCTCCTCCAGCACGGTGCGGTCCTCGTTCACCCTCAGGCGTCCCTGGTCGACGTAGTTGAAGCGCGTCAGCGACCCGATGCGCACCTCCCCCTCGGTCGGGGCCTGCTCGCCCAGCAGGATGCGCAGCAGCGTCGTCTTGCCCAGGCCGTTGCGGCCGGTGACCCCGATGCGGGTGCCGCCGGCGAACTGGAGATCCAGCCCGGAGAACAGGCGACGCCCGCCGAACTCCATGCCCGCCCCTTCGATCTCCACCACCCGGTTGCCCAAGGGGGGCGGCGGCGGGATGACCAGCTCCATCTCGGCCTCGGTGGGCGGCGGGCCGGCGCTCTCGGCGGCGGAGAACCGGTCGAGGCGTGCCTGGCTCTTGCTGGTCTGCGCCTTCGGGCGGCGACGAACCCACTCGATCTCGCGCCGCAGGAACATCTGCCGCTTGTGCTCGCTCAGCTCCTCGGTGGCGAGCTTCTCCGCCCGCTGCAGGAGGTACTCCGAGTAGTTGCCGTCATAGCGCTCGAACCGGCCGTTGCGCAGCTCGACGATGTTGGTGGCCACCGAGTCGAGGAAGTGCCGGTCGTGGGTCACGACCAGCAGACCGCCGGGATAGCCCGCCAGGAACTCCGTGATCCACTCCACCGACTCGGTGTCCAGGTGGTTGGTGGGCTCGTCGAGCATCAGGAAATCGGGCCGCGCGATCAGGGCCCGCGCCAAGGCCACGCGACGCCGCTCCCCGCCCGACAGGCTGCCGATCTTCCGGTCGTCCGGGGGGCACCCCAGCTGGTTCAGGGCCGTGCGGACGCGGGAATCGACCGTCCAGCCCTCGAGCTGCCCGATGCGCTCCTCGAGGTGGTCGTGGCGCCCGGAGTGACCCGGGAGGTTCTCGAACTCATGGATGAGCGACAGCACGTGCCCGGCCCCGGCCCGGGCGGCCTCCAGGACCGTGAGCCCGGGATCCAGCTCGAAGGCCTGCGGGAGGTAGCCCGTGACCAGGTCGCGGCGCCGCGTGATCGCCCCGGCATCGGGCTCCTGCTCGCCGGCGAGGATCCGCAGGAAGGTGGACTTGCCCGCGCCGTTGCGGCCGACCAGTCCCATGCGGTCGCCCGCCGAGAGGGCCAGGGAGGCCCGGTCGAGCAGGGCCCGGTCGTTGAGGTTCAGGACCAGGTCCTGAGCGGAGATCAGCACGCCTTCGTTCACGTTTGGACAGGGAGCCTACAGCGGAACCGACGCCGGGGCCACGCAGGGTTTGGAACTTCGGCGCCACGGTGCCCTGTCCCGGCCGCGCCACCGAGCGATGGCTCCGCCCCAGCGGCTCCTCGACATCGGCGTGCGCGGTGCGAGGCTTGCCAGTCAAGGTCATGCCCCGCCCTGCCGAAATCGACGACGCCCCGCTGCGCTCCTGCTTCTACGAGGCGCGGGTGATGCACCACCGGCTCGAGCCGCGGCGGCACCGCTTCGAGTACGGCATCTTCCTGGCCTGCCTCGATCTCGACGAGCTGGACCGGCTCGACGCCCGGTCGCGCTGGTTCAGCCGCAACCGGCGCAACTGGATGGAGTTCCGGGACGCCGACCATCTGCCCTATCCCGACGGCCCCCCCGGCACCCCCGGCACCTCCGGTGATGCCGGCCCCCGCCCGGACACCCGCCGCTCGCTCGCGGCCTGGCTCGCCCGGAACGGCGTGACGCTGGCCGAGACCGACCGCGTCCTGCTGCTGACCCTGCCGCGCATCGCCGGCTACGTCTTCAATCCGGTGAGCTTCTACTTCTGCACGCGGGCCGACGGCGAGCCGATCTGCGCGGTGGCCGAGGTCGGCAACACCTTCGGGGAGCTCAAGCCGTACCTGGTGCCGCTCGAGCCGGGCGGCCGCGAAGGTGGCGTCTTCCGGCTCGTCGCGCCCAAGCACTACTACGTCTCGCCGTTCACCGCGCTCGACGTGTCCTTCGACTTCCAGCTCCGGATGCCCGGGGCCGGGCTGCGCATCGCCGTCAACGACGTGCACGACGGCCGGAACCTCCTGGTCACCACGCTGACGGGCACGCGGCGCCCCTTCACCGACGCCGAGGCCATGCGGTTGGCGCTCCGCTACCCGCTGGTCACCGTCAAGGTGATCACCGCCATCCACTGGCATGCGCTGCGGCTCTGGCTCAAGCGGGTCCCTTGGCATGCCAAGTCCGGGCGCCCCGACCTGCAGCGCGGGGTGTTCAGGCCCCACGCGTCGATCGTCCCGCGAGCGGCCGGCTCCCGGTAGCGATCTTGAACGGCGGGGGGGGCCATGAAACCCGTGCGCCGGGTCGTTGCGAAGGGATCGCCGGAATCGTCGAATCCAAAGGTTGTGGATCCTGCAAATCGGCTCACCATTGTTTCAGATCTTCACATGAGCCACATGCAACCCCCGTCGATCCTCCCGACGATCGCCGCCGCCCCCGCCGCCGCCGCGGCCCGACTTCCCGACGACATGGCCTCCGGGGCGGAGGCCGGCGGCGGAACGCAGGATGCTCAAGGAGCCCCCACGTGGACCGAGGCCGTGGCGCGCCGGCTGGTAGGTGCGCTCTTCGAGCCGATGACCCGGGGCTGCCTGCGCTGGAGGTGCCCGGACGGGTCCACCCGGGTGTTCGGCACCGAGGGGGCCTCGCCCTCGGCCGAGATCCACATCCGCCGGTGGCGCTTCTTCACGCGATGCGCGAAGGGCGGTGACATCGGTTTCGGCGAGGCCTACCAGAACGGCGACTGGGAGACCCCGGACCTCGCGGCCGTGATCGCCTGGTTCTGCGCCAATGTCGACCGGGCCCCGTCGATGTCCGGCTCGGCCCTCAAGCGCACCCGCTTCACGCTGCTCAACGCGGCCAACCGGCTCCGGCACTTCCTGAACCGCAACTCCCTGACCGGGTCGCGCGCGAACATCGCCGCGCACTACGACCTTGGGAACGGCTTCTATTCGCAGTGGCTCGACGCGACCATGACCTACTCGGCCGCGCTGTTCGAGTCTCCGGACCAGTCGCTCGAGGCGGCCCAGTCGGCCAAGTACGAACGGCTCTGCCGGGAGCTGCGCTTGAAGGCCGGCGAGCACCTGCTGGAGATCGGCTCCGGGTGGGGCGGCATGGCCAGCCACGCGGCCCGCCGGCACGGGGTGCGGGTCACCACCATCACGCTCTCGGAGGCGCAGGCGGCCTACTGCCGCGAGCGCTTCCGGCGCGAGGGCATCGACGACCGGGCGGAGGTCCGCGTGGTCGACTACCGCAACCTCTCCGGGAGCTTCGACAAGGTCGTCAGCATCGAGATGATGGAGGCCATCGGCGACCGGTACCTCGAGGCCTTCTGCCGAACGGTCCAGCGCCTGCTCAAGCCCGACGGGCTCTTCGCCGCCCAGTTCATCACCTATCCCGACTCGCGCCACGCCGAGCTTCGCCGCAGCGTCGACTGGATCCAGAAGCACATCTTCCCCGGTTCCCTGCTGCTCTCGCTCAACCGCGTCAACGAGTGCCTGCAGCGCACCGGCCGGCTGCACCTGCACACCCTGCATGACATGGGCCTGGACTACGGCCGCACGCTGCGCGAGTGGCGCGCCCGCTTCAACGGGGGCCTCGGGGAGGTGCGACGGCAGGGCTTCGACGAGCACTTCATCCGCACCTGGAACTACTACCTCGCCTACTGCGAGTCGGCCTTCCTGTGGCGGAACATCAGCGTGGTGCAGGCGACCTGGACCGCGCCGAACAACCGCAGCCTGATGGCGGCGGATTGACCTCCGGGCGCGCTGGGCCGACGGGGACCGTGCCCGGGGAGCGACCCGGCAGCCCCGCCCCAAAAAAGCCCCGTCCCAGAAAATCCCGCTCTCCCCAAAGCCCACCCCCGGAATCCACCGACCCACCATGGTGCCGACCCCGTTGATCCTGGTCGCCGCGTGCCTCGCGTTCGTGGTGGTGGAAATGGCCATCACCTTCCGGGTCGCCCGGCGCCTGGGCAACTTCGGGATTGTCGACATCGTCTGGTCGGCCGGGTTCACGCCGATCGTGTGGCTGCACGCGGTCCTGGCGGCGCGGGTCGCGTCGGAACCCCTGGCCGGGCTGGTCGGCGGCCTGCCCTCCGGCGCGATGTCGTTCTGGGAAGCCCTCGGACCACGCCTGCCGCTGACCCTCATGGTGACCCTCTGGAGCCTCCGGCTGGGCGCCCATCTCTTCGTGCGGGTGCGGGCACACCACCCGGTGGAAGACGTGCGCTACGCCCAGCTCCGGGTCGACTGGGGGGCGGACACCGACCGGAGGATGCTCGGCTTCTTCCTGCTGCAAGGGGTGCTGCAGGGGGTGCTCTCCCTGCCGTGGCTTTTGGCGAGTTTGCATCCCCCCGCCGGCGGTGCCGGAACGATCCTCCCGACCTCCCCATGGGCCGCCTCCTGCTTCTGGGCGGGCCTGCTGGTCTGGGCCGCCGGCCTGGTCGGGGAGTCGGTCGCCGACCGGCAATTGGCGGCGTTCCGGGCCGATCCCGCCCACCGGGGGCAGGTCTGCCAGCAGGGTCTGTGGCGGGTGTCGCGGCATCCCAACTACTTCTTCGAATGGCTCGTCTGGGTGGGCTACGGGATCTTCGCGCTGGCGGGCCCCTCGGGCTGGCTCGGCCTGGTCGCCCCCGCGCTGATGTACCACTTCCTGGTGAACGTGACCGGCATCCCCATGACCGAGGCGTTGTCGGTGCGCTCCAAGGGCGAGGCCTACCGGCGCTACCAAGCCACCACCAACGCGTTCTTCCCCGGACCACCCCGGCGCGCCTGAGCCAGCGTCTGTCCCATTGACGATCGTCGCGCCGGGCCGGAGTTTTGGGCGACGCACCGCGCGAGACCATGAGCACCGTGACCATCGCCCCGCCGCCGACCACCGCGGGGCCGCCCCTGCAGCGGGAGACGACTGCCGGCAACTACTTCGTGGCCAACTACCCGCCCTTCGCGTTCTGGAGCGCGGAGGCGGTTCCTGCCTTCCAGGAGGTCCTGGACCGACCGCCGGAACCCGGCGTGCCGCTCGGCCTCTACACGCACATCCCCTTCTGCCGGAAGCGCTGCCACTTCTGCTACTTCCGCGTCTACACCGACAAGAACGCCGACGACATCAAGTCGTACCTCGAGGCCTTGCTCAAGGACCTGGCCGCGTACGCCGGCAAGGCGGTCCTCGGTGGGCGCAAACCGCGCTTCATCTACTTTGGCGGAGGCACGCCCAGCTACCTGTCGCCCGACCAGCTCCGGTACCTGACCGAGGGCATGAAGCGCCTGTTGCCGTGGGACGAGGCGACCGAGATCACCTTCGAGGCCGAGCCCGGCACGCTCACCGACCACAAGCTCCGGGCCATCCGTGAGATGGGGGTGACGCGCCTGAGCCTGGGCATCGAGCATTTCGACGACGCCATCCTCGAGATCAACGGGCGGGCCCACCGCTCCAAGGAGATCATCCGGGCCTACGGATACGCCCGGGAGATCGGCTTCCCGCAGATCAACATCGACCTGATCGCCGGCATGGTGGAGGAGACGCCCGAGAAATGGCGTGAAGCCGTGGCCAAGGCCGTGGCCCTGGAGCCCGACTCGGTGACGATCTACCAGATGGAGGTGCCCTACAACACGGGCATCTACCGGCAGATGAAGGCCGAGGGGAAGCTGGTGGCCCCGGTGGCCGACTGGGACACCAAGCGACGCTGGGTGGACGAGGCCTTCCGGGCCTTCGAGGCGCGGGGCTACACGGTCACCAGCACCACCACGGTGGTGAAGGATCCGGCCCGCGTGACGTTCGAGTACCGGCAGGGGCTCTTCAGCGGGGCCGACCTGCTCAGCATCGGCGTGGCCAGTTTCGGGCACCTCCACCGGGTGCACTACCAGAACCACCACGACTTCCAGCCCTACGTGGATGCCGTGAGCGCGGGCCGGCTGCCCACCTACCGGGCCTACCTGCTGCCGGACGACGAGCGCTACCTGCGGGAGTTCATGCTGCAACTCAAGCTTGGCAGCGTCCGCATCGCCGACTTCACGGCCAAGTTCGGCACGGACCTGCGGGTGCGGTTCGCCGGACCCTTGGCCACCCTGCGGGACTGGGGCTTCCTCGTGGCGTCGGAGACCCACCTGGGATTGACCCGCGACGGCCTGTTGCAGGTGGATCGGCTGCTCCAGGAGTTCTTCAAGCCCGAACACCGCACCGGCCGTTATGCTTGAGACCCCCGACCTCGCCGGATCGACGGAGCCCGTACCGGCCGCACCGGCCGGGCATGGCTTGAGCCACCTCGACGCCGCCGGCGAGGCGCGCATGGTGGACGTGTCGGCCAAGCCCGCCCTGTTCCGGGAGGCGACCGCCATCGGGGAGATCCGGATGGCCCCGGAGACGCTCGACCGGATGGAGTCCCGGTCGCTGGCCAAAGGCAACGTGCTGGCGACGGCCCGGATCGCCGGCATCCTGGCCGCCAAGCGCACGGGAGACCTAATTCCGATGTGTCATCCGCTGCCCATCACGCATTGCGAGATCGGTTTCGAGACCCCCGGATCCCGGGATCGCCTCCGGATCACCGCCACGGTCCGGGTCACTTCGGCCACCGGTGTGGAGATGGAGGCGCTCACCGCCGTGTCGGTGGCGGCGTTGACCCTTTACGACATGTGCAAGGCGGTGGACCAAGCCATGGAAATCGGCGCCATCCGCCTGTTGAAGAAGACCAAGAGTCCGGTGGGTCCCTGACATCTCGCCACGCCACCGGCCCTGCCGATGGCCTGCCCCCGTTTCCGCCCCATCGGGCCACGGTTCACGGGGATCTCTGATGCAAGCCCGGCCCCGGGGATCTTGCCACCCGGAGTTGGCAGCAGCGGCAGTCCCCGAGCCCAGTGTTGACCACGGTTTGACCACCGCTTGGGAATGGAGAGAGCGCCCTGCCGGGCGCGCCCAAACAAAAAAACCCGCAGGGGTTGCCGGCGGGTTGAAAGGGGCCTGAAAACGCTCGGAGGCGTCGGAACCGGGTGGCCGGCGACAGCAAAGTCGTAGCCAGCTCAGCCGGGTCCGGAACCGCAACTTACGGCGACGCGTAGAGGTTCAGGCTCTCGCGGTTGTTGTCAACGGACTTGACGGCCGTCACGGTCTTGAAGGCGGTCTTCAACTCATTGACCACCTTGTTTTGGTCGATCACCCCGGAAGACGTGAACAGCGACTCGATCCGGGTGGTCACCACCTCAGGGGACGGGATGACCTTGCCTACGGTCGGAGTGGTGCCCGCGGGCAACGTAAAGGTGTTGTTCGCAGGGTTGTAGGTGGCCTTGGGATCGACATTGAGGATGATCCGGGCGAAGACCTCTTCAGCTTGATCCTTCGTCTCGAAGGTCTTCGTCTCGGTCTGGACACCCGAGGAACCAGGGATCGTGATCGTGGCGCGGGTCTTGGCATCCAAGGCACCCTTCAGCTTGCTGGAGCTTTCGATGCGGCGGGCCAAGGCCAAGGCCATCTCGGTCTTGAGTTCCTGCTGCTGGGCGGGGGCGAAACGGTCGACCACGGACAGGATAGCCATGTCTTGACCCACGGACGCGAAGGTCGCCGCGGCGACCACGGTGCGGCCCATGGACGGGGCGGCCTCGAGGCAGGCCGCGACCACCGCCTCGGTGGTCTCAGGAGCCTTGCGGACCACGGCGCCCACCACGGCCGACAGGGCCTTGGGGTAATTCTTGGCCACGGCCACCACGGCGGTCTTGGCCGTCTCGATGCGCTCGGCCTTCTGGGCTTGGATCACCAATTTGGCGGCGACCGCCGGCATGTCAACGACCCTGGAAGCCAGGATCTTGTCGGTCAGGGCCTGCGTCTCGGTGGAGGTGAGGGCCACCGCCGAGGAGCCCACCATGAGGGAGGCGGCGGCGATCAAAAGGGTTCGGTTCAAAGGTTTCATGGAGGATGGGCTACTCAATAGACACGCTCTTCAGCCAACTTATGAGGGAGATCTAACCTGAGACTTGAGGGCCAGTCAACCGCCAAAAACAAATTTTTTGAACAGGGTCGTCGATCCGGTCCGACCGGCCGGCCGATGCTGGGGCCCGGGAACCGGCTCTCAGGCGGCCTCTCGGCGGTCCCGATGCCGGACCCGGGGCGGAATCTCCCGCCGCACGACCCGGGCGCAGACCTCGACGCCGACGACGTCGTCGGCGTCGGGCAACTCGAAGAGCAGGTCCCGGAAGAGGTCCTCGGTCAGCGCCCGCAGGGCCCGGGCCCCTGTCTTCCGGCGCGAGGCCTGGGCGGCCAGTTCGGCGATGGCGTCGTCGGTGAAGGTCAGTTCGACGCCGTCCAGCGCCAACAACTTGGCGAACTGCCGGGTCAGGGCGTTGCGGGGCCGGGTGAGCACCTCCGCCAACTGGGCCGCGTCCAGCTCGTCGAGGGCCGTGACGACGGGCAGCCTCCCGATGAACTCGGGGATGAATCCGAACCCCAGCAGATCCTCCGGCTCGACCTGGTGGACCAGTCCGGCCGCCGTCCGGTTCACCCCGGCCGCCTCCGTGCCCGCCGGCATCTCGGCCGACGACGGGCCGAAACCGATGGACCGCCGGCCGAGGCGGCGCTCGATGAGGCGGTCGATGCCCACGAAGGCCCCGCCGCAAAGGAAGAGGATCTGCGTGGTGTCGATGCGGATGTACTCCTGCTGGGGGTGCTTGCGCCCCCCCTGCGGCGGCACGTTGCAGACGGTGCCCTCGAGGATCTTGAGCAGGCCCTGCTGGACCCCCTCGCCCGAGACGTCGCGGGTGATGGACACGTTCTCGGTCTTGCGGGCGATCTTGTCGATCTCGTCGATGTACACGATGCCCATCTGGGCCCGGCGCACGTCGAAGTCGGCGGCCTGGAGCAGCCTCAGGATGATGTTCTCGACGTCCTCGCCCACGTAGCCGGCCTCGGTGATGACCGTGGCGTCGGCGATGGCGAAGGGCACGTTGAGGATCTTCGCGAGGGTCTTGGCCAGGAGGGTCTTGCCACAGCCGGTGGGCCCGAGCAGGAGGATGTTGCTCTTCTCGATCTCCACCGCGTCCGGCGCCTCGGGGACGGCGGACAGGGCGGACGGGGCCCCGGGCCCCGCCTCGGAGCCGGGCGAAGGGGATGCGGTCGCGGGAGCGGCCGTGGCGGCCGTGGCGGATAGGACCCGCTTGTAGTGGTTGTAGACCGCGACGCTGAGCGTGCGCTTGGCGCGCTCCTGGCCGATGACGTGCTGGTCGAGCTGGCGCTTGATCTCGGAGGGCCGTGGGATCCGGAAGGCCGGTGGCACGCCCTGCCGCTCGGCATCGGCCCGGTTCTCCTTCTCCAGCACCCCGCTGCAGACGACGACGCAGGCGTCGCAGATGTAGACACCGGGACCTGCAATCAGCCGTTTCACCTCGGCCTTCGACTTGCCGCAGAAACTGCACATCGTGATCTGGGAGGCACGCGCCATTGGGAGGGGACACTCCCCGGATCGGTGAAAACCGGCAATCGACAAGCGCGGGCCTCCGGAGGCGGGAGCGGGAACCCGGAGGCGGGAGCGGGACCACGAGGGGGGTGGGCTCTCTGGCAATGGGCTCCGGCGTGGGCCCCCAAAGACCCACCGCAGGCGCAGCCGGAGGGCGGTCAGACCTTGGTCTCGGAGGCAGCGAGGGCCGGCAGGTCGCGACGGCTGGTGACCACCTCGTCGACGAGGCCGAACTGGCGGGCATCCTCGGCCGACATGAAGTTGTCGCGGTCGCAGGCCCGCTCCACCGCGTCGTAGGGCTGGCCGGTGTGCTTGGCCAGGATGGTGTTGAGGCGCTCCTTGAGCTTCAGCATGTACTTGACGCGGATCTCCACGTCGCTGGCCTGGCCCTCGGCCCCGCCGAGCACCTGGTGGATCATGATGTTGGCGTTGGGCAGGGCGAAACGCTTGCCCTTGGTGCCGCCGGCCAGCAGCACGGCCCCCATGCTGGCGGCCTGGCCGACGCAGTAGGTGTTCACATCGCAGGTCAGCCACTGCATGGTGTCGTAGATGGCCAGACCGGCCGTGACGCTACCCCCCGGGGAATTGATGTAGAAGTGGATGTCCTTCTTGGGGTCGGTCATCTGCAGGAAGAGGAACTGCGCCACGATGACGTTGGCGACCATGTCGTCGACCGGGGTCCCCAGGAAGATGATCCGGTCCACCAGCAGGCGGCTGTAGAGATCGTAGCCCTTCTCGCCGCGGCCGGTCTGCTCGATGACGTAAGGGATGTTGACGAAGTTGCGCATGGTCGTTTTTTCCTCGTCCGAGGCTAGGTTCGACCCGGGGGAGCGTCAAGGAACCGGGGTTTTTGAGGAGGTTCGCCGCCCTGGTCGAACCCCTGGCACCTCATCGGATCGCCTCACGCGGAGGCTTTGTCATCGACCATGCCGATCCCGAGGCCGCATCCTCTGCGGCAGCGGCAGGGCGGGGAGACCCGTCCCCTGAGGCCGACCCAAGTCCCGTCCTGCCGCCGATCCGTGGCCCCGGCGATCGCCCGTGTCCCATACCGAGCCCCAACCCCTCCGACTGCGGCATGCCTACGGCTTTGCCGTGTTCAACGCGCTGTCCTTCCAGGTGATCCTGGGCGGGCCCATGGTGCTTTACGCCAAGTCGCTCGACGCCAGCGCCACCGTGCTGGGGGTGGTCGCGGGCATGATGCCGCTCCTGACCATCAGCCAGATCCCCGCCGCGGCCTACCTCGACCGGATCGGCTACAAGCGCTTCGTGGTGACCGGCTGGTCCGCGCGGATCGTCTTCGCCTTCCTGATGGCACTGATGCCGCTGACCGGGCCCTGGCTTGAAACCGGTTCCCGGCTGGCCCTGCTGCTGGGGCTGCTCTTCGGGTTCAACCTCTGCCGGGGCATCGCCAGCAGCGCCTGGCTGCCATGGATCACCGGACTGGTGCCGCTGGAGTCGCGGGGGCGCTACCTCGCCGGCGACCAGGCGGCCTCCAACGGGGCCAGCCTGCTGTGCTTCCTCGTCGTGGCGACGCTGCTGGGGGCTGGAGGCCTGCTGCCCTCGCCGGCGCACCCATGGCAGTTCGCCCTGGCCTTCGCCTTCAGCGGCATGATGGGGGTGGCGAGCCTGTGGTTCCTGCGACGGATGCCCGACACACCGGTGCCTCCGCACGAGCGCACGGGCACGGGACCGGTGCCTTGGGCGGCCATCGCCGCCCATCCGCCCTTCCGCCGGCTGCTGGAGTTGAACGCGGTGTGGTCGCTGGCCTTCGGCGGGCTCACCACCTTCGTCGTCGCCTTCCTCAAGAGCGGTGCCGACCTGCCCGACGGCGCCATCCTGCTGCTGATGGCCACCCAGTTCGTGGGCGGCCTCGGGGCCTACTGGTTCGGGGGACGCCGCCTCGACCTCCATGGCAGCAAGCCCGCCTTCGGGTTCCTGATGCTGGCCGGCTGCCTGGTCGCGGGCGGCTGGTTCCTCCTCGCGGCCGGGGTGGGGCGGCCCCGCATCGCGGTGGTGCTGGCCCTGATCGTTCCCCTGGGCCTGCTCAACGCCCTGCACTCGGCGGCCAACAACCGCCTGGCGATGGCGATCGTCCCCCGGATGGGCCGCAACCACTTCTTCGCCCTGTTCATGGTGGTGTGGCAGGTGACCCTCGGGCTTTCACCGGTGCTGTGGGGTCTGGTCATCGACGGCGTGGGCGGCTTCCAGGGCCGCTGGCTGGGCCTGGAGTGGAACCGCTTCAGCCTGTTCTTCGCCCTGGTCGGCCTGAGCTTCGTGGCGGCCTTCCGGGTCAGCCAGCGGCTGGAGGAACCCCAGGCCGCGCCCGTGGAGACCCTGCTGCGGGATCTTTTTGTCCAGGAGCCCCGGCGCTTGTTCACCCGGGCGCTGGGCCGGAACGCCTGAACCCTGTTTCCATCGGCCCTGCCGGCGGAGCGGCAAGACCCGGCGGGATCACCCGGCAGGGTTTGCCTGTGCTGGGCCTCCTGACGGTTCAAACCGGGGGAAAACCGCCATTCCATCGCTTGGCATTCCCGGTGCTTCGCCATGACCTGCTGACATCATGAACCGCACCTTCACCAACGACCCGCTGTGGATCTCCCTCGTCGAACAGTTCCGTGAGGCCTGCGTCCTGCGACGCAACGGCCGTCTCGAGGAATCGGAGCAACTGCTCCAGACGGAGATCCCGAACAAGATCGCCGCCTGGTCCAAGCAGGCCGTGCCGGTGGGCATCGACCGCCGCAACGCCCTCGAGACCATGTTCCAGGACGAGCAGCGCCGCGTGGAGGAGGCCTTCTTCGTGCAGAAGCTGGTGACCACCCAGATCGAGGAGCAACTGCTGCCCAAGCTGTGCTTCGTGATCGCCGAGGAGTTGCGCGATGTCGTGCGCTCGGAGGCCCGCCCCGGTCGCGGCGGCTTCGACGACGGCTTCATGCGCCGCATGACCCAGTCGCCCGCGCGCCCGAGGGTCCAGTTCGACGAGCCCGCCCTCGACAACGAGCCGCATCTCCAGGCGGCCTGAGCCGTCGAGCGGGGACGGGCCGGGACCACGATGTCCACCAAGGTCCACCAAGGTCCCCCCAAGGTCCCTTCCCGAGGCCTCTCACCGCGGTCCCTGCCGGAACGCCCCTGCCCAAGGGACCCTCCCTCCTGGAGCACCCTGCCCTGAACTTCGCCGTCTGAACTTCGCGGCCTCGGCCGAGCGCTTCCCAGACCGGTCCCCCGGCCGCCGTGGTGGCCATTCACCTTCAGTCCACCGTGTCCATCTGGGCGCCGGGACAGAACTCGGTCGAGGCCATGCGCCGGCGGCTGCCGGTCACACGGGTTTCATGCACCGGGTTGGGCCGCAGCATGCGTTTTTGCCGCTCGCGGTCGCCGGCCCCCTTCACCACCGGGATGGGCTTGCCGGTGTTGATGTCGAGGCCGGTCACGTACATCGCGGCCGACCCGGTCATGGGCAGCGGGATGAAATCCTGCACCTGCTGCAGGTTCCACTTCTCCTCCTTGAGGAACTGCTCCACCGCCCCCATCTCCTTCTCGGTGCAGCCCGGGAAGCTGGAAATGAAGTAGGGCACGAGGTACTGCTCCTTGCCGGCCTCTTCGCTCAGGTCGAAGAACTTCTCCATGAAGGCCGGGAAGTCGCCGGCCGGCTTGCGCATGCGGCGCAGCACGTCGGGGTTCATGTGCTCGGGCGCCACCTTCATGTGACCGGAGACATGGTTCTGGACCAGTTCCTTCATGTACTCGGGCGTCCGCAGCGCGACATCCATGCGGATGCCCGACTGCACGAAGACGTGCTTCACCCCGGGCTGGGTGCGGGAGCCCTTGAGCAGGTCGAGACCGGCCTTCTCGTTGATCTCGAAGACCGGGCAAATCGTCGGCCAGAGGCAGCTGGGCCGGTGGCACTTCTTGCATTCCTCGGCGTGGCCGTTGCGGGCCCCGTAGAGGTTGGCCGTGGGGCCGCCCAGGTCGGACACCGTGCCCCGGAAGGACGGCGAGGACGACAGCTTGCGGATCTCCTTGAGCACCGAGTCGATGCTGCGACTGGAGAGGAACTTGCCCTGATGGAACCCCAGGCCGCAGAAGGTGCACCCGCCGGGACAGCCCCGCGACACGATGATCGAGTCCTTGATGGTGGCGAAGCCGGGCACGGGCTCGGTGTAGCTCGGATGCGACGCCCGCATGAAGGGCAGCTCGTAGAGGGCGTCGAGGTCCGGCCCGTCGATGGGGAAGGCCGGGGGCTCCTGCAGCAGCGCCCGGTTGCCGTGAATCTGCACCAACCGCCGGCCGCTGTGGGGTGTCTGCTGGGCCTCGACCACCTTGGTCAGGCGCATCAGGTGGGTCTTGTCGGCCTGCAGGTCTTCCCACGAGGGCAGGATGAGGCAGTCGGACAGGTCGGCCTCGGCCGTGGCCTTGCCGCCCAGGAAGAGCGCGGTGCCGCGGATGCCGTAGAAGTCGCGGTTGCCGGCCCGCAATCGGGCGACGATCTCGCGAACCGCCGACTCGCCCATGCCATAGACCAACACATCGGCCTTGGCATCGGCCATGATCGAGGGCTTGAGCTTGTCTTCCCAGTAATCGTAATGGGCCACCCGGCGCATGGAGGCCTCCATGCCGCCCAGCACGACCGGCACCCCGGGGAAGGCTCGGCGGGCCATCTGGGAATAAACCACCGCGGCGTGGTTCGGGCGGCGGCCCGGGACTCCCCCGGCGCTGTACACGTCGTCCTTCCGGCGATGCCGGGCGGCCGTGTAGTTCGACAGCATCGAGTCGAGGTTGCCCGCCGTGACCCCCACGAACAATCGGGGCGCACCCATGCCCTGGATGGACTGGATATCCTTCCAATCGGGCTGGGCGATGATGCCGACACGCAGCCCCAGGTTTTCCAGCACCCGGCCGATCATGGCCGAGCCGAAGGACGGATGGTCGACATACGCATCCCCGGTGAGGATGAGCACGTCCAGATCGGACCACCCCTTGGCGGTCATTTCCGCACGGGTCATCGGCAGGAATCCGGTGTCGGAAGCCTGCTTGCCGGTCGCCTTGGCGGGAGTCACAGCCATTTCGGGAGCATGGAACCTCAACTCCGCCCGGATGGCAATGGATAGAAGACCAATTTGGTCCGATTACCCCGTCGACACGGTCCAGGGCGCCATGGCGGGACTTGCGGTCATGGGAAGAACCCGCGGATGGCCTCGATCACCCGGTCGACCTGATCGTCGGTGAGCTCGGGGTACATCGGCAGGGGCTGGATGCGCCGGCTGATCGCCTCGGCCACCGGATGATCCCCGGGCTGGCCGCCCTGATCGGCGTAGCAGCGCTGGAGATGCAGCGGCACCGGGTAGTAGATGAGCGTGGGGATGCCGGCCGCCTCGAGGTGCTTTTGAAGGGCATCCCGCTGGTCGGTCAAGAGCGCGTACACATGCCAGACATGGGTGTTGCCCGGCGCGACGACCGGCAATTCGACCGGCAATCCGGCGAGGCCGGCCGAATAGCGCGCGGCGATCTCGGCCCGGCGCCGGTTCCAGCGGGCCAGGTGCGGAAGCTTCACGCGGAGGATGGCCGCCTGGAGTTCGTCGAGCCGCGAATTGAACCCGTGCAGGTCGTGGTAGTAGCGCTTCTCGATGCCGTGGACCCGGAGCATGCGCAGCCTCTTGGCCAGGGCGGGATCCTGGGTGAGGCACATGCCACCGTCGCCGTCGGCCCCGAGGTTCTTGGTGGGGTAGAAGCTCAGGCACCCGATCCGGCCGATGCCCGCGAGTCCGCGGCCCTGCCAAGTGGCCCCGATGGCCTGGGCGCAGTCTTCGACCAGCGACAGGCCGTGGCGTTCGCACAGGGGTAAGAGCTCTCCGAGCGGAGCGGCCTGACCGAACAGGTGGACCGGCAACAGGGCCTTGGTGCGGGAGGTGATGCGCCGGGCCACATCGGCGGCGTCGAGGGTGAAGGTGCGCGGGTCGATGTCGGCGAAGACCACCTTGGCGCCCAACTGATGGATGCTCTCGGCCGGGGCGATGTAGGTGAACGGGCTGGTGATGACCTCGTCGCCGGGACCGATGTCGAGGGCCTTGAGGGCCAGGGTCAGCGCATCGGAACCTGAATTGACCCCGATGCCATGGGCCGCGCCGCAGAAGGCCGCGACCTCCTGCTCGAGGGCCGCGACATTCGGACCCAGGATGAAATGGCCGCCATCGATGACCGCGGTGACGGCGCGCAACAGTTCCTCGCGAAGCGGGGCGGTCTGCGCACCGGGATTCAGGAAGGCGATGTTGGGGGGCATCGGAGGGAGATCGACTCGGGGGGGCCGGTGGGTTCGTCGGAGACGGCCCCGTCTCAGAAGTAGCCGGCCTTTTTGCGGTCCTCCATGGCCGCCTCGCTGGCCTTGTCGTCGGCGCGGGTGCCCCGCTCGGTGACGCGGGCTGCGGCCACCTCGGCGATGATGTCGTCCACCGAGTCGGCCGGGCTCTCGATCATGCCGGTGCTGATCATGTCGGCGATGGTCCGAACCCGGACCACCAGCGACTTCACCGGCTCACCGGGCTTTGGACGCCCGCCCTCATAGGGATCGGGCCGCGTGGCGTCGGTGTGCGGCGGCGGCACCGGGAGCCACTGGCCGCCCCGGCGGAAGCAGTCGCGCCGGTGGCTGAAGTAGATGTTCGGGACCTCGAGGCGCTCCTGGCGGATGTATTCCCACACGTCCATCTCGGTCCAGTTCGAGAGCGGGAACACGCGCATGTTCTCGCCCGGGTTGAGGCGGGCGTTGTAGAGGTTCCAGACCTCGGGGCGTTGGTTCTTCGGGTCCCACTGGCCGAAGGCGTCACGGAAGCTGAAGAAGCGCTCCTTGGCCCGGGCCTTCTCCTCGTCGCGGCGGGCCCCGCCGATGCAGCAGTCGAAGCGGAACTCCTCGATGGCGCCCAGCAGCACCGGGATCTGAAGCTGGTTGCGGCTCAACTGGCCGGGCGTCGGGGTGACGAAGCCCTTGGCGATGCCGTCGTCGACGGTGCGCACGATGAGCTTGGCGCCCAACTCCCTGGCCCGGCGGTCGCGGAACTCGATGAGCTCGGGGAACTCGTGGCCGGTCTCCACGTTCAGGAAGGGCATCGGCAGGTCGGAGGGCCGAAAGGCCTTCTCGGCCAGGCGCAACAGGCAGATGGAATCCTTGCCGCCGGAGAACAGCAGTGCCGGACGTTCGAATTCGACCGCCACCTCGCGCATGATGTGGATGGCCTCGGTCTCGAGGTACTGGAGGTGGTCGAGTTGGTAGCTTCTCATGGAAGACGGTCTCGGCAAGGGATGGGTCGGGCTCGGGCGGGGCCCGGGGTTCCGCCGGGTTCAGACCGAGGCGACGGCCTTGCCTCCCCAGGCGGCGTGCAGGCCGCACTCGCGCTTGTCGTCGGCCTTGGCCGGGTCGAAGTAGTCCCACTCGTTGGGCAGGTCGTGCTCCTTCAGGTAGGCCTCCAGCTCGGCGTCGCTCGCGTGGAAGAGCGGACTGAGCTTGAGCGATCCGAAGTTGCCGTCGGGGCTGACGACGTCGAGGCCGGCGCGGTTGGGGTTCTGCACCTTGCGCAGCGCGGTGATCCACACCGTCGGGGCCAGTTCGCGCATGCCGCGTTGGAAGGGCTCGAGCTTCATGACGGTGCTGAAGGCCTTGATGCGCTCCTCGTTCTCCGGCGTGGGCTCGGGCATGCCGCCATCGACGGCGTCGTAGTGGGCGGCCGTCTTGCGGGGCAGGTAGGCCTTGAGGTTGAGCTTGAACCGAGCGCGCAAGGCTTCGGCATGCCGGTAGGTGGCCGGGCGATTGTAGCCGTGGTCCACCCACAGCACCGGGATGTCGGGCTGGAGCCGGGTCACCAGGTGCAGGATCACCGCCTCGTAGGGGCGGAAATTGGTCGAGACGATGGCCCGCCCCCCCGAGCGTTCCAGGCCCCAGCGGAGGATGTCCAGCGGGGCTTGGGGCCGGAGGGCGGCATTGGCGGCTTGCAGTTCGGCGTCAGTCATCACCGGGAAAGGCAGGAGTGCAGCGGGGCTGGGGTGGATTGGTGGTTCGGGACCGTGGACCTCCAGTGTTCAGGCGGCCGTGGTCGCGGACTCGGCGGGCGTTTCGACCCAGAAGACCCGCGCGACCCAGTCGCCGAAGCGCTCGCCCGGGAGCCGCTCGGCCTTGTACCGGGAGAGCAACGGGCGCAGCTCGGTCTCGGCGTCGACCTCCTTCAGGGTCTCCTTCCAGACGCGGTTGAGCCGGGTGCCGGTGGTGTCTCCCCCGAGCCAGACCTGGTAGCGACCGGGTCCCTTGCCCACGAACCCGATCTCCGCCATGTAGGGGCGCGCGCAGCCGTTGGGACAACCGGTCATGCGGATGATGATCTCCTGCCCGCCCAGGCCGACCTCGGTGCACAGGTCCTGGATGCGGTCGAGCAGCGAGGGCAGGAAGCGCTCGGACTCGGCCAGTCCGAGGCCACAGGTGGGCATCGACGGGCACGACATGGCGGCCGCGTGCAGCACGCCGGCCTGCTTCTCGGTCGCCACGCCGTGCTCATGCAGCAGCACGGTGATGGCAGCCTTGTCGGCGTCGGTGACATTGGCCAGCACGATATTCTGGTTGGCCGACAGCCGGTATTCCACGCCGTCGAACCGCTCGGCCACGCGGCGCAGCGCGGTCTTCTGGCGGCGGGTCTCGGTGTCCTTCACGCGGCCTGACTCGACGAAGAGGGTCAGGAACCAGCGGCCATCCAGGGCCTTCTGCCAGCCGTAGGTGTCGGTGATAGTGATGAACTGCACCGGCTTGGCCGGCTGGAACTCGATGCCGGCCCGGCGGGCCACCTCGCCGCGGAACCACTCCACGCCCTTCTCCTGCAACACGTACTTGAGGCGGGCATGCTTGCGGTCGGTGCGGTCGCCGAAGTCGCGGAAGACGGTGAGCACGGCCTTGGACACCACGACCAGCGCGGAGCGCGGGAAGAACCCGACGACATCGGCCAGGCGCGGATAGGTGACGGTGTTGCCATGGCTGCGGCCCATGCCGCCACCGGCCGTCAGGTTGTAGCCGATGAGCTGGCCATCCTGGACGATGGCGATGAAGCCCATGCACTGGGTGAAGATGTCGATGTCGTTCACCGGCGGGATGACGAAGCCCACCTTGAATTTCCGCGGCAGGTAGGTCTTGCCGTAGAGCGGGTCGACGAAGTCCTTGTTCTCGGAGGCGTCGAGGTTGAGCTGCACGCCGTCGATCCAGATGGAGTGGTAGGCCTTGGTCTGCGGCAGCAGGGCCTCGGAGACCTTCTTGGAATCCTCGTAGACCTGCTGGCGGGCGAGGCTGATGGCCGGCATGGGCGAGGCCATGACGTTGCGGTTCACGTCACCGCAGGCCGCCAGGGTGTCGATCATGGCCTGGTTGATCTCGCGCATGAGCGGGCCGAGGCGGTCCTTGACGACACCATGGAACTGGACGCTCTGGCGGGTGGTCAGGCGCAGGGTGTTGTTGGCGCGCTGGGTGGCCAAGTCGTCGAGGGCGATCCACTGGCGGGCGCTCAAGACGCCGCCAGGGATGCGGCCGCGGATCATCCAGATGTACTGCTTGCCGCTCTTGCGCAGGTCGCGGTCGTCCTGCTGGTAGATGCCGTGGAATTTGAGGAACTGCTCGTCGTCTGCGGAGAAGCAGGCAAGCGAGGTGTCGGCCAGCGTGGCGGCGATGTTCCCGGCCAGCGTCGGGCTGGCCGTCTTGAGTTCTTCGTTGCGGCTGGGCTTCTTCTCGGGGGTGGCGGCGGTGCTCATGTCCAAAATCGCCTGGGGTCGCACATGGCGACAGGCTGATCACAGTATCGCCGACAAGCCCCACGAATCAATCGCGGAAAACTCCCATACTCAGGTGATCCAGTAGGGGTTCAAGGCGTGCCAGAGCCGTTCCACCGGGGTTCCGGAGGTGGGTCATGGCGCTCCCCAGCGCTTGCCCGGGAGCCCGCCCGAGGGCCTGCCCTGAGGGAGCCCACCTTCCGGCCTGGGCCGGTCGGAATTTCGGTTTGCCGCTGGTGTCGCCGCTGCGCCAGATTGTCGCCATGCAAGCGACGTTCACGGGGCCAGTCTACGTGGTGGGAGACAACATCGACACCGACCAGATCATCCCGGCCCAGTTCCTGAACCTGATCCCGACGATCCCGGACGAGTACGAGAAGCTCGGGGCCTACGCGCTGTGGGGATTGCCCGACTCGCTGTACCCGACGCGCTTCGTGAAGGAGGGGGCTTTGGACACGGAGTATCCGATCGTGATCGCTGGCCGCAATTTCGGCTGCGGCAGTTCGCGCGAGCATGCGCCCATCGCCATGGGTTCGGCCAACTGCGAGGTGGTGGTGGCCGAGAGCTACGCGCGGATCTTCTTCCGGAACTGCGTGGCGACCGGCGAGGTGTACCCGGTGGAGACCGAGTCGAACCTGCGGGAGCAGTTCAAGACGGGCGACGTGGCCACGGTGGACATCGACACGCAGACGATCCGTCACCACGGCACGGGCAAGACCTATGCGCTGAAGCCCTTGGGCGAGGTCCGGCCGGTGATCGACGCCGGCGGCATCTTCGACTACGCCCGCCAGAGCGGCATGATCGCCCAGAAGGCCTGAGCCGACGGGCCAGCCTGCCGTCGTCGGGCGGGGTTTCCGCGAAGTCGTTCCGATTCACCGGACGCATCCTCCGGGCCGAGGCTGGCAGCTAAACCAGCGGCCGGGCTCCGGCGGCCTCAAGGGAACGGAGGACGGCGCAGAGCGCGTCGAGGCGCGGGGTGGGCACTCCGGAACGGCGGGCCTCGCGCTGGGGCTCGTAGAAAATCGCGTCGAGTTCCATCGGGCGACCCAGCTCGTAGTCGATGACGGTGGACGGGCGGTAAGGACCCATGGAGACGGTGCGCACCAACTCGGCGTCGGCATGGGCCGGGTCGACGGGGTGACCCAGGGCGGTGGCGACGGCGATGGTCTCGCCCATGAGGTCGCGGGCGATGGCCCGCCAGGCGGGCGTTTGCAGGATGTCTTGGGCGGTCAGTGCCCGGCCCAGGGGTTGGCCCAGGGGTTGGCCCGGTTGCCACCGTCCTTGCCCGACGCACTCGAGGCCGGTGGAACCGGCGACACCGAGGCCGTTGAAGGCGATGTTCCAGACGAGCTTGCGCCAGCGGGCTTGCAAGAGGTCGGGGCAGACCTCGCAGGGAATGCCCGCCGATTCCAACACGGCCGCCAGGGAACGGGTGCGCCCAGTGGGCAGGCCACCGTGTTCGCCCAGCAGGATGGTGCCGAGGTCGATGTGGCGGATCCGGCCCGGGGCCGTGCGGTTGAGGCTCACCAGGCAAAGCCCGCCCAGGACCTGGCCGGCCGGCACGAGGCGGGCCAGCGCGTCCTCGTTGCCCAGGCCGTTCTGCAGCGTGAGCACGGCGGTCTCGGGCCCCACCCAGCCGGGAACGAGGCGGGCGAACCCGCCGTTGGCCGTGGTCTTCAGGCCGATGAGGACGAGGTCGGCCACCCCAGCGGAATCCGGCGCGCGAATGCAGTTCGGCCGCGCGTGGAACTCCCCACCCCGGTCGCTGACGACATGCACTCCGTCGCGGGCCACCACGTCGTGGTCGGCCCGCAATTGGAACCAGACGTCGTGTCCAGCCCTGGACAACAGGGCGCCGTAGTAGCCGCCCAGCGCCCCGCAACCGATGACGGCGATCTTCATCGCAATGGAGAGGAACCCATGGCCTTCCGCAGGTTGCGGGAGGCTTCAGAGGGCTGCGACGATGGCCGCACCCATTTCGCGGGTGCCGACGCGCCGGGCTCCGGTCTCGCTCGCGGAGAAGATGTCGCCGGTGCGCAGGCCCTGGGAAATGGCCTTGCCGACGGCGGCATCCACCGCGTCGGCCGCCGCGTTGAGGCCGAAGCTGTAGCGCAGCATGAGGGCCACGGAGAGGATCTGGGCGATGGGGTTGGCGAGGTCCTTGCCGGCGATGTCCGGGGCGGTGCCGCCGGCGGGCTCGTAGAATCCGAAGGTCTGCTGGCCACTGGTCGCACCCAGGCTGGCGCTGGGCAGCATGCCGAGGGAACCGGCCAGGGCGGCGGCCTCGTCGCTGAGGATGTCGCCGAAGAGGTTCTCGCAGAGCACGACGTCGAACTGGGTCGGCCGCAGCAGGAACTGCATGGCCCCATTGTCGACGAACATGTGCTCGAGGGTGACGTCGGGGAATTCGCGGGCGATGCGGGTGACCACCTCGCGCCACAGCACGCCGTTCTCGAGCACGTTGGCCTTGTCGATGCTGGTGAGCTTCCTGCGGCGCAGCTGGGCGGCCTTGAAGCCGACGCGGGCGATGCGCTCGATCTCGGCGGTGGTGTACACCATGGTGTCGATGGCGCGGGTCTGGCCATTGCCGAGGTCCTCGGTCTTCTTGGGCTCGCCGAAGTAGAGGCCGCCGGTCAGTTCGCGGACCACGAGGATGTCGATGCCGTCGCCCTGGCGCTCGGGGCGCAGCGGGCAGGCATGGGCCAGGGCCTTGGGCAGGCGCACCGGGCGGAGGTTGGCGAAGAGCCCGAACTCCTTGCGGATGCGCAGCAGGGCGGCGCGCTCGGGGCGCTGTTCCTTGGGGATCGTCGGGTCACGGTCCGGCAGGCCGACCGAGCCGAAAAGGATGGAATCGGAGCGGCGGCACAGCTCGAGCGTGGCGTCGGGCAGCGCCTTGCCGGCGGCGTCGATGCCCGCCCAGCCCACGGGAGCCTCGGTGACGTCGAACTTCAGGGAGAACTGGTCGCCCACGGCACGGAGGACGCCCAGGGCCTCCCGCATGACTTCAGGGCCGATGCCATCGCCGGCGAGGGCGGCGATCCGATAGGTGTTGGAACTCATGTGCGGGCCGGAGTGTGGGAAGCCCGGGCCGCCCGGGAAAGGGCTGTTTGCAGGAGGGATCGGGCAGGTCCCGGGCGTGCACGCCGGGAGCGGCGGTCCGTCGGGACCCAGGTCCGTGGCCGGGTCCGTGGCCGAGTTGGGACCGCGAACCGGCCGCATCAACGCGGCGCATCCGCCGGGCGCCAACCGCGGAGGAGGCGGGCGAGATCGTCGGTGCGGCGACGGGCGGCCTCGGGCGTGGGGTGCACCAGCGAGTCGGCGTAGTCCTCGCGGCGGGTGTTCACCCCCATCGAAGGATCCGGCAGCACCGGCACAAGCCGCCCGACGTCCTCGAGGAAGCGCCGGTGGGCGTCCACCATGACCGGGCGATCGGACTCCGATCCGTAGAACCACGGGATCGCGTAGGCCAGCCTCACGCCCCGCTGGTCGCACTGCGCCTTCAGGTCGGCGAGCCAGGCCCGAGCCTCGGGCGACAACGTCACGGGGCCCGGACCCGGGGACGGCACGTCGCGCCGGGCGGCCACCGCGTGCCAGCCGCCGGGACGGATCTCGTCGAGGCCGTAGCGGTACCAAGGCTGCCGCAACACCGCCTTGCCCAGCAGGGTGAAGAGATGCTGGCCGCCGGGTCGCAAGCCCAGGAGTCGGCCGGGCCATTCCCACCGGTCCGGCTCATCCCACAAGTGCCAGGTGCCGTTGGCGGCCGCGAGTTGCACGCCGAGCGACTTCCAGTCGATGGCACCGTTCAACAATCCGGGCTCGATGCTCAAGATCAGCAGGTCTCCGGGACGCGCCCAGTCCATCGCATAACGGCCCAGGAACTTCGCACCCGCGCCCGCGCCGAGGCCCAGGTTCAGCACGTTCAACCCGTGCGCCTCGCGCATCCGCACCGGGTCGATGGAGGTCATGCAGCCCGAGCCACCGACCACCAGCACCCGGTTCGACGGCGACAGGTCCGCCGCCCAGGCGCGCTTGGCTTCATGGACGCGGTGGAAGAACGCGATCTCCGGGTTCCACCGGAGCGTGTACCAGGCTCCCAGCGCCCACGCCAGGACCGCCGCCGTCAGCAACGCGAGGGCGAGGCGGGGAACCCGTGAGGGAAGCGCAGATTCAGAAGGCGAAGTAGATGAAGTCATTTTGATCCCCCGGTGCCAGCCACACGGTCAGCACCACCAACCCCACCAGCACCCACGGACGCACCAGCAGCGAATAGGCCTCGCCGCCCCCGGCCAGGGAACGCCACTCGGCGACGAGGGTCAGCCCGCACAGGCCGAGCGTGCCACCCAGGGTCACCAGATCTCCCGCCGAGAAGGACGCCTTGAGCGCCGCCAACGCGGCCGGACCATAGGCCGCAGGCTGGGCCAGCGTGGCCAGCTTGGCCCAGAGCACCGACGGATTCGTCTCGTAGAAGAAGAGCCAGGAGAACGCGGCGATGATCACCGTGCCCAGCCATCCCAGGGGTTCCGGAACCCTCACCCGGGCGGCGAGCCGGGCCGCGATCAACCAGAGCGCGTGCAACCCGCCCCAGAGCACGAAATTCCAACCGGCCCCGTGCCAGATGCCGGAGACCAGGAAGACGACCGCCACGTTGAACGCCCAGCCCCGCCCGCGTCCGCCGCCCAACGGAACGTAGAGGTAGTCGCGGAACCATTGGCTCAAGGTGACATGCCACCGACGCCAGAACTCCGCCGGTCCGGTGGCGCAGTAGGGGCTCAGGAAGTTGAGCGACAACCGCATACCCAGGCACCGGGCGATGCCCACGGCGATCAGGCTGTAGCCGGCGAAATCGTAGTAGATGCGCAGGCCGAAGAGCACGTTGGCCAACCAGATGTGGTAGGCGTTGGCGGCAGGTCCGCGCTGGAATTGGGTCGCCAGGTTGTCGGCCAGGGCACACTTGAAGAAGAGCCCCAGCGCCATCCAGCGGAACCCGGCGTCGAGGTTGGCAGCGGACCATCGCAGGCGGAATCCTTCGATTTGCGGCAGCAGGGCCTCGCGACGCTCGATGGGTCCCGCCACGATCTGGGGGAAGAACCCGGCGAAGTTCAGGAAATCGAACCACCGTGGAAGAGGCTCGCGGCGGATGAGTGTGTCCACGGCAAACCCCACCAACTGGAAGGTGTAGAACGAGATGCCCGCCGGGATGGCCACCGAACCCGTCCACGAGCCCGCCCCGCCCCAGACCTCGCGCCAGAGGAAATCGGCGTATTTGTAATAGAGCAGCGGCAGCAGTTGCAGCGGCACCACCGCTGCCAGGATCCAGCGACCCTGGGAGGCGGGCCGGCGCGAACCCCAGGCCACGCTGGCGAAGGTGAACACCGCCACGCCCAGGTGGATCACGAAGGTGAGCCAGCTCACCAGGCCCAGCAGGATCAACCCCAGCATCAGGAGGAACCACCGGTCGAAGCGCCCGTCGCGCACGGCCGCCGTGCCACCGAAGGCCCAACGGATGCCCGCGGCCCCCAGGAGGGCGGCCAGCAGGCATTCCCAGAAGCGCAGGTCGGCGAAGTTCATGGTCCGTGGGGGTCCGAAGCGGGGCCCCGAGGAGTGAATGGCCCCGGCAGTCCGTTGCAAAAGCGCAGCAGCGTCAAGAGCCCGGATCGGAAAGCCCCGATCGCGGGAAGACCTCCTCCAGCGCCTCGGCCAGGGCCGATACCATCCGGCGCAGCTGCGGACCGGTGGTGCAGTACGGAGGCATAAGCGCCACAACGTTGCCGATGGGCCGGGTGAGCACGCCTCGGCGGGCCATGGCCTCGCACACCCGATTGCCCGCCCGCTCCGCAAGCCGGAACGGGGTGCGATGGCGCCAGTCCCGGACCAGTTCGATGCCGGCGACCAACCCGACCCGGCGCACGTCTCCCACGTTCGGATGGCGCCAGAGGGGTTGCAGCTCGGACTCGAACGCCGACTCGAGGGCTCGGCGGCGACGCACCCCGGCCGGAGCCGAGAGCAGGGCCGCGCTGGCCAACGCCGCGGCGGCCCCGAGGGCGTTGCCCGTGTAGCTGTGGCCGTGGAAGAAGGTCCGAAAGTCGGCGTAGTCGCCGAGGAACGAGTCGAACACGGCCCGCGTGGTCAGGGTGGCGGCCATCGGCAGATATCCGCCGGTCAATCCCTTGGCCAGGGCCAGGAGATCGGGCACCACGCCCTCGTGCTGCGAGGCGAAGGCATGGAAGCGATTCCCCGACCGGGTGCCCACGCCGGTGCGTCCGAAGCCGGTCATCACCTCGTCGGCGATGAGCAGGGTCCCATGACCGCGGGCGATCTCGGCCACGCGGGCCAGCCAACCTGCGGGGTGGGCGATCATCCCGGCCGCACCCTGAATCCGTGGCTCGACGACGAGCCCGGAGAACGGACGGGCGCGCGCGCGGGCCCGCTCGAAGGACTTCTCCACGCCGGCCACACACTCCCACTGGCAACTCCGGTAGGTCCGGGCATCGGCGCGCTCGGCCCGTGCCCGGTTGAAGGGACACCGGTAGCACCCGGGAGCCGGAACGGACTCGGTGGGGAACAACAGCGGCGACCAAGTGCGGTGGAACAGGTCGATCTGGCCGACGCTGACCGCCCCGATCGTGTCGCCATGGTAGGCCCCCTTCACCGACAGGAAACGCGGTTTGCGCACCAGGCCGCTGCGGCGGGTGTGCTCGGCGGCCAGCTTGAGGGCGGCCTCGATCGCCGTGGAGCCGTCGTCGGAATAGAAGACCTTCTCGAGCCGGGGCTGACCCTTCGGACCCCGCGCCAGCCGCACCAGGTGCCCGGCCAACTCGGAGGCCGGACCGCTCGCCAAACCCAGGGCCGAGGTGTGCGCCACCCGTCCCAGTTGACGCCGGATCGCCGCGTCGATGGCAGGGTGGCGGTGCCCATGCAGGTTGGTCCAGATGGAGGCGTTGGCGTCGAGGTACTCCCGGCCCTGCACGTCGCGCAGGACCACCCCCTTCCCCTCGACCAACACGATGGGCTCGGTGCGCAACCAGTCCTGCATCTGGGTGAACGGATGCCAGACGTACCGGTGATCGAGTCGGGCCAAGCGGTGCATCAGGCGGCCCCTCCGGAACGGGTCGTCGGGGTATCGATGGAGGCCCGGTGGAAGGCCTGCTTCAGGACGTCGACATCGGCCTCGGTGTGGGCGGCACTGAAGGTGAGGCGCAGGCGGGCCGCACCCCGGGCTACCGTCGGATGCCGGATGGCGGGCACCCAGACGCCGGCGGCCTTCAAGCGCTCCGCCAGGGCCACGGCCACGGCCTCGTCCCCCACGATCACGGGCCGGATGTGGCCGACGGAGCCTTCCGGCGGCACGGAATCCGCCGGTTCCTGGAACGCGCGGGTGACCCCACGGGCCCCGGCGGCCGCGATCCACCGCAAGCGCGCGCGCGCCTCGTCGCCCTCCCGGGTGACCAGCAGGCCGAGGGCGGCGGTCGCGGCGGCGGCGGCGGCGGGGACCGGAGCCGTGGAGAAGATGAAACTCCGGGCGCGGTTCACCAAGAGGTCGATCAATGCCCGCGATCCGGCGATGAATCCGCCGGAAGCCCCCAGCGCCTTGCCGAGGGTTCCCATGCGGACCTCGATCCTCTCCCCCAATCCCAGTTCCGCCGCCAGGCCCCGCCCCTCCGGGCCCAGGACCCCGGTGCTGTGGGCTTCGTCGAGCATCAGCCAGGCCCCGTGGCGCTCCTTGAGTTCGACCAGTCCGGCCAACGGCACGGAATCGCCGTCCATGGAGAACACCCCCTCGGTGACGACCAGGACCCGCGGTCCGCCGGATGCGTCGCGCGGCAGGCCAGAGGCCCATCGGAGGATGCGCTCCAGGTCGTCGAGGTCGTTGTGGCGGAACACCCGCAGCTTCGCGCCCGAGAGCCGCGCCGCGTCCACGCAGCAGGCATGCGCCAGGCGGTCGACGACCACCACATCGCCCGGACCCACCAGGGCCGGGATGACGCCCGTGGCTGCGGCATGGCCCGTAGCGAAGCCCAGCGCGGACTCGGTCCGGAGGAACTCGGCGAGCGTTTCCTCGAGATGGTGATGCACCGCCAGGGATCCGCTGATGAGCCGGGAGGCGGCCGAACCGGCCCCCCAGTCGCGGACGGCCCGCGCGCCGGCTTCCATGACGGCGGGATGCAACGAGAACCCCAGGTAATCGTTGCCCGCGAAGGAAACCAACCGGTGCCGGCCGGCCTCCAGCACCGAGGCCGAGCGATTGTCCACGGGCCTGAGCGAACGCCAGAGCCCTTGCGCACGCACCGCCTCCAGGCGCTGGCGCAGGGTCTCCTCGAACGATCCGGACATGGAGGAAGGATGCCCGAGCCACCCCGGCCGGGTCACGACCAACGATGGATTCGGCTGTCGAGGGCGAAGAGCTGGCCGGAGATGTTGCCGGTGGTCAGCAGGAAGGCGATGAACCGGGCGACCTCGGCCGGGTCGTTGATGCGGCCCAGCAGGTTGGCCTCGGCGTAGGACCGCATCACCGCAGGCTCGAGTGCGGCCGTCATCGCCGTGGGCAGGACTCCCGGCAGGACTCCGTTGACCCGGACATTCCGCGCACCGAATTCGCGGGCCCACGAGAGCAGCAGGCCGCTCAGGGACGCCTTGGAGGCCGCATAGGCCACCTGGCCGGCCGAGCCCGCCTGGCCCGCATGGCTGCCGATGCCGATCCAATGGCCGCCGCCTTGGGCCGCCAGGTGCGGAAGGGTCGCGCGGCCGAGGTGACGCGCCCCGTCGACATTCACCGCGAAGACCGCCTCCCAGTCGTCCAGAGACTGGCGCGCCACGAGGGCGTCCCGGGTGATGCTGGCCGCGTGGATGACCGCGTCGATCCGACCCCACCGGGCCAGGGCCAACTCGGCGGCGGCGCTGCAGGAATCCAGGCAGGTCACATCGAGAACCACGGCCTCGCACCCCTCGGGCAAGGGCGGCAAGGGCGTCTCATGCCACCCGGCCAGGACCCGGTGACCCGCCCCGGCCAACTCGGCCAACAGGGCCTGGCCCAGGCCCCCGGCGGCTCCGCTGAGGAGGATGACCTGCGACGGAACGCGATTCATGGGCTCGGGGTCGAACGGGGATCGTGAACGGAACCCGACAGGAGGGAATCCCATCCGGGAGCGATCCACTCCCAGCGGCCACCGATCAGGGTGGCGGCGACCGGGCCGCGGTGGTGGACGAGCGCCTCCTCCACCGTGCCCGTGGAACCCGCATGCGGGAGGACCAGCAGGTCGGCCAAGGCCCCGGTGTTCAACTCACCGAGGACCGACTTCAACCCCAGCGCCCGCGCCGGTTGGACGGTCACCTCGGTCAGCATGCGACGGGGCGACAGGCCCGGGTCGGCCGCGGCCAAGGCGCGCAGTTCGTCGAGCAACGACAGCACGGGCGGCCCCTCGCGGGAGGCCTTCGTGGAGCCCAGGCTGTCGGTGGCGATGCAGATCGGCACGCCGGCCTCGGTGAGTTCCTCGCGCGGGAACCGGGGATGGCCGAAGTAGGCGTGGGACCTCGGGCAATGCACGACGCTCGCGCCCCGGGCGGCCAGGCGCCAGGCATCCTCTCCCCACAGGCGGTTCACATGCACGGCCAGGAGGGGCGAGCCCAGCAATCCGTGCCGGTCGACATGCTGGACGGGCGAACCGAGCCCGCAGTCGTCGCAAGGACGCTGGGGCTCCAGCCAGGAAAAGAGCGATCCTCGCCGGTACATGAACATGTCGAACTCGGGGTCGGATTCCGCGACATGGCAGGTGACCCGCCATCCCTCCCGCCGGGCGACGGCGGCCACGGCGCGCAGGAGTTCCGGCGAGGTGGAATAGGGCGCATGCGGCGAGAGCCCGACCCCGCCCCGGTTCGGAGGCAGACCCTTCAGGACCTCCATGGCCTCGCCCAGGATGCGCTCCGGTTCGCGGCCCGAACGGATGCCGGTCATCTCGAGGAACGAGAAGATGCGCAGCGGGGTGCCCGCCCGGAGGCCCGCCAACTGGTGGGCCCGGGTCTCGATGTTGGCGACCGTCGTGGTCCCGCTCTCCAATTGCTGTCGGGCCCCGAGCCGCCACGAGGCCTCGAACTCGGCGTCGGTCCACTGGGACTTCAGCGTGAGGATGCCCTTGATCCAGTCGGGGAACTCGCGCGGCGGGACCAGCAGGCCCGCCATGGCCGTGTAGTCGAGGTGGGCGTGGGCATTGACGAGGCCCGGGAACACGGCCACCTCGCCCAGGTCCACCACCGGGCCGGCGTCGGGACCGGCCATCCCGCGGATTTCCGACCAAGGACCGACGGCCCGGATCCGCGCCCCGGAGATCCACACCGCGCCGTCGGAGACGGGCGGTGAGATCACCGGGACGACGGTTCTGGCTCGCAAGATCAATGGATCAGGCGGGCTCGACGCGACGGCGTTCCTTGAGCCGGGCCGCCTGCTTGTGCGTCTTGGCCTTGACCTTGCTGTGGCGTGAGCGGAGCTGCTGCTGGAGTTTCTTCACCGCCAGATCGATCGCGGCATACAGGTCGGACTCCCGGTCCTCGGCGAAGAGGTCGTTGCCCCGGACGCCGATGCGGATCCCGCACTTGTACTGCTTCTCGGGCGAATGGGCCACATGGTCCCGCTCAAGGGTGACCCGCGCATCGATGAGCCAGCGATCGATGTGCTCCAGCTTGTCGATCTGCTGGAGCACGTGCTGCTCGATGGCGTCGGTCAGGGTGACGTTGTGGGTCGCGAGAATGAACTTCATGCCGCAGGCAACGTGACGCACGGGTGGAGGGTTTTCAACCCGGCCCTTGAGCCGCAGGGCCTGCCGGGCCTGCCGGGCAGGATCCCCCGGGGCTAGCCTGGTTCCGCGGAGGGCGCCTCCCGCTCGAACCACCCGTACAGCACCGGCAGCACGATCAGCGTCAGCAGGGTGGAACTGAGGATGCCCCCGATGACCACCGTGGCCAGCGGGCGTTGCACCTCGGCCCCGGGACCGGTGGCCACCGCCGTCGGCACGAAGCCAAGCGAGGCGACCATCGCGGTCATGAGCACCGGCCGCAGGCGGCTTACCGCGCCGGACAGGACCGCCTCGAGCACTCGGGAGCCCTCCTCGCGGAGCCGGTTGAAACAACTGACCATGACCATGCCGTTGAGCACGGCCACGCCGCTCAGGGCGATGAATCCGATCGCCGCCGTGATGCTGAAGGGCATGCCACGGAGCCACAGCGCAAACACCCCGCCGGTCACCGCCAGGGGAATCCCCGAATAGATGAGGAGCGCCTGGCGCAGGCTGCCGAAGGCCATGAAGACGATCCCGAAGATCAGGAGCAACGTGGAGGGCACGACGATCATCAGGCGCGCACGGGCCTCCTGGAGGCGCTTGAACTGCCCGCCGAACTCGATGACGTAGCCGTCCGGCAGGGTGATCTTCTCCTGCAGGATGCCTTGCGCCCTGCGCACCCAGCCCTCGATGTCGGAGGTGTTCAGGTTGACCATCAAGGCCACGCGGCGCCGACCGCTCTCGTGGCGGATGGGCTGGACCGACTCGATCGTGGCCAGTTCGGCCACCCGGCCCAGCGGCACCAGGCCAGAGTTCCCGACCCGCACAGACAGCGACAGGATCTGGCGCTCATCGTTGCGCAGGTCGCCGCGCAACCGCACCACGATCTCATCGGTGTGGGTGCCGTGGGAAAACTGCCCGACCTCCTGCCCGGCCAGCGCGGTCGAGACCGCCTCGTTCAAGGCGGCGGCCGACAGATTGCGGGTCAGCAGGGCCTCGCGGCGGGGAGTGAGGGTGACCATCGAACTGCGGCCGGCCGTCTCGTGCTCGATCTCATCGTGACCGGGCAGCGGCTCGAGCAGTTCCTTGATCTGTGCGGCGATGGCGTCGAGCCGGTCGAAGTCGTTGCCGAACACCTTGATGGACAAGTCGGCCCGGACGCCCTCGAGCATCTCGTTGAACCGCATCGCGATGGGCTGGGAGGCGATGGCCGTGGTGTTCGTCAGTTCCGTCTCAATCTCCTTCCGGATCAGATCGACCAGTTCGTCCTTGGTCGCAGGCCGGCCGTCGATCTTGCGCCAGGAGTCCCTCGGCGCGTAGCTCAGGTAGAAGTCGGCCTCGTTGGGGGCCATGGGGTCGGTGGCCACCTCGGCGGTGCCGATCCGCGAGAAGATGTGGGTGACCTCCGGGAATCGGGAGCGGATGAGCCGGTCGGTCTTCACCTGGTCCCTCACCGAGTCGTCGATGTCCTGACCCACGGGCCGGAACAGCGCGAAGGTGGTGGACCCCTCGTCGAGGGTCGGGACGAACTCGGCCCCGAGCCTCAGGAAGAGCGCCACCGACGCCCCGAAGAGCAGCACCGCCCCGGCGGCGACCCAGCCCCGGCCGGCGATACCCAACCTCAGGGCGCGGGAGTAGCCCCGCTGCAACCAGCGCATCAGGGCGTTCTCGGTCTCGCTCACCGAGCCCCCCAGGAAGAACGAGGCCAGGACCGGCATGAGCGTCATGGCCAGGCCCAGCGCCCCGCCCAAGGCCACCATGACCGTGAGGGCCATCGGCCGGAACATCTTACCCTCGACACCGGTGAGCGACAGGATGGGCAGGTAGACGAGGGTAATGATGAGCACGCCGAAGAACACCGGCGCCCCGACCTCCTTGGCGGCCGCGAGCACCGCCCGGTGCCGCTCCTCGACCGTGAGCACCCGGCCCAGCTGATGTTGCCGGTGGGCCAGCTGGCGGACGACGTTCTCCACGATCACCACCGCGCCATCGACGATGAGCCCGAAGTCCACGGCCCCGAGGCTCATCAGGTTGCCGGAGATCCCCAGGCGGGACATCCCAATGATCGCGCAGAGGAACGACAGCGGGATCGCGCAGGCCACGATGAGCGCCGCACGGAGATTGCCCAGCAGCAGCAGGAGCACCACGACCACCAGGACCGCGCCCTCGGACAAATTGCGCTTCACGGTGCCGACGGTGCGATCGACGAGATTGGACCGGTCGTACACCACCCGGACCTCGACGCCCCGGGGCAGGCGTTCCTGCAGTTCCGCGATCCGGAGCCCGACGCGATGGGCGACGATGCGGCTGTTCTCGCCCATGAGCATCATCACGGTGCCCAGCACGGTCTCCTCGCCATTCTCGGTGGCGGCGCCGGTGCGGGGCGCGGCATCGATGCGGACCTCGGCGAGATCCCGGACCCTCAGGGGCTGGACCGCCGCGGCGTACTTCACCGGCAGGTTGCCGATCTCCTCCAGCGAGGTGGGCTTGGTTGCGGCCCGGAAGACCAGCTGCCGGCCCCCGCGATGGATGACCCCGCCGCCGGTGTTCTCGGTGTTGCGGCGGACGGTCTCGGCCAGCTCGGTGAAGGTGAGGTTGGCCTCGCGCAGCTTCTCCGGGTCGGGCTGGATGACGATCTGCCGACTGAAGCCTCCGATCGTGTTGATCTCGGCGACCCCCGGCGTGGATCGCAGGAACGGCTTGGCGATGTATTCCTGGGTCTCCTCGAGTTCCAGCAGTCGCTGGAAGGCGTCGGACGGACGGTTGGTGGCGTCGGCCCTCCAGGCCAGCGTGTAGTAGAAGATCTCTCCCAGCCCGGTGGAGATCGGGGCCAGGGCCGGATCGGCCCCGGCCGGCAGGTGATCCCGCACCGACTGGATGCGCTCAGTCACCAACTGGCGGCAACGGTACACATCCACCCCGTCGTCGAACTGGAGGGTGACCTGCGACAACCCGTACTTGGTCAGCGAGCGCAGCTCATGCAACTGGGGCAGACCGGCCAGCTCCTGTTCCAGCACGCGGGTCACCAGCACCTCGGCCTCCTCGGGGGCGAGGGCCGGCACCCGGGTGTTGATCTGGACTTGCGGCTGGGTGATGTCCGGCACCGCGTCGATGGGCAGCTCGCGCGCCGACCAAAGGCCTGCGGCCAGCAGGGCGGCGGTCGCCAGCAATACGACCGCCCGCTGGCGCAGGGAGAATTCCAGGAGGCGCTCGATCATGGCCGCACCGGTTGAGGGTTGGAGGGCGAAGCCGAGGAAGCTCCGGAGAAGGTCGCGGCAGGAAGGGCCAGGCTCAACCCGGTGGCCTGCTCCAATTCGAGCAACGCGCCCAAGGCCTCGCGGCGGGTGTCGAGGTGGGCCTCCACCGCGTCGAGGTACTGCTTCTGGAGCTCGACGTAGGTCGTGGCCGGCACCGCTCCCAGCCGGTAATGCCGGTCGGCCAGCTCGGCCGCCGACTCGAACTGGGCCACCACGTCCGGGCGCCAGCGGGACAACTCGGCGAGCCGGGAATCGTATCCCCGGGCGGCGGTGACCACCCGGCGTTCCACCTCACGCCGGGCGGCGGCCAGAAGCGCCTCGGCCTGCTTCTGGCGCGCCTCGGCGGCGGCGATGTTGGCCGTGCGCGGCTGCCACAGCGGCAGTGGGAAGGACACGCCCACGCCGACGATGCGGTCGAGGGTGCTGCCGTCCTGGCCCATGGTCATCGGGCCGACCTCGAAGGCGGGCCACCGTTCATGGCGGGCCAGGTCCACCCGGAACCCCTGCTGCACCAGTTCGGCGGTGCGCGTCCGCAGGTCGAAGTGGTTGGTGTTGGCCGCGGCCATCAACCGGTCCAGCGGCGGACGTTCGGGCAATTCCGGCGACAGGCCCTTCACCCGCAACGGTGCCTCCAGGGCCGAGCCCCGGAGCAGGTTCAACCGCACCCGCTCGGCCTCCACCGCGAGGGCGAATTCGGAGGCCCTGCGGCGCAGGGTCAATTCGGTCGCCTCGAGGATGCGCACCTCGAGCTGGGGCGCGATGCCGGCGGGATCGCGCTGGACGAGCACTTCGCGGAGGGCCCGGAAGCGGTCCGCGACGGCCTGGGCCACCCGGGCCTTCTCCTCGGCACCGGCCAGCCCGGAGGCGTTCTCCCGGACCTTGCCCGCCAATTCGCGGCGGAAGGCCTCGAGGCCGAGCGTCGCGAGGGCGACATCCTGGTTGGCGATGGCCTTGCGCAGCCCCAGGCGGCCGGGCCATTCGAAGCTCTGGCGGACCGAGGCCACCCACATGGCGCCTTCCCCGGCGAGGGACTGGTCCAGGTTCCTGCTGCGGATTTGCCCGGCCTGGAATTCGGCCTTGGGCAGATCCAGGCGGCCTGCCAGGCGACGGGCGGCCTGGGCCCCCTCCAACTGGGACTGGTAGAAGCCCAGTTCGGCATTGTGGCCGAGCGCCTCCGCGACCAACGCCTCCGGAGCGAGTGGGGCGACGGGCGTGTCCTCGTTGGTGGCGGCGGCGGCGCCGACGACGACGAGGGGAAGGGCCAGGGCCAAGGAGGCGCTGATCCCGGCCAGGGAACGGAATGGATGAGATGGAAAGGGGTGCATGGGATGGACGGAATTCGGGCATCACCGATCTGGATCAGGCTCCGGTACTTGACTCGGCAGATCGAGGCCGGCAGGGACGACGGATTTCCGGCGGAAAGGAACCCTGGGGGAACCGCGCTGGGAAACCGTGGAGGATGACGGGACCGGGAGGGACCGGGCCCGGGGGGACACGCGTGGGGCCCTGCGGGCTCAGCAGCGGAGCACGTGCGTGCGACGGACGCAAAGGCAGGGGGCCAGGGCCGACTGGATCTCGATCGCGGCCTCCCGCCGCGGCCGGCTCGACGGAACGACCGCCGGCATCGGAACCGGGGAGGGCACCGAGGCGGCCAGCTTGCGGAGCGTCGAACCGCGGACCGGTGCCTCGCCCGACCGGGCGACCAAGCCCGGATCGCGGTCGAGGTCGATGACGTGGTCACAGCCCGCGGTCAGCGATTCCGAGGCCATCGAGGTCAGGAGATCGGCGATCCAGTCGTGCGAGTGGATCCGCTCCGGATGACGGGCCGACCGGTCATGCCCCAGGATCACGAGGAACCCCCGCTGCCGGGATTCGATGCGGACCGAATGCCCACCGTCGACCACCGCCAGGGCGGCCGTGCAGAGCGTCATGAACCACCCCATGCCTCCCAGATAGGCCACCAACGCGAGCACGGCCAGGCAACGGACCCAGGGTCCGCGGTTGGGGGTTTTCCGGCGGCCATCCACGACAGGGTTTAGGCTCTTCCTCCTTCCGCACGACCGCAATCCCTCATTTGGCCAGGGATCAACCACCGCCGCCCGGCCCGCGGCCGCGATCGGTCCGAAGCCCTCCCGGCAGGCGATCCCATTCTCCCCGTCGAAAGATCGCCCAGGATTCTCCTCTTCCCCGGGAGCGTCCCTGCGGCCGCAGGACCAGTCCCGCGATTGGCCACAAGCCCCAACGTCGCCGGAAACTTGCATCGAGGACATTTCTGGGGCTCAGTTCGCCCTCCGGATTCCGATGCAACCATGGCCCCCTTCTTGAACGTCTCCCTCGGACACTGGGTGGCCTTCGCGGCCTTCGTGTTGGGAGCCCTGGCGCTCGACCTCGGGCTGTTCCACCGCCAGAGCCGTGAGGTGAGGCCGAGGGAGGCGCTGTTCTGGACCTCGACCTGGGCGGTCTGCACCCTGTTGTTCGGGCTCGCGGTCGCGCCCTCGACCATCCCCGGATGGGACGCGTCCACCTCGGCCCTGTTCCTGACCGGCTATCTCGTGGAGATGTGCCTCTCGATGGACAACGTCCTGGTCATCGCCGTGATCTTCTCCTACTTCGGCGTGCCCAGGCCGTGGCAGCACCGGGTGCTCTTCTGGGGGATCCTCGGGGCCCTGATCCTCCGGGGCACCATGATCTGGCTGGGGGCCGAACTCATCCAGCGGGTGCATTGGACCCTCTACCTGTTCGGGGCCTTCCTGCTGGCGACCGGCGTGAAGATGCTCCGGGTCCGCGACGACGAGCCCCCGCCAGACCTCTCGCGGAACCCCGTGGTCCGGCTCGTCCGGCGCTGCCTGCCCGTGAGCGACCAGTTCGACGGCCAACGCTTCACCACCCGGTCGGGCGGCCGCCGGATGCTCACGCCCCTGGCCGTGGTGCTGGCAGTGGTGGAGACGACCGACGTGGTCTTCGCCGTGGACTCGATCCCGGCGATCTTCGGCATCACGCGGGAACCCTTCCTCGTCTTCACCTCCAACATCTTCGCCATCCTGGGTCTGCGCTCGCTCTACTTCGTGCTCGCCAGCGCCATGGGGCACTTCCGGCACCTCAAGAAGGGCATGGCCTGCGTGCTGGTCTTCATCGGGGTCAAGATGCTCGCGGAGGAGCCGCTGCTGCGGTTCCTCGGGGACCGACTCAAGTACGTGTCGCTGGCGGTGGTCCTCGGGACGCTGGCCGTGTCGATCCTCGCCTCGGTGTGGACGGCACCCGCCGACCGGGACGGCGACGGGAAGGGATCCGGCGCTTGAATCCGCGATGGGTCGTCGGGGACGCGCCGACCGCGACCACGGAGGCGCTCGGGCGGACGCTGGGCCTGCCGGACCTCGTGGCCGGCTGCCTCGTGCGGCGGGGGATCGACACGCCGGAGGCCGCCGAGGCCTTCCTCGACCCGCGCCTGAGGTCGCTGTCGGACCCGATGCTGCTCCCGGACATCCGGCCGGCGATCGACCGGCTCTTCCGGGCGCGGCGGGACGGCGAGGCGCTGGTGATCTTCGGCGACTACGACGTGGATGGCGTGACCTCGACCGCGATCCTCACCGGGGTGCTGACGGCCCTGGGCTGGCGCTGCGCGCAGTACCTGCCACACCGGCGCGACGAGGGCCACGGCCTGAGCCGGGCCGCCGTGGAGAACTGCCTCGCCCGGCACCCGACGACGCTGCTGGTCGCCGTGGATTGCGGGTCCACGGCCGTCGAACCGATCGCCTGGCTCAACGGGCGTGGCGTGGACGTGGTGGTGCTCGACCACCACCAGCTCGGCGACCCGCTGCCGGCGGCCCTGGCCCTGGTGAATCCGCTGCGCGCGACCGGGACCGCGCCGGCCCCGTACTGCTCGGCGGGGCTGGCCTTCAAGCTGGCCCACGGGCTCGTGAAGCACGGCCGCGAGGCGGGGCTCGCCGGTTTCGACACCTACGACCTCAAACCGCTGCTGGACCTCGTGGCCCTCGGCACCGTGGCGGACCTCGTCCCCCTGGTCGGGGAGAACCGGGTGCTGGTGCACGCCGGCCTGGAACGCCTGGAGGCCACCGCGCGGCCCGGCCTTCAGGCCCTCAAGCGGGTGGCCCGGACGCGCAGCCCGATGGGCGTCTACGAGGTCGGGTTCCAGCTCGGCCCGCGCCTCAACGCCGCCGGGCGGCTCGAGACGGCCGAGGACGCCCTGAGGCTGCTGCTCTGCGAGCGGGAGGACGAGGCCATCCGCCTCGCGGAGGTGCTCGACCGGCAGAACCGCGACCGCCAGGAGGTGGAGAGGCGCATCGCCCTGGAGGCGGGCGACCGCGTCCGGGCGGGCCTCGAGGCGTCGGACGACCTCGTGGTCGTGGAGGGCGATCCCTCGTGGCACATCGGCGTGGTGGGGATCGTGGCCTCGAGGGTCCTGCGCGAGTTCCATCGCCCGACGCTGATCCTCGGTGGGGACGGGGAGGTCTGGCGGGGCTCCGGCCGCAGCGTCCCGGGATTCGACCTCGCGGCCGCGCTGCGGGACTGCTCGGACCTGCTCGAGAAGCACGGGGGCCATGCGATGGCGGCGGGCCTGTCCATCGACCCGGCGCGCCTGCCCGAGTTCCGCAGCCGGATCAACGCCCTGGCCCGCGAACGGCTGGGCACCAAACCCCTCCCGCCGGAGGTCCGCATCGACGCCTTCGTGACCCTGGCGGCGCTCGACCTCGACCTGGTCTCCGGGCTGCGACGCCTGGAGCCCTTCGGCATGAGCAACCCCGTCGTGCAGCTCGGCCTGCGGGGCCTGGTCCACGCCCGCCCGCCGCAGCGGCTGAAGGAGCAGCATTGGAAGCTCTGGGTCACCGACGGTGGACGGCTCATGGAGACCGTCTGGTGGGGTGCCGGATCGCGGCCGGCCCCGGAAGGATGCTTCGACCTTGCGGCGATCCCCGAGATCGGCGAGTACGCCGGCCGGCGCCAGGTCCAGCTGCGCCTCGTGGACTGGAGACCGGCCGGTTCCCCCTGAAGGGGTTCCCCGCCTGCGGGCCCAACGGCGCATTGCCCGGATCGCCCCACGGGCTTACCTATGCGGGTACCGATGAACGCGACCAGCCCGACGGGCCTCCCTCCCGCCGATCCCGCCATGGCCCGCCCGCAGACCCTCCGGGGCCTGCCCCCCCTGGCCGGACTTTGCGGGTTCGAGCAGGCCGGGCGGCCGGGCCTGTCGGTCGAGGAGAGCGTGCGACGGCTCAAGCGGCACCACTACGCGCTGCGGCGGATCCACCGGATCCTCACCTCCCGGATCACCTCGGAACCCATCTACGAGCTCAAGATGGCCTGGAGCCACCAGGCCTGGCTCTGCGCCGAGCAGGTGGCCGCGATCCGGGCCCGGGTCGGGGAGATGCGTGAACCACCCCTGGGACTCGACAAGGTGCCCCACGAGGGCCTGGCGATCGCCTTCGACGAGCTGCAGGCCGCGCCGCGCGAGGTCCTGCTGAGCGGGCTGTACGAGGTCGTGGTGCCGGCGCTGGCGATGGCCCTGTCCCGGCACGCGGCCCAGACGCATCCCCTGGCCGACCAGCCGACCGTCCGCCTGCTGCGCATCGCCCTTCTCGACCTGGACGACCTGCAACGATACGGCCGCCATGCCGTCTCCTGCCTGGTCGCGGGCCCGGACCGGGCCGCGGCCCAGGCCGGCCTCGAGACGGTGCGCCAGGCGATCACCGCGGCCGGCGGGCTCGACGGTTGCGAACGCGGCGGCGGTTCGTCCGACCCGTCCGACCTGCCCGCCCGGCTCCACTCGGCGGCGCCGTGGCGCCACGACCCGACGCCCCGGCGCGATGAGCGCTTCCCCGATCCCTACAACATGGGGGTCAACGCCGAGGTCCTCCTCTACGATCCGGCGCAGCCCCTCGATGCCAAGGTGCTGATGATGTACTACAAGCGCCTGCGCGAGATCGACGTGCCGGAGATGATGGCCGGCATCCTCGCCGAGACACCCGGCAAGCCCTGGGGCTACTACCGGGACATGAGCCGCCAACTCTGGGACGAGGCGCGCCACGCGATGATGGGCGAGGTCGGTTTCGCCAGCCTGGGCGTCGACTGGCCCTCGAAGGTGGCGGTGAACTTCACGTGGTCGCTCGGGCTCAACACCCAGCTCACCCCGAAGGAACGGCATGCCGTGCTCTACTTCATCGAGCAGGGGCTCATGCCACGGACCGGAAAACGTCACGAATGGGAAACGGCCCTCGCGGCCGGAAACCCCCTGGCGGCGACCTTCCAGGACTTCGATTGGGCCGACGAGGTGCTTCACGCCCGCATCGGCCGGGATTGGTACGTCTCGGACATGCCCTCGGCCCACGAGGCCGTCGCCTACGGGGACGCCTGCTGGAGCAAGGTGCTGATGAACTGGGAACGCTGGCGGTCGGAGGGAAAAACCGGGCACGCCAACTGGTGGACCGGCGCCTACGCCCAGTATTGCGAACGCCACGGCAAGACCCCGGATCCCATCGCCGCCCAGTACGCGGTGAGCTACGAGTCCATCCGGGCCGACCTGAAGGACCTGTCTACCGCCTCGGGCTGACGGGCGCCCCGGAGCCGGGCCGGGCGGGAAGCCTGGAAGAAGACTCCAAGCCCGAGCGGGGCCGAGCGATCCAGGAGCCAGGGTCGCGGCTTGGTTCACCGACGAAGGACCACGACGACGATGGCCTGGCCTAGGGCACACAGGGCGAGCAGGGCCCACAGCGAGCGTTCCCAGCCACGGAGCCCGCGCTGGACCGGCGGGCGCAGGTGGAATCTCACGGCAGCGGAGCCGAGGGCCACCAGATCGCCCCAGTGCAGCACGCTTTCCCGGACGGGCACCCCGTTGACCGAGACCACGGCATCGCCCAGGGACTTGACGGTCAGGCGACCGTCGGCGGCGCGTCGGACCTCGGCATGCCGTGGCCAGACACCGGGTACGGCCAGCACCCAGCCGTTGGAGGCGTCACGGCCGATGGTGAGCAGCTCCCCGGACCACGTCTGGGCGGTACCGTCGGGGAAGCGGAACTCGAACATCCCGCGTCGGTTCAGAGGATGCTGCGCAGGACATCCACCCGGTCGCCCGGGTAGAGCGGCAGGTCCAGCTCCGGCTTCTTGAGGGCAGCCTTGCAATCCACCGTGATCTGCTGGCCGTTGACGCGGGTGATGCGCACCTTCTTGCGGTCGGCGTACTCGGTGAACCCGCCGGCCCGGTTGATCGCCTTGAGCACGGTCATGCCGCCCTCGAACGGAAACGAACCGGTGGCCCGCACCTCGCCGCCGACCGAGACCGTGCGACCCAGCACCTGGACATAGATCGAGAGGCGCTTGTACATCTGCTTCTTGATGGTGAAGAGGTCGCGGATCTCCTTCGACACGTCGGCGGCCATGCGGCCGGCCACCTGGACCTGCTCCCCCATGTGGATCGTCACCAGGCCGGTCTCAGGGACCTGGATCTCGGAGGGGGCGATCGGCACGGAGGCCTCGTACATCACCCGGATGATGTCGCCGACGGCGATCCGGTCGATGCTGAAGACCCCGTTGGTTCCCGGGGCGGCGGGGTTGGCGGAGGCAGCGGTGCCGCCACCGGACGGACCGGTGGACTCGAAACCGGACTGGCACCCCCCGCAGAGCACCATCAGGAGAACCACCCACGGGACCAGCGCATGTTGGACGAATCGACGCATCATGATGAAAAGCCGTAGGGAAGGTAACGGACCCGGGATCGCGGCTCAATACCTGGTCTCCTTGCCGGGCTTGGTTTCCGGGGACTTCGGCTCGACGGCCGCCACGGCCGTGTCCGAGGCCTTGGTCTCGGACAGCTTGGCCTCCGTGCGCTTACGCTTGGAGAGCTTGCGCTCCCCCTCCGGGTTGCTCTCCTCGCTCTTCGAGTAGTAGTCGTAGTAGTAGCCGCTGTAGTAGTAGTAGTAGCTGTCCTGGCTGATGTTGATGTTGTTCAACACCACGCCCAAGAGGTGCCCGCCGACCTTCTCGACCATCTGCTTGGCGCGGAGGGTCATCTGCTGCGGGTACTTGCGGTACTGCACCACGAGAACGGCCATGTCGACCTCGCTTGCCAACACCGAGGCGTCGCTGACGCCCATGATCGGCGGCGAGTCGAAGAAGACGAAGTCGTAGCGGCTCTTGGCCTCGGCCACGAACTCCTTCATGGCGACCGAGTTCAGGATGCCGATGGAACTGCTCGGCAGGCGGCCGGACGGCAGGAAGTCGAGCGACTGCACCGGCGTGGTCTGGATGACCTCCTCCAGGCGGTTCTGCCTCAGCAGGTAGTTGGTCAGGCCCGCGTTGTTGGAGACGTTGAGGATCTTGTGAAGGCTGGGACGACGCAGGTCGGAGTCGACGATGAGCACCCGGCTCCCGTTCTGGGCGAACACGGTGGCGAGGTTGAAGATCGTGGTGGACTTGCCCTCGCCGGCGCCACCGGAGACGACCGTCATCGTACGCCAGTTGGGATCCTTGCGCGAGAAGAGCACGTTGGTTCGCAGCACGCGGTAGGCCTCGGCGTGGGGGCTGTCGGCCCCCTCGGACATGAGGGCGCCCACGTTCTGCGGGATGACACCCAGCACCGGGGCCTGGAGGGCCTGCTCGACGTCGTCGATCGTCTTCACCGACGTGTCGAGGTATTCGATGAAGAACGCCAGACCGATGCCGAGGATGAGGCCGAAGACCACGCCGATGGTGATGTTGACGGCCTTCTTGGGCCGCACCGGGTTGGTCCCCGGGAGGGCCTCGTTGATGATCTCGACGGCCGAGGTGCTGCTCAGGTCGCGGTCGATGTCCTCCTGGGCCACGCGGATCTTGATGCCGTCCCGGATGCGCCGGGCGCTCTCGAAGTCGTTGCGGGCGACGATGTAGGGTCGGAATCGCTCCGTGTCCTTGGAGTTCTTGTCGATGGCCTCCTGGAGGAAGGTCTTCTGGTTCTCCATGGCCGCCTTCTCGGCCTCGAGGGTCGAGCGCATGCCGCTCAGGATGCCCTGGACGGTGCCATCGAGCTGCTCGTCGAGCTTGGCGATCTGGAGGGACCACTTGAGGACCTCGGGATGATCGGGACCGAAGTCGGGGCTCAGGCCGGAGGCTTGGCGCAGGGCGAAGTTGCGGGCGCCGATCAGCGTGTTGAGCTCGGCCGTGGGATTGGCGACGACCAGGGCGTTGAGCAACTGGTCCCCCTTGTGCTGGCCCAACTGCTCCAGCAGCCGGTTGTTGCGGGTGATGCGGGTCTGGTAGTCTTGGATAACACCGGTGCTGCGGGCCAGTTCCTGGGCCGAAAGACCCTGGATCTGGCCGGTGTCGGCGATGTCCTCGGGCACCTTCAGCTCGATGCGGAGCCGGTCCAGGGTCTCGCGGGCCTCGGCGACCTCCTTGTCGTAGCGGGCCAGCTTGTTGGTCAGGGCCGTCCAGGCGAGATCGCTGCGACCCGACCGGTTCTTGTTGCGGTAGGCGCCGTAGACCTCGGCGATCTTGTTGGCGATGCGGGCGGCCAGCTCGCGGTCCTCGTTGAAGGCCGTGATCTCGATGATCGCCGTGTTGCGGTACTGGGTGATGTCGACCTCGCGGGCGAGCGTCTCGTAGGCGTCCTGGATGGGCAGCTCACCGGGCTGCTTGTCGCGCTCGGCGTAGACCCTCGCCAGCTTCAGATCCTTGATCACCTCGTTGAGGATCTTGGGCGAGCGGATGACCTGGAATTCGGTCTGGAGGAAGTACTGGTCGAACGCAGGGGTCAACGGACCGCTGCCCATCATGAGCTGGGTCAGCGGCGTGTCCTTCTCCACCTTCATCCGCGCCAGCGACGAGTAGGACTCGGGCTGGAACTGGGTGATGATGGCCGTGGTGATGACCACCAGCAGGAAGACCGCCAGGATGACCGCCTTGCGGATGCGGATGATCCGCCAGTAATCCAGGAAATGGAGCTTGGAATCCGTGGACTGGGGTGCCTTGGAAACTTCCATGTGCAAAAAAAGAGGAGGCCAGAAGGGGTGTTCCAGCCTCCTACGCCAAGGTTGGAAACTCTCAGTAGGTGAAGTTCACGCCGAGGACCACCCGGTTGCGGGCGAATTCGCGGAGGTCGTTCACCAGATCGGAGTCCACGCGATCGTGGGCGTACGACGCACGGGCCGAGATGTTCTGGGTGATGCGGTAGGAGAGGGTGACGTCCGCGGAGGCGTAGCCGTCGCCTTGGCCGTCGATGCCAGGTCCGCCACCGATGAAGGTGCCGGACTGATAGAGACCATTGATCGATCCGACCAGCTTCGGGGTGAAGCTGTGGGAGAGGCTGACGCGGCCCGAGGTGGCGCTGCTGCCGCGGATCGGATCCGAGAACAGGCCGCCGCCCACGGTGCCCAGGATGCCGACATCGGTTGCGGTCAACTGATGACGGACGCCCACGGTCAGCGACGATCCGGGGAGGAACCCGTAGGTCAGCTGGCCATCGACGTAGGGGGCGACACCATCGCGGTCCCGGACGCCGGCAAACTCGGCGAAATCATTGTACTGGATGCCCCCACGCAGCGACCCGGTGAGGTTCGCGGCGAAGTCGTGATCGATCGTCGCGGCGATGAAATGCGAGTTGACATCGCGAACGAAGCCCACGTTGGCACCAGGACCGTCGAAATCGGTGATGCCGTACTGGTAGAACAGACCGATGCTGGAGGTCGGAGCCACCTGATACCGCAGGTTGACCGAGGGCAGGTACTCGACGCGGTCGAGGGACTGCGCAAAGGCCAGCTCATCGAAACGGAAGATGTTGTTGCGGAAGCCCGTGACGGCACTCCAGCTCTCGGCGAGCTGGGAGGTGAGGTCGAACCCGGCGATGTTGCGGAAGTTGGTGCCCTCGGCCCGGAAGAGGATGCCAGCGCCACCGGCGCCTTGGCCCAGCTGCTGCGGCTCCTGCGCCTGGGCGAAGCTGTCGAAGACGTCGAGCTTGAAGCGGCTGTTGAAGTTGTGGCTCAGGTTGGCGTCGACGACGTGGTTGTGGTCGACGGACTTCTCGCGGTTCTCGAAGTAACGCAGCAGGTAGTCGTACCGGAGGCCGACCACCGTCTGCCCGTCGTTGACCGGAAGGTTGAGGCTGAATCCCGGGGTCAGCTCGAAACCGAAGCTGTCGACCTTGGGCAGGTCGTTCCGGGTGTACACGTTGTCGTTGTAGAAGCCGGAGATGCCTGCACGTACCGTCCAAGGCTTGGCCCCGCCTTCGGCGGCTTGAAGGGCAGTGGTGACTGCGAGGCTCGCAGCGCCGATTGAGAGGGCGCTCACGCTGGGAATGAGATGTTTCATGCGAAATCCGTTGTTCGACGGCTCCTTGGTCCTAAGAACGCTGAGCTTGGTTACTTCGTGAGTCTTCGGATTTCGATGCGGGGTGTCAACCTGTTTTCCCGGCTTTCCCGGAGACGGATCGGAGCCGGGGTCGGGGGTCGGGGGATCCGTGGCCCCGATCGGCGGACTCTCAGGGGCGGGTTCGCCGCTCGAAGGCCGGAAAATCACGCGACAGCCGTTCCCAGTCGGCCGACTGGCCCCAGGAGGTCAGCGAGAAGGCCTCCAGCGGTGCCCCCTCGCCCAGCCCGATGCCGACCCGCTGGTCGCGGAAGCGCCGGCGCAGCACCGTCTCCCATTGGTCCATGGTCCCGATCCGGTCGATGCCGTGCCGCCCCACCCAGGGCAACCATTCCCGGATCTGGCTCTGGTGGCACCAGGATTGCCAGACGATCTGGTCGAACGATCCCGACACGTCGACCACCAGATCCGGCACCGACTGCGGGCCCTGGCCGATGTAGCTGTCCCAGGTGTTGAGGATCACCGGAGTACGGATCCATCGGGCCTCCCCACCGCCCTCCCCAGGATAGTCGTCCACGAACGCATGCGGGACATTGATCATGTAGGCCACCCGGCGGACGGCGTCGGCCACGGTGATGTGGTCCGGATGGACGCCCGCCCGGGGGTCGGCCGGAAGCGGCGGACAGAACAGGTAGTCGGGCTCGAAATCGCGGATGGACTTCCAGAGCGCCGCCAGCAGGTCGTTGCTCGGGAGGCGCGCCTCGCCGAAGGGCTGGCCGTTGGGGCGGGCCAACCGCTCGAAGCCGTATCCCCCGAGGGCGGCCGCCGCCGCCTGCTCCTCAAGGCGGATGCTCGCCGTCTCGGCCGGGGTGCGCCAGTGGTGGCCGGAGCGCCCGTCGGTGCAGACGACGACCTTGGCGCGCAGGTCGGGGCCATGTTTGCGGCGAAACAGCTCGAAGGTGCCCGCGGCGACGAACTCGAAATCGTCGAAGTGGGCGTGGACGCAGAGGATTCGCATGCGCTGGAACGAGGGCTGGACCGAATTTGCAACCGCAGGACCGGCACCGCAGGACGGGTGCGCCATGAGGATGGTGGGCGGTGAGGGATTCGAACCCCCGACCCAATGCGTGTAAAGCATTTGCGCTAACCGCTGCGCCAACCGCCCCATCCACCGTCGGAGCGCCCCAAGGTAACCCGCCCGTTCCGCCGGATTCAATCCGCCAATCGGACGGTTGGCGCGGTCGACCCAAGCCCGGCCGGGCCGCAACCCACCGCGGCCGGCCGCCGCCCCCCTCCGAAAGGAACTCCGGTTGGAGAATCCGGCCGACCCGGCTAGCCTCGCCTCCCGATGGACCGGACCTCCACCGACCTCGTCCCGACCGCACGGCGCCCGGATTTCCCGGGTGCCTCCGATGCGGAGGAGACGGGTTGGGACCCCGCGTTGCCCACCGGGCCGGTCGGCCTGCCGATCCCGGCCGGGACCTCCCGGGGGGATCCGGCGGAATTCCTCGAGGCACACCGGGACACGGTGATCGTGGGGCTCGACTGGCCGGTGATCCTCGCCGCGGCCGAGGCCATGCGGCTCGGACGGCATCGGGACCTGCTGCGGCTCGACCATGACTACCCCGTCCGCCGGGATGGCCGCTGGGCCGAGGCCTCCTTCCGAGTGGGCCGGCGGCAACTCTCGCGCCTCCGGTCCGCCCGGGACCTCCGGGCCGTCCAGCGCTACCTCGCCGCCGTCGAGGACGGTCTGGCCCAAGGGTGGAACCCGGTCGTCTTCGGCATCGCCCTGGCGGCCTTCCACCTGCCGTACCGTCAGGGGCTCCTGCACTATGCCGTCACCCTGATGCGCGGCCTGGCCCGGGGCTGCAGGCCCACCGGGGTGGTCGAGCCGGGATGGATCGCCGCGATGGACCGTCTCGAAGCCCCCCTGCCGGAGGCCGTGCGGCGCCTGCTGCCCGACCCCTTCGCCGGCCCCGGGACCACCCGGCCGCCGGTTCCGGGACGCTGAGGGCGCCGCCCGGACGAAACAGGCCGGCCCGCGGAATCCCCTTTCCCGGGGCGCCCGGTCGGGCTTTGCTCCGCACCTCGTTATGCTCAAGGCCGGCATCGTCGGCTTGCCCAATGTCGGCAAGTCCACCCTCTTCAACGCAGTCACCCGCACCCGAAAGGCGCAGGCGGCGAACTACCCGTTCTGCACCATCGACCCCAACGTGGGCATCGTCACCGTGCCCGACGAGCGGTTGGCCGTCCTCCAGAAGATCGCCAAGACCGGCGTGGTGATCCCGGCGGCCATCGAGTTCGTCGACATCGCCGGCCTCGTCAAGGGCGCGAGCGCGGGCGAGGGTCTGGGCAACAAGTTCCTGAGCCACATCCGCGAGGTCGACGCCATCGTGCAGGTGGTCCGCTGCTTCGAGGATGCCGACATCCACCATGTGTCCGGCAGCGTGGACCCGGTGCGGGACATCGAGACCATCACCACCGAACTGGTGCTCGCCGACCTCGAGTCGGTCAGCAAGCGCCTCGACAAGGTGGCCAAGGATGCCAAGCGCGGGGACAAGGAAGCGCTGGCCGAACAGGCGGTGCTCGCCAAGCTCAAGCCGCACCTCGACGCCGGCAAGCCCGCCCTGACCTGCGCATTGACCACCGAGGAGAAGGCGCTTTCGAGGAGCTTCTGGCTCATGACCGACAAGCCCACCCTCTTCGCCTGCAACGTGAAGGAGGGCGACCTGGCCACCGCCGACTCGAACCCGCATGTGGTGAAGGTGCGCGAGTACGCCAAGAGCCACCTGAGCTGCGAGGCCACGGTGATCAGCGCCCAGATCGAAAGCGACCTGGTGGACCTCTCCGAGGAGGAAGCCAAGGAATTCCTGACGGCCCTTGGGGTCACCGAGTCGGGCGTGGGTTCGCTCATCCGCGCGACCTACCACCTGCTCGGCCTGCGCACCTACTTCACGGCCGGCGAGAAGGAGGTCCGGGCCTGGACCATCCACGCCGGCGACACCGCGCCCAAGGCGGCAGGCGTCATCCACAGCGACTTCGAGCGGGGCTTCATCAAGGCCGAGACCGTGGCCTACAAGGACCTGGTGGCCTGCGGGTCGGTGGCTGCGGCCCGCGAGAAGGGGCTCTACCGGATGGAAGGCAAGGAATACGCCGTCGCCGATGGCGACGTGCTGGTCTTCAAGTTCAACGTCTGAGCCGGCTCCGCTGGCGACGGAACTCCGCAGCGGAACCACGGATCAGGAACACACGAAGACCCGGTGGCGGACGGCGAGGCAATCCCTCACCACCGCCACCGGGCCGTTTGATCAGGGCCCATCGCCCGGGACCGATCAGGCGCCCACGACCTTGGACAACAGCGTGTTCATGCGCTGGAGCATGGCGCGTGGGTCCTCAAGGCGACCCGAGGCCAGCCGTGCCTGGTCGTTCAACTGCTCGGCCACCAGACCCGCCAGCGCGGCGTCGTTCTGGCGCAGTTGGTTGAGCTTCACAATGACCGGGTGCCGGGGGTTGATCTCCAAGTCCGGGGCCGCCTCGTCGCCGGCCATGGCATCGCGGCCCATGGCCTTGAGCGTGCGGCGCATGCTGGCGGTCATGAACTTGTCGCTGTCGAGGGCGACCACGGGGCTGTCCACCAGGCGCTTCGAGGACCGCACCTCGTGGACCGACTCGCCCAAGGTCAGCTTGAGCCATCCGGCCAGCGACGTGGCCTCGTCGTCGGAGAGGGCGCCGTCCTTGGAGGCGTTCTCGACATCCAGCTCGGCCTTCTCGGCCGCCGTGATGGTCTTGGACTCGAACTCGCGCAGGCGATCCATCACGAACTCGTCGATCGGGTCGTCCACGAAGAGCACCTCGAATTGGCGGGCGCGGAACACCTCGAAGTACGGGCTCGCCTCGGCCGCCGCACGGTCCCTGGCCAGAAGGTAGTAGATCTCCTTCTGGCCCTCGGGCATGCGCTTCACGTAGTCGGCCAGCGAGGTCTTCTTGCCCGCCTCGGTGGCGGACGACTCGTAGCGCACGAGCTTGCCCAGCGCGGCCTGATTCTCCCAGTCGCTGAGCACGCCCTCCTTCAGGAAGCGGTGGTATTCGGCATAGAACCCATCATAGGCGGAGGCGTCCTTGACCGCCTCCTCGGCCAGGTGCTTGAGGAAGCGGTTGGTCAGCGCCTTGCTGAGCTTGCGCATGAGGTCGGAGTCCTGCATCCGCTCGCGGGAGACGTTCAGCGGAAGGTCCTCGCTGTCGACCACGCCGCGCACGAACCGCAGCCACTCCGGCAGGAGCCCCTTCGGCTTCGACTCGATGAGCACCTTGCGGCAGTACAGGTGGACCTCCGACTCCTGGCGCACCATGCCGGGCATCTCGAGGCTGCGCGACGGCACGAAGAGCAACGCCTGGACGGCAATGGGCGCGTCGGCCGTGAAGTGCAGCCGGTACTTCGACGGCTCGTTGTCGTGGGCGAGGTACTCGTAGAATTCCTGGTACTCCTCCTCCTTCACCTCGTTCTTCGAGCGGGCCCAGATGGCCTGGACGGTGTTGACCCGCTTGCCGTCGAGCTCCAGCGGGAAGGCCACGAAATTGGAGTACCGCTTGACGATGCGCTCCAGGTTGCCGGCCTGCGCGAACTCCTTGGCGTCTTCCTTGAGGCCGAGGGTGATCCGGGTGCCCGGAGCCGCGTCGGGTGCGGGTTCCAGCGTGTAGCCGTTGCCGCCTTCGCTGGTCCACTTCCAACCCTCGGAACCGGCCGCTTGGGAGCGGGTCACGACCGTGACATTTCGGGCGACCATGAAGGCCGAGTAGAAGCCGACGCCGAACTGGCCGATGAGCCGGGTGTCGGGCTTCTGCTGCTCGGCCAGCGCCTTGAGGAAGGCCTTGGTGCCCGAATGGGCGATGGTGCCCAGGTTCTGGACCAACTCGTCGCGGGTCATGCCGATGCCGGTGTCGGCGATGGTCAGCGTGGACTCCTTCTCGTCGACCGTGATGGCGATGGACGGACCGGTCTCGCCGCCGGGCGCCTGGCCGCTGGCCTGCAGAAAACGGAGTTTCTCGCACGCGTCGGCGGCGTTGGAGACCAACTCCCGCACGAAGACCTCGCGGTCGGTGTAGAGGGAGTGGATGACGATGCTCAGCAGCTGCTGGATCTCGGCCTGGAAGGAATGCTGTTCCGGTTGACTCATGGTGTGTTGAAAAAAGGGCGCACCGACGTTTCGGGCGCGAACTTGGGTTTTACTCGCTCAATCCGAGGCGCTGTCAAGGAGCGGGACGCCCCCGGGGCCGCAGGCCGGGGGGCTCACCAGACACGGGCCCAGATCACCTTCAGGTAGCGGCTCTCCGGGCAGTTCGACATCACCGGGTGGTCCTCACCGGGCCCCGTGCGATCGAGGATCTGCAATCGACGGCGGGTCCGGACGGCCATGCGGACCACGATGTCCTCGAACTCCTCGGCCGAGATCATGCCCGAGCAGGAGCAGCTCACCAGCAGGCCCCCGGGCCGGGTGATCACCATGCCCAGCCCGTTCAAGTCCTCGTAGCGTTGGCGGCCCTCGGCCGCGTCCTCGTCATCGCGGCTGTGGATGAGCTTCGGCGGGTCGAGGATCACCACGTCCCAGGACTCGCCGTTGTCGCGCATCTGCCGGGCGTAGCTGAAGGCGTCGCAGTCCACCCAGTTCACGCGCACCTGGTTCAGGTTGGCGTTGCGCTTGGACATGGCGACGGCCGCCTCGTCGAGGTCCACCCCCGTCGCCTCGGCGGCCCCGCCCAGCAGCATCGCCGAGATGGAGAACCCGCCCGAATAGCAGCACAGGTCCAGCACCCGCTTGCCCCGGGTGTAGCGAGAGAGCTTCAGGCGGTTGTCGCGCTGGTCGCAGAAGAAACCGGTCTTGTGGCCCTCCTTGAAATCCACCTCATAGCGGATGCCGTGCTCCTGGATCTTCACCGCGCGCACCGGGTCCGACTTCACCGTCGTCGGCGAAATGCCCTCGTTGCGGGCCACCGTGTCATCGACCTCGAAGACGATCCGCTGGGTGCCCAACCGGGCGTGCATCCGCGGAATCCATGCGGCCAACCGCTGGGCGATGCCCAGGCTGTGGACCTGCACGCTCAAGACGTCGGCGAACTTGTCCACCACCAGGCCGCTCAGGCCGTCGGCATCGGAGTGCACCACCCGGAACGCGTCCGTCACCTCGGGCAGGCGCAGGAACTCCACCCGGTGGTCCATCGCGCGGTCGAGCAGGTCCACCAACAGCGATTCCTCGACGAAGGATTCGCCCCAGTGGAAGAGCCTCAGCGGCACCTTCGAGCGCGGATTCCACAGCCCGTTGCCGCAGGGCGAACCCGACTTGTCGTACACATTCACCCAGTCCCCGGGCTTCGAACCGGCCGAGGCGTCCCGGATCATCGCCGGGTACACCACCGGTTGTTGCGTGTGGTACTTGAGCCAGACCCAGGGCGTCTGCCAATGCGTCGTGTCCACCTGCGGCAGGGCCGGCGCCGGCGGACCCGATCGGGGACCGGACCGCGGTCCAAAACCGGAGCCGGAGTGGGGAGGGCCGGCAAACGGCCTCCGGGGCCGGAACGGGGGACGATCAAAAGACGCCATCGGGCCGTGTGCATACGGCCAAAACGCCCCCGAGCCAAGCCCCGTCCCCGATTCCCCCGGCGAGCGACGGATCGATACCCAGCGATGGCGCCGCCCCCAGCGAAGCGGGATCGGTCCGAAGTAAGCACTGGAACGTCGACATCCTGTTCCCCTTCGCGCGCCAGCTCGAAGACCCCACCGGCCCCAACGTTGCCTGCGAACGCAGGACCGCTCCCACAGAGCGCCATCGCATTGGCCCCCACCTCCCGGTACCTTCGTCCCCGTGAACGACATGGTTCAACGCAGGCAGCGGGTGCTGGTGGGCATGAGCGGCGGCGTGGATTCCTCCGCCGCCGCGGCCCTCCTGCTCGAGCAGGGATTCGACGTCGTCGGGGTCACCCTCAAATTGTGGCCCCAGGACTGCGTCAACCGGGCCGAGGACAAATGCTGCGGCCCCCAGGCCGTCATGGATGCCCGCAGCGTCAGCGCCAGCCTGGGCATCCCCTACTACCTCATCGACGAATCCGCCGAATTCCAGAAACGCGTCATCGGGTACTTCGCCGACGAATACCGCGCCGGGCGCACGCCCAACCCGTGCGTGATGTGCAACCAGCACCTCAAGTTCGGCACCCTGCTCGACCGGGCCCGCCAACTCGGCTGCGACCTCGTCGCCACCGGCCACTTCGCCCGCGTCGAACGCACGCCCGAGGGCCGGACCCTCCTGCTGCGCGGCCGGGATCCGCGCAAGGACCAGAGCTACTTCCTCTTCTCCCTCCGTCAGCACCAGCTGGCCCGCGTGCTGTTCCCGCTCGGAGAGAAGACCAAGTCCGACACCCGCGAGGTCGCCCGCGAGTGCGGCCTCCGCACCGCCGACAAGGAGGAATCGATGGAGATCTGCTTCGTGCCCGACAACGATTACGGGCGATTCCTCGAGCAATCCCGGCTCGTCGAGCGGCACGCCGGGGAGATCGTGGACACCGGTGGGCGTGTGCTCGGGAGGCACGACGGCATCGAGTTCTTCACCATCGGCCAGCGCAAGGGCCTCGGCATCTCGTCGGCCGAGCCGCTGTACGTGCTCGAGCTCGATCCCGCCTCCAACCGGGTGGTCGTCGGCGACGAATCCCAGCTCAACCGCTCCACCTTCACCGTGGACCACTGCAACTGGATCCTCTGGGACTTGCCCCCGGCCTCCTTCGAAGCCACGGCCAAGATCCGCTACAACCACCCCGGCGCCACCGGCACCGTGGAACCGGGTCCCGGCGACACCGCCCGGGTCCGCCTGAACGCGCCGGCCCGGGCGGTCACCCCCGGACAGGCCTGCGTCTTCTACGACGGGGACCGGGTGCTCGGGGGCGGATGGATCCGGCGCGAACCCGCAGCCCATCAGGCCATCCCGCAGGCCGCTCACCAGACCGGCACCGAGCGCACCCGGTAGAACACGTCGCCCCCGGCCGGCGCCTGTTCCCGGAATTCCAGGGCCTCCATCGGTTCGGACACCGGCGTCCACACGGCCGCCTCGGGGCTGCCGGCGCGCTCCACCACGAAACGCTGCGCCTGGCGGCGTTCCCCGGCCGTCGCATCGCGCACCACCGCCGCCGAGCCATCCCACGACAACACCACCTCGGCCCCTTCGCGGCGGATGGAGCGGATCCTGGGCAGCGGCTGGTAGCCGATCACCCCCCGCAACGGGAAGCCCAGGGTGCCCGGCAGCCACGGCGCGGCCGTCCACGGCGAGAGCATCTGGTCGCCGCTGGCCCAGCTGGTCCGGTAACGCACGTACGGGGTGCCGTCGTCACCGACCCAGTATCCATAGGCCAGCATCCCGTGGATGTCCGGATTGACCCGGGCCACCCCGGCCAGAGGCCGCGACAGTTCGTCGTTGGGCTGCATGAAGAGCAGCACCGGCCGCCCCGCACGGATCTCGGTCTTGAGGTCGGCGTAGGTGAACCCGGCGCCCCCGGTCACCTTGGGATTGAAGTCGGCCAACTGGCAGAAGCTTGAGGCCTCGCCCCCGCGGAACCGGGTCCACGTGACGAGCCCCGAGGCGATGTCCGAGCCGTCGGGGATCGAGGGTTCCCGGCCGGGACGCGCCCAACGGCGGGCCGCGCTCCGGTCCCAGTGCACGTAGGAGAAGCCGTCGATGTTGCCCCGGCATTCGCCGCCGAGGTCGGCCCACTTGTCCTGGCTCAGGCCGATGAAGTCGCCCAGGCAGTCCGGCACATGCTCCCGGCGACCGGCCACCCGGAACGGGTCGGCCGAGACGCTCTCGTAGTCGACGTAGTAGTCGTCCTCGTGGCCCGGAAGGTTGGCCGGCCGGCCATCCCGACCGGCCTTCGAGGCCCAGAGCGAGAAGATCCCCTGGTTGCCCTGGCTGGCCCGGCTGTTGAGCGGCGCCACGCCTCCGCCGGTCGGACCAGTGTAGAACTCGGGGAACCCGTTGCGGTCCCAGAAGCCCATCAGGTTGCCCGTGGCCGTGCCGAAACACCCCGCATGCCATTCGTAGTCGGGCACCCCCTCGATCCGGACGTCCTCCAGTTGGGCCTCGGCCCGCGGGGCGACGAGGCTCGCCGCCAGCAAGGCTCCTAGGACACACGCAGGACTTGGCCGCAACGACTCGCACGACATGGGCGAAAAATCGCTGCCGGGGCACCGCTGTCCAGATCGATCCGCACCCCGAGGCCCCCGTTCCCACGCTTGCACGCGGCCCACGGGGGCCGTTGACTCCCGGCGCGCCGTTCGGATCGGCGTACCACCGTGAAGTCCAACCCGCCTGGGAAGACAGGCTACTTCGTGCTCGAGGGCACCAACGCCTTCGCCGCCTCCTACTATTTCAACTACCTCATGTTCCTGCTCCAGCGGGAGCACGGGTTCTCCAACCTCGACAACCTCGCCCTGAGTGCGGTCCACGGATTCCTGTATGTCGGGACGTCCTGGTATGCCGGGCGCTTCGGCCAGCGCCACGGGTACTTCACCAGCCTGCGCATCGGGTTCGGAGGCATGGGGCTGGGGGTGGCCCTGGGTTGGATGCTCCCCGGGGCATCGGGACAGGTGCTGGCCCTGCTGGTCTGGACCCTGGCCCTGTGCTTCACGTGGCCCATGCTCGAGGCGCTGGCCTCCGAGCGCGAGCCACGGCACCGGCTGCCCCATCGCGTGGGCCTGTACAACGTCGTCTGGGCCGCCACGGCCGGCCTGGCCTACTTCGTCGGGGGCACCCTCTTCGAGCACCTCGGCCGGGCCAGCCTGTACTGGCTGCCGCTGGCCATCCACGCCCTGCAGTGGATCAGCCTCGGTCGGCTCGAGCGGGACCACGCCCGCGGCGCGTCCATCGCCATCGGGGCCCCTGGGCCGACGATCGCCCCCGGCCCGCGACACGAGCCCGGGCCGACCCGGGACGCCCGGGTCACGCAGGTGTTCCGGAAACTGGCTTGGATGGGCAACCCCTTCGCCTACATGGCCATGAACACCCTCATCGCCGTCGTGCCCGGGATCGCCGGGCGGGCCGGGCTGGGGATCGAGGAGGCGGGCCGGCTATTGTCGGCCTGGTTCCTCGTCCGGACGCTGACCTTCGCCATCCTCTGGGGCTGGCATGGCTGGCATTACCGGATCGGCTGGTTCCTGGGATCGTTCCTGCTGCTCATCGGGGGCTTCGTCACCGTCATGACCGCGCGGGAGGTCTGGATGCTCCTCGTCGCCCAGATCGCCTTCGGCTGGGGCACCGGGCTGATTTACTACTCGTCGCTCTTCTACGCGATGGACGGCAGCGACATCCATGGCGAGCACGGCGGCATCCATGAGGCCTTCATCGGGCTGGGTATGGGCTCCGGTCCGGCGATCAGCGCACTCGGGCTCTGGCTCTCCGGGACGGCGACGGCCCCGGCCCTGGTCGTCGGCGCGGCGCTGGTCGGCGGCTGGGCGTGGTGCTGGAGGGTGGCCCGGGGGGCGGGCTCCCCGAAGCGGGCCGTTTGACCCGACCACGGAAACGGTCGACTCTTCCTTTTCAAACCGGGAACGCTCCCGGGAATCCCGCACCACCGATGGTCCCGCCCACCGCATCCCGCCCGCCAGGTCCGGCCCGACCCGGATCGCACAACGGCTTCACACTCATCGAACTGCTCGTCGTGGTGGCCATCATCGGCATCCTCACCAGCATGCTGCTGCCCTCCCTCGCCGCGGCCAAGGGTTCGGCGCAGCGCATCGCCTGCCTGAACCACGAGAAGCAGCTCGGCCTGGCCCTCCACCTGTACGCGGGCGACCACGCTGGCCGGTTCCCGCCCCGGCTGGTCACCAACCGCTGGTGCACCACCCTGCGGCCCTACTACGTGGACCTGAAGATCCTCAAGTGCCCGGTCGACTCCGGGGCCCGCGGCACGACCAACGTCCCGGGCGCCGGCGACCGCGTCGCGGAGTACGCCCCCCGCACCTACCTGATCAACGGCTTCAACGACTTTTACCGCCGCCGGGTCGGGGCCGGCCAGATGGGCGAGTTCCGGGCCCAGGGCAACGGCGAGGTGGTCATCGGTGAGAACGACATCCCCGAGCCGTCGCAGACCGTCGCCTTCGGCGAACGCGACTCGGGCCGGGTGGTCCATTTCCACATGGATTTCGACGCCCTCGACGACCTGAGCGCGCTGCATCAGAACCGTCACGGCACGTCGATCAAGACCGGCCGGGGCGGCGGGTCGAACTACGCCATGGTTGACGGTCATGTGGAGTTCCTGCGCTACGGCCGCTCCTTCAATCCGATCAACCTCTGGGCGGTCACCGCCGAGGAACGCAACGCCGGGGTCTCGCTGCCATGAATCCAAACCGCCGTGCCTGGACCCTCGGGGGGGTGGCTGCGCTGCTGGCCCTGGCCTACGTGGCGGTCTTCACCGACTGGACGTCCCCGCAGCCCATCGAGATCGCCTCGCAGATCCGGCCCGTGATCCAGCCTCCCCGGTTCGGGCGTCGGGGTCCGCAGACGCCCGGGAAGGGGGCGGCCACGCCGACCGACCGTCCGGCGGAGACCGAGCCCGCGTCCGGCGTGGCCCGCGTGACCTTCAGCCTCGACGACCGCTACCGCCTGACGTCCGTGCGCGTATTCGCCCTCGATGCCCAGGGCGAGCCGGCCCGGAAGGTCTGGGATCTGACCGGGAAGAGCCGCCAGCTCAATTCCCTCATGTACGGCTTGAACCCCGCCGGGATGTCGCCGGCCGAGGGCTCCGACGGAAACGCCGCACCGCTCGAGGCCGGCCTCACCTACCAGTTGGAAGTCCGGGCGGGGCGTCGCCTGGGCACCCACCGCTTCCGCACCGCCGCCGTCCCCCCTCCCGAGAACTGAGCGAGCCTTGGGAGGCGGACCACCTTCTCCCCCAGCGCGCAGCACGATGGCCCTCCCCTGAAGGAGCCTCCCCAGCGAGCGGAGGCTCCACCCCATCCTTCCAGATCCCTCCCCCAAGGCGGAGCGGGTGGAGCCAGAGCGAGCCTTGGGAGGCGGACCACCTTCTCCCCCCGCGCGCAGCGCGATAGCCCTCCCCTGAAGGAGCCTCCCCAGCGAGCGGAGGCTCCACCCCATCCTTCCAGATCCCTCCCCCAAGGCGGAGCGGGTGGAGCCAGAGCGAGCCTTGGGAGGCGGACCACCTTCTCCCCCCGCGCGCAGCGCGATAGCCCTCCCCTGAAGGAGCCTCCCCAGCGAGCGGAGGCTCCACCCGCTCCGCCGCCCACCTTCCCCACGCTTGTCCTCGAATGCCAACCCGCTAGGATCCGTCCCATTGCCAAGTCACTTCAACGCACTCTCATCATGTCCACTCCCCAGCCCCACTCCCCGCAGCCCGGCGCCTCCCGGCGCGAATTCCTCAAGCGCACCGCCGCGGCCGGCGGCATCGCCGGCATCCTCGCCAACCAGCCCGCCGCGGCGGCCAACACACTGACCAAGCTCGCCGCCCCCTACGCCGGCCGGGTCATCGGCGCGAACGACAAGATCGTCGTCGGCTTCATCGGCGTCGGCAACCAGGGCGGCGGTGCCCACGTCGGCCTCAACCTTGAGCATTACTCGGAGAACAACGTTGGCCTCGCCGCCGTCTGCGACGTCTCCCAGCACCGGGTGGACGACCACGTCGCCAAGATCGCCAAGAAGACCGGCACCAAGCCCGAGGGCTTCGCCGACTTCCGCCGCCTGCTCGAGCGCAAGGACATCGACGCGATCTACTGCGCCACCGTCGACCACTGGCACACCAGGGTGAGCTGCGAGGCCATGGACTCCGGCAAGCACGTCTACGTCGAGAAGCCGATGACCCGCTACCTCGCCGAGGCCTTCCAGATCCACGACGCCTGCAAGCGCACCGGCAAGCTGCTGCAGGTCGGCTCGCAGGGCTGCTCCGACCGCAAGTGGCACAAGGCCGCCGAGTGGATCCGCGCCGGCAAGATCGGCCCCATCGTCATGAGCCAGGGCAGCTACATGCGCAACAACCCGCACGGCGAGTGGAACTACACCATCGCGCCCTGGGCCAAGCCCGACGACATCAACTGGAAGATGTGGCTCGGCGAGCAGATCAAGACCGCCAAGGGCTTCGACGCCGACCACTTCTTCCGCTGGCGCAAGTACTACCCCTACTGCTCCGGCCTGCTGGGCGACCTCTTCCCGCACAAGCTGCACCCGTACATGCTCGCCACCGGCAATCCGGAGTTCCCCGTCCGCGTCGCGGCCGTCGGCAGCAAGGCCTTCAAGACCGACCTCAACCAGTCGGGCCGCAAGCCCGAGCAGGCCACCCAGTACGTGCGTGACGTCGAGGAGATCATCCAACTCATCGCCGAGTTCCCCAGCGGCTACGTCATGCACATCACCTCGAGCACCGTCAACGAGGTCGGATCGTCCGAGATGATCCGCGGCCACAAGGCCACCCTCACCATGGGCGGCAACAAGGTGCAGCTGAACCCGGAGCGCCCGTTCGCCGAGGACATCGAGCCCGAGACCAGCGAGGCCTTCCCCGGCGAGAGCGTCGCGGCGCACCACAAGAACTTCTACGAGTCCATCCGCGCCAACAAGCAGCCCAACGCCGGCATCGACCTGGCCACCAAGGTGCAGACCGTCATCTCGCTGGCCGAGATGTCCGACCGCCTTGGCGTCATGTGCTACTTCGACGCCAAGACCCGCAAGGTCACCGACAAGTCCGGCCGTGAGATCGCCCCGCTGACCTACGGCTGGGACAAGAACTCCTGAGCCGCTCTCCGGACCGGTTTCGATCCTCCATCACGGCGGTCTCCAGCCCCTCGGGCCGGGACCGCCGTGTTTCTTTCCAGAAACCCCCACCGCCCGCGGAATGGGATCAGTCAAAGGTACAAGGAGCGGGATCAACCTGCAGCGAGCACCAGAAGCGGACTCCCTCTCCCCCCAAACGCGCAGCCCGACGGTTGAGCCTTCCCGAGCTTCTCTGCGAGCGGAGGGTTGATCCCGCGGAGCGACACGGTTGAAGTTGCCCCGAAAGCCTCGACCGGCTTGGCTTGCAGGCATGAGTTCCCGCTCCGCCTCCCACCGCCCGATGTCCTGCGTCGCCTCGGACTGGTGGGACTACACCACCCTCGACCCGGAACTGGTCGCCGACGCCGCCGCGCTCACACCGAAGGCGATGCAGCGCCTCTCGCGCCCCGGCTTCAAGGTCACCTTCCACGACACCCTCGAAGGGTTCTACCTCGCCGAAGCCCTCGAATACGTGCAGGCGTGGAAGCGAAGCACCGACGACAACCCGGTCGGCATCTGCGGCCCCATCGGCCCCACCGAGCAGCTCCCGCTGGTCGCCCGCATCGTCAACGCCCTCGGCCTCGACATCCGCTCCGGCCACTTCTGGGGCATGGACGAATGGGTCATCGATGGCAAAGAAGCTCCCGCCAGTCACCCCCTATCCTTCGAGAAGGCCGACCGGGACCTGTGCTTCAACCGCATCGCCCGCAAGCAGGTCATGCCCGACGCCCACCTGCATTTCCCCAAGGCCGACACCCGGGCCTACCGTGCCTCCTGGGGTGCCGGCGTCCGCTGCGCCGTCATGCAGGGAGGCCAGGGCGACGTGAAACATTGGGCCTTCAACGACCCCGTCCGCCGCGCCGGAAAATACCGCAACACACCGCCCACCCCGGATGAGTATCTGAAGCTGGGCACCCGCGTCGTCGACCTGCACCCGCTGACCATCGCCCAGAACGCCCGGACCAGCGGTGGCGGCAACGTGTCGCTCGTGCCGACCCAGGCCATCACCGTGGGCCCGGTCGAAACCTGGAAAGCCGAGGCCGTCTCCATTTGGCATGCCGGCCAGCATGACAACCCCTTCGGCCAGCGCCTCACCTGCCTCATGATCGCCAAGGGCATCGTCGACACCGCCGTGCCCATGTCCCTCCTGGCCTTGCACCCCAACGTCCGCTTCAACTACTTCCGCGGGGGCATCGGCCGCTGCGCGGTGGAGATGCACTGAATCCGGCCATCCCGGCCGCAAGGCACCCCAACGTTCACCGCCCTCCCGAGGGACCGCACTGCCGCGGCACTTCACCCCAGAAACGACCGAGGATGGTGGGCAACCCCACCCGCCTCGGTGCGCGGATCCGGCTCCGAAACGGTCGGGTCAGTGACCCGCCAAGCCTTGGGCCGCGGCCAGATCGACCTTGCGCTGGTTCAGGCTGCGGAAGAACTCGTAGCCCTCGCGGCAACGCCGCACGAGAACGCTCTTGTCCTCCAGCATGGTCTTGATGATCCGCAGGATCGGACCCGGGCGCAGGTAGTACTGGCGGTAGAAGCGGTCCACCGACTCGAAGATCTCGTCCTTGGACAGGCCCGGATACTCCAGCGTGGACTGCTGGAACCCGTCGCCGTGGACGATGTCGGTCTTGTCCTTCTTGGAGAACCACCCGTTCTGGCGGGCCATCTCGTAGAGCTCGGTGCCCGGATACGGCGCGGCCAGCGAGACCTGCATGGAGAACACGTCGAGATCCTGCGCGAAGCGCATGGTCTGCTCGATGGTCTCGGGCGTCTCGACCGGCAGGCCCAGGATGAAGGTGCCGTGGATCGCCACGCCCGCCCGATGGCAGGCCTTGGTGAAGCGGCGCATCTCGTCGGTGGTCACGCCCTTCTTGATGCGCTTGAGGATGTCGTCGTTGCCCGACTCGTAGCCGACGAGGAAGAGCCGCAGGCCGCAGTCCTTGAAGAAGCGGATGGTGTCCTCGTCGAGGTTGGCCCGGCTGTTGCAGCTCCAGGTGAGCCCCAGCGGCGCGAGCTTCTTGGCGATCTCGCGGGCCCGCGGCAGGTTGGCCGTGAAGGTGTCGTCGTCGAAGAAGAACTCCCGGACCTGCGGGAAGAGCTGCTTCATGTAGGCCATCTCCGCGGCCACGTTCTCGGCTGAACGCACCCGGTACTTGTGCCCGCCGATGGTCTGGGGCCACAGACAGAAGGTGCACTGGGCCGGACAACCGCGACCCGTGTACATCGAGATGTACGGGTGCATGAGGTAGCCGATGAAGTATTTCTCGATCTCCAGGTCGCGCTTGTAGACGTCGGCCACCCAGGGCAGCGCGTCCATGTTGTGGATCAGCTCGCGCTCCGGGTTGTGGATGATCTTGCCCTCCTTGCGGAAGCTCAGGCCGGAGATGGTCTCAAGGGCCCGGTCCTCGCAGACCTCTTTGCAGGTGAAGTCGAACTCCTTGCGGCCGACCCAGTCGATCGCCGGGGACGCCTTGAGCGTCTCGGTCGGCAGCACCGCCGTGTGGGCGCCCACAAAGCCGATCTTGGTTTCGGGATTCTGCGCCTTGATGGCCTCGGCCACCTTGCAGTCGTTCTTCAGCGACGGCGTGGAGGTGTTGATGATGACATGCCCATGGTCCTTGGCGATGCGCAGCGTCTCCTCCATGCCGATGTCATGGGGCGGACAGTCGAGCAGGCGCGAATCGGGTACCAGGGCGGCCGGCTGGGCCAGCCAGGTCGGGTACCAGAAGGAAGTGACCTCGCGGCGGGCCTGGTAGCGGGCGCCGGCGCCCCCGTCGAAACCGTCGAAGGAGGGGGGTGAGAGAAACAGGGCGGACATGGAAAGGAAGATGGGGGCGGCGCTCGGGCGGGGCGGAGTGGTGCCAGTGCTTGGGTTTGGCCTGCCTGAAGCCGGCCTACTCGGAGTTCACCTCGACCTTCTTGGCCGCGGCGATCTTGGCCTTGAGGTCGGCGAGTTGGTCGCCAGCGGCACCCGAGGCACCGCTCGAGCACCCGCCGGAGCCGCCGGTTTCCCCGTGCGACGGATCGTGCGGCAGGTCGTTGCCGCCCCGGGCGAAGGCCGACTTCACGCCGGCGAACTCGCGATTCACCGCCTCCTTGGCCTCGGCCAGGTGGCCCTTGCCGATGGAGGCGCCGTTGAAGGCCGCCTGGGTGAGCTGCGGACTGGACGGATAGGGGGCCGGCCGGGAACCGAAGTTGTATTTGAAATTGATCCAGGAGTCGCGCGGGCTGCTGCTCAGGGCACCCGAGGGCTCGAAGCCGGAGTGCATCATGCAGTTCTCGCAGCGGGCATCCCGGCCGCAACCGCGCTCGTCCACGCCGAAGCGCTCCCACTTCACCTCGGAGAGCATCTGCGCGTAGGTGGGGTAGTGCCCCTCGGTCATGACGTAGCAGGGAGCCTTCCAGCCACGGATGTTGTAGGTCGGCACGGCCCAGGCGCTGCAGGCCAGCTCGCGCTTGCCGGCCAGGAACTCCAGGTACCCCGGGGTCCCGAAGATGGTGAACATCCGGCCCCAACGCTCGATGTCCCCGAACTTCTGGCGGGTCATCGCCCGGGTCAGGAAGAACTGCGCCGGATCCTTGCCCAGGCGCTTGACCATGTCCTTCTTGGCGGCGTCGTAGTCGTAGCCCGGCGAAATCGTGTGGCCGTCCACGCCCAGCGAGCTGAGGAACTTGAACATCTCCTCCAGCTCGGCGGTCTCGGTCTCCTTGTAGACGGTGGTGTTGGTGGCGACCTGATAGCCGAGGATCTTGGCCATCCGGATGGCGGCCACGCACTCCTTGAAGACGCCCTCGCGCTCGACGATGAGGTCGTGGGTGTATTCCAGCCCGTCGACGTGGACGTTCCAATAGTGCCACGGGCTGGGGCGGATCACGACCTTGGACTTGGCGGCCGCATCGGCCTTGCGGATGGCCTCTGCCTCCTGCTCGGTCACCAGCTTCTCGGAAAGCAGCTGCGCCAACTGCGGCTCGAAGGCCGGCGTGTAGGCGCTGGCCAGGTACTCGCGCATCTTCTTGCGCATGAAGACGCCGTTGGTGCAGATGTACACTAGGCGACCCTGCCCGTGCAGGCCGGCCACCAGTTCCTCGATCTTGGGGTAGATCAGGGGCTCGCCGCCGCAGATGGAGATCATGGGCGCGTCACACTCGGCCGCGGCGGCCAGGCACTGCTCCAGGGGCACCATGTCCTTCAGCGAGGTGGAATACTCGCGGATGCGGCCGCATCCGGTGCAGGTGAGGTTGCAGGTGTGCAGCGGTTCGAGCTGCAGCACCATGGCGAACTTGCCGGAGCCCTTGAGCTTATGCTTGACGATGTGCCGGGCGATCTTGGCCGTCGGCGCGAGGGGAAAACGCATGGCAGGGAAATCAGTGGGACCTTCCACGGGACCCTCCGTGGGACAAGGTCCCGTCGCCGCCGGCCGGGGCCTGCGGGAGGGAGGCGATGGCCACGGGCACGCCGGCGCGGGAGGCGAGGGCGACACGGTCTTCCGGCCCGGCCGGATGCCCGGGGGACCGGCCCGGCGCGGGAGGATCGGCCTTGAGCAGGCCCGGCAGCAGGATGCTGGCGGGCGACACGCTGTGGGATCCGCTGAATCCCCCGCATCCGGACACCAGGGTGGCGGCGGCCAGGAGCGACGATGCCACCAGCGCCCGGGATCGGTGAGCCTTCTTCACGCCCGGCAGGATAGGGCGGGCCGATCCCGCGGCAATCCTCATTTTGGAACCCCGCTTTGCGCGCCCAGCGGCGGGCCGACCGGACGTGCCCATGCCCGGGGGGGGGACCAGCCGGAGCCCATCGCCGCACCGCCCCCGATTGGGAGGAAGGGCTTGTCGGTGCGCCCCGGCCGGACCACCGTGGGCCAGGACATCCATGAAACTCATCAGCCTGGCGGGGATACTCGCCCTCATCGGCGTGGCGTGGCTGCTCTCGGAGCACCGACGACGGTTCCCGTTCCGGGCGGTGCTCTGGGGCGTGGCCCTCCAGTTCTCCCTCGGCTGGTTCATCCTCAAGACCGGCCCGGGCGAGGGGATCTTCGAGGCGTGCCAGAAGCTCGTGGGACGCTTCATCGGCTTCGCCAACGAGGGCAACCGGCTGATGTTCGGGCCGCTGGCCGACGAGGCGGTGATGTCGAAGGCCTTCGGTCCGGAGAACGCGCTGTTCTTCGCGCTGGTGATCACCGGCATCATCGTGCTCATCAGCACGGTCTCCTCGATCCTCTACCATTACGGCCTGCTGCAGCTGCTGGTCCGCGCCGCCGCCTGGGTGATGCGCCGGGCCATGGGCACCAGCGGCAGCGAGACCCTCAGCGCCGCCGCCAACATCTTCATGGGGCAGACCGAGGCACCGCTGGTCATCAAGCCCTACCTGCCGCGGATGACCCGCAGCGAGTTGCACTGCCTGATGGTCGGCGGATTCGCGACGATCGCCGGCAGCGTGATGGGCGTCTATTCGGGCCTGCTCAAGGTGCCGGCCGGGCATCTCCTGACCGCCAGCGTGATGAGCGCCCCGGCCGCCCTGCTGATCTCCAAGATCCTCATCCCCGAGACCGAGGCGAGCGAGACGGCCGCCGGGTCGAGCGCGAAGATCGAACGCGAGACGGTCAACGGCATCGACGCGGCCTGCTCCGGCGCCGGGGACGGCATGAAGCTGGCCATCAACGTGATCGCCATGCTGCTGGCCTTCACCTCCCTGGTGGCCGCGGCCAACTGGATCCTCGGGGAGGCCTTTGGCGTGGTCGGCTGGCAGACCCGCCAGCCGCTGCAGACCCTGCTGGGCTACGCCAACGCGCCGTTCGCATGGCTGATGGGCATCCCCTCCAAGGACTGCCTGACCGTCGGGCAGATCCTCGGCGAGCGCATCGTGCTGACCGAGTTCGTCGGCTACATCTCGCTGTCGCGCCAGCAGGCGTCGCTGGATCCGCGCAGCTACGTGATCGCCGCCTACGCCCTCTGCGGGTTCGCCAACTTCGGCAGCGTGGCCATCCAGATCGGCGGCATCGGCGCCCTGGTGCCCGGACGCCGGAAGGACCTCGCCCAGGTCGGGCTGAAGGCGATGCTGGGCGGCCTGCTGGCCTGCTACATGACGGCCTGCGTGGTCGGCGTGCTGATCTGAGGACCCGTGTCCAAGCCCATGCCCCCGGAGATCCATCCCACCGCCGTGGTCCACCCGTCGGCCCGGATCGGCGACGGATGCCAGATCGGCCCCCATGCGGTCATCGACGCCGGCGTCGTGCTCGGCCCCCGCTGCGAGGTGGGACCCGGGGTGCATCTCACCGGCGACACGCGGCTGGGTTCAGGCAACCGGATCCACGCCGGGGCCGTGCTCGGCGGGGCGCCGCAGGACTTCAAGTACGCCGATGCGCAGCCGACGCGGCTGCGCATCGGCGACGCCAACGTGTTCCGCGAGCACGTGACCGTGCACCGCTCGAACCGCCTCGACGAGGACACCGTCCTCGGCCATGGCAACTTCCTGATGGCCGGTTCCCACGTGGGCCACAACTGCGTGCTGGGCGACCACAACGTCCTCGCCAACGGGGCGCTGCTCGGGGGCCACGTGGTGGTGGCCGACCGCGCCTTCCTCTCGGGCAACTGCCTGGTCCACCAGTTCTGCCGCATCGGCCGGCTGGCCCTGATGCAGGGCGGCTCGGGCATCTCGCTGGACCTTCCCCCGTTCACGCTGGCCCGCGACAACAACACCCTTTGCGGCCTCAACCGGGTGGGCCTGCGCCGGGCCGGCATCAGCCCGGAGGACCGAAGGGTCCTGCAGCGGCTCTACCACCTGCTCTTCCGCTCCCCGCTGCCCAGGTCGGAGCGGCTGCGCCAGGCCCGCGACGGATTCCCCCAGGCGGTGTGCCGCGAACTCATCGACTTCGTGGCCACCTCGAAACGCGGGGTCTGCGCCGACCCTGGACACCGGGGCGTCCCGGGGGCCGCGGAGGAATCGGGGGCCGACTGACCCGGCGCCCGGGATGCCGACGCCTCAATGTGGCCGGCCGCCCGGGAGATCGTCACCGAATCCCATGGAATCCGCCTACGCCCTGGTCCATCTGGCCAACGGGACCACCAGCATCCGCTCCCTCGCCGAGGGCGAGACCTTCCACCCGGTCATCGGCCCCGTGGCCGAGGCCGAGGCGCTCTATGTGCGCCAACTGGGCCTGGCCGGGCGGATGGCCGTCTGCACCGACCCGGAATGGGTGCTTTGGGATGTGGGCCTGGGCAGCGCCGCCAACGTGACCACCGCGCTGCGCCACCTCGCCGGCATCCCCGGCCGGCTGCGCCTCGTCAGCTTCGACCACACGCTCGAACCGCTGCGCTTCGCCCGGGAACACGCCGCAGAACTGGGCTATCCGCTCGGATTCGAGGGTCCGATGGGCGCGCTGATTGAGGACCACCGCTGCACCTTCACCCACGGTGCCCTTGCGGTGACCTGGCAGGCCGAGGTCGCCGACTTCCCCGAGCGCCTCCGGTCCCCCGGACCCCTCCCCGCGCCCCACGCCATCTTCTACGACGCCTATTCGCCGGCCCGCAACCCGGCGATGTGGACCCTGCCGCTGTTCCGCGGGCTCTTCGCGAGGCTGGATCCGCTTCGGCCCTGTGCGCTGGCCACCTATTCCCGCGCCACCCTGCTGCGGACCACCCTGCTGCGGGCCGGGTTCTGGGTGGGGGCCGGTGAGGCCACGGGCGAAAAGGAGGAGACGACCCTCGCCGCCAACGACCCGTCGCTGGTCGCCCGGCCGCTCGGGGCCGCATGGCTGGGCCGGGCGCTGCGCTCGACCAGCGCCGAACCGCTCGAGGATCCCGTCTACCGTCAGGCCCCCCTCTCGGAGGCGTCGCGGGAGGCGCTGCGGGCGCACCGTCAATTCCAGGCCGCTTGAGAGCCGCAACGATGCCGTTGGGAGGAAAGCGGTGGCGCGGCGGATTCCTTCGCAAGCCGAGACGAGAGCGAGGCGTCGGCCGATGGAAGGCCCATAACGAACGAGCAACGAAGCCATTGCGGACGAAGACGCAGCCGGCACGACCGATCCAACTGCATCGTTCCGCTGGAGAGCCGGAAACTCGTGGTCCTGGAGTTTCCGGCTCGCAGAGGCTTGGACGGCCTCTCTCCGCAGGTGCGCCGATCCCCGGACCGGGCCGCAGACTCTAAGGGGAGGGAGTGGCAGGGGGGGAGTGGCGGGAATGCCCGAACGGTCGGCTCCCCGGCTCAGAAATACCCTGGGAAACGGTCCGGCTCGAACAGGCCGATGAATCCAAGCCCACTGAGACGCGGTTGATTCATGGATTCGACATGTCCATCGAAGAACCATCCATTGGCCCGGTTGGAGTGTCGGCCATGGATTTCATAATCCTCGTCGATGCGGAACACATGAAATTGACGGGACGTGATGCCCAAGCGGCCCCGACTGGTCGTGTCGGCCACATGCATATAAGCCGAAGGCTGTTCCAGCCGGTCGCTCATGAGAAATTCCTGGAGCGGACCACTCCGGAGGGTCTCCGGCGGATCGATCCAGACCCCGAAGGTCATCAGCCAATTGGTCCAGACCTTGGGAGGATAGGTGGGACAGAGAAAAATCGAAGCCGGCAGGTTCTGTTGGGATGCGAGAGTCTGCGCCCAGGTATTGGTGACCATCAAGGGGGATTGCAGACGCAAGGCCCCCCGATGGTCTTGTGCATACAGCTGGGTGGCCAAACCGACCTGTCTCAGTGAACTCTGGCAACTCACCGATCCGGCTTTGGCCCGGGCCTGGGACAGGGCCGGCAACAACAGGGCCGCCAACAGGGCGATCACGGCAATCACCACCAGCAACTCCACCAGGGTGAAGGCACCTGGGCGGGAAGGTTGCGGCGACCTCATACCCCCGGATCCTAGGCCCACGGACCCGAACACGCCACCCCGCCGCCCAAGAAAATCAGCGGAAGCGCAAGGGCGCTGGACCCCGACCGGCGGGAGCCCCGCTTGCCCGGACAGGCCCGGTCCCGGGGCCGGCGTCCCCTCCGCCCGGGTGCGGCATCCGGTCGGGTTGTTTCCACCGGCCCTTCAACCCGGGAACCCGCTGGCTTCTATCACTCGAAGGGTATCCATGAATCACGTTTCAGGGAACCAGTTATCAACAGGTTATTCACAGTCTTTTGTCATACCATTTCCAACGAAGCTTCCCCGGATGGTTTGCAGCAGAAACCAACCGATATTTCAGGCCATTTCTCTCGGTTTTCTGACGATCTGCCGCCTACCAGTTGGACTATTGTCATAGGGCTGACCGAACATCGATTCCTCCTGTGTTCCTGTCGAAACATCGTTGGACAAGCGAGCCAGATCTGCAAATTTTTCTTGCGTGAATAGGATCTGATCCTTCATTGTGTTCCCGATGCACGCTTCGTATCGGCAAACGCCGGGAAGGGTGCCGCAAAGAAAACACGTCTCCAATATGGATATCACTAAAGAGATCGAGCGCCAGACGCAGGAACTCCAGAAGAAGCTGCAACGGTTGCGCGACAACAACCTCCAAGAACTCGTTGCCAAGAAGGCTAAGTTGCAAGGCGAACTGGCCGATGTCGAGGCTGATATCGCTTCGACCTGCAAGCGCCTGGGCATCACCTCCGCCGGTGTGGCGGCTCCGGTCCGTGCCGAGAAGCGCACCCGCATGAGCGGCGACGTGATCCGTGCCAAGATCACCGAGGTGCTCAAGGCCAACCCCCAGGGCGTTTCGCAGATCGAGATCGCCAAGCAGACCGGGGTCTCCTACGCCAGCGTGATCAACTTCCTGAAGGACAATGGCGACCTCATCCGCACGCAGGGCGACCGGAAGAGCAAGCTGGTGTTCCTGAAGTGAGCCTGAGGCCCTCTTTGAGGGAAGCAGCCTCAGGAGGGGGTCGGGAGGATTTCCCGAATCCGACCCCAAGGAGCCCGGAAGCCTGGGCCAACCCAACGCCCAACCGGCCAACCCATTCCGATCAGGTTGGAGTTTGAACGGTAACGAGGGCCGTCATATGCCATCGTTGCGATGGCTTTTTCGTTATCGAAACCCCTTGAATCCCCGGAATGGATTGAATGCG